>ERZ1643250.52-NODE-52-length-156335-cov-26.239410_pt1 | contig 156335 bp, 136 predicted proteins | sample MGYA00579262_ERZ1643250 | MGnify/ENA primary metagenome ERZ1643250 (study PRJEB29033, sample SAMEA4952265) | chicken gut metagenome | biome: Broiler Chicken; feature: Gastrointestinal Tract; material: Caecum | place: Ireland | collected 2018 | study: Broiler... | reverse complement strand
TTGGTAAGGAAAAACAGGCAGCGCTGACAGGGGCGCCGAACCCCTCCGAAATCGGTACAAAACTTAATATGCTGCTATGGCTCAGGAGGTAGAGCACTTCCTTGGTAAGGAAGAGGTCACCGGTTCAAATCCGGTTAGCAGCTCCAGACGAGAAACCACAAGATATTGTGGTTTTTCTCTTATTTTGCGGCTAAAAAACCACAAGGGCACGCTATAACTAAATATTGTAGCAAACACAATAGCAAACACTTTTACGAGTTTTCTTCGTTTTTCAAGGTGTCAAGCGACCGACTCGATCACCTCTCTTTTTTGACTGTCTGAGACGGTCAGAAACTGCCTTTTTCGGTCGTTGTAGCAAACAATAGCAAACAACTGTCCGATCCGTTCTTCGACTGCGAAAAATTTATTGCGATTAAAATTAGTCTTGTCTTCGTCCGTTTTGACCTGTATTTTGAGCGCGGTAGCAAACGGTAGCAAACACTTTTCACAGCAAAAAAGCCGCCGCATTTTCAGCGTCGGCTCATTGCAGAGAAGTGGTGTCATCTTTTCTTTTTCGGGTCGGTGCCTCCTTCGTCCACTGTCTTTATCAATTCGTCTATCGACGACACGCCGTAGCCGTTCATCAGACGGGCGATGTTTTGCAAAAACTCGTATCAAGACCAGCACATAATCCCAAGCCTTTTTGTCGCTGTCTTTCATCATCTGCTGAAAGGCGTCGCGGTTGTCGTTCGTGCCCGTTGTGGCTCGGTCTACATACTGATTTACGATCAAAATGTCGTTACGCTCGGCATAGTCGTTGCAAACGCGGACTTGCCCTTCGATGGACTGTTCCGTTTGTCGATCACTACTGTACCTCGCGTAGATCACTGCAGTTTTCATTTTCAACCTCCTGTTTTTTAACTTCAAGCGCAGAATAACCCTCAAATAGGAAACCTATTTTCCTATTAAAAAAATTCTGCTCTTTTCGTTTTTTCTTGCTCTGTCTTTCGACAGCCACCGCCAATCAGAAAAAGGCGCAGCCGGTCAAGCTGTTTTAGAGGTTGAAAGTTTTTCGGTAAAAAATATTGCCGTACAGGTTGTTCCGCTTCGAGTTTTACGCCATATTTTTTTGGCTTGACAGCAAGGCTTTTTCTGATACCCCAAAAAGGAGAAAGACTTTCCAATGCCAACCCCAAAAAGAAAGTTGTTTATGTGTTATTCTGTATCCTCGCCTTTATATTGAATTATTTTTAATTTTATGATATAATCAATGCATCTCTTAAATAGGACACATTGGATTATGTCAAAGAATACAGATACTTCTATTAAACTTCTTGTTTTATATGATATTCTGTCAAAAATGACGGACGAAGATCATGCTCTTTCAACGAATGAAATCATAGCTGAGTTGTCAAAGCGTGGGATTGCCGTTTCAAGGAAAGTCTTGCCTTCGGACATTGCTTTGCTGAATAAATACGGATATGAGATTTGTTCCTACATAAAAAAGGCGAGGTATTATTATGCCGTTCATCAACTTTTTGATACGGCGGAAATAACAATGCTTGTAGACGTAGTTAAAGCCTCCAAACTCACGGAATCAAGGAAAGAGTCGATCATAAACAAACTTTACTCTACGATAGGAGTAAATCAGTACCATAATGCTGAGAATATTATTTTCTTGGACAAGCAAAAGAGGCCCGGTAATCCAAGTATCATATTAAGGAGGTGTCTATGAATTATCTATTTTGGGATACTGAACGTATTCGGAATACAAAAATTTACATGTCTGCGATTGTTTTGACGGATAGTTCGTTTTCTATTTTGAAACAAGAGCTGGCAATTGATAACAGCATAGATGTTTCTAAAAGGCATTCTCCAAGACGTAAGATAGAATTGTTGCGAGATAAAGCTATCCTATTTAACAACTTTACTGAATTGGCTGATTGGTTAGTTAAATATATAAACGAGAGTGTAGTTATTTGTTTTGGCAAGGATGATTTTGTAGCGTTAAATGATCAGCTAAAAATACATAATTTACCTATTGTTCAAGGTGAATTTTATGATTTGCAATTGGCAGCGAAAACATTTGCTCTTGATAGTCTATCTAATCTAGGTAGTGTTGCCGCTTTTTTGAATGAAGAGCATGATGCGCATAATCCTTTAAGTGATTCATATGTAACCATGCAGTTTTTTAAGTATCTTAAAGAGCGTCATAATATTGAAACTATCAAGAAGGCTATTCCGAATAAAGTGAAGATATTGGATATAGAGGTAAACGATAGTATTTATTAATGTGTCCTTATAAGCTAAACTCGACAGCTCATTTATCGGGCTGTTTTTTGCAAAAAATTTTTCTTTTGCTGTCTCTTATTCGGGACATATCGATATTGCTCTTAGAGTCAGATTATGCTATACTCTTATCACGAACATAATTTCGTGTTACGAAGAATTACAACAATGCGCCCAAAGAACGAGGAAACAAAATACCGCGTGTATGAGTTTATAAACAAGCACACGTCTAATCGCCAAATCGATGAATTAGCCCTGTTATTCAATTGTCAGCAGGGAGTTTCGGCGTTGTTTTGCTTTCATATCAAGACTTTTGAATAATTCCAATCAAACTTTAAAGTATCTCTGATTGCGGTTAGTGGGGGTATCGGGATCGGTCATGGCAATCAAACCCGCTTCCAATGCGGGCTGTATATAATTTTTGCGAAACGTCACACGCGATTTCAAACCGAGCTTTTCCATAAGTTCCACCGCAGACATGGGGTAAGTTTCTATCACGGACATCAACGCGTTGATCTGATTGCTGATATGGCTCTGATGATTGCGCGTATCCCTTGCAAGTTCGGAGACAGCCTTTTTTATCACGCCGATTCAGGAACAAGATGGAAATGTTTTGCCCGATACACCCCTTGATGTAGGTTTACAATACTGTCACATATTTTTATGGACACTATAAATTCTTCTTGTTTGGTTGGTATCATTGCCGGAACGCAGATATTTTTATCATGATTACAGATACAGAGTGATAAAAGATCGTAAGAGTTTAAGCAATTGTGTTCCCGAGATACGACATACATAGATATTAAGGCGCGGCATTGTCGCTCGGATTATGAGATTTTGTGGCAAACGCGCCTAAGTTGCAGAGTTTGTAAAAGTGGTAGTAAAAGGCGGAGCGAGTCATATTCGTGCGAAGGAGGGCGTCGGTCAAAGAGATGGCTTTTCTGTAATGATTTTCGGCTGTGACGAGAAAGGCTTGCGAATAACGGAAGGGCGGACGCCCGAAACGGACGCCTTTACGTTTCGCCTCGGCAATGCCCTCAGCCTGACGAGTACGGGTGTTTTCCCGTTCGTTTTCCGCAACGAATGAGAGTATTTGCAGTACGATGTCCGAGATGAATTTGCCTACCAGAGAACATGTCTTTGTGCGCGTGTCCAAAAGCGGCATATCCAGAACGAGGATATCCGCCCGGATCTTATCGGTGATACGGCTCCATTCTTCGATTATCATATCGTAATTGCGCCCCAGTCTGTCGATGGATTTGATGACGAGCGAGTCGCCGCATTTAAGTTTGCGCATAAGGCGCAGATAGTTTTGGCGTTCGAAGTTTTGCCGCTTTTCTTGTCGCAGAAGATATGCTTTGAAGGGATACCTAAGGAACGGAAAGCGGATAGCTGCCTGTCGAGGTTTTGGTCGCGGGAAGAGACTCGGGCGTAAGCATAGGTCATGGGAATACCTCCGTTTTTTATGAAAGCATATCAAATTCCGCGGGAAAGTGGAAGCGGACGGGAGGATAAGCTCATAAAAAAGACCATTCACTCTCGAATGCTCCGAAATTTTTTGAGAAAGTATACTTTTACCGTATTCAATCGCTTGCAATTAAAAATTTGTGTGTGCTATACTTTCAACAGTTAAAAAAGGCTAACTCTTCCGTATATATATTTTTGGGAAAAGTACACCTTTCCCGAATGGGCGCGCGAGCGCTTTCTTTTCGGGGCACAAGTTCGCATATGCGGACTGTATGCGAAAAGCAAGGGGCGCACGGAGAGCGTCCCGTCTTTCGGAGGCGTTGTTCGCAATGGCGAACTAAAATTTTATGGAATGGTTAGCTTATGCTAACCGCATGGTCGGAGGCAAAAAACAGTGTTGTTGCGGCTTGAAAATATAGGTAAGATCTATGACAGTAACGACATTCTCACGGTGGGTATCCGCGGGATCGACTTGGCGTTCGACTATAACGAGTTCGTAACGATTGAGGGCGAGAGCGGCAGCGGCAAATCGACGCTTCTGAACGTCATCGGCGCGAATGATACCTATGAGGAAGGGGAGCTGTATTTTAACGGCGAACCGACTTCGCACTACTCCGAAAGCGATTGGGAGAAGTACCGCGAAAAGAACATCGCCACCATCTTTCAGGATTTCAATATCATAGAAAATCTCACCGTTTTAGAAAACGTGGAACTTGCGCTTCTTCGTCTGGACGACAAAAAGGAACGCCGGAGAAGAGCAAAGGAACTTATCGCCCGCGTGGGGCTTACCGGGCAGATGAACAGGCGCGGCAGCAAACTTTCCGGCGGTGAAAAGCAGAGGACGGTCATCGCCCGCGCGCTCGCAAAGGACGCGCCCGTCATCCTCGCAGACGAACCGACGGGCAACCTCGACGTCAAGGCGTCAAAGGAAGTGGCGGCGCTTCTCAAAGAGGTATCGAAGGATAAGCTCGTCATCGTCGTCACGCACAATCCCGAATTTTTCAAGCAGTATGCCACGCGCCGCGTGCGCATCTACGACGGCAGCGTGAGCGAAGATAAGCAAATAGAACCGCCCGCGCCCTTATCGCAGACGGTCTGCGAGGTTTTGCCTCCCGTCAACCGTTTTCATAATTTAAGGAACACTTTACATATCGGCGTTCTCAACTACAAGAGCCGCCCCAAATTCACCACAATGATGAGCCTTGCGCTCGCGGTGTGCGCGGTAACGCTCTTTCTCGTCATCGCGCTGTTCGGGCAGAGTCTTATATCACCGCTCACGACCACGCTGGACGGCGTGGGGATAGAGGGCAAGGTTATTGTGTCGGGTACGGGCGACGGCATTTCAGCGGAAACGCTGGACGAACTCGCCTATGATACAAATGCGGGCTATATCCTCGGCGACAGAACGCTGTCCGAATTTACCGTCGCCGTTCCCGAAAGCGGGGATATGCTTGGGAATTATGAAGTTACCTGCCTTTATTCGCCATATGAGTACAACCTTTCGGCAAGTGAGGGCGTGCTCGTTTTGCCGCAGTCGGCAAAGCAGGACGCGAACGTGATCGCGGCGGCGTTCACGAATGCGGGCGTAGGGCTGGAAACAATAGAGGTAAAAACTTCGCTCACGGCAGAGGACATGCGGTTGTATCTCGGCTACGGTGCGCTTGTGGAAAACGGGCTGAAAATACAGGCGGTAAACAGCACGGTGCGGCTCGGCGAGGACGAAACGACGGTCTATACCTTTGCCGTCAACGAAAATCTTGCGGACGGAAACATCAACCTTGTCAACTCCAATTATTTCAACGTGGTGGGACGGACAGCGGTGTTTACGGCAAAGGCGGATAAGGCGTATATCGTGGCGGACGCGAGCGGGGAGAACGAAAGCATTGACGGACTCATCGTCGAAATGAGCGCGGCAGACTATGCCGCCATGTTTGAAGGCGTTTTTTCCTCCGCTGCGCAGGCGTGCCTGTATTTCTCCTCGGACGATGCGGCGCGGGCGGCTGTTTCAAAACTTCCCGAAGGATATATGGGGCTTTTGTCCACGAGCGGCATTTATGTGCAGAGCGCGGGGGACGTGTTCACGTCGAACGTGCTTTGGTATGTTGCGCTCATCGCTGCAAGCCTTTTGGTCGGCGTGCTCATCGGCATCATCTTTATGCGCAGCGTGAAGATTTATCAGGCGGATTTTGCGGTGTACAGAACGCTCGGCATTCCGAACAAGGTTTCCAGCCGCTCGCTGTATATCCAGATGGCGCTCATTTTCCTGCCGACGCTCGTCCTTCTGCCGCTTGTATCACTCGTTGCCGCGGTCATTCCGGGCAGCAGCCTTGCGTTCATCTCGGCTGGCAATTACTTCTTCATAGAAGTCATGTTGCTCTTAATCGTCGAACTCGTCGCGTTCGGGTTCAATAAGAGTCTGAACGGGCAGTCTATCCGCAAGTCTTTACGCAGGGGGTCGAAATAATGATACGTATTGAAAACATCGGCAAAGTATTCAACGCGCACTCCCGCAACCGCAACGAGGTATTGAAGGGTGTCTCCTTTGAACTTCCCGAAAAAGGCTTTATCGCCATATACGGCAAATCGGGCAGCGGCAAGACGACCTTGCTCAACATTATCGGCGGGCTGGATAGACAGGACAAGGGAAAAATCTACATAGACGGCGAAAACGTTGCCGGAAAAGTGGATAAGATTCGCAACGCAAAAACAGGCTTTATCTTCCAGAATTATTACCTCGAACGCGGCTATACTATCGCCGAGATCATGCGCAACGCCATGCACATCGCAGGATTTAGGGACGAGGGCGAGATAGAGAGGCGGAGCGAGCAGGTTCTGACACTCGTGGATATGGAGCGGTTCAAGAACAAACAGGGCGACGCACTCTCCGGCGGACAGAAACAGCGCGTAGCTATTGCCCGCGCACTCATCAAGGGCGCGGATGTCATTCTCGCCGACGAGCCTACGGGCAACCTCGACGCGGAAAACACCATGAAGGTCATGGACATTCTCAAAGAGATCTCCAAGACCAGACTCGTCGTGGTGGTAACGCACGAGATAACGCTCATCAAAAAATATGCCGACAGCTACATAAAGCTCGTGGACGGCAGACTGGACGAGAACACCGACCTCGGCGAAGTGTTTGAGTACGACACCGAACACAACAATATCTATGTGGACGAAAAGCCGCGCGGAGAGGTGAAAGAGGGCGCGCTGGACATAGAGTTCTACGGCGATACCCCTGCGGCAAGAGATACCATACAGGTATTTAACGATAAGGGAAACATCTACATAAAGGCGGGTGCAAACGTCACCGTTCTGGATGAGCGGAGCGAAAAGAAGATTATCTTCCGCGGGGCACAGGCACAGGAGGAAGAGCAGCCCGCCCGTCTTGTTCCCGACTTTGCAAAGAGTACGGCAAAGCACAACGGCAGGCTTTTTACTGGGAAGAGCATCTTCAAATTGTTCCGCTCGGACGGGAGCGAGCGCGCCTATTCGACGGCAAACATCTTCAAACAGATCTTCATCTTCGTCATCGCCGCGGTGCTGTGCTTTCTTTCTCTCATGGCGTTCGAGGCGGCGAACACGCGGATCGAAAATAAGCAGCTTGACGGAAATAGCGTGTACGTCAACATGAATACCTATACCGACCTGCGCACGCTGGACACGAACCTGTACGAGAATATAGATTTCTTTGAAACGCAGTATAAGCAGGGCAGTTTTTCGTATAACGAGATCGCCTCGCTTTCGGGCATATCGGCGGATTATGCGCCCAAAGCCATCGAGGCAGACGACACGGCGGAGAGCGTCGGGCTTATATACGGCGCGATGCCTCGGGAAGGGGAGGTGCTCATCTCCCGCGCGCTCGCCGAAACGCTGAAAACGCAGTTCCGCCTTCCGGAGCTAAGCAGCGACCGCGCCATGCTCCTCATCGTGTTTGAAGGGGAATACCGTGTGAGCGGAATAACCGACGGCGGTACGCCTGCGGTGTATCTCAACAAAGTGGACTATGTAAACTTCCTCGGCGTGTACAACACGGTGCAGTTCAGCGATTACAACAACCTGTTCTTTGCCGCCGACTTTGCGGGAACAAGCTATACGAGCGAAATTCTCTTGTCCGACAGTTCTACGCTCGGCGACAACGAAGTGACGGTGGAGATAAACCGTAATTCACTCTATAAGATGATGACGGACACCACGCAGGCGGACTATCTCGTCAATGTGACGAATTCCTACCTCGCCGCAACGTCCGGTACATCCACGGCGATACAGATCGTCGGCAGCCGTCCGATGTATGTGCAGAGGTTCGAGATCACGCGCGACGTGATGGATACGGATATCCGTATCTACGTCAATGCGGAAACGCTGTCCGACATCTTCGTCGCCTTGCAGCCGGATATCGACGCGCTGGAAGGTACGACCTCTTCGGCGGGCGTTCCTTCGCAGTTCTATTTCGAGATAAAGACGGAGGGCGGGGAACAGCTCAAAAGCCTTACGAGTACGCTCTCTCGGCTCGGCATTCGCAGCATCGACATAGGCGCGTTGTACGAGCGGGAGAACGCGGAGATTATGAGCGAGGCGACAAACAATCTTTCTATCTTCTTCGTCGTGCTTGCGCTGCTGCTCATCGTGTGGTTCTTTATAGAAAAATCGGGGAGCATACGCAACAGCAAAGAATACGGCATTTACCGCGCGATCGGCGTGAACAGGAGCAATCTTCTGTTCAAGGAGATGCTGACGGCACTCACGAGCAACATGATCGGGTATATCGTGTTCTACCTCATTGTGTTTGCGCTCATGTGCGTGCGATATGCGGTCATGAACACGGCGTTCGGTATGTTCGTCGGCATTGCGCTGGGCGTTATGGCGGCAGGCGGTCTTCTGATGCTTGCAATATCGCTCATCCCGTATCTGTTCGTGCTATGGCAGACGCCCGCGCAGATACTTGCGCGCTATGACATTTAGGAATCCACCCGACCCGGTATTGCCATACGGGAAGGGAATTCAAATAAATTAAAAGGAGAAACAACTATGGCAAAAACTAAGAAAAGAGCAGTAGTTCTAATTGCGTGCCTTATGCTCGCGGTGCTGTGCGCCGGTGTGCTTGCCGCCTGCAACGACACCGAAACGTACACCGTCACCTTCATGGTGCGCGAAAACGGCACGACGGGCGACTGGCAGCAGTACACGACCGTCGATACCAACGACGACGGCTCGGTAACGCTCCCCGCCGAACCTACCGTGGAGGGCTATACCTTCCGCGACTGGTACACGGACGAGGCTTGCAGCGCGGATAATGTGTTTGACGAAACTTCCGTTTCGGGCGACATTACCGTGTACGCGCTCATGGCGGAGGCGAATATCACGCTCAACATTACGGACGGCAGCGGCACATCCACGCAGGTTGCGGGTACGCTCTCCGCGCTTTCTCAAACGACGGCGGAGCAGGAAGCCGCCGCAGCCGAAGAGAACCTCACGTTCGACGGCTGGTACACGGACGCCGCGTTCACGCAGAAGTATTCCGACGGCATGGACGCCACCGCGCTCTACGGCAGATATATGGCGCAGATCACCTATGATAACGGGTATGAAACGCTGTACACCGAACTTGTAACGCCGGGCGGAAAGACCACTGCGCCCGATGCAAGGGTGGATGACTTCGTAAAGCGTTATATGGACGACGAGGATATTTCCTACAACGACTCGGAAGGCAACGCCATTGACTTTACATCGGACACGTTTGTCGAAAACGAAGTTGTGACCGTGCTTTGGAAAACGCCGGGACTTGAATATGAGGCAATCGAAGGCACGGATAACTATTATGTATCGGGAATTGATACGACGGATATTACCTATCCCGCTGTTTCTGTTCTTTCCAAAAACGTAACGATTGAAGGCAAGGCTGGCTGCAATGTAGTGGCAGTTGATGCCGCTGTCGGTTTAGACAGATATGATCAGGCGGAAGTTTTCATTTTCAATGAAGGCATTGAATCTATAAGAGGGTTTTATGCCGCATCGTACGGCGGTCCGTCCGCAATGAAAGAGGTCCGGCTGCCTTCAACCTTGAAGGTGTTGGAAGATTCCTTTAATATGCCGAGTACCGCTATTTCCGAATTAGTTCTGCCCGAAGGGCTGGAAGTGATCATAGACTGTTTTTGGAGCGATATGTTGGCAACGACAAATCCCGACCGCGAAAATGGTTTGAATATATCAATTACCGTTCCTTCGACGGTAACCAACATGGTAGCCGTTCCTAAAAATCTCGATCTTTCGAAGAATAAGAATTTTCAGTATGACCAAGAAGGCAGACTATACTATATCAGTGCTAAAAGCAAAAGTATAATTCTCTGCTCGGAGTATCAGTCGAACGTTACGGATGAGGGCAGACTCGTCGTGGAAGATGGCGTAACGGGCGTGCAGGTATATCTGCTTTCTACGATGGACTTTGACTATCTCGACTTGCCTTCTACTTTCAGAGAAGTAGGCTATAACAATGCGGCGGAAAAGTATCCCGCATATACGGGCAATTGGCTTACGCCGCAGGCGATGATCAGCAACCCTGAAACCCAACCCGTTGATGGGGCAAGCAGGTATTCTTACGCGATCGTTTCCAATCTCGATGAGATCACCTATGTCACGATCGACGCCGCGGCAATGCCCGCCGGTGTAAGCGACTATGCGTTCGTTTCCACTTCGGGCGTTCCCTATAACGGCAGCGAGTTTACGAATGACGTTAAAGTTGTGTTCATCGGCGAAGTTGCGAAAGACACGCCGGTAGAGGTGCGTGTAACCGTTGCTTATCCGCGTGATAACAAAGTGAGGACGGAGGTGCTTGATACCTATAAGAGCGGCGATGAACTGACGCTTGCGGACGTAATGGCGGCAGTTAATATAGATTCTTCCGAATACAATGTGACCGCAACCAGTCTCGGCGTTGAATTTGAGGACGGGGTTATCAAAAGTAACATTTACTTAACGCTTGCTTGTTATGCGGTCGAAGGCGGCTTTACTTATACGCCGAATGCGGACGGGAAAACGGCGACTGTCACGGGTTTTGATCAACTTGGAGCGGAACAGTTGTCTGACGGCACTTACCGCGTTAGCATCGGTGAGACAATAGACGGATATACCGTCACGGCGATTGCGGACGGCGCATTCAAGGGTGATAAAGGTACGGGAATCTCCGAAGTGTATATTGCAAATACCGTCACGACGATCGGTGCCGAAGCGTTTATGAACATGCGCAATTTAAGGCTTGTGGATATTGCCCCCGGCGGACTTTCCGAAATCGGCAGAAGTGCCTTTGAAAACGCCGGCTGCGTACAGGATTCCGACGGCAATTGGTCGGTCAACACCGACGGCGGCGTAAGTGAGTTAAAAATGGTTCTGCCGCTTGCCGATCTCACCGATATTCAGCCGTATGCCTTCAAAACGAAAGCTATAAAAAAATTCACGGCTGTTTCCGGGGAGGGATCGAGAAATATCCAAATGATGTTGATGCAGGGGGCTTCCTCATTGACAGAAGGTATGTTCCTGTTTGCAAGTACAGGCAGCAGTACAAATCGCGCAATCGTTAAGTATACCGGTATAAATGAAACCAAGACCATGCAAAACTCTTCCGGTAAAGATACTGAAATTACGGTAAGGGGTGCTCAACTTGTAGCAATTGCGGGCGGCGCAGATTATTCCAATGCCGGCTCCGGTTTAGCGTTAGGGTTTTCATATAGGTATTTTGATTCGCAAATGGGTGCGTATGCACCTTTGCTTGCAACCAACGTATTTGAGTATGAAATCATGGAAGGCTCCGTTTATTATGGAGGCTCAAAGTTACAACTTTATATCGGTATGGTGAGCAAGGTGCATAAAAACGCATTTACCGATATAGAGGATGAAGCGCCCAGTATAAACTATTACAATTGTTCTTACGATCAGCACATGACTATTGAGCAGGTTCAGACTCAGGCTTCTGAAATTTTTGAAGAAGGCTGGTTTGAAGGCGCGGATAATTCCGAAAATACGTTTATGGCAGATGCGAAAGTACAGTCTTCAAGATATCCTCTTATGTGACCTGTGCATAAAAGTGTTTTGATTGGTTGCAGAAGTTAAGGAGACAGTCCGCGCCCGTCTTCGGGCGGGCGCGGATAAATTTTTTTAGGCAAAACAAAGATGAAAAAGAAATCGATACTTGCAATACTCATCGCCGCACTTTGTCTGTCGACCTTATGTTTTACGGCTTGTTCGAGCTACGACGGACAGACGCCGCAGGATATTTTGGAAAATGTCTACGGTGATACGGAATATACAATATCCTTTGTGGCGGAGGACGCGGATGCGCCCGTCGCGGATATGACATACACGGCAAAGAGTATGCCTGCTTTGCCTACGCCAACAAGGGTGGGGTACGTCTTTTCGGGCTGGTATTTCGATTCTTCCTATACCATGCCGTATTCCGACGGGATATTGTATCTCTATATGCGCGATGTGGTGCTGTATGCAAGGTGGGAGCAGGAGTCGTTTTCCGCCGACGGCACTTACGACATAGATTACAGCGCGTCTATCGTGGACGGCACCCTTGTTCTCGGAGAACTTGCGGAAGAGTACGGTTATAAAAATTTTGCGGACGACATTGTGGCGGACGAAACGTATATCGAAAAGACGGACGACCAGCTTCTTCTGAAAATTCAATACGACTGCCGTGCGCTCGAACCGCTTTCGCTTTCCGATTATAAATCGTATGAGGTGACGCTTGCCTCTGCGCTCAACGATTCGGATATTTACATTGCAGATACCGTCGATTCGTACACAGATACGTTAAAGACGCTTTATATAGATATTACGGGTATGGATCTTTCCACACCCATCTACTTCTACGTTTCCACGATAAATTGGGAGACGGATGGGCTTACGGACGAACAGCGCCTTGCGACGCAGACGACTTATACCGTAGAATTTTCCATTGAAAGACTGATAGGTTTTTCCCGCCCGTTCGAAGATACGTCCGTGCCGCTCGAAGACGGGTACTATCTCGTCCGTACCTATATGTCGCAACTCGATATGTCGGAAACGATGATGGACAGTTTCAACCCCGTCTATTCGTATATCATTGCCGAAGGCGGGAACTACACGCTCGTAAAACCGCTGTATCCCTATTTCGGCATTACGGAATATTATCTGGGCGAACTTCTCGAACCTCTTGCGGCGAACTATTATAACAGAATGGCTACCTTTATGCCGTGGCAGGTGTGCTACGAGGTCGATATTTCCGATTATGAAGGGCAGACGGGCGTCGAGTCCGATTACTACCCCGAAACATACAATGCCGGAAGGTATAAAGAGTATTCCGTGGAATTTCATGCCGAAACGGGCAACTGTTACAGCATCATCGACCTCGGCGATAATTTGCAGACTGCGCTCGTGCTTTCCGGTTCTCCGACCGGGTTTATGGAAGTGGCAGTCGATTTGGGCGAAATGCACACTTTGATGACGATAGATTACGAGCATATCGTAAAGCTGACTTCCATTGATTATGAGCCTTTGGAAGGTGACGCCTTTATCGCAGAGGAAGAAATACAGTATTATCCGGGAGATATAGACGATCTGAACGAACGCGGCAAGACGTTCGATGCGACGGAAGAATACGGGCTTTCCACGCGCATGATCAACTACTTTTTCACGGCAACGGGGCTGAACAGTTCTTATCAGTCGCGGACGGCTTACGACAGCCGCATCACCGTTGCGCCCACCCCCTCGACCAACGCGCAGACGGTTGCCGATTCGCGCTACGACATTGCGTATTTCTCGGTTTCGAGCGAGATTTTCGGGTATGATCCGACAGCCGCTGCCGAAAAGGGGGAAAAACTTTATTACGATTCCATGACGCTCGGCACGTTCACATCCGCTAATATGCGCGAATTTGACGAGTACCGCCTCGGAAAATCGTATCGGGCGGGGCAGTCGGTCGTGCTTTCCGAGCTGTATGCAGAAAAGGTGGACTCCGACGCCGATTTTAACACCGTAAGCTGGCAGGCATACCGGATGGTGAACGGCGAACCCGATTTTTCGCAGCCCGTATCGGTTGACGGTTCTTTCGTTATGGAAGAAAGCGTCGCCATACTGTTCTCATCGGGCAGTGCGGGGAACAGGCGGATCTCGCTTGTCGAAGCCGTACTGTACGAGGAGCCGCAGATAACGGTGGAAGGAAATTGGAGCCTTTCTGCTGGAAATGAAAATACATATGTAACGGACGAAGCGATCACTTTGGACAGCAGATACGCTTATCCCGTCGTGACTTACACATGGGGAGCAAAAAGCGGGAGCTTTGTCGGCGATTATTATGACAGCGGAACGTCGGGGCTGAACGATCTGAAAGTCGCGTATTACACGGAAGAAAACGGCGTCTATTATCTGCATGCCGTCTCGCGTGAAGTGTCGGATTTTACAATGACGACGGATTACAGGCTGGTCGTCTATGAGATCTCAAACATTTACGGAGAAAAGCAGTATATTTACTTTGAGTACACCGCAGACGGAGTAAACGACACGTTTTTCAGCGTGACGGACGATGAAGCCGGCAACGGTACCATGTACGATTCCGGGACGTTGGAAGAAGATACGAACGGCGCATTGCTCGGCGCGGCGGCAAGCGCGACGGGGTATCTCAACGCCGAGAATTATCTTGATGAATTGTTGCGAAATTATTATTTGCACACTTCGAGCGGCGATTACAGGTTTGCGCTTTCGTCTTATCGGCTGTATCTTGACGGAAGTTCGTCGGAATATTCTGCGGATGAGATGACGGAAGGGCTTGCAAAGCAGTTGTGGCAAAGCATATCCCAAAGCAATTTCGCGGTTCTGACATTGAACTACACGCGCGGCGAACATTCCTTTACGATGCGGTATATTGCCCGCATCACATTCAGCGGAAACAGGGATTTCCGTTCCGTTGACGAGGAAGATTACTTTACGGGATACGAATACACGTTCATTCGGCCGTATGTATATGACATGGAGGGCAATTCTCTCGGCGCTCTTACGGTAAGCGCCGCAAAGTATGCTTCGCTTGACAGCAATGAAGTGTTAAACAACGTGCAGTCGGCAAGGGCGGTGCGCTTGTCGCTGTCGGGGCAGCAATATTCGATGACTTTTTCGGAAACGGGAAAATACAGACTGACTTACATGTTTTCGATATCGCTTTCCTCAACGGAACGAGTTTCGTTTACGCTGACGCAGGATGTGTATGTGCTGGACGGTCAGGGCGAAGTGTCCGTTACATATGTGACGGATGAAGAGCACCCGTTCTCCGATGAGATCATGCGCGATGCCGTGGATTACACGTTTGCCGACGGCAGCAAAGGGTATGCATATACAAAGACGTATAGTCTGTTGCAGGTGATACGATCACTTTCGTCTACTGATTTTGCCAAGGGAAAAGATATCTTTTTCGGCTGGTCAATGGAAGAAAACGGTTCGGCCCGCGCGGCGTCCGTTATTTCGGCAGGGTATTCGATAACCGATTTTATTTCTCGCTTCGGCGACTGCGATCCTGTCGTTTATGCGATATGGGATCCCGGTATTACTGTTACTGCAGAAGCGAACGGACAGACTCAGCAAAGGACGCTTTATATGAATTCGAGCGGCGTTTACGTCGTCGATTTCAGCAGTTTTCAGGCGTTGGCTCCGAGCGGTTATAACTTTGTCGGTTGGACGGGAGGTTTTCTCGGTCAGTCGATTGTCACGGGCAGATATACGATTGAGGCGGTGGACTATGACGATCCCGACCTAACAGAATATCTGACAATCACTGCGGAGTTCAGAGAACGCCTGCTTGTAAGCTATTCCATTGACAGTCAGTATTCCAACAGTTTCTTCCTGCGTGAAGAGGTGAATGACGGGTACTATGTTTCCGGCGTAAAAACACCCGTTGCGAAAGACGGATATACCTTCGTCGGTTGGCATATTGCTGTAGTGGATAATGACGGAACAATCACGGATATAGGAGAAATCTTTGACCTCGCAAATGATACTGTGGATTCTGAACTTTGTAACAGCACGGGTACGGCGATCGGAAGTACCTATAAGATGCTGCAGCTCGTCGCCGTGTTCGAGGATGCGGAGGGAAATGAAGTATGGTAAAGAAGAGAAATAAACTCATCGCGGTTTTCGCCGCATTGTCTATGTGTCTTATAATGCTTGCCGCCCTTATGGGCGGCGGGCTTACGGCATATGCGGAAAGCCCCGTACAAGGTTCGGACGGCGTATATTCCGTTCCCGTCAATTTAAGCGGACTTGCAATGGGTGCGGATAATTTTTCGTCCTCGGCAACCGTCGAAAAGAGCGGCGAAAACTACTACATGACCTTCGGGCACAGCTCGTCCATATCTGACATGGTTTTGGAAAGCGGCAATATGCAGACAGGTTACACCGTGCGGACGGAGAACGGTTGGACGTATTACACCTATACCATGTCCGCCGAGCGGTTGCAGAGCAGTCTTTCCTTTTCGGCGTATATCAACGCCATGAGCAGAGATGTCGGCTTTACTATTACGCTAAACCTCGGTGGCGGCACGCGCACAGGCGATTACGTCGACGTCGGCGAACGCCCCGCGGAATACGTTCCCGTGATCGAAACGAGCGCGGGCGCGGAGTACGAAGCGGCGCGGGGAACGGTGTTCCCCATCCCGTCCGCCACGGCAACATTGGGCAATGAAAACCTTGACGTGAGCATTTCGGCGTATTACGTGCAGGGCGGCGAGCAGATGGAAGTGTCTGTCACGAACAATTCCATTATGCTGGAAAACGTAGGAGAATACCATGTCGTGTACCGTGCGGAGAGCGCAACGTATAAGACTAATCTCGGCAACAATACCTATACGGAGTACGACGTAAAGATCACATCCTCCGCGGGCGGCAGTACGCTTGCAAGGGTGGAAGATCCGAACGGCGTATTGCCGGAAGGCACGTCAATCCTTCCGAGCCGCATAACGGCAGGAACGCTTTACGAGCAGGCTGCGGAAAAGATGGAAAGCATCGCGGACAACTTCGAGGTGTTCGGCATTTCGCTCGTCGGAACAGACGGAACGCAGATAACGCCTGACGGGAACATCACGCTGTACTTGCAGGCAAACATGACCTACGACCGCAACGAAGTCGTCGTCTATCATATGGCGGAGGACGGAACGCTCACCGAACTTTCTGCAGACGGCTACGGGCGGTATGTGAAGTTTGATACGGATAAGACGGGCACGTTCATCGTCTGTATCCCCGGCGTGGCGTTCGTCATGCCGATGTGGGGGTATGCGGTCATCATTGTCGCCTGCGTTCTCGTAGTTGCTGCGGCGATCACAGTTTCGGTCGTTCTCGTCCGCAAAAGGAAGAAAGCGAACAAATCAACGGAAGCATAAACCGGGAAGGGGGAAAGATGAATACGACAAAAGAAACACAGGAGATGTACCTGAAAGTCATATATGAATTGAGCCGCAGGAAGGGAAGCGTGCGGGCGATAGACATTGTGACGGAGCGCGGATATGCGCGTTCCACGGTCTCGTATGCGATGAAATCCCTGCGTGCGAAAGGCCTTGTCACGGTGACGGCAGACGGAGAGATACGCCTAACGGAAGAGGGCAGAGAGCGCGTCGAGAAAGTAAACAGACGGTACGAGGTCTTTACAGAGATGCTGGAGCGGCTCGGTGTGCCGCAGACACAGGCAAGCGCTGTCGCGTGCCGGATGGAGCATATCGTACTGGATGACATATTCCTACTTATCGAGCGGAAACTTGTGAAGGAAAAAGCGCATAGTATTTCGGATCATAATTGATTTATATATTGTTGCATATAAGTCAACGGCTTATATGCAACAATGTAAGGTGTGGCTTATGTAGCGTCACACCTGTTTTGTGAAGTAGCGTTTTCCTTCTACCATAATGGTGTTGCCCTGTATGTCGGGCTGTCCGCTCTTACAGGCGCGGAGGATGATGTGGACGGCGTCCCGTTCGGCTTTCGGCATATCGCCTTCGTCGAATTTCTCTTCATTTCCGACCTCTATGATCTTGAAGCCTTTTTGGATGAGGTAGGCGGAGAACTGCCACAGCTTTTCAAAGTAGCCGTTGCTGTCGAAGATTGCCGAAAGATTTTCGACAGGGTGGTATGCGGTGATTCTGAAGTAGTTTGACATAGTGTTTTCTCCTTATAATTTGCTGTAGTGTGTTAGACTCTCAAAAAATTTGAAAGTCTATATCTGGTTCCGTACAATTTTATGTACGGGTGTTTGTTATCATAATATATTTTCAATTTATGGCAGGAGCTGTTTCCTCTGCAAGTGCCGACTGAAAGATAGATAAAGTCCTCTATTCCATAGGCGATATACTTGATTTCTATCCTGCCAAAATTGTCGAGGTAGGCAATGGTGGGGTGTTTGTTGCAAATTTCTTGTTTTGTCATAGTATTCTCCTTTGCGGTTTATGCCGCGATCTGTTTGATGGTTCTGTTGGCGTAAGGCAGCCAGATTTTGTTGACATAGTGCAGAATGTCTTCGCTCGGCTTATGGTCGTGTTCGCCATAGCATTGCAGGACTTTGTGACTGCGCGGCGAGTATTCGAGCGTCACGAGCGGAATATCCGGGCTGTCCTTTGCGCGGACAAAGAAGATGAGCGATTCTTCTCTCACCATGCGCTGGTCGTAGTTCATTCGTCCCACGCAATGGTGCAACGCCTCGCCTTCACGGATAAGGTCAGCAGGACTTCTTGCGATGACGCAGATAAATGCGCTTCGTTTCGCGTGTTGCAGGGACAGATATTTCTCCGCAACGGCGGCGAATTGCGCATACAGTTCCTTGCGCTTTTCCGCGTCTTCCATCGCCTTTTTCGCGGCGTATTGGTCTATGCGAATGTCGTGCCAGCGGTGGAAGTTGTAAGGGAAGCGGTTTTCTCCTCGGTGTAGTATTGTAAACCGACCATCAGCACGCGGCTGTCAAGTTCGTAATCGCGTCTCGTAATGGAAAGAAGAAGTTTGTTTAGCACTTCAGTACTCTTGCCGAAAACTTCATTGAAGTCGCTCAAGCGCATTATAATAGCGGTTTGCGGATACCTGTCTTGCGCATCCAGATACTTCCGACACACGGGAAAAGTCGTGGGCTTTTGCTGTTTAGTAATTTCTTCCTCGGTGATTTCCGCCCTTATTTCCTGTATCCCTTCATTGGACGGCACAATATCCTCGTCGTCTTTGGCTTTTCCTCTTCGGGTTTGCCTTCGAGGTCTTCGTACAAGACACCTGTCTGACAGTTATAGTCCAGTACATCCGTAAAGATGTGCTTTTTATTGCCGTAATCGCCACAGCGGTCAATGACGTAGTTGCACACATGCCGCGTCAACGGACTGTCCGATTCGCGTTTGAGATCTTTGATGTTAACAAGAGCAAGTTTCATTACGCGATCTTCTTGAACTCATCCAGATACACACGTTCGAACATGACGCCGTGCTCGAATAAAGCCTGCCGTTTTTTCGTCACGAGGTCATACGTTACGACGCTGATTTTGCCTTTGTCCGTTACGGCGACCTGTACTTCATTGCGGTCAAGGTCGATGCCGACGATATTGCAGGTGATGAACACTTCGCCATCGTACAGTTCAAATTCAGAGCGATAATACGCTCTGAACTCGGTGAAATTGGAAACTTTGGTTTTCATAGAGTTTTACCTCTGAATTTTAATTTTGCCTTTCGGCAGGGGAGACAGGAGCACCGGGCGAGATATGCTCATGCTCACTCAAAAGAGGCAAATCGGAAGTCAACGACAAAGGACAAGATCATTGCTTGGAAGTCACGGAAAATCTGTCGAAAACGTAAAAAGCTAAGCAGATCAATTTGACTACTCGGCTTTCCATGTATAGGGCTATTCTATTTTTCAGCGATGATTTTTCCCGTTGACTTCCGCGAGAACTGTGCTACGATACCACCACGAAAAGGGAAAACGGGGGTAAATTGATTATACTCGAACGTATTATACTTTCGAGTGTAACGTTTCCGGAATTCGTAATTTAATAATATTTGCGTAATAACCTGATTGCTTCTTCTTTGATTATGCCTCGCAATCCATTTGGCTGTCATGGCAAAATATCGCGATGAAAGCGGAATATTTTTATTATTTTCGTGAAAATTTTACAAAAATTCAAAAAATATCTCAACTACGTGTTGATTTTTTGTGCTGAAGAGTATATAATAATACTGATCAAAAAAGGAGAGAACAAGATGCTTATTGATTTCAGTTTTAAAAACTTTATGTCTTTTGGTGATGAATGTCGCTTTGATATGATTGCAAATAGTGATAAACAGCACAGGGAAAGTCTAATTGATGATAAGTATTCGCGCGTCAGGCTTATTTATGGAGCCAACGCATCCGGCAAAACTTCGTTTATTCGTGCTATTTCTTTTGTCCGCTGGTTTATCTTTAATTCCAATCAACTGCTTGAAAATATGCCTATTCCGGTCGTGCCTTTCAAGTTCCGCCGTGATGCTAAAAATATCCCGTCGGAGTTTTCACTTACTTTTATCATGCATGAAAAGAAGTATCATTATGAATTTTCCTGCACGCAAGATAGGGTGATCTATGAAAAACTTGATGTGTACAATACATCCAAGCCCACAAATATCTTTGAACGAACGAATACCGATACGTATGAGTTCAAGCGGGATGTCAGAATGCTCCGCGATATTGAATCAAAGACTACGCGCAATAAGCTATTTCTGGCAACTTCTGCGAATTGGAATTATCCTCTTACCAAACCTGTCGTTGAATTTCTGCTGAATACACTGCTGCCGTATTCATTTAATGAGCAGTGGCAGGCACATCTTGCAAAAATAAAGGCGGACGGACACTTCGAAGACTACAAAAGGTTTTGCCTTAAATTCTTCAATAATGCAGATCTGAGTATCGATGATTTCGCAATAGAGGAAAAAAAATTCAAAGAGATGCAAAAAGATCCTGTCCTCAATTCGATAGTATCTCTTATTGCGCAAGGAAAAGAGGAGGCAATTGAACAGATCGAAAATTCCCCGGTTTATAACATCAACATACAGCATGCTATTATGGATGGAGATGCGGAAGAAAAATATATTCTCAATCTCCGGGAAGAATCGCTTGGAACTATACAGATGTTTCAACTTTCCCCAATTCTGTACCATGTTTTCCAAAAAGGGATAACATTTTTTGTCGATGAAATAGACAGGAGCCTTCATCCAATTCTCGTCAGGTATATTGTAAGTCTGTTTCTTGACCCGGAAATCAATGCAAATAATGCGCAGCTGATCGCCAATACGCATGACACTAATCTTCTCGACCTGGAACTTCTTCGCCGGGATGAAATTTGGTTCACTGAACGCGATTTTAATAGCGGAAAGACTATAATGTATCCGCTGACTGATTTTTCGCCGCGTAAGAACGAAAATATCGAAAAAGCATACATTCTCGGTCGCTTCGGTGCTGTTCCGTTTATTAGGGAGGTCTGAGAATGGCAGAAAAGCAATCTTATAAAAGACAGCGAAGCCCCATCTTATTGCTTGTCTGTGAGGGAAAGAATAAGACGGAACGCAAATACTTCTCTCATTATAAGGTAAGAGAATGTCTTTATAGGCTTGAGATAAAAGATTCGGAAGCGACAGATGTCATGGGAATGGCAAAGCGTGCGTCATCTTTACAAAGAGTATCAAATGGATATCGCGCTCGGAGATAAGGCCTTTTGTCTTATTGACATGGATCTGCGTGAAGATAAGTACAATGCATATTTAAAGGCGCGGCAAAAGTATCCAAACATTACTTTCATTGTCTCTAACCCGTGTTTTGAGATTTGGTTGTTGTACCATTTTACCGAGAACCCAAAGGCGGAATCTTCGTCACAAGCAGTCAAGGAACAGATGAAAAAATATGTTCCGGGTTATAATGAGGCTATGGATGTCTATGCTCAATGTGATTTGGAGGATAAGTATGCAGTTGCGATAAACCGTTCCGAAAAGAAAAATTCCCTTTATGATGGGGGTGTAACTCTCGTGGAGCGTAACCCCTATACAGAGGTGCAGGATTTAATTTACATATTAAAAAGCTCGATTAGAATACTAAGGAGGACAGGCGCATAAATCAAATATTTGTTGCATATATCGTTTCAAGTAAGCAGATCAATGCGAGTGAATTTTTGGATATATTTCGAAAATTTGCTCGCCTTTATTTCAAACAAGCAAAAGGATACGGAGTGACTTACTCCCTTTTGCCCTTAAAAAGACTGCCTTTTACGGCCTAAAACTGCCTGGGACGAAAAAATAGCAAACGGCAGCAAACAAAACGGCATTTTCAGTTGTTTGCTATTAAATTCAAAACAGCCCCTGATGCATTAAAAACCTACTATATCTTGTGGTCAATAGCAAACAATTTATCGAGATATTGTGGCGTGTTTTTCCTTGGCGTATTTAGAGCACTTCCTTGGTAAGGACGAGGTCACCGGTTCGAATCCGGTTAGCAGCTCCATTTACGGACATCTCCGAACAGGCTAACGCCCCGGAGATGTCCTTTTTTGACGCTGCTACCCGGCATCGAAATAGTGACGCTCACGCGGCTTGCCGCAATTGCGCCAAGCCGTTCCCTATCGGCGTTCGGTATTCCGGACGCAATTTTTGCGTCCTTACGAATCCGGTTAGCAGCTCCATTTACGGACATCTCCGAACAGGCTAACGCCCCGGAGATGTCCTTTTTTGACGCTGCTACCCGGCAGCGAAATTGTGACGGCTCACGCAGTTCGCCTATTCCGTCGCGCTCTGCGCTCCTTACGAATCCGGTTAGCAGCTCCAGACGAGAAACCACAAGATATTATGGTTTTTCTCTTATTTTGCGGCTAAAAAACCACAAGGGCACGCTATAACTAAATATTGTAGCAAACACAATAGCAAACACTTTTACGAGTTTTCTTCGTTTTTCAAGGTGTCAAGCGACCGACTCGATCACCTCTCTTTTTTGACTGTCTGAGACGGTCAGAAACTGCCTTTTTCGGTCGTTGTAGCAAACAATAGCAAACAACTGTCCGATCCGTTCTTCGACTGCGAAAAATTTATTGCGATTAAAATTAGTCTTGTCTTCGTCCGTTTTGACCTGTATTTTGAGCGCGGTAGCAAACGGTAGCAAACACTTTTCACAGCAAAAAAGCCGCCGCATTTTCAGCGTCGGCTCATTGCAGAGAAGTGGTGTCATCTTTTCTTTTTCGGGTCGGTGCCTCCTTCGTCCACTGTCTTTATCAATTCGTCTATCGACGATACTCCGCAGTCATCCATAAGGCGGGCGATGTTTTGCAAAAACTCGTATCAAGACAATCACCTGTTTTTATGGACACTCTTCCAAGTCGGGAATATCAAAGCGAATTTTTATAACATGTGCATGTCATGTCCCAAAAAGCGTACATAAGATATCGTATAATGTACTCGAAAATCAACAAAAGAGAGGTCTTTTATGAGTGCATTCGACAAAGTTATCGGCTATGAAAAAGAGAAGGAAGAACTGTACCAGCTGTGCGACATGGCGAAAAATCCGGAAAAATACGCGGCTTTGGGCGTAAAACTTCCGCGCGGTATTTTGCTGTACGGTGTGCCGGGTGTAGGTAAAACCTTGATGGCAACGGCTCTCCTCGATGAGATGGAGGCAGGCAGAAAATGCTACGTTCTCCGCAAGGACAAAGCCATCGAAGAGTTTGTGGGAAGCATTTCCAAAACCTTTCAGGAAGCCAAAGAGAATGCTCCTTCCGTCATCTTTCTCGATGATCTCGACAAATTTGCTTCTGACAGTGTTTCGCGCAATCCGGAAGAGCTTATCGCCGTACAGTCCGGTATCGATGAAGTGAAAGGCGCCGATGTTTTCGTCGTTGCCACCGCTAATGACGTGCGTGTACTGCCTAATTCATTGCGCCGTCCCGGCAGATTCGATCGCATTCTCGAGATTTGCCCGCCCAACCGCAGAGAAGCGGTGGAGATCGTGCGCCATTATCTGAAAGGGAAAAAGGTTGCAGACGATGTTACTGCCGAGGGCGTAGCGCGGCTGATGGACGGTAATTCGTGCGCCGCACTGGAGAGCGTCCTCAATGAGGCTGGAATCTATGCGGGGTACGAAAACAAAACGGAAATCAAACGCGAGCATATCGTAAGGGCGGTGCTTCGGGACATCTTTGAGGCGGACGAATCCGTCAACGAAATATCTGTTGCGGCAAAAGAAGAGGTTGCCTTTCACGAGGCGGGACACGCCGTGGCGGCGCTTGCGTTTGATCCCGAAGGCGTTGGTCTTATTTCCATTCGGCCGAGTAAGAGCGATGCGCGCGGCGTTGTGCAGATTTTTAAGAGCGAAGATTACTTCGGTTCTTACAATAAAATGCATGAGCGCGTCATTTCTTTGCTTGCGGGCCGTGCCGCCGTGGAACTCAAATTCGGTCATACGGATGTCGGGGCTGCCTCCGACCTTAACCGAGCTTCCGCCATTTTGCAGCGTTTCATCGTCGACTACGCGGCGAGCGGGTTTGCGCTGTTCCATCATGATAATCACGACGGTATCAGTTCGTGTAATCAGGAAGACGGTATCACGGCGGAACGTAGCGCCATGCTTGCCCGTTGCTATGAAGAGGCGAAAGACGTTCTCCGCAAAAATTGGGCGTTTGTCGAAAAACTCGCGGCGGCGCTCGTCGAACGGGATACGCTTGTATTCGAAGAGATAGCCGAACTCCGCAGGGAAATTGTGGCATAAAGAGCGGGGCACATGGTTTATGTGCCGCCTTTTGTAAATTTTGGTAAAGTATTGTTTTAGATTGCTTTGCGTGGTATAATTGAACCATGGATTATTGTATTTCAGATATCCACGGCTATTACGATCTGTTTCGCCGTCAATAACTGTCAGTCTTTTTATGTAAGCGAGCGATATAGTTGCTTTTATGCGTCAAATATGATACAATAGAACCATAGAAGAGGAATTTATAATTCAAAATAAAAGTTATCACGATATGGAGGGCTAAAACAGAGGAAATACAAATGAACTTATCGAAAAGCAAATATACGCGCTTTTGCCAGTGCCCGAAAATGCTGTGGCTGGATACATACCGCCCCGAGCTTGCCGTCCAAGCCCCTGCGCTTCAACGTCGTTTTCAGGAGGGTAACGAAGTTGGCGATTTAGCCATGGGATTACTTGGCGATTTTGTGGAAACTACCGCCTATACTGCCGAAGGCAAACTTGATATCGCCGCCATGCTCAAAAATACGCAAAAATATATTGCCGAGGGGAAAGAGAATATTTGCGAGGCGGCGTTTACCAAAAACGGGTGCTACTGCGCCGTCGATATCCTGCATAAAACGGATGGCGGGTACGAGATCTATGAAGTTAAATCGAGCACAGATATTCACGATGTTTATCTATGGGACGTAGCGTATCAGCGTTGGGTCTTGGAGCAGAGCGGGCTTAAAATCGTACATACATATATCGTTTATATCAACAACAAGTACGCGAGGCAGGGGGATATCGACGTCCATAAGCTGTTCGCAGTGAAAGATGTTTCGGAAGAGATATTGCCTTATTACGACGAAGTTGCGGCAAATACCGCCCGCGCCAAAGAGTATATCGCGCAGAAGGACGAACCGGAATCGAAACTTGGTGAACAATGTTTCGCTCCGTATGAGTGCGCGTACTGGCAGTATTGCGCACGAGAGCTTCCGTCGCCCAACGTGCTTGACTTGTATCGCATTTCCGCAAAAAAGGCGTTTGGGTATATAGAGGAAGGTATCGTCACTTTCGACGATGCGATAAAGAGCGGCATTTCGCTGAACACGACGCAATGGCGACAGGTGGAGTTTGAGCTGCTGCAACTGCCCACACATATTGACCGTTTGGGGATCAAGAGTTTTCTCGATACTCTTTGGTATCCGCTGTATTTTTTGGATTTTGAAACTTTTCAGACGTGTATTCCCATGTATGACGGTATCAGACCGTATCAGCAGGTGCCGTTCCAGTATTCACTGCACTATCTCGAACAGGATGGTGCGGTGCTTGAACATAAAGAATTTTTGGCGGACGAAAATTCCGATCCGCGCCGCGCCCTTGTCGAACGGCTGGTAGCGGATATACCGACGGAAGCTTGCGTTTTGGCGTATAATATGTCGTTTGAATGTACGCGTCTGAAAGAACTTGCCGAAACTTTCCCCGACCTCGCCGAAAAACTGTTGGCGATCCGCGCAAATGTGCGCGACTTGCTGGATGTGTTCCGCAACGGCTATGTGTATGATCGCGCAATGGAGGGGAGTTTTTCGATAAAGAAGGTGCTGCCTGCACTCTTTCCGAATGATCCGAATTTGGACTATCATAATCTTGCGGACGTACATAACGGCGGCGAAGCGACGGATACCTATTTGGCGCTGCGCAGCATGGATAAAGAAGAGCGGGATAGGCTGCGGCAGAGCCTTTTGGTGTATTGCAAGTTGGACACGATGGCGATGGTCATGCTCTGGCAGAGATTGCGGGAATTTTGTGTGGAAAAATAAATAAAAAATGAGGGTGCAAAAATGGGAAACATAACTTGTCAAATCATAATAGACGGTAAAGAAAAGCAGATTACTTTGCAAGAGGATATCGCTACAATCCTGCGTATTTTTAATAAAGATTCGGCGGACGAACTCACCTTAAAAAAGGTGGGGGATATTTGTGATGATAAAAATAATTTTTATATCGCAGACTATCAGCGCGGGTATCGTTGGGGCAAAGATGAGGTTGAAGCTTTGCTTAATGATATCTATAAAGTGTATAAAAAAGATGATAGCGGGCAGAAATATTGCCTGCAACCGTTAGTGGTGAAAAGGCGCAGGAATTGTGAGTCTTCTGCGCTTTTGGGAAATGCTGGTGTTAAGGAAATGGAAAACGAAGAAGACTGCTATGAACTTCTCGACGGTCAACAGCGATTGACGACTTTGTGGCTGATATTGTCAGAATTAGATAGAAATCAGAAAACAGAGACTAAAAAGGAATCAGAAAATAAAACTTATCAGATATATTATGAATTGCTGCGTAGGGTCGATAAGGATTTTATCGAGCAAGCAAGAGGGATAATTAAAAATTGGATAGAAAAAGACAATCCGGAAAGCAAAAATTTAAATAAAAGCAAGTATCGAGATGTGATTCTTAGAAAATTGACATTTCTTTGGTATGAAGTTACGAATGGTATTAGTAAAGTTGATGAATCTACAGATCAAAATGTCGGTAATAATGATTCAGAAAAGTTATTCCGCAAAATTAATAAGGGGAAAATTGAACTTACGAATGCGGAACTATTTAAAGCAATGCTTTTGAACGAAGAAAATGCAAGGACTGAAGAAGATCGCAGAGAGTTGGAGCAAATTTCGTTTGAGTGGGATAAAATAGAACAATCTCTTCGTAACGATGAATTTTGGTTTTTTATCTCTAATGATCATTTAGAAGAACGTACGAGGATCGATTATATTTTAGAGGTATATGCCAGAAGTTTGGATAAAGAGAAAAAATATAGTATTGAAAAAGAAAGATACTCTTTTTTGGTCGTGCAAGATAATTTGAATAAAAAAACAGGTGACTTTAACAGTATAAAAGAAGTTTGGAAAGAAATAGTTTCCATTCACGATAAATTATATTCATGGTATCAAGACAACGAGCTTTACCACAATATTGGTTTTTTGGTAGCATGTGAAGGAAAAACGCGTGCTGCCGCTTCTGAATCTATAGTAGATTTGTATGTCAGCAAAGCGAAAGCAGATATAAAAGATATGAGAAAAGACGTTTTGGAAAAAATTAAAGAACAATTTCGCCAAATTGCTAAAAATATTAAAGGAGAGAACGGTTCAACAGATAAAGATGACTTAAAAACTTTAACGGTTTCCATAAATTATAAGGATATTTCAAAAGCAGATTTACGGAAATTTCTTTTGTATTCGAATATTTATCCAATTATTAAAGTTGCAAAAAAATTGGAAGAATTAATAAAAGAAGCAAAAGAAAAGGACGATAAAGATGATATGGTCAAGAGTTTACAAAAAAGTTTAAATGAAACACATTTGGAACGGTTTCCATTTAAAAAATATTATCAAATTGATTGGGATATTGAGCATATTAATCCAGAGAAGCCTATAGGAACTATTAATGATGCGATTAGTGTTTTTGAAGAAGATGAAGTAAAGAGTAAATATAAAAAGGCAATTCGTGATTACTTAAAAGCGAAGAATTGTGATGAAAATGATTTAGCGACAGATGAAGGTCTGCAAGAATGCTGGGAACGCGTTGGCCCAAAGGACGGAGAGGATTACGTCAGCAATTTAGTTTTGTTGGATAGTTCTACGAATCGGCAATATCACAATGCAATTTTTGGATATAAACGTTATTGCATCATTCAGAGAGAGCAGGAAGGGAAATATGTCCCCCCTCAAACAAGGAAAGTTTTTTTGAAATACAATGATAAAAATCCTGAATGGATTGAATGGACGGATGAAAATCAAGAAAAATACGAAACTGAATTAATTGAGATGTTAAATTATGTGGAAACAGGCAAATAGAATCGGAGGGAAATAATGAATAGTATAGGTCAGCAATATACCTTTTGGAATTTGATTAAAAAATATAAAATTGTTGTGCCGAAGATTCAGCGCGACTATGTCCAGGGTAGAGAAAATAAGACCATTGAAAAAAACCGTGAAGAATTTGTTAAAGAATTGATTGGTTCTTTAGCTGAGAACAAGCCGATATCTTTGAATTTTGTATATGGAACAATCCATGGCGACGAGTTTATTCCAATCGACGGACAACAGCGTCTTACTACGCTTTTTCTATTGCATCTGTATGTGTTTGCTAAAAAAGGGAATAAGGATGAAATCGAAGTCTTACAGAAAAAGTTTAGTTATCAGACGCGTTATACGACGAATCGTTTTTTAGAAAAGCTATCAGAGGAACTTCCTGAAATGTTGAATCTGTCTGACCGAAATAATAATCTTACAGATATTATTCGCGATTCAGGTTGGTATGTAACGCCGTGGGATAACGATCCTAATATTCGCTCCTGTCTCGTTATGCTACAAACGATTCATGAGACTTGTAATGATATACTTGCGAACAATAATGACGGTATAAGTAAATTATTTAATCTCTTGACTGGTGTAGATTGTCCGATTACATTTATGTGGTTGCAGTTGTCCTCATCGTTTGGTTCGGACAATCAGTTATATATCCATATGAATTCCCGCGGCAAACAGTTGACCGACTTTGAAAACTTCAAAGCGGAACTCTATGAAAAAATATTAAAAAGCGACGAGAATGATAGTGCTGAAAAGATTAACGACTTTAAGAAAAATATAGACGGAGATTGGTACTCGCTTTTTTGGGATGCTGAATTATGTAGAGAAACATCGAACAAGAATCAAGATACTAATGGGAAAAACAAAGACGAAAAAGATATAGAAAAGCGTGCAACTCTTATCGATAGGCTTTTGCAGCACATCTTTCATTGGACGATTGTCAGTGCAATATGTGCATATAAGGATGCAGTTATTTTGACTTCGGCAAGTAAAAATTCCACAAAAGAATTTGAAAGAAGGCTTTATAGCGATTTGCAACCTGGATGTGAAATTGAGAGAGTATATATTCAAGAATATATAGATCTATATCAAAACTGGGAAAACTATGAAGAAAAAGACGATTTAGAAAAGGAAGAACGCGAAAGAAGAGAAAAGGAAAGGAAGGCAGCATTTTCTAAAAATATTATAGAAGACTTTGCTTATACACTTACTTTTTTAAGCGAACTTAAAAAGGAAGAAGCAGAAAAGATTTTCAGATTCATTATCAATGATATTTTTCAGATAAACTATGGAAAGAAAGACAGTATTAATTTTACAATTAGGCAATATAGCGCTCGAGTATTGCTCTATTCAATTACAAAGTTTGCAAAAGATTATAAGATGGATGAGAAAAATGATAAAATTAAGGCTTTTAAATCGTGGTATCGTGTTGCTCTAAATTTGGCCAGTACAAAGAAAATTGACAGTCCAGAAGATTTTCAAAAAGCCGTGCGAGCAATTGAGGAGTGGAACGATAATACGGCAGATTGGCTAAAAAGCGAAAAGGTAAATGGCGCATTCCGCTCGGCACAAGTAAAAGAAGAAATTTTAAAAGAAGAAATTTTAAAATTGGCTGAAAACGACAATTGGGAAATTGCTATTCGTAACGCGGAAAATACGAATTTTGATGATGGGTATAAACCGCGTGACTATTTTCGAGGTCAGATTGGTTTTCTGTTGTATATGGCAGGGGTTGGGGAAGATTTAAATAATCTGAATCAGTTTCTGACCAAGTTTGTATACTATAGCAAGGCGGTGCAAAGTATCTTTGATAAAGAAAATTATTGGGCAGATTTTTCAGCAAAAAAAGATCCCGATAAACTGAAAGATAACTGCAATAGTTATGAAAAGCTCTTAAACGCAGGAGAGCGTACAAGATACAGTTTCGATAATCTTTTTCATCGTGCAATGCTGGCGTGTGAGAATTATTGGGTTAACGCTCCCGGCAACAATATAAAAACCTTTTTTGTATACAATGAAAGCCATAACAATTATGATTGGCGCGGTGCTTTTCGGCAGCATTTAGCAGATGATCAAAAAGGCAAGCCTCAGCCGGATGATGGATGGGGCGTGGCTGTTGGGTGCCTTAAAAACCTGTTGGATACGTATTCGCCTTTTGGTAAGTATGATCAAAAATATGTGTTTGATTTTTCGGGGTTCAAAATTTGGCTTGAAAAATTGCTTGCCGATAATCAAAAATGCTATAAGTATTCCGATGGAACAGCGGAAGGAAATCTTCTCGACCTTTTGATTCAAAATCCTAATTGTTTCAAGTATATTCGAAACAATTATTATGTTTATTGGGATAAGAAGGAGCAATCGCCGGAATATTTACTGATGCGGCTGAAACGGAAACGAGAAGGCTCGATCATTAATATTACGAACGAATTAACAAAAGGACAAACACCATGAACTCACTCGAACCGAAAAAGTTGGCGCTTTTGCGCATTTTGCAGATCTTGGAACAGTACAGCGATTGCGATAATCCTCTCAAACAGGAGGACATCGCAAACTATCTCGATAAAGATTACGGCATCGTTATCGAGCGCAAGGCGATCGGGCGCAATCTGTCGCTATTGAAAGAGGCCGGGTATGATATCGCCTCCGATCGAAGGGGCAGCTATCTTGCCGAGCACACATTCGACGATTCCGAACTCCGTATGTTGATAGACGGCGTGCTGGCAAGCCGCTATATCACTGCCAAACATTCCAAAGAACTCATCGAGCGGCTTTGTTCGCTTTCCAACAAGTATTTCCGTTCGCACGTCAAAAACATCTGGTCGGTGAATGAATGGAGCAAGACGGACAACCAAGCCCTGTTTTACAATATTGAGATCATCGATGCAGCGATCGAGAAGAAGAAGCAGATCGCGTTCTGCTACAACAAGTATGGCGCAGACAAAAAGCTGCACAAGACGAGTGACCAGCGTGCAACGCCCTATCAGATGATCTTGCGCAATCAACGGTATTATCTGATCGCCTGCAACGAAAAGTGGAAAAATTTAGGACACTACCGTCTCGATCGCATTACCGACATCCGACTGACGGACGAACCGGCAACGCCGCTCCGTTCTTTGCCGGGGCATGAAAGCGGCATCGATTACAAGGAATACGCAACCTCGCTGCCGTATATGTTTACGGACAAGCCCGAACACGTCGAATTTTTGGCGGATCCCGGCATCATCGATCAGATCATCGACTGGTTCGGCGACAATGCGCGCATCGAGCAAAGCGGCGATAAGCTGAAAGTATCCGTCAAAGTAAGCCCCATGGCGATGGAGTATTGGGCGATGCAGTATCTGAACTTTGTGGAAATTCTTTCGCCTGCCTCCCTACGTTCGCGCATTGCGGCGAATATAGAAGCGGCAAGGCAAAAATATAATTAAAAATCAAGGAGATCTTTGATATGGAAATGGAAGAAATTTATGCAAGGAAAGTAAGCGGAACGTATCCGTATAATCTTTTGAAAAGTATTTTCGGAAGGAAAGACGAAAATACGGGAGATGCGCAAAAGGGCGCGGAACTTGAAAAAATGTTAAGTGAAATCATTGAATTGCGCTTGACCAATGAAGAGAAAACTGTACTTTTCAAAGTTTACAGGGACGGGAAATCACTCGCCGAAATAGCCGAGGAGCAAAGCGCGGATCCGTATGAAACTTATATACACATGGCTGCGTCGCTCAGGAAATTGCGCCACCCGTCTTCTTCAAAGTTGTTAAAAGGGTTTTTACAAGAAGAACAGTGAAAATTTAGTTTGCGTGATAAAGGATGTACCGATTTCGGTGCGTCCTTTATCGTAAAATAAAGAAAAACCAATCCCATGAGGTCAGAAATGGAACAAACTATCGGCGGACATCCTTGCCCTGTGTGCGGCAGGACGGTGTTTCGTGAATATGATTCGTATGAGATCTGTCCATTTTGCGTGTGGGAGGACAACGCCTTTCAGGAGGAGCATCCTTATACGGGCGGCGGGCCGAACGCTTCGCTGAATTCCTGCCGCAGAAGTTATCGCAAAAAGATCGCGGTCAATCCCGCTTATACTTGGGCGAAAGAGCAGGACGAACTTTGCTTGAAGAAAGGCATCTTTTGGATCGTCGACCGCGAGAATCTTAAAAACAACGAGCTGTATCTGTTCCGCATTCCCGTCGATCCCGTAGGCATACCCTGTCCGCTTGCGCCGATCCCGCCGCTCAACTCCAAGCACGGCGATCATTACAATCACAAAAGGACGTGGGAAGAGTACGTTCCTGCCGAGCTTCGCGGCGGTAAGCCGTATAACTACTATCCGCGCGGTCGGGTGGAAATTAAAGATAAGGGGAAGGCGAAAATATTTCTCAATCCGGACATTGCAACGGAAGAGATCATCGCCTATATCGTCGAAAAATTCCGTTTACAGCACCGCGAGGTGAAAGTGATTGCGGACGGCTCCAAACACTATCATTGCGCGGAAAAGGATAAGGTGTAATTTTTTTCGGTAAAGTGGGCGAAACTGCTTCCGGATTTACCGTGTTTGCAAATACATATCATTCCGGACGCCGATCATGTTTTCAGCGGAAAGCTCGACGAATTTATCGAACTTCCGAAAAAGTATCTGTTTGCATAGTTACGTACCATATTCGGTACGAAAGTTGATTTATAATAGAGCCATGGAAAAAGAAAACAAAGGCGCAGAGCCAATAAAAGTCGGGTATCTCAAATTTTTGAGACTTCAAAAAAAAGAACTGGGAGAAAAGCATACGATGGACGATTATTTTGCTTTTCGAGGGAAATATCAGCCGAGCGGGCTGTTGTATTTCTTGCATTGTCTGCCGCATCGGATCTCCAATAAGATCGATCGGTATAAGATCGAACACTTAAAGCTCGGGAAGCAGAAATGGCGCGACGGAAAACTGTATATCGAAAAGATACCGTATTTTGTTTCGTCTGAGGCAACGATGTATCTTACGGCGATTTTGCGCGATTATCTGCGCGCTTTCGCTAAAAATACATATGCGATCGGCAATGCGCTTTTTGAAAAGGACGGAGAGGAAAACAATTGCTTTTTTATCCGTGCGGTGTCCTCGGCAGAGGAAGGTCAGGCAGACGGCGCGCTGGAAGACTGGCGAAAGATGGTAAACGACGTTGCCGACTTGTTCGATAAGGCGGCGGATTTGTGCTCTGCTGCATGGGATCATGACGAGCCGGAGGATGGAGAACGGCTTTGGAAGGAATATCGCCAAACGCTTGTTGCTGCGTTTGACGCGTTGAAACCGATTTTTCATGATTTGTACGATTAAATGGAGGCGGTATGGATAAATATTCAGAATTGTATGCGTTTTTGTATCGCAGTGCGAAGAAATTGATATCGGACTTCGAAAATATGCTGCTCATTGTCAGGGATGAAAAATTTCCGGCCGAAATGGAAGAATTTGTGGGAAAGTTGCAACGTTTGGCGGATCATGCCACGCATGAGATCGAAGACCTGACGCCGATAAAAGAGGAAACGGAAGAGTTCCAAATTACGGACGAATTGTGCGAAGAGGCGTTCCGTGCAGGGCTTGCGGCAAAGGATTTTTCCGTTGCTTTTTTGCAAAGACAGTTTCGGTTAAAGTATATTGATGCCTGCAATCTGCAAGATGCATTGCGGCAGGACGGAAGAATAAAGCGGGCTTTCCTTGTCGGCGATGAGGTTTGTAAGGGGTAATGGTGAGAAACGATGGATCTAAGATTTGTACAGCAATTGGAATGTGTTCCTGATACCGAAGGCGGCGAAGCGGCGTTTGTCGTTTTGGAACAGATAGTCGAAAAAGGGGCAAAACGTCGGTTCGGTTGCATCGGCAAGATCGAAAAAAATCGTCTTGCGCACGAATTTGAATTGATCCGTGCGACGGATACGGCAAAGTTGTTTTTATATTGGGCGGACATCGTTGCGGCAATCAGGCAGAAAATATATCCATACATTTACAGTGTGCAGAACTGCTCGCTTGTTTGCTATTGCCTCGGGATCACGGAAGTAAATCCGCTTTTGGCGGGCAGTTATTTTGAAAGACTTTTGACAAGACGAAGCACTCACGTCCCGATTTTATTCATTGAAGTACCGAAAGGTCGGGGGCGGGAAGCGTCGGAATCTTTAGGAGGGGAAGTAAAATCGCTCATCGAAATAGAAGAAAATGCCGCTCTCCCGGATTTAGATCCGATAGATGTAATGGACTTTTTCAAAAGGGCAACATTTGAGAATCGGGAGCTTCTCCAAAGCGCGGCGGCATCTTTAGGATTAGCCGGGCAGAAACCGCTTGAAACAGTCAGAGCGCTTGCAGATTTGCTTGTTTATAAGCGATATAAGGAATTCATGGACGAAAAGCCATCGCTTTTGTATCAGGAGGATGCTGTCGATCTGCTTGTCAAAGCAGGACTGTCCTATGAAGAAGCGGAATGCGCGCGTCGTGCGTTTGCAATGAAAAATAGAGCTGAAATCGACTGTTGCCGTAATGCGTTTGAGCGGGCAGCAAGAAAAAACGGGTATTCGATAGGCGAGGCGAACGCCATATTTTCTGCCGTGGAAAAAGAAATCAATTTTACCGTCTGCCGCGCGTCGTATGTTGCAATGGCGCAGTATCTGTATATGAATACATTCTTGCAGGACAAAACAAAGGGATAAACAGCTTATGTTTGTAAAAAAATTAACTGTCGAACAGTTCGGGCGGATCGGGTATAAAAGTTTTTCGTTTGAACAGCCGCTGACTATTTTTGCCGGAGAGGTAACGGAAGAAATTTTTGCTGCGCTGTGCGTCGTGCTGGATAACCGTCTCTTGCGTTTGCGGAGAACGCGGTATTGCTTTACGGAGAAGAGCAAATTGTACGCGGAGATCGAAAAGGATGGAAAAGTTTATACGGCGGAAGCGGCTTATGATGAAAGCGCTCCCAATCATTGCGTCGTGCGAATTTATTGCGGTGGGCGACTGCTTTCAAACGAAGAACGGACGGCTGCGTTTCAAACGAGTTTTGAAGAGGAAGAATGTTCGTACTTTCTAAACCGTTACGATTATTATAGCAGGTACGTTCCTTCTGCCGAATTGGATTTTACAAAAAAGTTGGCGGACTATCGGCAGGGTTTACAGGAAGAAAACAGGCAAATGTTTTCCGCATGGACGGACGGGATCGGTCTGACGCATACGTTCCGAAAAGTTCTTAAAAATTTCTGCGATAAATTTTTGCCGCAGCCGCTTCGCATTGAAAAACGGCTTTGGCTGACGATGGATGAGAAAGGCAGATTTTTAGCAACAAAAGACGCACTGCCGCATATGTACCTGCCCGCGACGGAAGGTACGTTGTTGCAGTATTTTTGTTTTTTGGAAGTCAACCGTTTTTGGGGAGAAGTGCAAAAAGCGATGAGGCGCACCGTGCAAAAACCGCTGTTTATCGGCGCGCTGGCGTATTACATCGACTTTTGTATCGATCTTGGCTCGCTTTTGAAATCCGCGCTCGGACTTGACAGACAGTTGTTTGTTTTTACACGCAATAAAGACCTTGATGATCGCGTACAGAGGTTAAAAAGGATGAAAATATTTTTGACGTAAATGACGAGATTTAATCGAAAAACAGATATTTTCTATACATAAAAAAGGAGTTTTGAAATGAAAGATAAGTTGGCGGATGCGGCGGTAAATTTAATGGTCGGATTAATGGGTGTGGAGAAAAATACACACGAGGAAGTAATATCTTTTAATAGTGAAAATTGTATGACGGAGAATACTGAAGTTATAATTGTTGGGACGATTACACCGTCGGAAGGAATGAAAAACGGCTATTTTTATACAGCACCGCGAGATAGAATTTACGGATACATTGATGCCGCACGAGGAACCGGATTGTTGGAGAAGAAGAGAAAGTTGACGGATATAGGGTTAAGTAGATTACAAAAAGAACAAATTATTGAGTCAATTAAAGACGAATTGAAAGAGCAAAAAATAGCGTTTTTAGATGTTATGAAAAGTGCAATTCGCCTTAAAGGCAGTTGTTCCGATAGAGATATAAAATGTTATACATTGGATTATTCAGCCTTTTCTAATATTTCAAAACATGTGAAAAAAGTTATTTGTCATAGTAGATTGGCTGAAGAATGTTATAATGTTATCAGAGTTGAAAAAAAACTGCCATCCGCGATATATTTATCGCAAAGAAAGGGGAGAAAAGAAAGTTGGATAAATGAATTAAAAAGGCATAGTTAAGTATAAGTGTGTACCGATTTTAGTACACACTTCTTTGTATAATAAAGAAAAAATTATGATGGGTTCAGTATGAGTAAAAAGAAAAAACAGTGGCAGGACGATTTCATAGCCAAAATGAAAGAGCAGGGAATCTATGTAATGGAAGAGCAGCCTTCTAAACATCCGTTCAAACGGTTCGGGGAGTGGCTATACTATATTTTTCGGGATATCCGCCACTTTTTTCATGAGCGGAAGATGCGCAAGTTAAAGCTCGGCACTGTCTGTTGGAAAGACAATGAATTAAAGACGATCAATATTTCGTGGGATATCCATTGGATGAGCAACGTGTATCTCGCCGCAATTATCCGCGATTATCTGCGCTTTTTTATTCAAAATACGATGGCGATCAGCGACTATGTGTATGAACATAATCCCGAAGGCTACGACTATTGGGAAGCTCAAGAAAAGTTGGATAAAGATGAAATGTTTCGCCGCTGGCAGAAGATCGTGAACGATACCGCAGATTTGTTCGATGTGCTTGCAAAGCCGGAAGAGATCGACAAGGGGCGTGAACAATTTCAAAAAGACATCACCGCCGCGTTCGACGCTCTTAAGGAGATATTCTACGATTTAGAGTGGTAAAATTATCCGGTTGCGATGTTGTGTACCGTTTTTCGTACATTTTGTGTTGTATAATAAATGCGTAATCAAAATTCATCTCTTTTCTATCTTGTAAAATAATCAATGCGAGGTATATATGAAAAAGATTTTTGCGTGTGATCGGTTTGCAGCGGATGAAAACAAGGAATTCTCCTTTACAGGCGTAACTCCCGAAAAGTATCTGGAGACCATGCTCTCCTGCATCGAAAACGGCGAATTGTATATCGCTCACAAAGAGGATGATGTCAGTATCGAACTTGCTGCTGATCTGACAGACGCCTCTTATGCGAAAAGGTATGTCATCGATGTTGCCAAAATGGATATTGCAGGTATCATCGAAAAAGAACAATCGCTTTCAAACATCTGCAAGGAGATATCGGGCAAGATCAAAAGAGGAAGCACCGCGCGTGAAATACTCAAAGCTGAGGTAATAAAAGTCGCTGCGGAAAAACAAATGTGTATTAAAAATATTTTTAACCGCGCGCTGCGGCTGGAAAAACTTTATGAACTCGGTGCGCCCGATTTTGTCATCCATAATGAACGGCTGTACCTCGTCGAAAACATTGCGCTCAATGCATTTGCGACAGAGTGTGAAGTGATCGGAAAAGAGAGCTTTCCAACCGTATTCGGCGGTTAAAGGAGGGGGAATGTGTATCAAATTAAACGATCTGCCGAAGGGCATACAAGAGCAGATCGCAGAAATTCATGAAGAAATATCGGCAAACAAGAAGCTGTGGGAGCGCCGCGACGCCGTCCTGCGGGAATTGGAGCAAAGCTATAAGACGGACGAGCCGGTTTTCGGCGCTATGTATATAACGCCGTCCGGCACGCTGATCGATTGCAGTATATTTCCGAACGGGCATGCGGATGTTTCTGCATGGTTAAACGAGAAGGGTCTGGAGATCGATTATCGTCTCGGTGAACCGTCAAAGCTGTTGTATTTGAAAGGCTGGCTGCGGCTGAATACAAAAGTCGGTTACATAGAGGAGCCGCACGGCGTTCTTACCGCACAGCAAAGAGAGCGATTGGAGAGTATTTTTAACGAAGGGAAATTTTTATGGACAGAAATACAGAGATAGAACAATATTTTGCACTTTGGAATGAGTCGTTCCCGGTTGCGGCGACGCACGATCATTGGGTGCGCTGGGGAAAACTTTTGCAGGTATGGCTGTCGAGCATCGACGGTGTACCTATGAATATAGAGGTAACAGGCGATTTTCCCCGCGCATTAAAAAAGCGGGAGCCGCTTGAACTTGAACTGCGTCTTTTGTTTTTGAAAGGCAGTTTTTATAAGGACGAGGCAGAGTACTACCGGGAAGAAAAGTCGCATATGGCGGCGGAATCGTACATCCCGTGCAGTACATTCAGCCCGACGAATGATCCGGAGTTTGTCGAAAGCCCGACGGTGCTTATGCGTGGAACGGTTCTTTCCGTGGAACCTGCGGAGTTGGACGATGACAAAATCTTCAAGATTAACTTGCGCTTTGACAAACGTGTCTTTCGGGTTCTCGCGTTGGACGGTTTCGGTGAACTTGGAATTCACGAAGGCAACATTTTGAGCGGATTTTTTCATGTGTTGGGGAAGGTAAAAAGGAGGGAAGAATAAATGAGCGATATCGCTTCGTTTCTTAATTCCAAAGATGTTGCAGATTATTGGCGCAGTATTGGATTTATCTGTACGCCGTTACAAAGCGCCTATATAGTATGGCAAAATCATACGAAAACGCTTCAAGAAAAGCATGCGGCGTGGCGTGAGATTGTTGAAACTATGCCGGACTGCATTGTGGCGGAAGGACATCGCAAAACGAACATGGGCATTTCCGACGCTCTTGCGGAAAGCCTGTATGCATTTTTGCAAGCGTTCATGCAGCTGCAAAATCAACTGATCGAACGGTTTTACCGAAATGGAGATCACGCCGTTTACCGTTACCGCGTTTTATATGACGGAGATAAGGATTGGAGCGAAGATCGTTGGCTGTACGATACGGCAGAAGAGTGTTTTGAAGATGTCTATGCAGACGAAGATCTGATCCCGTCTATCGTTTGCATACAACTTACAAAGCAATGGATCGGAGAGAACAGAGCGCTTACTCTTTCGGTCAAGGCGGATAAAACCGTCATTGGCATTGAAGCTCAGGAACTGGACGAAGAGGAACACGATCTTTTGCAGGCGTTCGATTGGATGTGGTTTGATTTCCCCACGCCTTTCAAAAAAGGGGATATCGTTGTTTCCAAATATTCGCCGTGGGGGTGGAATCTGTATGCCGACGAGCTGTTTGTATTGATGCTTTTGTGCAGTTGGGGCAGCAAAGAATACAAAGTAAACGGCATTCCTGAAAAAATGAGGTGTTATAAAACGGCGGACGGATTCCGAGAATATCACCGGAAAAACGCCGACGGAACGGATATGACGGCGCACGGGTATTTTCAATGGGACGACGGCAGCGTATATTGGGAGTGCATGCACCATTATCTCGACCTTGAATATTACCGCGAAGAGCCGCAGGGTATCCGCCGCATCTTAAAGGCATTTTCTTCTTTTGAAAAAAAGGAGATAGGCAGCGATTTGTTTGCATTGGCTTATCATGTGATTTTGGAAGAGGAGAAAAGCAAAAGGGGACGGGAGTCGCTTTCTTGTTTTATGGACGATGGGTTGCGTCTTGCGGGGCTGAAATGAAAATTTGGTTGGACGATTTGCGTCCCGCGCCGTCAGAGTTTGTCTGGTGCCGCAGCGTAAACGAGGCGAAAAAAGTAATTGAGGAAAATGAAAAAACGCAGCCGATTGAACTTATCGATTGTGATCATGACCTCGGTGATTTTTTTGTCGAAGGCGGGGACGGAATCAAACTTTTGGATTGGTTGTTGGAGAGAAATACGTTATATCCCGTTGCGCTGCATACGATGAATCCCGTCGGGAGGGAAAATATGCGACGTATGCTGCAAAGATATTGGAAAGAGAGAGGTTAGCAATGATCAGTTTATATGACAGACTGAAGAAGGGTAAGGTAGTCGTCGTAGACATTGAAACATCGGGCTTATTTTGCGGCGAAGAGGGGAAAGAAAACGCATACATTTTGGAGATTGCGGCGCTTCGGTTAGATCATTTTCATGAGGCGGAACGGTTTCATTCCTATGTTGCCTGCCCCGTTTCATTGCCCGAGGAGATTTCCGTATTGACGGGTATTACCGATGAAATGCTTGCGGGAGCGCCGCCTGTCGAACAGGTGTTGAAAGATTTCGCCGTGTTTTCAGATGGCGCTATCCTTGTCGGGCATAATCTGCCCTTCGATTGTAAGTTTTTGGATTATTACGGCGCAAAGTACGGCGTTACCCTTTCACGGGATCGGGTGGATATGTTGCCGCTTGCCAAGAGGATACTCAGGAAAAGAGTTGAAAATTTTAAGTTGCAGACGATTGCAGACGAAATCTTTTCTAAAAATATAAAACTTGAAACGTGTATGCAATGCGCCGAAGCGATTGCACGAAGTGTGCAGCGATTGTCCGAATTGCAAAAAGACCGGTTTAACTCCGTTCCGTTTTATCGTATTATCGTGCAGCGGCGCAGAATTCGGCGTGAGATTTGGAGTGCAGGTTTTATGATTGCTAAAAATCTCATGCGGTGTGCGTTGTTCGGAAAAAGTCATCCGCTCTTCCCGCTTTGGGTGTACAAATGTGCCGAAAAACTCGAATACGTCAGCCGTTTTGTGGATAAAAAGGACGAAAAATTACCGCAGCGCGAGTATGAAAAGCTTTTTACGGTATATAACGAAGCTGTTTGGGAAACAAAAGATCGGCTGGAGGAGGGGTGGGGCCGCGGTGATGGCGATTACGAGGTTACGGACGAACTCTGCGAGAAAGTATTTGCTATTTACGATGCCGTGCGCGTTTCCTGTATGCCCTATCTTATGAGCCGTACCGAAACCTATCATCCAAATGAATACGCTTCCATTATCGTACAGGCGGTAGAAACGGAAGGGAAAAATAGGGAAATCAAAATTGATTATGACAACTTATACACGAAGTATGCGATTTACGGTAATTAGAAAATTTGGACAGGGAGGAAAAAGGCTATTATCCAGAAGACAATTGAAGATATTAAAAGGTATATCGGCAGTAATGAGCAGACAGATGATGCGAGAAAGGAAGAAGCGCTACGAGCATTGTCGCTCTTTATGTGTCCGCAGGTTGCTGAAAATAGGCTTGAGGTAAATGTCGCATGGATGAGATTGCAAGAACCTGTTGCTTTACCGGTCCTCGCCCGAAAAATTATCCGTGGGGCAACGACAAGGAGTGCGAGGCCAAAATAGTGGAAAAATTAAAGGCCGCCGTGCAAAAGGCGATTGAAAGGGGATACCAACATTTTATCAGTGGAATGGCGGCGGGTATTGATTTGCTCGCTGCAAAAATCGTTTTACAGTTGCGCGAAGATATGTCGGAAATGGGGATCGTGTTGGAGGCGGCGATTCCATTCCCATCGCAGTTTAAACGCTGGAAAGAGGAAACGAAACGTGAATATGAGCGCATACTTTTACAGTGCGATAAGGTACATTGCGTTTACGATGTGTTTTCTTTAGAAGCATATAAAAAGAGAGATAAGTATATGGTCGATAAATCTTCTCTTTTAATTGCGGTTGAAGGAAAGCCGAACGGTGGAACGGCGCGAACAATTGCGTATGCGCGAGAACTGGGCAGAACGATTGAACTTATTTGCTTGTAACTAAATATTAAGTTGTACTACTTTTATAGAAGGGTGGCAGTTAGGCGTGAGCTTGTCATAGACGAGAAAAATTATAGGCAAAACGATAATAAATTCCGATATTTTAACCGTTTGGCACCATGGCGTGTGCTAGGCATAGACTAGGCATAGACAAGTGCGGCTCGCTTCGCTCGCCGCGGATCGTTTGTTCCGCAAAAGCCTGATCTGCGGCGCGGCTTCGGGCGAGGCGTTTTTTGTCGCACGGGCGCAACGGACGAAGAGCGTGCGGATAAGGGGCGAAAACGCGGAAGACGGAGATGTAAAAGGCAAAAAGCCGTGTGATTTTGTTGTAAAATAAATTTGAAAATGCTATTATATAGATACGCAGGGGCGAAAGCGTCGTTGCGGAGACTGTTTGCGAGGTTTTATGAATTCTGAACCGGGCGTTGACATACGTTGTACGGAGCGGAGGCGGCGATGCCGCTTGGCGCTAGCTTATCTCGCGATTTTCAATGATGACAATTTTGGTCGGAGGCACTGATGAGACCTTTTTTTGAATCCATTTTCAATTTTGACAAAGACACGTCCAATATGGCGATAATCGCTTTGGCGGGCGCAAAGGAGCTGGGCGACAAGATCGACTATTATCTTGTCAACTGGTACAACCAAGAGGCGAAGGCACAGGGCAAGAAGCTGCATCGCGACACATTCCTCGTAAAGAACGTCTGTCCGAGATTTACGACGGGCGACGGCAAGGGTTTGGTGATGGAGACGGTGCGCGGCAAGGATCTGTACATCCTTTGCGACATGGGCAACTATTCCATCACTTACGATATGTTCGGCTTCAAGAACCATATGTCCCCGGACGATCATTACAGCGATCTCAAGCGCATCATCGCGGCGGCGGGCGGCAAAGCTAAGTCGATCACGGTGGTGATGCCCAGCCTTTACGGCGGCAGACAGCATCGCCGCAACGCGCGCGAATCGCTCGATTGCGCGCAGATGCTGCAAGAGCTTGTGTCGATGGGCGTGTCCGAGATCATCACGTTCGACGCGCACGATCCGAGGGTGCAGAACGCCGTGCCCTTGATGGGTTTCGACAACTTTTTGCCGACCTATCAGATCCTCAAAGCGATGCTTCGCAGCTATCCCGATCTCGATATGACCAAAGAGCGGTTCATGATCGTCAGCCCGGACGAGGGCGCGATGAGCCGCAATATTTATTACGCGTCCGTTTTGGGCACCGATCTCGGCATGTTCTACAAGCGCCGCGACTATGCCAACGTCGTCAACGGACGCAACCCGATCGTCGCGCACGAGTACATCGGCAACGACGTTCGCGGCAAGGACATCTTCGTTGCGGACGACATCATCGCGACGGGCGACTCCATGCTCAAGCTGTGCGTTGAGCTGAAGGAGCGCGGCTGCGGCAAGATCTTCCTGTCGGCGACTTACGCGCTGTTCACCGAGGGCGTGCAGAAATTTGAGGACGCCTACAATCAGGGGCTGTTCACCGCGGTTTTGAGCACGAACTTGACCTATTGCCCGCAAGAACTTCTCGAAAAGAAGTGGTTCATACAGGCGGATATGTCCAAATTCGTCGCATACATCATCTCGGCGTGCGATCAGAACAAGTCGCTCAGCGAACTTCTCGATCCGCACGACAAGATCCATGAGCTCATCGAGAAATTCAATTCGACAAAGCCCGAGCAATTGACGCTCGACATTGACGAATAAATTAAAAGAGGAAAGATTATGAAGATCACATGGCTGGGTCATTCGGCGTTCCGACTTGAAGAGTCGACCGGGACGACCGTGGTCACCGATCCTTACGGCGAAAGCCTTGTCGGTTATCGAATGCGTCAGGTGACGGCGGATGCGGTGACATTGAGTCACCACCACCGCGACCATGACGAAGTGAGCCGGGTCGCCGGGTCGCCTCAGGTGTTCGACACCGTAGGCGCGTGGGAGGTCAAGGGCGTCGACATCACGTCGATGCATAGCTGGCACGATCCCGAGCAGGGCGGCAAGCGCGGTCCCAACCTCATTTTCAAATACAGGATGGACGGGGTCGACCTTTGCCATCTCGGCGACATCGGCGAGGAATGCGGCGCCGAGACGGGCGATCTGATCGGGACGGTCAACGTGTTGATGATCCCCGTCGGCGGCAACTACACGATCGACGCGGCTCAGGCGAAGGAATATGTTGACTTTTTGATGCCGGACATAGTGATCCCGATGCATTTCAGGACGCCGTCTTGCGCGGTCGACATCGGCAGGCTCGACGACTTTCTCGACCTGTTCGACGATGAGCAGATAGTGCGCGTGGACGGTGACACATTGGAGGTCGACCGCGAATATTTCGACGGCGACAGCACCAAAGTGATCGTGTTCTCTGACAGAGACTTTTGACACAATTTGATCGGATCTCCGTTTTTTCGTCCTCAAACGCCCTATGGGCACAAACGAAAAAGTATATAATATAATGACGGGGCGGAGATCCGCAATTCTTCGGCGTTTGCCGAATCAGACAGGAGATTTTCAATGAACGACGACATCAAGTTCTACAACGAAGAAGAGATCAGGCAGCTTGACATCATGCACGTCAGAGATGCGGCGCGTTCCGTGGGTGTGCAATCGATATATTCAAAGAATAAAGAGGAATTGATACAGGCCTATTTGGACGTAGCGGCGGGCAAGGAGCTGCCCCCTCCGGCGAGGCGAGGCAGACCCGTCGGCGCCAAGAGTCAGGGGTTCAAGGTGGAAGAGCCGTCTCAGATCGTCGACAAGCCGGAGCTGAAAAAGAAAGTGTTCGAAAGGGCTGTGTTTTTTGACGATCACGGCAAGCCGATGGAGCAGAAACCGTCTTTCGAAGGGCTGGAGATCAAGTGGGGCGTTTTGGAAGTCAGCGCCGAAGGTTACGGCTTTTTGAGGGCGAACAATTGCGAATACGGCGACAAAGATTGCTATGTTTCCGCGAGGTTCATCCGCGCCGTCGGTTTGAGACCGGGCGACAATGTGATCGGGCTTGCGCGCAAAAACGTGGAGAACAAGCCGCCCGCGCTCGTCGCGTTGACGTTGGTCAACGACAAGGCGCCGCTCAATCTCAAAAAGCGTCCCACGTTCGACAATCTCGTCCCCATCTATCCGGACGAGAGGATAAGGCTCGAAGTCAAAGAGGGCAAGAGCGACTTTGCGATCAGATGCATCGATCTCGTTGCGCCGATCGGAAAGGGACAGCGCGCTATGATCGTCTCTCCGCCCAAGGCGGGCAAGACGACGTTGCTCAAAAAGATCGCGCACAGCATCGCGACCAACTATCCCGACATAAAGCTCTTCGTGCTGCTTGTCGACGAGCGTCCCGAAGAGGTCACCGACATGCAGCGCAGCATCAAGGGCGAGGTCATCTACTCGACGTTCGACGAGACCCCCGAGCATCATTGCAGGGCGGCAGAGCTTTTGATCGAGCGCGCAAAACGCAATGTCGAATTGGGGAACGACGTCGTAGTGATCATGGACTCGCTGACAAGGCTCGCAAGGGCGTACAACGTCACGGTCGCTCCGTCCGGCAGGACGTTGTCCGGCGGTATCGATCCCAGCGCGTTGCACAGCCCCAAGCGCTTCTTTGGCAGTGCGCGCAACATCGAGAACGGCGGTTCGCTGACGATCATCGCGACCGCATTGATCGACACAGGCAGCCGTATGGACGACGTCATTTATGAAGAGTTCAAGGGCACCGGCAACATGGAGATACATCTCGACCGCAAGCTGTCCGAGCGCCGCATCTTCCCGGCGATCGACCTCAACCGTTCGAGCACGAGAAGGGAAGATCTGCTCATGACTCAAAAGGAATTGCAGGGTGCGTTCGCGATGCGCCGCATGCTTTCGGGCGACAACGCCGAGACGACGGAGCAAATGCTCAACATGCTGATGCGCACCAAAAACAACAACGAATTTATCGACAACGTCATCATGAACGTGCGCGCGTTGCAAAACAAGGGCTTTCAATATACAAATACGAGCGGCGGCAGGGGCTAAACGCTTGCCCGATCGCAAACAAGATGATATAATATCAACATGACCGCGCGAGAGCGCGGCAAATGCGAGTGTAGTTTAATGGCAAAACTCGAGCTTCCCAAGCTTGCGTCGTGGGTTCGATTCCCATCACTCGCTCCAAAGCCGACGATTTTCGTCGGCTTTTTGCATGCGGCTCGGCAAGCGCATTTTTTGAGTAAAAACAGGGACGGCTTGTCGCCGTCCCGAATTTTTTCGATCAGGATGTTTGATCGTCGTTTGAGCGTTTGCGTCTCTTTTTCACCGCTCGGGGGATCAGTACCGCTGCGGCGACGATGCCTGCCGCTCCGACCGCGGCGGAGACGACAATCAAGGTCAAATATATCTTTTGCGTTTTCAGATATTCGGGATAGACGCTGTCGATATATTCGTCGATATAGGGCGGCGCGATCTCGTGGTGGCGCTCTATGCCCAGCTCTTTGACGAGCGGCTTGAACTCCTCGAACGCCTCCTCTTTGTCGACGACGTCGAAGCCGCCGGCGGTCATGCGCGCGTACAGCACGTTGACGCGGATCTCCTTGACGAAGAGCGTCTTTTGCGGATCGTCCTTGACCGCGTCGAGCGCGGCAAGGGTCAGTTCGTCGTACTTGGCGAGGTTGGACGGGGACAAGTAGTCGAAGTAGTGCCATTCGGGGCGGTCGTAGAGGTCGAGGTTGTCGGCGTGCGAGACGCTCTCGTGCAGACGATCGAGATACTCGGCGAGATAGGGCGCGGCGTCGCCGTAGGTGACGACGAGATATTTGCCGATGATCGACTCGATGTCGGCGTCGATGTCCCAAAGCTGTCTGGCGAGCACATAGCTGCGCAGGCAGGCGAGTTCGTCGCCCTGTTCGCGGCTGCCTTGGTGGAAGACGCCGGTGACGTTGTTTTGCTTGTAGAATTCGAGGTTGGACTGCTGCACCGAGAAGTTGGGATAGGGCAGCAGCAGGTTGTGGAAGTTGACGGTATAGTCCCAAACGACGAGGTTGTCGCAGATCGCGCTCCAGCTCTCGATCATTCGCTTTGCCTCGGCGGACTTTTCGTTGCCGTCGTCGGACGCAGAGTAGAGCTGCGACGTCTGTATCGGCGCGATGACGATGTTGACGTTGTCGCGGCAGGTCATCCCTTGGGGGACGACATTGTTATAAAAATACGCAAGCGTGCTTATGATCTTGTCGGGGAAGTCGTCTGCGAGGCGGTTGACGATCTCGAGCATCGCGCCCATCTGCGAGCCGTATTTTTCGTATGCGGCGGTGCAGTCGGCGCACTCGCACATATGCCACGAGTCGTTGATGCTGAAGTCCCAATAGATCGCGTCGGGATATTGCTCCATCATCGCCGCCATATTGTCGCGGATGATGGGGTAGAGTTCTTCGTTGGTCAGGCACAATTGTGTGGGCAGACCGTCGTCCGCGGTATGCATGCGCACGCCGCCGATCTCGGCGTAGTATTCGGGGTGTTCGTCAAAGTATTGTTCGGGCGGAACATAGCTGAACACGCTGTGGCACCATTTGCCCCAATAGCGGTTGCCGTCGTTGCCGAGGTCTTCATAGCGGTAGCCGGTGCCGTTGCTCTTGATGCGGCGGCTCCAAATGCTGTCGGTCGGGGTCTCGGACTCGTACGCCTCGTGGCTGACTTCGTATTGGTAGATGCGCCGCCAGCGGAAGTCGGGGTTGTCGATCTTGTCCTCGGCGGCGAGCGCTATCGTCTCGAGTCGGGGGATGTAGGAGTAGTCGTCGCGGACGAACATGCATCCGAGTTCGTTTTCCAAAAAGCAATAGATGCCGTTTGCAAGCCCGTCGGAGCTATTTGCGTCGATGAAGATGTTGCCGTCCTCGTCGTAGGTCAGCGCATAGCCGTCGTCGGCGACGCCCTCGGGAGCGGCGTTGAATCCGATCGCAATGCACGGCGTGAGCTTGGGCAGTGCGTCGACGAGCGCAAAAGCGTCGTCATCGCCCGTCATCTCGCGCAATGTCGATTGCAAAAATTTGGTGTCCGTGTCGATCCCGGACACATTTGGAGATACGGCGATCGCATATTCGCTCACGCCGTCCTTGGCGAGATAGAAGTCTTTCGGCTCAGCCATGATGTCCGTGAACGCCTCTTCGCTGTAAGGCGAAGACGTGCTCACTTTGATGGGCTCGGGCGCGGTGCCGTCGGTGCAGGCAGACAATACGAGCGATGTCGCAAGGATGAGAGTCAGGCATGCGGTGATCAAAAGTTTCTTCATTGCGTGCTCCTCGAAGTGGATTTGTCTTGATATCATTGTATCATATCCGCGCGCGCGGCGCAAGGCTTTGCGTGTTTGCGTGTGACGAATGCGGCGATGAAAACGAATAGATATATACTCATCAATTAACGTTGACAAAAGCGGCTGTTGCATATTATTCGCTCGTTTGCATATCTAACCATTATATTTTGCAAAGAATGTAAAGTAAGTGTTACACGATGTAAAGTATGTTTGACACCTCAAATCGCGAAAAATATGGTATAATATATACGGAAGCGGGAGGGGAGAAAGATCTTCCGTCTCGCAAAAATTTGCAAAAACAAAACAAAAAATTTTTTGGCAATCGTTTTGCCGAACTCATCGCGGAAGCGGGTACAGCGTCGGGGCGCTGTAAGGACATAGGCGGCGGAAGGCAGATCCTTCCGCCGTTCTCCGTTTTCGCTTTCGGCTCGTTTGCGCCGTCGAAGAAGCAATAGTTGGCAGCAGGCGGCAATGCGATCGGCATAATACACATTTGCGTACAAAAAATTCAAAAATGTAAAGTAAGTGTTACACAATGTAAAGTATGTTTGACACCTCAAATCGCAAAATGTGTGCTATAATGAATATAGAGGGAGAGGTCCGCCCTCAAAATGATAAGGGTTTCAACATTGACTTGCTTGCTTGTTTTCGCCCATTGACGGACTTCAAGGAGGAATTATGAAAAAGAAGATTTTGGCAATGACGCTTTTGCTTGCGATCATGGCAAGCATGCTTGTCTTCGCCGCTTGCAAGGACGACGAACCGGATGAACCAAAAAAGTTGTTGGGCGGGTTTTTGTCGCCGGATTATGAGAGAGACTCTTCCATACCAAGTCCAAATATCAGCTGTGCGTATGAGTCGGATCGATTTGTTTTTGACATCGATGATGTAACGCTGACATTCTATGTCTTACTTGAATTCCGATACCTCGACCAAGAAGAGAATCGCAAAATGTTTGGAGATTCGTTTTATATTAAGTTTATCTACATCAATGCTCAAGGGGTGAACGAGTATAAGACAATTGAGGTAGTTTCCGAACCCATCTATTTAGACAAATATTTGGGCACGGAAGAGCATCCTTATGGATTTGGGAAAGAAATGACGATACCCAAAGACATATTCAAGCAAGATTGCGGTAAAATATGGTTCTGTGTTGAAACATTTTCTACGGCAGGCGATGTGAAGCCTGATTCGGGATCTGTTGCTATAAATTATAGTAAAGAGTCCGAAGATACCGTTAGACTGTCGGCATATGAGGCTCCGGTGTATTTACCCGGCTTGATGTATTGATAAAGGAGGATAATTATGAAAAACGAAAGAAAACTCAACAATGAAACGTGTGTTGTCGTTATTGCTATGCTTGTAATAACGATGGCAGTAGTCGGTCTCGCCTTGTGCGATCAAAATATAGCGGCGGAAAGCAATTCGTCGGAGAGCTTGGCGCGACTTGCAGAGAGGTACGGCGCGTTTTTCGCCGAATAGGGCGAGACGATAATTCTTCCTAAGGAAGCGGAGCGTCCGAAAGGGCGCTCCGCTTTTTGGAGAGAGCATGCGCTTTCAAAAATTTTTTTTCAATTCTTGAAATGCGCGCGCGTTTGCGTTATAATATTGACAAGACATTGTACAAGGAGTCAACATGAGCGACGTCGACAAGATCTTCGGTGCGAATTTGCGCAGATTGCGCAAGGCGCGTCACATCTCACAAGAACGCTTCGCCGCATTGGTCGGGGCGACTCAGCGCAGCATGTCTCACTATGAGCGCGGCGAAAGCCAGCCTTCGCTCGAATGTCTGTGCCGCATTGCGGACGAGCTCGACGTCTCCGTCGACGAACTTCTCGGGCGCGGCGCAGTCGATCCTTACCGGTGAGCGACGCTGCCTTTGCCGATCGAGTCGGCGGCGTCTTCCAGCCACGTTCCCAGCGCGAACAGCCCTCCGACGAGTTGTTTGTCGATGAGTCCGGGGTAGGTCTCGTTGAGAGACATCAGGTCGCGCACGATCTGCATTTGTCTCTTCGCGGCGCTCAGCGCAAACAGCTTGTCCGCGAAGCTCACTTTGGTCGTTGTCGGGGTTGCGATGTGGGTTTGCATGGTGTGTTACCTCCGTGTTTACAATGCCAGTATATTGCCCTAAATATGACAACGTATGTCAGTTGAAGCAAAAAGGCGAAAAATTTTCGCAAGGTGGGAAATATGAAGTATTCTCAATTGATCTCACAAATGACCCTCGAAGAAAAGGTCGGGCTTTGTTCGGGCAAGGACTTGTGGCGCACCAAGCCGATAGAGCGGCTCGGCGTGCCGTCCGTGATGGTTGCGGACGGGCCCAACGGTGTGCGCGCCCAGCACGGCAAAGACACCCGCGTCAACGTGTCCGAGAGGGCGACATGCTTCCCGACGTCGGCGACGGTCGCCTGTTCGTGGGACAAGGGGCTTGCCGAAGAGGTCGGTGCGGCGATAGGCGCCGAGGCGCTCAAAGAGGACGTCCAGACGGTGTTGGGTCCCGGCGTCAACATCAAGCGCTCGCCGCTGTGCGGCCGCAATTTCGAGTACTATTCCGAGGATCCGGTGCTCGCCGGAGAGATGGGCGCGGCGTTCATCCGCGGCGTACAGAGCAACGGCGTCGGCGCGTGCGTCAAGCACTTCGCGGTCAACAATCAAGAGACGTTCCGCAACTCGGTCAACGCCGTCGTAGACGAGCGCGCGCTGCGCGAGATCTATCTCAAAGCGTTCGAGATCGCCGTCAAAAAGGGCAAGCCTGCGATGGTGATGGCGTCCTACAACCGCGTCAACGGCGCGTTCGCCACCCAAAACAAGTTTTTGTTGACGGACGTACTTCGCGGCGAGTGGGGCTTTGACGGCGTCGTCGTCAGCGATTGGAATGCGGTCTACGACAGGGCGGCGTCGCTCGAAGCGGGGCTCGATCTCGAGATGCCGTTCAGCGGCGTCGGCGAAAAGGTGCTGCTCGCGGCGGTCAAAGAGGGCAAGGTGTCCGAGGCAAAGCTCGACGAGTCCGTCGACAGGCTGCTTTCGTTCATCTTCGAATATGACGCAAAGCGCGTCAAGGGCGCGACGATCGACGCGGCGAAGCACGACGAGTTGGCAAGGCGCGCGGCGGCGGAGAGCGCCGTATTGCTCAAAAACACCAAGAGGACGCTTCCGCTCCGCAAGAGCGACAAGGTGCTCGTCGTCGGCGAGTTCGCCCAAAAGCCGCGTTTTCAGGGCGCAGGTTCGTCGTTCATCAATCCGCGCAAGATCACGACGTTGATCGACGCGCTGGACGAGAGCGGTGTGAGTTACGCCTACGAGCGCGGTTACGACTTGCGCAAGGGCAAGGACAGCTCAAAGCTCATCGAAAAGGCTGTCGCCGCCGCGGCGAATTATGACAAGATCGTCGTGATGGCGGGGCTTCCGGCGGAGTACGAGGCGGAGGGCTTCGACCGCAAGAACATCGACATGCCCGAGGCGCACAATACGTTGATCAAGCGGCTTGCCGCGACGGGCAAAGACGTCATCGTCGTGCTCAGCGCAGGTGCGCCGGTCGCGATGCCATGGATCGGCGACGTGTCGGCGGCGGTGATGGCGTATCTCGGCGGACAGGCGAGCGGAGCGGCGATCGCCGACATCTTGACCGGCAAGGTCAACCCGTCGGGCAAGCTCGCGGAGACCTATCCAGTCGCGCTCGACAATCTGCCGTCCATGCTCAACTTCCCGGGCAGCCGTCACGACGTCGTCTACAAAGAGGGCATGTACGTCGGCTATCGCTACACCGAAAAGGTGGACGCGCCGGTGCTGTTCCCGTTCGGTTACGGGCTGTCCTACACCGACTTTTCGTACGGCGAGGCGAAGGTGGAGGGCGATCTCAACAAGGACGGCAAGGTCAAGATCTCCGTCGAGGTGAGCAACGTCGGCGACAGGGACGGCAAGGAGACCGTACAGGTATATTTGAGGCACGTTTCCGAGCGCTCGGGCGCGCCGAATATACGCCTTGTCGCGTTTGACAAGCAGGAGATCGCCAAAAAAAGTTCGAAAAATTTTGAAATTTCTGTTGACAAAGACGATTTTTTGATATATGATATAGGCACAGGATGGATGAGGGCGGACGGCGATTACGAGATCGTCATCGCGTCAAACATCCGCGAACCTAAACAACAAATATCCGTTCATCTCGACGGACAGCCGTACAGGCAATCCGAGGATATGGGATGGTATTCCCACCCGGACAGCAAGACCCCGATAGGGGACGACGACTTCCGCAAGATCTACGGAGCGGAGCCCGATGTCACGACCCGCATTCATGCCAAAGGTGAGTTCACCTTGGATGACTCGATCGCCGATATGGCGGAGAGCAGCGGTTTCGCGAGATTCGTGCAAAAAGCCGCCAAGTTCTTTATGAAATCGGCTCTCGGCGCAAAGAGCGACGACGATCCCAACTTCATGATGTCGTACGAGATGTTTCGTACCTCACCGATGACGGCGCTTTGCATAGGGTCGCGAGGTGCGTTCAGCTTGAAGCGAGCGCAAGGATTGGTCGACATCTGCAACGGGCACGTCGCAAAAGGCCTAAAGTCTTTACTCATGGCTATGTAAATAGCCTACCCCCTTCTAAATATAGAGCAGGATTTTCCTGCTCTATATTTATTTGACCGCGCAAGCGGGCAAATAAATACGCGGTTTTGAGCGGATCTTTTCCGCTCATACCGCGTCTTACCCCTCGCTAAGACCGCAGAGGGTATTGAGCTTCGGGGATGCGACTTGTCTGAGCGAAAAATCTCTCGCTCAAAACTAAACCGAAAGTAAGAGGACGGCAAAAATTGTCGTCCTTTTCTTTCGGCGCAATTTATTGCCCGTTGCGCGGTCTTTATTGGCTTGGTTCGTTGACGGGCAGGCGAGGAGCAATTTTTGTCGGCTTGCCCATCTGCCCGTTGCGCGGTCTTTTTTGACTTGGTGCATGGACGAGCAGGCAAGGAAGATATTTTGTCGTCATGCCCTCACTCCGTTGCGCGGTCTTATATTATGTTCGCGCAAGCGGTCAAATAAATACGCGGTTTTGAGCGGATCTTTTGCGCTCATTTTGCATTTAGTAAGTTGGACTGAAATCGATCGGACACAGCGAGTAGTTTTGCGGCGAGGCTTACTCGTTGGAAAAGTAAAAATAACGTGCTCGATCTCTTGACAAAAATTACATCTTCCTTAAAGAGGTTTTGACGGGCGTCTGTTGTGCGGAAAACTTGTCAAGAGTTTGCGCCGAGTTTTTGTGCGATCGTTTTCGTCGGAGTGAAATTTTGCTTTTTGCGGTTGACTTTTTTGCGGCGATATAATATACTGTAAAAAAGCGATGATCCGTCAAGAGTAACCCATGCGGAGCGGACAGAGAAAAGGGTCGGCGGCTGAGAGCCCTTTACGCGGCAGACACGGGCGAAGTGCGGACGGAGAGCTCCGCGGAGGAAATGCCGCGGCGGTGGGCACCGTTATCTGCATACGAGCGGCGGACGAAAGTCCGCAATCAAAGTGGGACCGCGCGTTTGGCGTCTTTGAACAAAGGGCGCCGTTTTTTATGCCCGGAGACGGCGCGTCAAGCAAACGGGCGGGAGGCAAAATGGGAAAGATATCCATGGATCTCGACGCGGCGATGCGCAACGACCCTGCGGCGCGCAGCAAGTGGGAGGTGTTTTGGACGTATGGCGGCTTCAAGGCGCTGTACCGCCACCGCTTCGCGCATTGGTTCTACACGCACGGCTGCAAGGGGCTCGCGCAATTGATCTCGGCGGGCACGCGGCGCAAGACGGGCGTGGACATTCACCCTGCGGCGGACATCGCCGGCGGAGTGTTCATCGACCACGGCGTCGGTGTGGTGATCGGCGAGACGACCAAGGTCGGCACCAACGTCGTCATCTACCAAGGCGTGACGCTGGGCGGCACCGGCAAGCAGACGGGCAAGCGCCATCCTACGATCGAGGACAACGTGATGATCAGCTCGGGCGCAAAGGTGCTGGGCGCGATCACGATAGGGCACGACAGCAAGATAGGCGCCGGCAGCGTGGTGCTCAAAGACGTGCCGCCGCACAGCACGGTCGTGGGCGTGCCGGGCAGGGTGGTCAGGCTGCAGGGCGAGAAGGTCGAAGACCTCGACCAGCAGCGTTTGCCCGACCCCGTGCGCGACGAGATAGACAAACTGCGCGCGAGGATAGAACAGCTCGAGAAGTCGCTCGGCAAGGGCGGCAGCGAGGACGCGAAATAGCGTTTTACGCACACGGGCGCCAAAAAGTAATATCGAGAGGAAAGAGATATGCTCAGGATCTACAACACTATGGACAGATGCAAGGAGGACTTTGTCCCCCTTTCGGACAAGAAGGTCACGATGTACAGCTGCGGACCGACGGTCTACAACTATGCGCACATCGGCAACTTGCGCACCTACATCTTCATGGACATCTTCCGCCGCACGCTCAAATATGACGGCTACAAGCTCAAAGGCGTGATGAACATCACGGACGTCGGGCACTTGATGTCGGACGGCGACGAGGGCGAGGACAAGATGGAGAAGGCTTCGCGCGAGCAAAAGAAGTCGCCTTATGAGATCGCGGAATACTACACCAAGATCTTTTTCGACGACCTTGCCAAGCTCAACATCGGCAAGCCCGAGATCATCGCCAAGGCGACCGACCACATCCCCGACATGATCAAATATGTCGAGGCGTTGCTCGAAAAGGGCTATGCATACGAGATCGACGACGGCATCTATTTCGACATCGGCAAGTTCCCCGAATATGGCAAGCTGTCGCGGCTCAATTTGGACGAGCAGCAAGCCGGCGCGCGCGTCGAGGTCAATTCTCAAAAGCGTCACCCTGCCGACTTCGCGCTTTGGAAAAAGGCGGAGCCTAACCACATCATGCAGTGGGACAGCCCGTGGGGCAAGGGATATCCGGGCTGGCACATCGAATGCTCGACGATGAGCCGCAAGTATTTGGGCGACGTGTTCGACATCCACACGGGCGGCGTCGATCACATTCCCGTCCATCACGAGAACGAGATCGCGCAAAGCGAGGCGCTCGTCGGCAAGAAGACGGTCGACTATTGGGTGCACGGCGAGTTCATGTTGGTCAACAACGGCAAGATGAGCAAGTCGCTCGGCAACACCTACACGATCGCCGACCTTGAGAGCAGGGGCTACTCGGCGATGGACTTCCGCTACTTCTGCCTCAACACGCACTACCGCAAAAAGCTCAACTTTACATTTGAGGGCTTGGACGCGGCAAAGACGGCTTATGCGCGTCTGCTCGCCGCATTGTACAAGCACAAGATGTCGAGCGCGCCGACCGACGCGGCGAAGCTCGATGGCTATCGCAAGCAATTCGCCGACGCGATAAACGACGACCTCAACATACCGCTCGCGATGGGCGTGCTGTGGACGGCGGTCAAGGAGCCGGCAAGCAAGGACATCTACGCGCTCGCGCTCGACTTTGACAAGGTGTTCGGGCTGTCGCTCGACAAAGCCAAGCCGGAAGAGATCGCGCCTGCGGATGATGTCCCCGAGGAGATCAGGGAGCTCGCCGAGAGGCGCGCCGCCGCGAAGAAGGCGAAAAACTATGCCGAGGCGGACGCATTGCGCGCGCAGATCAACTCGCGCGGCTATTCCGTGACCGATACCAAGGAAGGATATTTGCTCGCCAAGAACGCCTGACATTGACAAAAACAAGGGACGCACCGTTTGGTGCGTCCCGTTTTTTTGTGTCATTTGTGCGTTACCACCGGTTGACGACCTTTTCGGCAAAGCCGGCGCAATTTTCAAATTGCAGCTTGCTGCCGTCGTCCAGCACGACGTGCCCTGAGAAGTGCCCGAACACTTGATTTTGCGCGGTGCAGATTATTCCGACATTGGTGACGTCGCGGCGGTTGACCGCCGGGGTGAAGGTCATCTCCAATCGTCCCTCGTCGTCGGTGAAGAGCCACGGCTTCATCAAATCGGCTTTGCGTCCCTTGCCGGGGATGCCGAAGTCGACGTTGTTCAACTTGTGCGCTCTGCCGTTGACAAAGAACATGTTCTCCGTCGCCTGCGAGGTGTCGCCGAAGCCGTACCCCAAATTGAAGCCGATCGTGCCGCCGTTTTCGGTGCGGTGTTGCATCGAGCTCCAATACCAAGTGTTGGAGTAGGGCCAAACTCCGCGTCCCCAATCGAGTGTGCCCAGCGACTTGGTCGCGTCGAGGACGGTCATCTCGTCGCCGATCTCGTAGTAGCCGCTCGCCGTCATGCAATTGACCTTGGCGTTGTAGTAGAACGCGAGGTCGTTGCCGGGGAAGGGCGTCGCGATGACCATCGCGTCGCGCGGCGGCTGCGAGAGGGTGATCTCGGCGAAGAAATTCTTGCCGTCCTTGAAGTTCTTGCACTCCGCCTTTATGCGCCGCGCCTTGCCGTCGTTGCGCATGGAGATCGCGATGTTGCCGCACTCGAAGCCCACGTCCCCCTTGTTGAAGTCGGACGGGAAGTTGTGCTTGCCGAACGGGAAGGGCGAGATGCCCGTCTTTGTGACAAAGTTTTTCTCCTTCAAGTCGACCAAACTTATGCTCGCCAATGCCAGATAGCCGATGTCGGACAGCGTGAACGCCAGCGCGCGCTCGCCGTCCGAGACGAGATAGTAGTCCCACTCCTTGATGCGCCACTTGCTCGCCTTGATGTCGTCGCGGCGGTACGTCCGGGCATATTCCGTGGAATAGCCCGCCTGCAACAGCTTGCCTTGATCGTCCAAAAGTCTGCCCTTAGCCAAAACGTTTTGCATGATATCACCTCGAGACAATTATACAATATCTCGAGCGATTTGTAAATACGTTTTTATTCGACGTCGACCTTGACGACGCCGCCGAGCGACGCGACGATCTCTTCGCAATCCTTCTTGAAGATGCTCGATTTTTCGATTAGTATCGGAATCAACTTTTCAATCAACGTCGCATTGGCTTTTACGATTTGCATAGCCGTCTGCATGCATTTTGAGGCGATATCGCACATTTTTGCGTTGATTGCGTCGATGCGTGCGTCGGGGTAGGGGAAAATTTTGCTCCTCGAGATCGAGTAGCGCAGCTCATGTCCGAAAAATCCGTTGTAGGACATCCCCATCAACACAAGGTCGACGGTGGAGAGCACTCTTCCGACGTTTCCGTATCTCTTTTTCATCACTACCTCTTCTGCGGCGATACCGCCCATCAATACGCAGACGGCGTGCAGATAGTCCTCCTCCGAATAGTAGCAGCTCGCTGCGTCGTCCTCGTCATCGTCGTAGTCGTCCTCGTCGTAGTCGTCATCGTCATAGTCGTCATCGCCATAATTGTCCTCGTCGCATTCGTCCCTGTCTGCCGCCGCGCCGAAGTCTATGCCGTCTTCGTCGTCATAGTCATCGTCGTGCGATGCAATCAGACCGTTGAAATAGAGATTGCACACCGTGTCGTCGCCGAGGCGAAGCAAATAGTCGCCGTCATCGAAATATTTCGCGACGACAAAGCAGCCTATGTTGCGGCAGGCGTTGGCGAAGTCGGCTTGAGTGGGCGAATTGCGCGGAATATCTTGGGTTAGATTCTCGGAAATGACGTCTCGGATGAGCTTTTCGGATACAAACAAATTATCGTCCGAATGCAACACGCATTCATTGACCATCGTCTCGAGCGCAGCGCACGAAAAGCCGGGAATCAGCTTTGCCAATTCCTCGGGCGGCAGCTCAAACTTGCAAGGCGTTTTGTTCATATACAGCTTGAGGATGTCTACGCGCGATCCGTAGTCGGGTGTGCCGATGTGGATCTTCTTGTCTATGCGCCCGGGGCGGACAAGCGTCTCGGGCAGATCGAAATAGTAGTTGCATGTCGCAACGAAGATGAAGTTGCCGCCGCTGTCCATGCCGTCTATCGAGGTCAGCAATTGCGTCAAAATCATTTTCGAGGTGTCGGTGCTGTAATTTTCGCAAGGCAGCACCTTGTCTATCTCGTCAAAGAAGATCATCGCAGGCTCTTTTGAGCGCGCGGCGGCGGCAAACGCTTTCCTGATCTGTTTCGAGATCGCGCGCCCGTCCGAAAAATTTTTTGCGTCGATGGTCAATACCTTGAGAGAACACGCGCTCGCCAGCACTTTGGCAAAAAGCGTCTTGCCCGTGCCGGTCTCGCCGTAAAAAATGATGCCTTTGGGCAATTTGGCTCCCTTTTCGAGATAGGATCTTCTGTTGTTGATGATCTCGCAAAGTTTTTGCAACTCCTCTTTTTCGCGGGCATAGCCGGCGATGTCGTCAAATGTGTTTTTCATGTTGTCCACCTCCGTGTTTTTTTGACGCTTTCATTCTACACCCATTCGTATCGGGGGCATATACCGCAATATTCAAAAATTTTTTGCCCCCTTTTTAGAGGGAACGTATGAGTAAAAATGCTTGATTTATGACCCCTTTTTAGGGTAAAATGATTTCGGAGGCAGATATGGACGAAAAGATCAAGATCAGCGCTCCCAAGGCGCTCTACGATTTGTTGTGCAAGGATTGCGCCGACTTCAAGGTGACCAAAAAGGACGGGTCGCCCAACATGAACGCCTTTCTAAACATGGTGCTCATCAACTTTTACGAGGAATTCGCGGGCGCGGAAGAGAAGCTCCGCGACGAGGTGAGGGCGGCGCTCGCCGACGTCCCGGACAGATATCGCGAGACGGCGTTTTTGAACGCGCTCAAAGTGTTCACAAAGCGGCAGACCGATATCGACGACGGCGAGACGAAAGTCTTTGCCTTCAAGCCGACCAAGAATACCGAAAAGGCCGTCGTCTACATAGAGAACATGTTGGCGCCCAACGAGTCGCTGTCGTCGTGTTATCGCAGGCTCTTTTCCGCCTATGCGCAAAAGAGGAAGAATCTGCGTGAGAGGATCGTTTTCAAGGAGAATCACCGCCTGCTCACCGAGGCGGCGGCAAAGGGCGTAAAGGTGTGCCTATCGCTGGTCACGGGCGGAGTGTCCAAGGACGCGTCCGTCTTTGCGGTCAGCGCGGCAAAGGAAGAGCTGTTCAACTATGTGCTCTTTTTCGACGGCAAACAAAACGTCACGGTGCGCCTCTCGTCCGTCCGCACGGTGTCTTTGCTTGCGGCAAAGAGCGAGATCCCGCCGCAAAACGCCGCGCTCTTTGAGAGGCAGGTGGAGAGCGCGCCGCAATATCCGATGTACTCGTCCGATCGCGAACCGATCAAGGTGCGCCTCACCAACAAGGGCAAAGCGCTCTTTGACAAGATCTATCTCTATCGGCCGACGCCGAAGAGCGTCGACGGCGACGTCTACACCTTCGATTGTTCCGCCAATCAGGCGCTCTACTACTTTGAGCGCTTCGGCGACAGCGCGCTCATCCTCTCGCCGAAAAAGCTGGGCATCTTTATGCGCAACTACTACTTTTACGCCTACAAGGCATACCGCGACCGCTATCCGAGGTGAGGGGTGAGGGAAGATGATAATTAAATAGTCACACAACAGTCTTGCAATCGCGGCAAACAGACGATATAATTTGATGGGGACACCGCGTCATCGTTCTCTCATTTTGAAATGTTCGTAAAAACATTATGGAGCGCTATTCTAAACGAATATTATTGTGTGTGTGGATCGACCCCGAAATCAAGAAAATAGAAAATTAAAAATCTCACAGAGAGGGCGAAGTCGGCTTGACTTTGCCCTCTCTGTGACAGGAGCTTCGCAATTGACGTCTTCGATAGAGCGCCTGCAACAACTTCGCGAAAGTTGCCGCAAGCGGCAACCGTAAGGAGCGAATACAGTTCACGCACGAAGTGAAGAGTGAAGCGTAAGGAGAGAGGCAATTCATTGCCGAACGACGGAATAGCGAACGACGATAGGGTACGACTTGTCGCATTTGCGACAAGCCGCGTGAGCGTCCGGAATAGCGAACGCCGACAGGGGACGCTTTGTCGCGGCGGCGACAAAGCGCGTGAGCGTCACTATTTCGGACAGTCCGGTCACAGCACGGGGGAGGAAGCGAGCCAAAAGAGCGAAAAAATATGAGGCAGAGAAGCGGCCTCATATATTTTCGCCAAAAGGGCGAGACTTCCGTCAGTGGTGCTTGTGACCGGACCGTAAGGAGCGAAACGCAGTGTAGCGTAAGGAGAGAGGCAATTTATTGCCGAACGACGGAATAGCGAACGCCGATAGGGTACGACTTGTCGCAAATGCGACAAGTCGCGTGAGCGTCCGGAATAGCGATTGCCGATAGGGGACGATAACGCTCGCGATTCGCTCAAAGTATAATATACTTTTTCGCGAAAGCACCCGATTGCAACTTGGAGCGATTTACATTGCTTGCGCCGTCGGGTGCCCACGATTTCGTTCTCCGGTGACATAAACGGAGCGGAAAGCGATGGCGTAGGGCGAGCCGAAAAAAGGGAGTGGCACTTGTGCCAAACTCCCGTTTTCGGATCGCTTCAAGCCGAGCTTGAAGCGCTGGTGCTTGTGACCGGACCGTAAGGAGCGAAACGCAGTGTAGCGACGGAATAGCGATTGCCGATAGGGAACGGCGAGATACGAGAGTATCGAGGCGCAATCGCGTCACTATTTCGTTCTCCGGTGACATAAACGGAGCGGAAAGCGATGGCGTAGGGCGAGCCGAAAAAAGGGAGTGGCACTTGTGCCAAACTCCCGTTTTCGGATCGCTTCAAGCCGAGCTTGAAGCGCTGGTGCTTGTGACCGGACTCGAACCGGTACGGGTCCTCCCCGAGGGATTTTAAGTCCCTTGCGTCTGCCATTTCGCCACACAAGCGCGCGTCATATCGTCTTATTATTTTACCACAGCGCGCGCACTTTTGCAATTGCGGAGCGCGGATTTTCGGCGCGGAAGAGAATTTCGAAAAAATTTTTCAAAAAAATTGCCCATACCTCTTGACAAAGCGAAAAAGTGTGGTATAATAAGGACGAAAGTCAAAGAAAGACTAATTTGACGGGAGGCAAAGTATGGCTAACATATCCGATACGATAGAGCAATTCATCAAGTCGTTCTTCGGGGACAGCGACAGCATACAGCTTTCGCGCAACGATCTGGCGCACTATTTCGGCGTCTCGCCGTCGCAGATCAGCTATGTGTTGACGACGCGGTTTTCGGTGGACAGAGGATATGTGATCGAGTCAAAGCGCGGCGGCGGAGGGAGTGTGACGGTCGCGAAGATCGTCGGCACAAAGGATGACTTTTTGCCCGAGCTGCTCAAACAGACGGACGCGCTCGACGCGTTGACGTTCAACAAGGCGGCGTCGATGACGGACAGGCTTGCGCGCGACGGCATCATCACGGACGGCGAGGCGGCGATCGTCAAGAGCGCGATCGGCGACAGGGCGCTCGCGGTGCCGATGGCGGACGCGTTGAGAAAGAATATTTTCAAGGAGATCCTTGTCGGATTGATCAGGAGGTAACTATGGCGGACAACAAAGAACACATCTGCGACCTGTGTCACAAGCGGTATGCGACCGGCTATGTGATGATGGGGACGGGCGGACATCAGATCGTCAAGTGGCTTTGCCCCGAGTGCGCCAAGCAGGTCAATGCGGGCGGCGGGTTTTTCGACGACGTATTGTCGGGGCTCGACAACGTCTTGCAGGCGATGATCCTCGGCAATCCGGTCAAGAGCGCCGATCCCGAGCACAAAAAGGCGCGCAGGGTATGCCCGGTGTGCGGAGCGACCGAGGAGGAGATCGCGTCGAACTACAAGTTCGGGTGCAGCGAGTGCTACAAGGTCTTTTACGACCTCGCGCACAGCTATGTCGCCCAGCTCGGCGGCAGCGAATACAAGGGCAAGGGTCCCGGCGCGAAGAAGGCGGCGAAAACGGACGACGGCGCCAAGCGCGAACAAAACGCCAAGTCGCTTGCCGACTATGTCGAAGAGCTGCGCAAAAAGATGCACGAGGCGGGCGAGAGGGGAGATTACGATCTCGCGTCTCAGCTCAAACATCAAATCGCCTCGCTCACGGGAGGTGACGGCAAATGACGGACAAGAACAAGGACGTGGTCATCTCCACGAGAGTGCGCTTTGCGCGCAACATCAACGGCTTGCCCTTCCCCCACAAACTGAGCGGGCAGGAAGAGATCTATTCGGTGTTGATGAAGAACACTGTCGATTGCTGCAACAAGCTGTTCGCCGGCAAGTTCTACAAGACGGGCGAGACGGAGAAGTTGTTCGAGCAATCGCTCGTAGAAAAGCATTTGATCAGCGCCGAGCTGGTCAAAAAGCCGTACGGCGGCGTGTTCGTCGCCGACGACGAGACCGTCTCGATCATGATCAACGAAGAGGACCACATCCGCGAGCAATGCATCATGCCGGGATACGACCTCGACAACGCATACGCAAAGCTGGTCAAGCTGGACGAGCTTCTCGCCCAAAACCTCGACATCGCGTATGACAAATATTTCGGCTATCTGACCGCATGCCCGACCAATCTCGGCGCGGCGATGCGTCTTTCGGCGCTCGTGTCGCTGCCGGCGATGACGATCGCGCGAAAGATGGGCAGTCTGATCTCGGGGCTTGAAAAGCTGGGGTTCACCACGAGGGGAACGTACGGCGAGGGCACGGACGCTTCCGGCTTTGAGTATCAGATCAGCAATCAAGCCGCCGTCGGAAAGAGCGAGGAGTCGATCAAGGACATCTTCGGCAGGGCGGTCACGCAGATAATCGAATTGGAGCGCCGCGAAAGAGAGGCGCTCAAACAGAGGGGAGGCGTCGACCTCAAGGACAAGATCATGCGCAGCTGGGGCATCTTGACCAATTGCTGCAAGATCAGCTCGAGCGAGTTCATGCAGCTCGTCGGCTACGCAAGGCTGGGCATAGCCCTCGGCTACATAGAAAAAGACTACGAGACATTGGACAATTTGGCGGTGATGACTCAGCCCGCGATGCTGTGCATGTTCGCCAAAAAGGTCCTCACCGCGGAAGAGCGCGACAGAGCGCGCGCCGCATTGACAAACAAGACTTTGAATTGAAGGAGGATATGATATGAAATTCACCGAAGAATGTGCGAGAGCGATCAAACAGGCTCAAACTTACGCGATGCGCAAAGGCGGTCTTTTGGGGACCGAACACCTGCTCGCCGGCATAGCGAGTTCGCAATGCAAGGGCGGAAAGATCTTGGCAAGACTGATCGACGTCGACGCGCTGATCGCGGCGCTTCTGCCGCAAGAGGACGAGCCGACATCCCAGGTCAGGATCACGCCGCGCGTCGACAGGGCGCTGCGTTCGAGCGAGATGTACGGCAAGATGAACGGCGTCGGCGCGATCGATTCGGTCACGCTACTCACATGCCTGCTCGAAGACGGCGGTTCGTACGCCTGCCGCGCGCTTGCGTCGATGGGCGTCGACGTGGACGAATTGAGGGCGCGTTTGATGGCTCAGGCGATGTTCGGTCAGCATGAAGAAGACGGCGGCGACGATGACGAGATCGGTGACGAAGACGAAGGGCTCGACATCATGTCGGACGATCCTAACATGCCCAAGAACAACACGGGCGCCAAAAAAACCAACATCAACGCCAAGCTGCCCAAAGAGCTTCAGGATCTTGGCGAAGACCTGACCGAGAAGGCAAGGCAGGGCATGCTCGACCCCATCATCGGGCGCAGCAAAGAGATCGAGAGGATCATCGAGATACTTTGCCGCCGCACCAAGAACAACCCGGTGCTGATCGGCGAACCCGGCGTCGGCAAGAGCGCGATCGTCGAGGGGCTTGCCCAGGCGATCGTCAACGGCGACGTGCCCGAGATGCTGCGCGGCAAGACGGTGTTCTCGCTCAACATCACCTCGGTGCTGTCGGGCACCAAGTACAGGGGCGACTTTGAAGAGAGACTCAAAAAGGCGATCGACGCGATCTTGTCGAGAGGCGACATCATCGTGTTCATCGACGAGATCCACATGATCGTCGGCGCGGGCAGCACGTCCGAAAACGGCGTCGACGCCGCCAACATCCTCAAACCCATGCTGGCGAGAGGGGAGATGCAGACGATCGGCGCGACCACGCTCGACGAGTATCGCAAGTTCATCGAAAAGGACAGTGCGCTCGAGCGCAGATTCCAGCAGATCATTGTCGATCCGCCCTCGGTCGAGGACACGATCACGATCCTCAAAGGCATACGTTCCAAGTACGAAGAGCATCACCATGTGACTATCACCGACGAGGCGCTCGAGGCGGCGGCAAAGATGTCCGACAGGTACATCAGCGACAGGTTCTTGCCCGACAAGGCGATCGACCTGATCGACGAGGCGTCGTCCAAGAAGAGGATCAGCAACTTCGTGATGCCCGACGACGTCAAGAAGATGGAGGACGAGGTCAACCGCCTCAAAGTGGAGCAGGTGAGCTTTGCCAAGCACGAACTGTACGATGAGGCGAAGACAGTCAAGAAAAAGGCGGAAGAACTTCAAAAACGCATCGACGAGCAAAAGGAGGCGTGGCACAAACATCACGACGACGTCAAACTCGAAGTGGGCGTGGACGACATCGCGGCGGTCGTGTCCGCATGGACAAAGATCCCCGTCGTCAAATTGACCGAGAGCGAGGCGCAAAGACTGCTTCATCTCGAAGAGACGCTGCACAAGCGCGTCGTCGGTCAGGACGAGGCGGTGTCTGCGGTCGCCAAGGCGGTCAGAAGGGCGAGGGCCGGCGTACAGGATTCCAAGCGTCCGATAGGATCGTTCATCTTCCTCGGACCGACAGGCGTCGGCAAGACGGAGCTTTCCAAGGCGCTCGCCGAGGCGATGTTCGGCGATGAGAACATGCTGATACGTCTGGATATGTCCGAGTACATGGACAAGATCAGCGTGTCCAAATTGATAGGTTCCGCGCCCGGTTACGTCGGTTACGACGAGGGCGGACAATTGACCGAAAAGGTGCGCCGCAAGCCCTATTCCGTCGTGCTGTTCGACGAGATCGAAAAGGCTCACCCCGACGTGTTCAACATCCTGCTCCAGATCCTCGACGACGGCAGATTGACCGATTCGCACGGCAGGACGGTCAACTTCAAGAACACCATCGTCATCATGACGTCCAACATCGGCGCGAACGAGATCAAGGCAAAGGCAAAGCTGGGCTTCGGTTCGAGCGACGCCGAGACCGATTACGACAACATGAAGGAGAGGCAGATGGAGGCGCTCAAAAAGGCGATGCGCCCCGAGTTCATCAACCGTATCGACGACGTGATCATCTTCCGTCCGCTGCGCAAAGAGGACATGAATTCCATCGTCACGATGATGGTCGACGGGCTTGCAAAGAGGCTTGACGAGCGCGACATCGGCATTACGGTGACCGACGCTGCGAAGAATTACATCGTCGAACACGGCACCAACGTCGAGTACGGCGCGCGTCCGTTGAGGAGAGCGGTCCAGAAATACATCGAGGACGAGCTGAGCGAATTGATCTTGGCGGGCAAGATCGCGATCGGTCAAAATGTGACCGTCGACGTCGGCGAGGACGGCGCGCTCAAATTCGTCCCCGGAGAGATGCGCGACGCGGCGAAAGACGCGGCGCAGGCGGCGAAAGAGGAGAAGCCGAGCGGCGACGAGCCCAAGGCTGAATGACGCGATAACCCGAAACATATTCGCGATTTTGAAAAAGGAGCGGCGAAAGCTGCCCCTTTTTCGCGCCCTCGGGCGCGCAATTGTTGCAAAATGTGCGCCGATGCAATATAATAGAGCCATGGATTACAGAGAGATCACCGTTTTTACGACCACCGCCGCGAGCGAGCTCGTCGCGGACATATTGTCCGACCTCGGCAGCGAGGGCGTGGGCATCTATGACAAAAACGACTTTTTGCAATTGTGCAAGAGCGACGTCGTTTGGGACTATGTCGACGAGAGCGTGCTCGCCGCAAGCGAGGTCGTGCGCGTGCTCGGCTATTTCCCCGAAGAGAGCGCGGACGAGGTCGAGAGGAAGCTCGGCGAGAGATTGGACGATCTCAAACGCGATTGCGCTTTTGAGACAGGTTCGCTCGAGACGTCCCGACGCGTCGTCGGCGACGAGGATTGGAACGTCGTCTGGCGCAAGTTTTACAGCCCGATCGAGTGCGGCGGCGTCGCCGTCGTCCCGGGTTGGATAGACTATACCCCCAAAGAGGGCGTCAAGGTCGTCAAGATGGATCCCGGCATGGCGTTCGGCACCGGCGAGCACGAGACAACGCGGCTGTGTCTCAAATTGATGCAGGACGGACCTATCGTGGGCGCGCGCACCGCAGACCTCGGCACGGGCAGCGGCATCCTCGCGGTCGCGGCGTCCAAGCTGGGCGCGTCGAGCGTGGACGCGTGCGACATCGACGAAAAGGCGGTCGCGGTCGCCAAGAGCAATTGCGACATCAACGGCGTGACCAACGTGTCCGTAAAGCAGGCAGACTTGCTGGCGGAGCTGAGCGGGCAGTACGACCTTGTCCTCGCCAACATCACCGCCGACATCTTGATCAGGCTTGCCGAGGGCGTCGCGCCCTATCTCGCGCCGCAGGGCAGACTGATCGTCAGCGGCATCATCGCCGCGAGGCTGGAGAGCGTAAAGACCGCGTTTTTGAACGCCGGATTTGAGGTCGCGCGGCAGGAGCGCGACGGCGAATGGCATGCGATGGAGTTGAGACGGGCATGGAGATAAGGCGATTTTTTGCAGACGCGTCGGACGTGTGCGGCGACGAGGTCACGATAGGCGGCGACGAGTTCGTCCACATGACCAAGGTGCTCAGGCACAAGCCCGGCTACAAGATCGTCGTCTGCCCCGGCGACGGCAGCGAACTCGATTGCACTTTGACTTCGATCGGCGCGGACAGCGCGCTTGCGCACATAGACGGCAGACGGCGCGGCGCGGCGGAATTGCCCTATCACGTCACTCTCTTTCAGGCTTTGCCCAAGGGGGACAAGCTGTCCTACATCGTTCAAAAGTGCGTGGAGCTGGGCGCGGCGCGGATCGTGCCGTTCCTGTCCGAGCGCACGGAAGAGACAAAATTCAACCGTCCGCGAATGGAGCGCGTCGCGATCGAGGCGTGCAAGCAATGCGGCAGATGCGTGCGCTGCGAGGTCGGCGAGCTCACTGACTTTGACGGCGTGCTGTCGCGCATCGCGGACGCCGAACTTGCGATCATGCCGTATGAGCACGCTCTCAACGGAAGGATGGGCGACGTCCCCGGGCTGAAAGAGGCGAAGGACATCGCGCTCATCATAGGCAGCGAGGGCGGGTTCGCCCCCGGCGAAGTCGAGAGAGCTATCGCCGTCGGCGCAAAGACGGTCACGCTGGGCGAGCGTATTTTGCGCTGCGAGACGGCGGGGCTTGTCGCGCTGGCGATCGTCGATTACGAAAGAGGAGAGTTGGGCAAGTGAAGGTCGCGGTCTGCAACCTCGGTTGCAAAGTCAACAAGTATGAGTGCGACTGCATCGTCACCGCGCTGCGCCGCATGGGACACGAGGTCGTCACGGCGCTCGAACCGGCGGACGCTTACATCGTCAACACCTGCGCGGTGACGGGCGAGGCGGAACGCAAGTCGCGCCAATTCGTCACGCGCTGTCTGCGCCAAAATCCTTCGGCGACGGTCGCGGTGATCGGCTGCGCGAGCCAGCACGACGCAAGCGCGTTCCGCAGCAAGAGCGGCGTGACCTATATCGGCGGCGTCGCCGACAAGGCGGCGGCAGCGGTGCGCTTTTGCGAAAAGGCGACCGACGTAGCGCCGCTTCCGCTCGAATACGACGGGCTTTGCGACCCCGCCGAGGACCGCACGAGGGCGTACATCAAGGTTCAGGACGGCTGCGACAACTTCTGTTCGTATTGTCTCATTCCGTACCTGCGCGGCCGCAGCCGCTCGCGCGCCCTTGCCGATTGCGTCGCCGAGTGCGAGGCGGTCGCCGCGCGCAGCCGCGAGATCGTGTTGACGGGCATCGACCTGTCGTCGTACGGCAAGAACATCGGTTCGTCGCTTGCCGAACTCATCGCCGCGCTCAAAGACGTCGACGTCCGCATCAGATTGGGTTCGCTCGAGGTCGGCGTCGTCGACGAAAAGCTGCTCGGCGCGCTCAAAGGGCTCAAACGGTTTTGTCCGCAATTCCACCTGTCGCTCCAAAGCGGCGGCGACGCGGTGCTCAAACGCATGAACCGCCACTATACATCCGCGCAATACGCGGCGAAGGTCGCGCTCATCCGCGAGGCGTTCCCGGACGCGGCGGTCACGACCGACCTCATTTGCGGCTTTCCGACCGAGACGGAGGGCGACTTTGAGCAAAGTCTCGCGTTTGTCGAGAGCATGCGCTTTGCGCAAGTGCACGTCTTCGGCTATTCACCGCGCAGCGGTACGGTCGCGGCAAAGCTGCCGCAACTGCCGGCAAACGTCGTCGAAGAGCGCGTCGCGCGCGCCGTCGCGGTCGCCGAAAAGTGCAAGCGCGAGTTTTTGAGCGCCCTCGTCGGCAAACGCCTCGACGTGCTCGCCGAGCAATATGAGGACGGCTGCACGAGCGGACACAGCCTCGAATTTGTCAAGGCGTACGTTCCCGGGCGGCACGACGGCGAACTGTCCGTCACGGTCAAACAGTTGTACAAAGACGGCGTCATCGCCGAATAGGAGGAAATATGGACGACTGCATTTTTTGCAAGATAATCAAGGGCGACATCCCTTCGTACAAGATCTATGAGGACGACAAGACCTATGCGTTCCTCGACATCGCGGGCGACTTTGAGGGACATACCCTCGTCGTGCCCAAGGCGCATACCGCCGACTTGATCGCATGCCCCGAAGGTGACCTCACCGCCGTCTTTGCGACCGCGCGCAAACTCGCTAAACACTTTGTCGAGGATTGCGGCTTTGACGGCGCGAACCTCGTCAATTGCACGCGCGAAGCGGGGCAGCAAAGCGTGTTCCATTTCCACGTCCACGTCATCCCTCGTCGCAACGGAGACGGCGCGAACGTGTTCAACACCCGTCCCGACCAAGGCTACGACCTCGCGTCGATCGCGAAAAAACTCGCGTTGAAAGCGTAAAAAGCGCGTTCGTACAGTTGACAAAAGGCGCGCACGCCTTTATAATAAGAAAGCAAAATATGACCCGATTGCGGGAAGGAGGCGATAACATGTCCACAGTAAGAGTAGGCGAGACCGAGAATCTCGAGAGCGCTCTCAAGCGTTTCAAGCGCAAGTGCGCCAGAGACGGCATTATCGGCGAACTCCGCAAGAGGGAAGCGTACGAGAAGCCCAGCGTAAAGCGCAAGAAGAAGGCTGAGGCGGCACGCAAGCGCATGTATAAATCCTGACCGCGCAGCGGTCAGGCAGACGCGGTTTTGAGCGGATCTTTTCCGCTCATACTGCGTCTTACCCCTTGCTAAGACCGCAGAGGGTATTGAGCTGCGGGGATGCGACTTGTCTGAGCGGAAAATCTCTCGCTCAAAACTAAACCGAAAAAATAGGACGACAAATATTTGTCGTCCTCATTCTTTCGGCTCGTCTTCCTAACCGCTGCGCGGTCTTTTTTTAGGCTTGATTCAATGACAAGCAGACAAGGAGCATTACAACTGCGAGCATTGACCAAAAAAATACCGACTGCAAAACGCCGTCGGATATTTTTTATGTCGGCTTGCCCACATACGCGCGGCGCGGGATCCTATCGTCTTTTGACTTGCTCAATGACGGGCGGGGAGGCATAATTTTTGAAGTCCCAAAATGACCGCGATTTCAAAGGGAAGTTTATGCTCCCACCAAGATGTCGATGCAATAGATCCAAGCGATCACGACAATGGGAAGTATGACCACCGCCGCCATGATCAGCATGACCAAGATGTACTTGTGCATCTTTTCGAGGTGAAACAAGGTGTCGTTGAGCTTTTTGTTGATACGTTTGAGCTCGTACGTTTGGTCAGCGTTGTCGGTCGGTTTGAGTTCGTTTTGTTGATTTTCGTCCATATTGTCACCCCGTGAAAATTTGATTTTGCTGCGTACAAGCGTGTGCTTGCATTGTCATTATAACACGTCGGACAGGTGCTGTCAAGTCGGAGGCAGATCGAGACGGCGGCGTGCGTCTATTGCGGCGGTAACGCCTCTCGATGCCGCCGAATATTATATATTATCAATATTATAGAGGTGAGAGGTCATCGTCGAATATACGTTCCGCCGCGGCGACGGGAGCGAAAGCGCGCCGCTTGTATTCTTGCACGGTTGGGGAGGGGATAGGCATTCTTTGGACGCGCTCGCGCTCAGATTGGGCGAGTTCGACCGCTACTCTCCCGACCTGTTCGGTTTCGGTTCGACGCCGCTCGACAGGGCGATGACCGTCGACGAATACGCGGACGGGATCGCCGAGTGGATGAGCGAGTTCGCCGTCGGCGGTGCGGTGATCGTCGCGCACTCGTTCGGCGGACGGGTCGCGATCTCGCTCGCCGCGCGGCATCCAGAGTCGGTCAAAGGACTTGTGCTGATCTCGTCCGCAGGAGTCAGACCGAGGCGAAGTTTGCGCCGCTCCTGCAAGGTGGCGGCGTTCAAATTGAGGCGGCGGCTGGGGCTGGATGTGTCGAGATGCGGCTCTCCCGATTACAGGGCGGCGCAGGGCTGTCTGAGAGATGTACTCAAACTCGCGGTGAACAATCATCAAGAGGGACAATTGCGTAAAATTTGCGTGCCCGTGTTGGTCATATATGGAAAAGACGATCGCGAAACGCCGCCGTACACCGCCAAAAAGATCGCTCGTCTCGTCGCGGACGGCGCGGCGATAGGGTTGAGCGGAGGGCATTTTTGCTATCTCGAACACGCTTCATCGATCGCGGCGGCGATACGCGCGTTGGCGGAGGAGGGGGAATGATCGCGGCGTTTTGCACGCTCGGGACGCTCGCCGCGGCGCTGCCGTTCTTTGCGCTGTTCCAATTGTCCGGTTACCGCGCGGTACGCGACCGCAAGGCGCGCAAGTTCGCTTTGAGTGCGGAGCTGTCTGCGCTCGCCGCGGCGGCGGTGGGCGCGCTTGCCGCGCTGTTTGCCGGCGATTTGACATACTTTGCGCTTGCGCCGTTTTTCGCCGTTTTTGCCGTCGCGCTGACCGTGCGCGCGCTCAAACGCTTTGCCAAAACTCCGCCGCGCGTCACCGCGCGCTTTGTCAGACTGTGCGCGTCGGGGCTGTTTGTCTGTGCGGCGGCGGGGGTCGCGGCAGAGTTTGCGGCGCGAGGCGCGGGAATGAGGTGGTCGGGGCTTTTTGCCGCGGCAACGTATGCGCTTGCGCCCGCTTCGGCTTATGTCGCGCTTGCGCTTTCGCTGCCCGGCGAGAGGGCGATCGCCGCGAGATACAAACGCCGCTGTCGGCGCGCGCTCGCCGCAAAGCCCGAGCTGTTGACGATCGCGATCACCGGCAGCTTCGGCAAGACGGGGGTCAAGACCTATCTCGCCGCGATGCTGTCCTCGCGCTATCGCGTGTTCGCGTCGCCAAAGAGTTACAACACGCCTGCCGGGATATGCCTCAGCGTCGCCGCGATGCCCAAGGACGCGCAGATCTTCATTGCCGAGGTCGGCGCGCGCAAGAGGGGCGACGTCGCCGAGATATGCAAAATGATCGAGCCGTCTTACGGGCTGGTGACCGGTGTCGCGGAGCAGCATTTGGAGACGTTCGGTTCGCTTGAAAACGTCTTTGCGGCAAAGAGGGAATTGCCCGATCATCTCGCCGCGCACGGAGGGACGTGCTGTTTCAACACGCGCAACGGCGGGGCGGCGCGGATGTATCGCGAGTGCGGATGCCGCGCGCTGTCGTCGGGAGACTGCGGCGATTGCGCGATCGAGGACGTATCCCTTTCGGCGGAGGGCGGCGCGTTCACGCTCGTCTTTTGCGACGGCGAGAGGGCGGAGTGCCGCACCCGGCTTTTGGGACTCGCCAATATCGAGAACGTCGCTCTCGCCGCCTGTGCGGCGCATGACCTCGGCGTGTCTGCAAGCGAGATCGCCGCGGCGGTCGCGGCTCTCGAACCGGCGCCGCACCGCATGCAGCTCATCAAGTCGGGTGCGCTGACGATAATAGACGACAGCTACAACGCCAATCCCGCGGGGGTGAAAAACGCGTTTGACGCGCTCGGGCTGTTCGAGGGGAAGAGGGCGGTCGCGACTCAGGGCATCGTCGAGGGAGGCAAAGAGGGTGCGAGGCTCAACTTCGAGCTGGGGCGCGAGCTCGCTGCGGTCGCAGACGTCGCGATCGCGATAGGTCCCAACGCCGCCGACATCGAGAGGGGGCTTGCTAGCGCGGGCTATCTCGGCAAGCTGTACGCCGCGCGCGATCTCGAAGACGCTAAAAGGCTGTTCGCGACCGTGTTGGACGGCGTGTCGGTCTTGCTCATCCAGAACGATCTGCCGGACAACTATTGACGAAAATGCGCATATAATAGACACCGGCAAGAAAATATACGGAGGTGCAGATATGCTTGTCGCAGTGCTTTACGGCGGCGATTCGTGCGAAAAGGAAGTGTCCGTGATCACCGGCATCCAGGTGATGAACGCGCTGAAAGGGAGACACGACGTCGTGCCCGTCTATATGACCGAGGAGGGATTTTTTTCGCCCAAGGACGCGTGTTCGATCGCGACCTATCTCGGCAAGAGCGCGCGCCGCCGCAGGGTCTATTTGACCGAGCGCGGGCTGTACCGCAAGCGGGCGGGCTTGCTCGTGCCGTTTGCCCGTCCCGAGTGCGTGGTCGTATGCACTCACGGCGGCAGCGGCGAAAACGGCGAGGTGCAGGGCTTGCTGTCCGTCCTCAAATTGCCCTACACCTGCGCCTCGGTCGAGGGCTCGGCGATCGGGATGAACAAGGTTTTGTCAAAGCGGCTTTTCGACTCGCTCGGACTGCGCTCGGCAAGGTGGAGGAGCTATCCCGTCTCGATGACCGACGACGAGATCGCCGACGACGCGGTCGAGGAATTGGGACTTCCGCTGTGCGTAAAGCCGTGCCGTCAGGGCAGTTCGATAGGCGTCGCGGTCTGTCGGGACAAAGACGCGGTCAAAGAGGCGGTCGCTGTCGCGCGCTGTTTCGATGACGACGTCTTGATCGAGAGGGCGTTTGTCGACTTCGAAGAGGTCAATTGCGCCTGCCTTACGCGAGGCGGCGAGGTCGTCGTGTCCGAGACGGAGCGCATCGTGCCGTGGCATGAGATGCTCGACTATGAGGACAAGTATCTGCGCGGCGCAAAGGACGCGCCCGGCAGGGAGTGTCCGGCGAAGATACCTTCGGCACTGTCCGACGAGATAAAGGCGGCGGCGGAGAAGATCTACCGCGCACTGGGCGCAAGGGGAGTGGTCAGGGTCGATTTTTTCGTCGCGGACGGCAGCGTCTATGTCGGCGAGGTCAACACCGTGCCCGGCTCGCTCGCGGCATATCTGTTCAAGCCGCTCGGGATGAGCGCGGCGGACGTCGCCGACGCATTGATAGAGCAGGCGGTCGCGTCGAAAGACGAAAAAAAGTACAAATTCGATTCGCCGTTGCTCTTTCAATACCTGAATGCGAGTTCAAATGCTTGCAAAATCGCCGGCAAAATAATATAATTACTTTCGAAAGCGCGAACTTTTCGCGCTAGGGTCTACTTGCGATAACGATTTTCGGGCAATGCCCAAGGAGAAATAGATGGAAAAGATCCGTATGGACACGCCGTTGGTCGAGATGGACGGCGACGAGATGACGCGCGTCATTTGGGCGATGATCAAGGACATTTTGCTCAAACCGTTCGTCGATCTCAAAACGGAATACTACGATCTCGGTCTGCCTTCGCGCGAGGCGAGCGGCGACAAGGTCACTCACGAGGCGGCGATGGCGGTCAAGCGCCTCGGGGTCGGCGTCAAGTGCGCGACGATCACCCCCAACGCCCAGCGCATGACCGAGTACAACCTCACACAGATGTGGAAGAGCCCCAACGGCACGATCAGGGCGATACTTGACGGCACCGTCTTCCGCACTCCGATCATGGTCAAGGGCGTCGTGCCCTACATCCCGACTTGGGAGCAGCCGATCACGATCGCGAGGCACGCCTACGGCGACATCTACAAGGACGTCGAGGCTTACGTCGGCAGGGGCGAGAAGGCGAGCCTCGTCATCAGCGGCAAGAACTCCGAGCGCGTGCTCGAGATCTTCGACTTCGCCAAGACGGGCGGAGTGGTGATGGGCATGCACAACACCGACGCCAGCATCAAGAGCTTTGCGCGCAGCTGCTTCAACTATGCGCTCGACCGCAAGCAGGATCTTTGGTTTGCGGCAAAGGACACCATCTCCAAGACCTACGATCACCGCTTCAAGGACATCTTCGCCGAGATCTTCGCAAAGGAGTACGAGTCCAAGTTTAGCGCCGCCGGCATCGAATATTTCTACACCCTCATCGACGACGCCGTCGCGCGCGTCATTCGCAGCAAGGGCGGCATGATCTGGGCGTGCAAAAACTATGACGGCGACGTGATGAGCGACATGGTCGCGACCGCGTTCGGCTCGCTCGCGATGATGACCTCGGTGCTCGTCTCGCCGGACGGCAACTACGAGTACGAGGCGGCGCACGGCACCGTCACGCGTCACTACTACAAGTACAAGGCGGGTCAGACCACTTCGACCAACCCCGTCGCTACCATCTTCGCGTGGTCGGGCGCGCTGCGCAAGCGCGGGCAGCTCGACGGCAACGCCGCCCTCGCCGAGTTCGGCGACAGGCTCGAAAAGGCGACGATCGACACGATCGAGGCGGGCGAGATGACCGGCGACCTCGCGGCGATCTGGAAGGGTGAGACGGCGGCAAAGTCGCTCTCGACCGAGGACTTCCTCAAAGCGGTCGCTTCGAGATTGGCTTGAACACGTTGCGGCACGGCTTACACGCCGTGCCGTATTTTTATGCTCGAAAAACGGCGTTTGTCAAAAATCACGCTTTTTCGAGACGATATTTCGCCAATTTTGCAAAAATTGAAAATTGGGTATTGCCAAGCCGGAAATGTTGTGTTATAATATACTTGCAAAATATGTGCGGTAACTATTGACAGACGTTACGACAAAAGGAAGTTTATGGAAAAAATCGCTATCATCGATCTGGGTTCGAATTCGCTGCGTTTGGTGCTTGTCGACATTTTGGAAGGCGGCTACTTTTCGGTAGTGGACGAACTCAAAGAAACCGTCCGTCTCGCTCAGGATATGGAGCTGGACGGATTTTTACAGCCTGCGCGCATGGCGCAGACCATCAAGACGCTCAAAATGTTCCGCCGTCTCTGTGACGCCAACAAGGTGGAGAAGATCTATGCGTACGCGACCGCCGCGGTCAGGCGCGCCAAAAATCAGCGCGGGTTCCTCGACGACGTGCTCGCGACCACCGGCATAAAGCTGCGCGTGCTCGACGAGGACGAAGAGGCGCAATTGGTCTATCAGGGCGTGATCAACTCGATGGACATCCCGCGCGGTCTGATCATGGACATCGGCGGCGGCAGCACTCAGTTCATCTACTACAACCGCAAAAATCTGTTGCAGCACGTCACGCTGCCGTTCGGCGCGGTCGTGTTGACCGAGCTTGCCCAAAAGCACGGCGGCACTCCGCAGGAGCGCACCCAATTCATCGAGGACTATGTCAAAGAGCAGCTCTCCAAATTGGAGTGGATGACCGAGATCTTGCCCGACACAAAGCTGATCGGCGTGGGAGGTTCCTTCCGCAACCTCGGCAAGATCAGTCGCATGCTCAAAAAGTATCCGCTGTCGATGGCGCACAACTATGTGATCACTTCGCAGGAGTTCAACGGCATCTATGCCAACATCCGCGCGCTCGACCTCGACAAGACGATGAAGATCAAGGGGCTGTCCAGCGTCAGGGCGGACATCTTCCCGTCGGCGCTCGCGGCGATCAAGGCGGTGATAGGTCACCTCGGCATGGACGATCTCGTGATCTCGGGCGGCGGATTGCGCGAGGGCGCGATGTTCCGCTACGCGGTGCCGTCGACCAACGAAAAGCCCATCTCCGACGTGCTCGGGCACAGCATCTATTCGCTGCTCAACTTCTTCGGCGAGAACATCACTCACGCCGAACACGTCTACAACCTGTCCATACAGCTGTTCAAACAGCTCAAAGTGCTGCACAAGCTGCCGAGGGCATATGTCAAAGTGCTGCGCACCGCAGCGATGCTCCACGACACCGGCAACCGCATCAAATACTACGACCACCACAAGCACTCGTGCTACATCATCCTCAACAGCAACCTCTACGGCATTTCGCACAAAGATCTCGTGATGGCGGCGTTCATGGCGTGCATGCACCGCAAGGGCGACATGAACACGATGGAGTTCATGCGCTACCGCGAGATGTTGACCGAGGAGGACGTCGACGCGATCTTCAAATTGGGGGTCATCGTCCGCATTGCCGAAAGTCTCGACCGCAGCATGAGCGGCGTGATCAAGACGATCACCTGCGACGTGCTGGGCGACAGCGTCATCATGAAGACGGACAGCGAGGGCGCCGAGTGTTCGCTCGAGATCAAAGACGCGATGACGAGCGTCGGGGACTTCAAGCGCGCATACAAAAAACAACTTCAAATTTTGTGACCGCGCAAGCGGTCACTAAGACGCGGTTTTGAGCGGATCTTTTCCGCTCATACTGCGTCTTACCCCTTGCTAAGCCATAAAGGATTGAGCTGCGGGGACGCGACTCGTCTGCGCGCAAAATTCCTCGCTCAAAACTGCTACGCACCGACAAACAAACGACAGCAAAAAATGCTGTCGCTTTTTGTCGGCTTGCCCTCGCCCCGCTAGCGCGGTCTATTATTATAACTTTGTGCTGAAATTAACGATTCGATAGAAAGAAACAAGCAGCTTTGAGTGAGCGACTTGGTGCAGATTTGCGCCGAAAGGGTTGTGACGCGTACCTCAATGGTACGCGAGCGTTCCGAGAGGTGCAAAGATGCCCAAACGAGCCGCTCAAAGCGACGAGAAGTGCCGCACCCCAAAGGTGGTGCGGAACAAAGATGACTTGTCTGAGCGGAAAATCTCTCGCTCAAAACTAAACCGCAAGAAAAGAGGACGACAAAAAATGTCGTCCTCTTTCTTTCGGCGCGTCTTTGTAACCGTTGCGCGGTCTTTTTTAGCTTGGTACAATAACAGGCAGGCAAGGAGTATTACAACTGCGAGCACCGACAAAAATCCCGACAGTAAAACGCCGTCGGATATTTTTTATGTCGGCTTGCTCACAGGTGCGCGGCGCGGTCTAATTTGGGGCTTGGTTCGTCGACGGGCAGGCGAGGAGCAGTTCGATTATCGGCTTGCCTACATACGCGCGGCGCGGTCTGATTTGGGCTTGTTTCAATGACAGGCAGGCAAGGAGTATTACAACTGCGAGCACCGACAAAAAATCCCGACAGTAAAACGTCGTCGGATATTTTTTATGTCGGCTTGCCTACATACGCGCGGCGCGGTCTGATTTGGGCTTGTTTCTATGCCGTAACAAGTATAAGCGCGCGATGACAGCGCGCTTCCTCAGCGTTGCCAAAGGCAACATTTCACGTTTGCGCGACAGCGCAGACATTTCACCGCCGGGGCAGCTTGACCGGCTTGCGCGGTCTATTTTTTGGGCTTGGTTTGTTTACGGTAAAACGGCAAAGGCTAACGCGCCGCGGCATCGCGTTTTTGTGGCGTCGCCAAAGATATTGTTTCACCACAAATACGCGTCTGTGTGGATAAAACGCATTTTTTGTGTTTTTGGGCGAGGCGATCGCAAATAATTTTGACAATTTTGCGGATATCGCTTGCGTGTGGGCGCGTAATATGCTAAAATAAAACGTAATAAGAATAGTGTATAGGTGGAGTATGCCCGACGCTGATTTCAAACTCAATGCGCAGTCTGCCGCTTCCGCTCCTTCGGAGGCGCCTGTCGTGTCGTTCAAAGATTTGCAAAAACTCGCAAAAAAAGATCCCGTAAAGATGTACGAACTCGGGCTTGTCTATTTCAAGGGCGAGTCTCCTTCTCCCGATCCCGAAAAGGATGCGAAGAGGGCTTTCGAGTGTTTTGAAAAGAGCGTGAAGGCGCTTCCCGAATCCGAGGAGCGCACCGACGCGATCTATCATTTGGCGATGTGCCACGAGAAGGGCATCGGCACCAAGAACGACTACAAGGAGGCGTTCAGGCTCTACACCTTGACGAGCAACGCCGGTCACGTCGAGTCCAAGATTAAGCTGGGCTATCTCTATCTCTACGGGCGCGGCACCAAGCAGAGCGACATCGAGGCGTTCAACCGCTTCAACGAGGCGGCGGAGCTGGGCAGCGTCGACGGCCGCATCGCGGTCGCGGACTGCTATCTCAATCAAAAGGGCGTCCCCAAGGCGGATCCCGAGAAGGCGGTCGAGGTGTACAAGGAGCTTGCCCGCACCAACGTGCGTGCGGCGTACAACTTCGCATATTGCTATCACACCGGCAAGGGCGTCGAAAAGAACACGTTCATGGCGGGGCACTATCTCGTGCCCGCGGCGAAGCGCGGCGACGTGGACGCGCAATGCTTTCTCGCGCAATGCTTCTTCAAGGGCGACGGCGTCAAGCGCAATCTGCCCAAGGCGGCTTATTGGTTCAAGAAGGCGGCGGCGAAGGGCAGCGACGTCGGCAGGTTCAACTATGCGTATTGTCTCGAAAACGGTTTGGGCGTCAACCGCGACGTCAAAGCCGCTTTCTCCATCTATGACTATCTGTACAAAAAGGGCTATCCGCGCGCGGCTTCGTCGGCGGCGCGCTGCTACTATTACGGCTTCGGCGTAAAGCAATCGCTCAAACAGGCGATCGAGTGCGTCAAGTTCGGCGTCAAGAACGGCGACGCCGAGTCGCTGTGCTACATGGGCTGGTTCAGGCTCAACGGCATCAAGTGCCGCAAGAATGTCAAAGAGGCGTACAAGCTGTTCGGTCAGGCGTACGGCAAGGGTTCCGCGGCGGCGGCATACGCGCTGTCCGTGCTCGTGCTCAAGGACGTCAAAAAGAAAACGGCGGAAGAGGCGAAGGCGAAATCGGAAGAGTATCGCAAGTTTGCCCTCGATCGCAAATATCCGCCCGCGCTCTATGAGCTCGCTCTCGGCAAAGAGGGCAGAGAGAGGGCGGAGCTGCTCAACGAGGCTGCGGAAAGGGACTACATCCCGGCGATCGTCCGCTACGCTAAAGAATTGGAAGAGGAGTTCCCCGACCGCGCGTTCGCGCTGTGGCAGAGGGCGTACGCGCTCGGCAGTCTGCGCGGAGCGTACGGTATGGGCAGGTGCTACGAGCGCGGCATCGGCGTGCTCGCCAACAGAGAGAAGGCGTATGTGTTCTACCGTCAGGCGGCGAAGTCGGGCTATGCCGACGCGATCGCGGTCGTGGGCATGTACTATCAAAAGGGCTGCGTCGTCGACATGGACGCCGAGCTTGCCGAGGAGTGCTACGACGTGGCGATACGCAAGGGCAGCACCTATGCGTTGCGCCGTATGGCGAAGCTTTACGCGATCGACGGCAAGGTCAAAAAGGCGGAGAAGGCATACGGCAGAGCGATCGCGTTCGGCGACGAAGAGGCGGTGCTCGGGCTTGCCGAGGCATATTGCATGACGGGCAAAAAGAAATACTACAAGAAGGCATTGCCGATACTTCGCTCGCTCGTCGCGGAAGGAGAGCCCAAGGCGTGCGCGCTGCTCGCGCAGGTCTATGATTCGATCGGCACGACGGACGAGGCGGCGGAGGCTGCGGACGCGATGTTGCAGGCGGGCGTCAACGCGCATTGCGCGAACGCGTATTACTACAACGCGCTGCGCATGTACGAGAGCGAGAACGCCGGCGACCGCGATTGGCAATATATCGGCGAAAACCTGCAAAAGGCGATGGACGCCGGCTCGGACGCGGCGGCGCGTTTTGCGGTCGAGCTGTACACCAAAAAGTCCAAAGAGCCCGGCAAGGCGATCCTTGCCAAGGACGCGCTCATTCGCATGGATCTCGGCGACGACTATCTTTACGAGGTAGGATGTGCGTTCGAAGAGGGCAAGGTCGTCGACAAGGATGAGCAAAAGGCGGCGTTCTACTTTGCGCTCGCGTGGAAGCGCGGCGCCAAGAAGGGCAGAAAGGCGCTCAAAAAGCTCAAGAAGTACAAGGAATACGGCGGCAAGTGGATGACCAAAAAGAGCGCCAAAAAGGCAGCGAAAGCCCCGGCTGCGCCTTCCGATCAAGCCAAAGCCGCATGATCATACTTGCATCCGATTCGCCGAGGCGGCGCGAATTGCTCGCTACGCTTGTCGGCGAATTTCACGTTGAGCCCAGCCGTGTGGACGAACACGTCCGCTACAAGGCGCCGTGGCGCATGGTCGAGGCGATCGCCGAGAAGAAGTGCGACGCGGTCGCGGGCAGACATCCCGAAGACGTCGTGATAGGCGCCGACACCGTCGTCGTCTTTGGCGGAAAGGTGATGGGCAAGCCCAAAGACGCCGCCCACGCGGTCGAGATGCTGAGGGCGCTCGCTGGCAAAAGGCACACCGTCTACACCGGAGTATGCGTCAGCGACCGCGGCGTCAAGACCGTCTGGCACGAGGTCTCGCACGTCTACATGCAAAAGATGAGCGACGAGTTCATCGCGCGCTATGTCGCGGGCGGTTCGCCGCTGGACAAGGCGGGCGCGTACGGCGTTCAGGACGAGGGCACCGTCGAAAGGTACGACGGCGAATACGCCAACATCATGGGATTGCCTCTCGTGCGATTGGCAGAATTATTGAGGGAGAGATGAAACAAGCCGAATTGGTTATCGACATAGGCAGCCGCAACACGACAGTGTGCAGCAGAGGCGTCGGGGTGCTCATTCACGAGCCGACCGTCGCCGCGATCAGCAATCGCGGCGGCAAGATGGCGCTCGTTCAGGCGGGCAGGCAGGCGGAGCGACTCGCCGCCGTCAAGCAGGCGGATTTTCAGATCCTCAACCCCGTCAAAGAGGGCACGATCTTCCACGAGCGCGCTGCGGCGTTGATGTACCGCGAGTTCATCAGACGCGCCGTTCCGTACCGCATTTTCAAGCCCAAGATCAAGGTCATCGCCTGTGTGTCGTGCGGCATCGGCAACATGGACAAGCGCACGATCGAGCGCGTGCTGCTCAAAGCGGGCGCGGACGAGGTCACGATCATCGAGTCGCCGCTCGCCGTGTTCGAGGGCATGGAGCGCCGCGAGGGAGCGTTCGTCATCGACATCGGCGCGTCCAAGAGCGAGATCGCCGTCTGCGACGAGAACGGCATCATCGCCGGTTGCAGCCTCAATATCGGCGGCGACGCGATCAACAACGCGATCGTCGACTATGTGGTCGACGTCTATCGCTGCAAGATCCGCATGTCCGGCGCCGAGGACGTCAAGAGGCAGATCGTCAACATGTACGAGGGTGACCGTTCGCCCATCGTCGTCAACACCGAGTCGTTGCACGGCGAGGACAGGGCGAGGATCAAGCTGACCGCCGCGGAGCTGCGCGAACCGGTCGGCAGATTGATCGACAAGATCGTCGAGGTCGCGTTCAACATGAGCGCGCAGATCCCCGAATCGATAGCGATGGACATCTGCAACGGCGGCATCACGCTGTGCGGCGGCACCGCCTATATGCCGGGGCTTGCCGACTACATCGAACGCAAGCTCGAGATCCCGGTCTATGTGCCCGACATGCCCGAGACGGCGGCGGCGATGGGAGCGCTCGGGTTCTATCGCGACAAGGAGAGGCTGGCGAGCTTCATCAACGTCGAAAATCTTTGACAAAGCGCAAAGCGGCGCGCCCTTCGGGGCGCGTATTTTTTTGACATGTTTCGACTTTTTTGCTTCAAAATCGTGCGATTTCGCCTTTGCCGCACGCGCGCGGCGCGATATAATATAGTTCGAGGAAAAGTTATGGCAAGAAGGATAGTTTTGACTTCGGGCAAGGGCGGCGTCGGCAAGACGACCGTCTGCGCCGCTCTCGGACGGGCGCTGGCGCGCAGGCGCAAGCGTACGCTGCTGGTAGACGCCGATTTCGGGCTCAACAATCTCGACGTTGCGCTCGGCATGGAGTCGCGCGTGGTCTATGACATCCACGACGTAGCCGAGGGGCGGTGCGGACTGTCCGCCGCGCTTTTGACGGACGACGCGTCGGGGCTGAAATTGCTGCCGAGCACGCGAGTCGACTGCGGCAGACTGTCAAAGAACGTGCTCGCTTCCATTTTGGCGCGCGTCGACGACGACTTCGACTTTGTGCTCATCGACTGTCCCGCGGGGATAGACGAGGGATTTCACCGCGCGGTCTGCGCCGCCGACGAGGCGCTCGTCGTCACCACGCCGCACCCCGGGGCGATACGCGACGCGGACAAGGTGCTGACGCTGCTGGGGACATATCGTCTGCACGCCGTGGGCGTGATCGTCAACAGGGTGCGCGGCGACCTTGTCGTAGAGGGGCGCTGTCTTTCCGCCGACGAGATCGCCGACGTGCTCGGACATCCGGCGATGGCGTACGTCCCCGAGGACGACGCGGTCGCGATCTGCGGTCAGACGGGCGCGGAATTGTCGTACGCGCCGTCGATGCGCGCGATGTCGATGCTCGCCGACAACCTCGTCGACGGGGGCAGAAAACTGTACGACTGCACGGACGGCTATCGCGGCGTGTTCGGCAGATTGAAGATGTTTTTGAGGAGGCAGATATGACGGGAGCGGAGCGGATCAAGAGGATGTTGCTCAAAGACAAGCTCGACTTGGGCGAGGGCTATATGCGCGCGTTCAAGAGCGATCTCAACAGATTGCTGGGCTACTACATGACGCCATGCGGCGAGTGTGAGGTCGTGATCACGCCGACCGCGGACGGCTTTGCGATCGGGATAAAGGCGACGGCGGCGCGGCTCAAACACATCGAGGCGATATAGAGCCGCATATCCTGCGCCTTGGCGGCGTATAATACCTTGACCGCGCAAGCGGAGGAGGTGTCTATGAAATACGACGAGGGGAGCCTGATCGGCTCGCAGTTCCGCAAGAGGGAGAACGTCACTTACGGCAAGCCGGCAAGGGAGCGCAAACTGCCGGGACTGCTCGACATATTCATCGTGCAGGCGGCGGTGTGTCTTGCGATCACCGTGGCTGTCGCCGTTGCGAGGTTTGCGATCGGCGGATGAAGCTGAAGATACATCCGCTGTTCGCGGCGCTGTGCCTGTACTTTGTGTTCACGGGCAGAGCGCTTGCGCTCGGCGGCTATATCGTCGCGATCCTCGCGCACGAGCTGGCGCATTCGCGCGCGGCGGCGTGGCGGGGATACACTCTCGGGGCGGTGACGCTGATGCCGTACGGCGGAGTGATAGACGGCGGCGAGAGATATTCGGCGGCGGACAACGTGTTCATCGCGCTGGCGGCGCCCGTCTTCAACGCCGCGGTCGCGGTCTGCGTCGTCGCGCTGTGGTGGCTCGTCCCCGATTGCTATGCCTATACCGCGGACGTCTGCGCAGCCAACGCGTCGATGTGCGTGCTCAATCTGCTGCCCGTATATCCGCTCGACGGCTATCGCGTCGTGTTCGCGCTGTCCAAGAACAAGGGCAGAGCGGTAGCGGCGATGCGCGTCGCAGGCGGAGTTGTCGGCGCGGTCTTTGCCGCGCTCGGGACGTTGACCGCTCTTGCCAAGTTCAATCCCACTTTGATATTGTTCGGTTTCTTTTTGATCTACGGCGCGCTGTTTCGGGTCGGCGACGCAATGATCGTCCACCTTGCCGGCAACGGCATCTTTTGCAAAAATTATCGTGCAGGTGTCGAAAAACGCACGTTCATCATCTCGCGCGACGCGCCGCTGTCCGCGCTGGTCAGACAGCTCAAACGCGACAGTGCGGCTGTGTTCGAGGTCGTGACCGAGGGCGGCGAGCCGCTGTTCGAACTCGACGAGGACGACGTCGGGGTGATGTGCGCGGAGTGCGAACTGTCCATGCCGATAGGCGAAGCGTTCGAAAAGGCGTACCCAAAATGAAGAATTGAGTTAAAAATTGCCAAATACTATTGAAAACGCGCGCGCGATATGTTATAATTTTGACACAGAAACTTCGTGGAAGGTATCTATGATCTACGCAGGAGTCGACATCGGCGGCACAAACATCAAATTGGGACTCATCGACGACGAGCGCGAATGCATCGTCGCGGACACATCGATCAAGACGAGGGCGGAACGACCTCACGGCGAAATTCTCGAAGATATCGCCTCAAATCTCGTCAAACTTTGCGAGAGCGCGAAAATCGACTTTCACACCGTCGAGGGCGTCGGCATGGGCATCCCCGGCATCGTCGATCAGCGCACCGGCACGGTCAGCTATTGTGCCAATCTCGGCTGGCGCGACATCCCGATCACACACCTTTTCGAGGTGTTGACAGGCAAGCACACCGAGGCGGCGAACGACGCCAACTGCGCCGCTTGGGGCGAGTACAAGTACGGTTGCTGCAAGGGGATGCGCAACGTCATCCTCATCACTCTCGGCACGGGCGTGGGCAGCGGCATCATTTTGGAAGGCAGGCTGTTCGGCGGCATAGCGACCGCAGGCGGCGAGGCGGGGCACATGATCATCGTCAAGGACGGGCTGCAATGCAATTGCGGGCTGCGCGGCTGCTGGGAGAGGTATGCGTCCGCGACGGCTTTGATCGAGCAGACAAAGGCGGCGATCGAGGGCGCGCCCGACAGCGTGCTTGCGAGCGTAGCCAAAAAGAGCGGCAAGGTCACCGCGCGCACGGCGTTTGCCGCGCTCGAAAAGGGCGATCCGGTCGCGCGCAAGGTCGTCGACGGCTACATCGACTACATCGTCACAGGGCTCATCAACCTCGGCAACATCTTCCATCCCAACGCGTTCGTCATCGGCGGAGGCGTTTCCAACGAGGGCGCGCCGCTCATCGCGCCGCTCGAGGACAAGCTCAACGCGGGGCTGATCGCAAGCGCGCACAATCCGCGAGTAAGGGTGTTGCAGGCGGCGCTCGGCAACAAGGCGGGCATGATGGGCGCGGCGGCGCTTGCCAAGGAGAATCTCAAATCGTAAAAACCGCCTTCGGGCGTAAATTTTGAGGACAAAATGAGAAGGATCTTGATCGACGTACACCCCAACAGTACAAAGGTGTGCATCGTCAACAACGGCCTTTTGGAGGAATTTTGGGTCGAGCGCAAGAACCTGAGCCGACTTGTCGGCAACGTCTACAAGGGCAAGGTCGAGAACGTGCTGCCCGGGATGCAGGCGGCGTTCGTCAACATCGGGCTTCAGCGCAACGCGTTCCTCTATGCGGGCGACGTCGTCGTCGACGGCGAGCAGGTCAGCGCGGACAAGACGCTCGACCTTCGCGAGGGCGACACGGTGCTGTGTCAGGTCGAGAAGGACGAGTTCGGCAACAAGGGCGCGCGCATTTCGATGAATATCACGATACCGGGCAGGGTGGTCATACTCATGCCTCGGCTCGACTATGTCGGCGTTTCGCGCAAGATCACCGACGACGAGACGCGCCGCAGGCTGATCGCGATCGCCAACGAGATACGCCCCGAAGGGTGCGGCGTGATCATGCGCACGCAGGCGGAGCATTGCTCGGAGGCGGAACTTCGCGCCGAGATGAAGTGGCTGGTCTCGACTTGGAACAAGATCAAAGAGGACGAATTGCGCAAGCCCGCCGGTTCGCTGATCTACAAGGAACGCGATCTTGCGGTCAGGGCGGTGCGCGACATGTTGGTCGATGTCGACGAGATCGTCATCAACAACCGCAAAGTCTATGACGAATTTTGCACCAATCTCGTCTATATCACCGACGAACACCCCGGCATTTTCAAGTATTACAACAGCAACAAGAACATCCTTGCCGCATACGGCTTGACCGAGCAGATCGACGCGCTCTTGCGCCGCAAGGTGCCGTTGCGCAACGGTGCATATCTCATCATCGACCGCACCGAGGCGCTGACCGTGATCGACGTCAATACCGGAAGGTATGTCGGCACCAAAAACCTCGAAGAGACGGTCTTTGACACCAACAAGATCGCGGCGATTGAGATCGCGAGGCAGATCAGGCTGCGCAACATCGGCGGCATCATCGTCATCGACTTCATAGATATGGAAAACCGCAAGCACCGCGAGCGCGTGCTCGAAGCGTTGCAGGCGGAGCTGGACAAGGATCGCATCAAGACGACTTTGGTCGGGTTGACGGGGCTGGGGCTGGTCGAGCTTACGCGCAAAAAGACGCGCAGCATGATCGAGAGCGTCATGCTTCAGCCGTGCCCCTATTGCCACGGCGACGGCTATGTCTATTCGGACGAGCACATGATCATGAAGATCAGGACTGCGGTCACGCAGGCGTTCGAGGGCAGCAGCGCAAAGGCGGCAAAGGTCACGGTCGCGCCGTCCGTGTTCAACAAACTCTTCTCGCTCAGGTATCTCGAAAACGAGTGCCGCAACGAGTGGAAGGACAAGCGCATCTACGTCGTTCCCGACGAGCGCATGCACATCGAAAAATATAAACTCGAGACTCTCAACTCGGCGGTCCTCGACCTGCCGGACAACGCGCGCCTGCTGTATTGAGCGCGCCGAAAAGAGGCGGATATGAAGATAGAATTTGACAAGTTTGATTTCGTCGCCTGCTTTGCGTTCAAGGGCGGCGACGGCGCGTTCGAGGTCAAGACCGCGGGCGACAAGGACAACAAGATCATGTACGGTAGGCTGCGCAAGGGCTGCTCGATCGGCATGCACCGCCATGAAGGCACCGCCGAGATCATATACGTCGTCTCGGGCGAGGGCGTGATGAGCGTCGAGGGCGGGGAGGAGATCTTGCGCCCCGGCGACGTCCACTATTGCCCCGAGGGGAGCGCGCATTCCTTCCGCAACGACCGCGAAGAGCCGCTCGAATTTTTCGCTGTGGTGCCGACGTTGAAAGGCTGACGGCGAGAGGGCTCGGGCGCATATGCGCCCGAATTTTTTTCGCGTGCGAAAATGGCTGTCGCGGAGGATATCGGCTGTTTGGCGGCGCCGAACGCGACTTTTGCGGACATCTTTGTAAAATTTGTGTACAAAATTCAAAAAGCATCTTTTTTTTGCCGCAAAGGTATGTTATAATATAGTAAAGAAAAGTTTGCCCGACCATTCATTCCCAACGGGCGAAAGGAGGAAATTTATGCGTATAGAACTCATTGCACGCAATTACAAGGTCAGCGACAGGCTCGAAGAGATCATCAACAAGAAAATGGAAAAGTTCGCGAGATATTTCGAGGACGACGCCGTCGCCAAGATCACTATGCGCGAGGTCAAGAACAAGTACGCGATGGAGATCACGATCTTCTTCGGCGGCGACAATATGGTACGCTCCGAGGTCATTTCCGACAATATGTACAACAATATCGACTTGGCTCTGCCCAAGATCGAAGGTCAGATCCGCAAATACCGCACCAAGCTGGGCAAGAAGATACGCCAAGCCGCGCTCGACGAGGCGAGCCTCTATGCCGCCCCCGCCGTCCCCGAAAAGGAGAGACAGCTCGTCCGCAACAAGACCATCGAACTCAAAAAGATCAACGTGGACGAAGCCCTCGAAGAGATGGAACTCGTCGATCACGACTTCTTCATCTTCCTCAACGACAAGACGGGACTCGTCAATGTCGTCTACCGCCGCGCGGATGGCAATGCCGGTCTCATCGAATTAGTTTATTGACCGCTCGTCGGGCAATAAACTACGGTTTTGAGCGGATCTTTTCCGCTCATACCGCGTCGCACCCCTCGCTAAGACCGCAGAGGGTATTGACCTTCGGGGATGCGACTTGTCTGAGCGGAAAATCTCTCGCTCAAAACTAAACCGCAAGAAAAGGACGACAAAAAAATGCCGTCCTTTTTCTTTCGGCGCAGCTTATCGCCCGCCGAGCGGTCGTAGTTAGCTTGGGTAGTTGACAGGCAGGCAAGGAGCAATGCAACTGCTACGCACCGACAAACAAACGACAGCAAAACCTGCTGTCGTTTTTTGTCGGCTTGCTCACCTGCCCGTTGCGCGGTCTATTTTTAGGCTTGGTTCAATAACGGGCAGGCAATGAAGCATTGCATTTAGAGAATAACGCAGCGATCATCGTCGCGCGGAACCGCGTCGTTCTGTTCCGCGCTCGCTTTGCGGCGCGGCACGTCTCACGTCTCGGGCGGCTCATTTTCGCCCTTTTGCGCCGTGTGTCGCTTGCATACCGGCAGGTAAGCGGCGTTCCGCACGGCGCAAAATCTTCGAAAATCGCTCGCCCGATACTTCGCGGTTCTGTTAAACCAATCGGTTCTTAACAAACTTAGATACGAGATACTGTAACGCCCTCGTCGAATGACCGCGCTTTTGGTACAACGGTCGTGTGAGAGTATTTTACGAACTTGATAACTTTGATTACTTGACCGCGGAGAGTGGTGCAGATTTGTGCTGTTCGGGTTGCGAGGCGGCGACCCAGTGTACTTGATCGTACACGGTCAGCCGCCGAGACGTTCCGAACGGCGCGAAGGTGCGCCGCTATACGCGGTCAAGCTTCTTGACGAGGATGTAGTCATCCATCACAAACCCCCGCCCGATATCCGTGACCAGGTCGCACTTTTTGACAAATCCGCGCTTTTTGTAGACGGCGATCGAGCCGTCGTTATACTTGTTGACGTGCAGCATGATCGAGCTCTCGCCGTGTTTGCGCGCGAGGTCTTCGGCGAGGTCGAACATCGCCGAGCCGATGCCCCTGCCGCGCATCGATTTGCGCAGATACAGCTTGGAGAGGAAGCACTCTTTTGGAGGGAACTCCAGCCCGATATAGCCGACCGGCTCACCGTCGACGACGGCGATGTAGTATTCGGCGCCGTTTGCGCATTGCTCGGCGACGGCGGCTGCCGATTGAAAGGTGGCGACCATATAGTCGATATGGTCCTTGGCGAGGAAGGTGCCGTAATGTTGGTGCCATATCTCGTCGGCAAGCGCGGCGACGGTGCCGAAGTCTTGCGGAGAGACCGCTTTTTTGAATTTCAAGTCCATGCCGAAATTATATTGCCGAGTGCGCTTTCAAGTCAAGTTGCAGAGGTCGAAAAAGCGCGTTTTCGGACAAAATGCGCCCGTATGTACGACGTCTCGTGCGTGCGCGCCGCGCTTTTATTGACAGCGCGCGGCATTATGGCGTATAATTGAAACAAGGCATAGGAGGCGAAAATGGGCGACAAGGCATATTCGGCATTGCTCCAAGATGCGGCGCAGATGTTGCGGCGCATTCGTTCCGCGCGCCCTTTGCCGGCGGACGGCGTCGCCTATTTTCGCAACGAGTTTGCGATCAGCGACGCGCATGACGGCAACGCGATCGAGGGCAATACGTTCACATACGACGAGACGCGCATGCTGCTTGAAAAGGGCATAACCGCGAGCGCGCGTTCCTTCCGCGAGCACGAGGACATCGTGGGCTATAAACGCGCGATCGACATGCTGTACTCGGCGTATGATCGAGGCGTCGATCCGGACGAAGAGTTCGTCAAGCGCATACATTCGCTCGTGATGAGCGGCAAAAACGGCGCCGGCGAGTACCGCACCGTGCAAAATTATGTCGGCGACATATTGCACGCCGTGCATGTGCCGTGTTCACCCGGTTTGGTGCCGGCGGAGATGAAGCGTTGGGGCGAAGAACTTGCCGCAGCGCCGACAGGGGACGTTCGGGCGGACGAACAGAGTTTGGACAAGCTCTTTCATTCGATAGCGGCATTGCACATCGAGTTTGAGCGCATTCATCCCTTTTTGGACGGCAACGGCCGTACGGGCAGATTGCTTATGTCGTATCAATTGATGAAAGCCGGCTTGCTGCCCATAGACATTAGGTACGCGAGGCGCAAGAACTATTATGCCGCAATAGCCGCTTGGCGCGACAAAGAAAAGTACGCCCCCGACCCGTCGGCAAAGAGCGCAAAGATGGCGAAATTGATCGCGCTAAGCGAGACCGAATCCATGCGAAAATGGCTCGAAGTGTTCGGGCAATACGTCGACAACGATTGAGATGAAGAGACTTTTGACAGCGACAATTTTGGTGCTGGTGTGCGTGATCGCGCTTTGCGGATGTTCCGCGGGCGAGGACGAGCGCACCTATCGCGACGCCGCCGACGGCAGGTACGGCGACGCTCTTTCGCTGTCGGGAGAACTTGCCGAAGACGGCAAGATCGTCCGCGAAGTTGTCTTTGACGACCGCCTCGAGGGGTGGCACTACTTGGGCGTGACGGTGCGCGCCGGCGAGACGCTCACCTTTGAACTCAGTGAAGAATATGCCGAGTACGGCTTGACCGCCGCCGTCGGCAGAGGCGGCGAAGAGGAGCGCACGACGCTCGTCGGCGAAAGCTGCGAGTGGACGCCGTCCGTCTCGGGTCAGGTCGAGGTCTTCCTCGGCGACTGCATCGGACGGGACGCGGGCGGATTGACGGTGTCGGGAGGCTATCCTTCGTCCTACTACCGCGCCGGCGTCGACCGCACTTCGACTGTGAGCGCGGACGCGATCATAGACGGCACGACCGCGAGGATATATCTTTGCGGCAACGGTACGGACGGCTATGACGCTGCAAAGACCGCGGTTTGGTGGCGGTCGGCGGCGCAGATGATATTTGAGTTTTTCGATGTCGATTTCGGCGTCGGCGAGGGCGTCCCGATCGACATCTTCGTCACCGGCGGAGAGCTGCGCGCGGACGCCGAAGAGGGCGCGGTATTCGTTCCGGCGTCCATGGCGGCGGACGTCTTTGATTACGACCGCTTGACGAGCGGCTCTGCGTGGAGCGTGCTTTGCAAGGTCGTCGAACTTGTCGCGGGCGGCGAAGTTTCATCCGAAGAAGAACGCTGGATGACGACAATCGTCTATGTTTTGATGACCGACAACGCGGCGACCGGAGGCGGTTCGCCCGAGGGCATAGGCGGCGGCGCGACCTGTCTTGAAGCGACGATAGAGGGGGTGGAGCCGGACCTTGCGGCGGACTATGCGTTCGCCGACCTGCTGCACTCGTTCGGAGCGGACAAGGCGGTGCGGTTCATCTCCGAATACGAGAGCGGCGAAAACTTCGCCGCCGCGTTCTATGCCGCGGCGCTCGAGGTCTACGGGCTGGACGTCGCAAACTTTTTGACCCTTTTCGGGCTTGAAGTTTCGGACGAGGTGCGCGACGCGGACACGGCGGAGTATGTGCCGGTGCAGAGCAGCTATACGCTCGGAGCCAACGCCTTCAACGCAACGGGCACCGTCGTCAAGGCGGGCGAGAGCACGGCGTTCGACTTTGCGTCTTCCGTCGTGACCACGGCGGCGGACTGCACGGTCGAGGTCAGGTCGGATCACCCCGAGAGATGGAGCGAGAGAGACGGCATTTGGTACTATACGCCGGCGGCGGGCGAGGTCGAGGACGTGTTCGAGCTGGTCGTGACCGCGGACGGCGAGGAGCATGCGCTCGAAGGCAAATTGACCTACGACATCACGGTCGGCAACGTCGCGGTCTATGAGAACGTCCCCTATCGCGAGATAGACGAGGCGGTCGACGGGTATGAGGACGCTGCGCCGACCTATGTCCGCGCGACGGACACGGCGGGCGTGCCCGAGGCGCAGATCGAGGGCGACGAGTCCGTCTATGTGCTCTCCGTGGGCACGGGCAGCATCCAGGTGGACAAGACCGCCGAGTACGAGATACATCTGCGCAGCCGCGGCGTGGTCAGGGTGGACTTCGGCGTGCCCGAGTATACGTTCACGATGTTCCGCAACTCGCTGACGATAGACGAGTATTTCGGCGAATTGTACTATGTGTTGGAGCTGCAAGAGGGGGTCGTCTACGATTATGAAGTGTACGCGCTGTCGACCAAGGGCGGCGGCTTTGCGAGCCTCGGCATACGCGAGGCGGGGTCGACCGACGCGGTGACGGACATCGGCAAGGACATGTTGATCTATGACGGATACGACCGCGCCGACGTGGACGGATACGAGGCGCTCGACGTCAAGCCGCGCGGCTTTGACATACAGCCGGCGGAGAGGGTCGCCTTTGACAACTCGGTCATCGTCGCCGTCGACGCGCCCGAGGGCGAGACAGAGGCGAAAAACGCGTTGACGGACGGCGACAGACACACCGTCTATCAAGTCGCGAGTGCGGCGGCGGAGCAGAGGTATGCGCTCACGCTCAACGGCACGCGCTTCGATTGGTTCGGTTTCGACTGCACCGTGGGAGGGCTCGGCTATCGCGTGCTCGTCGGAGAGAGCGCCGAAGACGCGCAGGAAGCGGCGAGCGGTACGACTCGCGTCGGATTGAATTATGTCGACTTGGGCGCAAGTTCCGCGGCATATGTCGCGCTGGAATTGACGGCGGACGCGCCTTTTGGCGATTGCGTCGCCGATCTTTCGGTCGGGACGACCATGCCCGAGTGCGAGGTGGTGCCGTCCGAGGCGTCGGGAGTGTTCTATCAAGGCGGATGGGACGCCCTCGGCGGAGTGATCGGCGTCAACGGCACGGTGCTGCGCAGCTACGGCAGAGACGCCGCGGTCGAATATTCCTTCCGAGGCGAATACATCGCCGTCTATTGCGCCAAAGGTCCCGACTACGGCAACATGCTCGTCTACCTGGACGGCGTGCTTCAAACCAACGTCGACCTCTTTTCCGAGCGGGACGAGTACGGCTGCCTCGTCTGGTCGCGGCATTTCGGCGCAGGGGGAGAGCATACGCTGCGCCTTGTTGCGGACACCTCAGAGGACGCGATCAACCTCGACCACTTCGGCGTCATCTTCACCGATGCGGAGCAGGCTCCGCCCGAGTACGGCAACCTCACCTATCTGATAATCATCCCGGCGGTGCTGCTTGTCGTGTTGATCGTCTGCCTTTGCCTCGACGCCAACGACAGGCGCAAGCGCCGTATGCGGACATCGAGCGCGTCGGAGAGCGACAAGTCTTCGGACGACAAAAGCTGACATACGCTGTCATATTTTCAAGACGGAAATCGCCGGTTTTTCGGCGATTTTTTCGTTTTGGAGTTCAAAATAAAAATCCGCGAATGTAAAATCTATGTAAAATTTTCACGGGGGGGGGGTTGCGTCTTTTTTGCTCAAATGTTAAAATAGAATTGAAATCGGTGTAAAGACGCCGAAGGAGGTAAATTATGAGCGAGATGGAAACTCAAGCGGCGATCGACGTGCCGCAACAAGAGACAAAACAAGAAAAGATCAAAAAGGCGTATCGCTATCCCGAGAAATTGCGCCCGTTCGTGCATCCGAAGTTCGCGTTTTCGGCGATATGCTGCATTGCGGTCTTTGTCTATACCGCGATTTGCAAGATAGTCTACGCCGCGACGCTCGAGATCTCGTATGTATTGCCGTTGACGGGGTTCGTGTTGTGCGTTTTGGCTTCGATCATTGCGCCGTTCGTTGGCAAAAGGGTCACGGGGAGATGGAACATTTCCGATTGGGCGATGCCGGCGATCCTTGCGGTGAGCTTCATCTACGATGTCATGGCGGCGGCAGGTTCGTTTCCCGGCATGGGCTCCGCGCCCGAATATTGGCCGGAGATCACTCGCGTCATCACGTTTGACGGCTATTCGATACTCGTCCAATATCCCGTTGCAGACAATTTCGAGCTGTCGGGGGAGACGTTAGTCAACCATGCGCCCATGCCGACGATGCTCGTCTCGGCAGCGCTGGCGGTGTTGTTCGTCGTCATACCCTCGCTGGTCGTGACGAGGAATGAGAGCGGCTCCGAGGCGGAGGAAAAGGCGCTTCGCCGCGTCTCGATCGCGCAAGCCGTTGCGCTGGGCGTGATGATTGCGGCGTTTGCGATATTCTACCTTGTCACATGGTTTGATTGACGACGTCCCGCAAAGTTCGATCACATCGACACAGACAATGCATTCAATGCGCGTCCCGAGAGGGGCGCGCGTTTTTTGCCGCACGGGCGCTGCGGGGCAATCCGGACGGAGAGGACATTGCGCTCATCGGCGCGCAATTTTTTTTGAAGAATGCGGCGTTGAGTTCAAAGCCAAAGAGGCGAAGACGCGAGAAATCGCCTTGCCGTAAAAGTTCTGCCGCGGCGGAGCGTTGCGCGCGTTCGGCAACGCCGCAAAAGAAATTTTCGCTTTTTTGCAAAAAAATGTGTACACGAGACTTGACAAGCGCATATATTGGTGTATAATAAGATTTAGCAGTCAGGGAGATCGACTGCTAACAATATGCCTCGGTGATTGCCAAGGCGCGGAGGAAAGATGGACGACAGGCTTTCGGACAGAAAGAAGAAGGTGCTTAACGCGTTGGTGGACAGCTACATCACCGACGCGGAACCCATTTCGTCTTCCGCGATCAAAAACAAGTATATGCCGGACGTGTCGTCGGCGACGATACGCAGCGAACTCGCGACGCTCGAGGAGTTGGGCTATCTTGTCCAACCGCACGTCAGCAGCGGCAGGGTGCCGTCGGCGAAGGCATATCGCTTTTATGTCGACTGTCTTTTGAGCGAGTGCGGCGACACGGACGTCGACGGGCTGGACGAGACGCTCAAAAGGCGCATGAGTTCGGTCGAGGAGTTGGTGCGCGAGACCGCCAAGACGGTCAGCGACGTGACCAATTACACTTCGCTGATGGTGCTGTCGGGCGCGGACAGTCTCACGGTCAAAGAGGTCAAATTGGTCGACCTTTACGACGACAGCGCGCTCGTGCTCGTCATCACCGACGCCGGTGTCATCAAGGACAAGACCGTCGCGGTGCCAAAGGACGCGGACGGCAACTATATAGAGCTTGCCAACCGCATCCTCAACGCGACGTTTGCGGGCAAGTCGCTTGCCGAGATCGGCAGCAGCGCTCCCGTCCTCGAAGAGAACATCGAAGGGATGAAGGCGCTCGTCGACGAGGTGATCAGGCTGCTTGCCGAATACAAGCGGGCGAGAGAGAGCGAGCTCTATCTCGAGGGCGCGGACAAGATCTTTCAATACCCCGAGGCGAGGGACGTGGACAATGTGCGCAGCTTTGTGTCCATCATCTCCAAAAAGGAGAAGCTGCACGACCTCGTCGCCGGCGACGGAGACCTCGAGATCGACGTCAAGATCGGCGAACAGGCGTCCGAGGACCTCAAACATATGGCGCTCGTCACCGCGCGCTATTCAGTCGACGGCAAGGAGATAGGGCACGTCGGCGTCATCGGCCCCGAGCGCATGGACTACAAAAAGGTGATGAGCGTGCTCAGACAATTGGTCAGGGCGTTCGATAAAAAGGACAACGATCCCGATACGGAGTGAATATGGCAAAGAAAGACAAAGAAAAACAGCCTTGCGACGCCGAACAGGCGCAAGAGGCGAAGAGCTTCGAGTTCGAAGGCGCGCAGGAAGAGCAAGCCGCCCCCGCGGCGGAGGCGACCGTCCCCTTGTCGCAATACGCGAGACTGCAAGCGGACTTCGACAACTTCAAAAAGCGCAACCGCGAGACCGCGACCAGGATGTACGAAGAGGGCGTCGCGGACGTCATCAAGGACGTCCTGCCGACGATCGACAACCTCGATACCGCGATCTCATTCCAAAAGGACGAGGCTCAAAAGAAGTCGCTCGAATTGGTGCGAAAGGCGTTCCTCGACGTGCTGGCAAGGTACGGCGTAGAGGCGATGAACGCGCTGGGCGAGGACTTCGACCCCAACAGGCACGAGGCGGTGCTCAACCGCGACGACGGTCCCGAAAAGTCGGGCAAGGTCGTCGACGTGCTTCAAAACGGATACACCCGCGGCGACAAGGTGCTCAGATACCCCAAAGTCGTCGTCGGAGAATAATTTCAGAAAAGGAGATAAAAAGATATGGGAAAGATAATCGGCATTGACTTGGGTACGACCAACTCCTGCGTCGCCGTCATGGAAGGCGGCGAGGCGACGGTCATCCCCAACAAAGAAGGCGCAAGGACGACCCCGTCCGTCGTGGGTTTTGCCAAGGACGGCGAGAGGCTCGTCGGTCAGGTCGCGAAGAGGCAAGCCGTCTCCAACGCGAGCCGCACCGTCAGCTCCATCAAGAGACATATGGGCAGCGACTACAAGGTCAACATAGACGGCAAGGCGTACAGTCCGCAGGAGATCAGCGCGATGATCCTCTCCAAGCTCAAAGAGGACGCCGAGTCCTATCTGGGCGAAAAGGTCACGCAGGCGGTCATCACCGTCCCCGCTTACTTCTCGGACAGCCAGCGTCAGGCGACAAAGGACGCCGGCAAGATCGCGGGGCTCGAGGTGCTGCGCATCATCAACGAGCCGACCGCGGCGGCGCTCGCTTACGGGCTTGACAAGGACGCCAACCAAAAGGGACAAAAGGTGCTCATCTACGACCTCGGCGGCGGTACGTTCGACGTTTCCATCTTGGAGATCGAGGACGGCGTGTTCGAAGTGCTCGCGACCAACGGCGACACCATGCTCGGCGGCGATGACTTCGACAAGCGCATCATGGACTACATCGTCAAGGATTTCAAGGAGAAAGAGGGCATCGAGCTCAGTGACGCAATGACGATGCAGCGCATCAAAGAGGCGGCGGAAAAGGCGAAGATCGAGCTGTCCGGCGTCACCAAGACCAACATCAACCTGCCCTTCATCACGATGACCGCGGAAGGTCCCAAGAACATCGACCTCGACTTGACGAGGGCGAAGTTCGACGCGCTGACCTCCGACCTTGTCGCAAAGACGATCGTGCCGCTCAAAAAGGCGCTCGCGGACGCAAAGCTGACGATGAACGACATCTCCAAGGTCATCCTCGTCGGCGGCTCCACCCGTATCCCGGCGGTCGTGCAGGCGGTCAAAGAGGTCACCGGCAAAGAGCCGTTCAAGGGCATCAACCCCGACGAATGCGTCGCGCTCGGCGCGGCGATCCAGGGCGGCGTGCTCGGCGGCGAAGTCAAGGACGTGCTGCTTTTGGACGTCACCCCGCTTTCGCTCGGCATCGAGACGATGGGCGGCGTGTTCACCAAGCTCATCGAGCGCAACACCACGATCCCGACCTCGCACTCGCAGGTCTTCTCGACCGCGGCGGACAACCAAACGGCGGTCGACATCAGGGTGCTCCAAGGCGAAAGACCGATGGCGAACGACAACAAGGAGCTCGGCAGATTCCAGCTTGACGGCATCGCGCCCGCTCCGAGAGGCATCCCGCAGATCGAGGTCACCTTCGACATCGACGCCAACGGCATCGTCAACGTCAAGGCGATCGACAAGGGCACCGGCAAGACACAGAGCGTGACGATCACCTCGTCTACCAACCTGTCCGACGACGACATCGACAGAGCGGTCAAAGAGGCGGAGAAGTACGCCGAAGAGGACAAAAAGCGCAAGGAGCTCGTCGACGCAAAGAACGACGCCGATCAGATGATCTTCGCGACCGAAAAGGCGATGAACGAGAGTGCAGACAAGCTGTCCGAAGAGGACAAGGAGACGCTCAAAAAGTCCGTCGAAAAGGCAAAAGAGGACCTCAAGACCGCCGACACCGCCGAAAAGGCGAGGGCGATCATCGACGAGATGACCAAGGCGAACGGCCCCATCTTCACCAAGCTCTATCAGGCGGCGCAGCAAGAGGCGCAGCAACAGCAGGGCAACGCGCAGGACGGCGGCTCCAACCCCGATGACGTGATCATCGACAACGACAACCCCGACAATAAGTAATGAGGAGATCGGGATCGCGCGGCGCTTCGCGCGATCCCGCATCGAAAAATGGCAAAAGATCTGTATCAAATCCTCGGAGTCGACAAGAACGCCGACGACGAGACGATAAAAAAGGCGTACCGCAAACTCGCGCTCAAATATCACCCCGATCGCTACGCGACTGCGACGGACGCCGAAAAGAAAGAGGCGGAGGAAAAGTTCAAGGAGATCAACCACGCCTACGAAGTGCTGTCCGACAAGACCAAGCGCGGCAATTACGACGCGTACGGAGACGAGAACGGACCGCAGTTCGGCGGCGGAGGCGGTTCCGGCTTTTCGGGCTTCTCGGGAGCGGGCGGCTTCGACGACATCCTCAACTCCTTCTTCGGCGGATTCGGCGGCCGCAGCCGCAGCGCAAACCCCAACGCGCCCGTCGACGGCGAGGACATCACCGTCAGGCTCAACCTCACCTTCGAAGAGGCGTATTTCGGCGTCGAAAAGCAGATCAACGTCGTGCGCAGCGAGGAGTGCCCCGACTGTCACGGCAGCGGCGCGCGCGACGCGTCGTCCGTCCATACCTGCCCCTATTGCCACGGCACCGGCTATGTCACACAGCGACAGCAGACGCTGTTCGGCGTGCAGACGGTGCGCACCGTGTGTTCCAATTGCGGAGGCAAGGGCAAGGTCGTCGGCGACAAGTGCCGCACTTGCAAGGGCAACGGCTATGTCCGCCGCAACGCGACCGTCAAGGTCAAGATCCCGGCGGGCGTCGATTCGGGCGTCAACATCACCGTCCGCAACGAGGGCAATGCGGGGCGCAACGGCGGCATGAAGGGCAACCTCGTCCTCGTCGTCTACGTCGCCGAAAGTCCGCGCTACAAGCGCATGGGCTACGACCTGTATATGACCTTGCCGATAGGCTTTTACAGCGCCGCGGTCGGCTGCAAGATCGAGGTGGACACGATGAAGGGCAAGGCGGTGTGCAACATCCCCGAGGCGACTCAATCGGGCACCAAGATCCGCATCAAGGGCTACGGCGTCAAGATGCTCAATCGCGACGGCTACGGCGACCTCTACATCACCGTCAAGGTCGAGACGCCAAAAGGGCTCAACCGCAAGCAGCAGCAATTGCTTGCCGACTTCGAGGCGAGCCTGTCCGATGGGCAGTACCCGCAAGTCAAGAAGTACAACAGCGGCAAGTGAGAGGCAAGACAAAAAATACGCGCGGCGAAAGCTGCGCATTTTTTTGCGCAAAAACGGCGTCGCGCCGCATCGACAAAAATCGGAGTATACTCCGACAAGTCGATTATATCGAGTGAAAAAAATGGAGTATACTCCGACAAGTCGGTTATATTGGGTGAAAAAATGGACTATACTCCGACAAGTCGATTATATCGAGTGAAAAAAATGGAGTATACTCCGACAAGTCGGTTATATTGGGTGAAAAAATGGACTATACTCCGACAAGTCGGTTATATCGAGCGAAAAAGCGGAGTATATTCCGACAAGTCGGTTATATCGAGTGAAAAAGCGGAGTATATTCCGATAAGTCGGTTATATCGAGCGAAAAAGCGGAGTATATTCCGACAAGTCGGTTATATTGAGGTGAAAATCGGAGTATACTCCGACAAGGCGGTTATATCTAGATGAAAGGTGGAGTGTATTCCGGCAAAAAACATCCCGAGGCGGTCGCTTCGGGATGTTTGGTTGTTGTTTATTTTGCTCGCTCAATCGAAGATCATGGTCGCGAAGTAGTCGTCCGGGGTCTCGGCGCGGCGGATGAGTTTGACCGAGCCGTCCTCGCGCAGCAACAGCTCCGCGCTGCGCAATTTGCCGTTGTAGTTGTAGCCCATCGAGAAGCCGTGCGCGCCGGCGTCGTGGATCGCGAGGATGTCGCCGATCTCCAACTCGGGCAGCATGCGGTCGACCGCGAATTTGTCGTTGTTTTCGCACAGCGAACCGACGACGTCGTACTTGTGGTCGCAGGGCGCGTTCTCCTTGCCGAGCACGGTGATGTGGTGATATGCGCCGTACATCGCCGGGCGCATGAGGTTGGCGGCGCAGGCGTCCACGCCGGCGTACTCCTTGTAGATGTGCTTGAAGTGGACGACCGTCGTGATCAGGTTGCCGTAGGGACCGAGCATGAATCTGCCAAGCTCCGTGCGCAGCGACGGCTTCATGTCGCCGGTGAACGCGCGCTCGTATTGAGCCTTGACGCCGTCGGCGATCGCATAGATGTCGGGCATCTCGTCGGTCGGCAGATAGGGGATGCCGATGCCGCCCGACAGGTTGACGAACTTGAAGTTTGCGCCCGTCTCGGCGTGAAGTTCGCACGCTGTGTCGAACAGAATGCCGGCGAGCGTGGGGTAGTACTCGTTGCCGAGGTTGTTGGACGCGAGGAAGGCGTGCAGCCCGAAGCTCTCGACGCCGAGCGCCTGCAACTTGCGCACCGCTTCGGTCAATTGAGCGCGCGTCATGCCGTATTTGGCGTCCTGCGGCGTGCCCATGATCTGCTTGTTGATCGCGAAGTCCTTGCCGTTGTTGAAGCGCAGCGACACCGTCTTGGGCATTTTGCCGCCGGCGACCTTTGCGAGAAAGTCGACGTGCGTGATGTCGTCGAGCGTGATCGTCGCGCCGAGACGAAGCGCCAAAGCGTATTCTTCGGCGGGGGTCTCGTTGCTGGTGAACATGATGTCGTCGCCGACGATGCCGCACTTTTCGCACAGCATCAATTCGGTCAAAGACGAGCAGTCCATCCCGCAGCCCAGCGAGTGCAGTATCTTCATGATCGTCGGGTTGGGGGTCGCCTTGACCGCGAAGTGCTCTTTGAAGCCGGCGCACCACGAGAACGCGTCATAGACGCGTCTTGCGTTGTCTTTGATCCCCTTTTCGTCATAGATGTGGAAGGGGGTGGGGTATGTCTTTTTGATCTCTTCGGCTTGCGCCTTTGTGATTATCGGTTTTTTCATAAGTCGATTATATAAAATGCGCGCGAAGATGTCAAACGTTTGGCGAAAGATAAGGCGCAGTGCTCAAACAATTGACTTTCGCCCGTGCGCGTATTAGAATAAAACATATGAAATACAAGGCATTTTTTTGTGACTTTGACGGCACGATCTTTGCGGACGACCACACGATCTCGCAGCGCAATATCGACGCGATCAAAAGATATCGCGACAGGGGCGGCAAATTTTTCGTCGCCACGGGCAGGATGTTCAGTTCTATACGTCCCCATCTCGCGACCCTCGGCTTGACCGAAGGCGAGGTCATCCTCTATCAGGGCGGCGGCGTGTACGACATCGCAAAGGGCGAGCCCGTCTGGGTGCGCAACATTGCCATTGACGACGCGGTCGAGTGTCTGCGCAGGCTGGAGAGCGATCCGCGCCAAAACGTGCAAATGGTCTATATCGACGACAGGTGCTACTCGGTCGCGCCGCATCCGGCGATCGACTTGTTCTGCAACATCTGCAACATCGATTGCACTTTGGTCGGCGAAAAGCTGTCCGACTATGTGACAAAGAGGGGAGACGCCCCCACAAAAGTGCTCGCGATCGCCGAGGCTGACGACGTCTATGCGATCTCGAAGGAGTACATCCCCGTGTTCGACGGCAGATTGTCGTTCACGCGCTCGCAAAAGTTCCTCGTCGAGTTCACCGCCTACGGCATCAACAAGGGCGACGCGGTGCGCAAGATGTGTGAAAAGCACGGCTTGAAACGCGAGGAGATCATCTGCATGGGCGACGCCGACAACGACATCTCGATGATCGAATATGCGGGGCTCGGCATCGCGGTGCAAAACGCGATGGACACCACAAAGGCACACGCCGACGTCATAGGCGTGTCCAACAACCACGACGCGGTCGCTTGGGTCGTGGACAACTTCTGCGGAGATTGATATGGAAGAAAAGCAAGAATCGACCGTGACCGCCGAAAGCGTCAAGATCAAGAACTTCTGCCGCGACTGCGGGCTTGAATTGCTGCAAGGCAACGAGCTGGATTATGTCACGTTCAGTTCGGAGCTGATCAACCGCCCGGGACTGCTGCTGACCGGCTTTGAGGACTACTTCGGCGACGGCAGAGTGCAGGTCGTCGGCAACGCCGAATACTACTACATCCAAAGCCTGCCCGAGGACGAAAAACGCAAGGCGATGGAACGCTTTTTCAGCAAGCGAATACCGTGCATAATCTACACCCGCTCGATAAATCCGTCGCCGTATATGCTCGAGCTCGCCGAGATCCACAACATCCCCATCTTCATGTCCCACCTGACCACGACCGCGCTCAACACCGTCGTCAGCAACTACCTCGAAAAGCTGCTCGCGCCGATGAGGTGCGTGCACGGCACATTGCTTGAGATCAGCGGCATAGGTGTGCTGTTGACCGGCAGGAGCGGACAGGGCAAGAGCGAGACCGCGCTCGAATTGATCCACCGCGGGCACAGGCTCGTCGCCGACGACGCGGTCATCGTCAAACGCTTCGGCGAACAGCTGATCGGCACCGCACCCGAAAAGATCAAGTTCTTCATGGAGGTGCGCGGCATCGGCATCATCGACATACGCAGCATGTACGGCGTCGCGTCCGTCTTGCCGCAAAGCGCGATCGACCTAGTCATCGAGCTGCGCAAGTGGAGCGGCGACGAAGAGTTCGACCGCATCGCCGACAAGGCGGAATACGAAGAGATCCTCGGCATGACCGTCCCCAAGACAGTCTTGCCCGTCATGCCCGGCCGCAACCTCGCGGTCGTCGTCGAGGTCGCCGCGCGCAACCTGCGCATGAAGCGCATGGGCTATGACGCCTGGGGCGATCTGATGAAAAATTTGAAGGATTGACATGGACAACTACGAAAGGATGAAACTTGCCGAAAAGTTCGACGAAGACTGCGACTTCATCGAGGACTACGGCGACCTCGAGGACGCCGAAAAGTTCGAGAGCGACGCCGACGCATTCAAGCGGAAGTACAAAGAGTTCTACACCGACATCAAACTCTCCCACAAGGAAGATTGGTGACCGCGCAAGCGGTCACCAAGACGCGGTTTTGAGCGGATCTTTTCCGCTCATACTGCGTCTTACCCGAGGCTCAAGACCGCAGAGGGTATTGAGCTGCGGGGATGCGACTTGTCTGAGCGGAAAATCTCTCGCTCAAAACTAAACCGAAAGAAAGAGGACGGCAAAAATTGTCGTCCTTTTCTTTCGGCGCGTCTTTGTAACCGTTGCGCGGTCTTTTTTAGCTTGGTACAATAACAGGCAGGCAAGGAGAAGTTCGATCATCGGCTTGTCCACAGGTGCGCGGCGCGGTCTATTTTTTGGGCTCGGTTCTATGCTGTAACAAGCATAAGCGCGCGATGACAACGCGCTTCCGTAACGTTGCCAAAGGCAACATTTCACGCTTGCGCGATGCGCAAGCATTTCACGCGGCGGTCAAACGACCGCCGTATTTCACGTTTGCGCGACAGCGCAGACATTTCACCGCCGGGGCAGCGTGCCCGGCTTGCGCGGTCTATTTTTAGGCTCGGTACGTCGACGGGTAGGCAGGGAGCAATTTGATTGTCGTTTCTGCTTGCGGCGCATCATGCCAAAAGTCAAAATAAAAAGTAGCTTTTTGTGTATAAGGTTACGATTACATCTCGCCCAACCGCGTTTGGACGAGATACGGTAACGCCCTCGTCGAATGACCGCACAAAATGTGCGATGCAGAACCGATCAGATCACCGCAACCAAATTATTGAAAGTTGGCATAGAATCGATTAGATAAACGTAATCACGAAGCATTGAGCGAAAGATTTTGTGTAAATTTTGCGCCGAAAGGGTTGTGACGCGTACCTCAATGGTACGCGAGCGTTCCGAGAGGCGCAAAAGAACGCAAAAGATTTGCTCAAGGCGTGACCTGAGCCGCGCCGCAAAGCGAGCGCGGAACAGAAAATGTCGCGCGGAACCGCGCTTCCCGCGCGACTCGATAACGAAGTCCCCGAATGACCGCGCTCTTCGGGGACTTCCCCTTGCGCGACCGCGAGCGGTGAGCGAGCGCTTGTCGTGTCGGAGGGGGAGTATTGAGGGGGAACCCAAGTGCCGCTTGTATGAAAAAGGCGCGCCTTTCGGTGCGCCTTTGATTCAAGCGATTAGCACTTTGGTGCCCCCTCAAAGAGTGAAGCGGAGCTCAGTCCAGCAGATTCTCGTGTATAAACTCGTACACCGTCGACGCCTTTTCGGGCCAGATCTTGTACAGCCATTTGGCGGTGTTGCGGTCTTGAACGACGAGGCGGATCTCCATCAATTGCACGGACGTGCTCTCGATCTTGAGCACGACGGTATAGCTTTGGTCGTGGTTGCGGAAATAGTCGGACGTATAGTCCTGCTTTTTGCGATAGTTGAAGCGGTTTTGCTTGATGTCCTCGATGATGCTCTCGCGCACCGAGTTGGGGATGTTGGTATAGAAATGGCTGAGGCACTCTCTGCCGTCGGCGGTGATCGCATAGCGCTTGGCCGCCTTGCCCTGCGACACGACGGCGATGAAGCCCGACGCGACGAGCGACGCGAAGGCGCCCTTGCAGTCGATGTAGGGGATCCAGCCGTTGGCGTCCGCCATCTCGACGACGATATCTTCCTGCATGGGCACCTCGAGCTTGTCGAAGATGAACAGCAGGATGAGTTTGTCGACCATGTCCCGTTCCATCATGGTCAGTCGTAGATGAAAGGTGCGATATCTTTGAGCAGGTCGTCGCAGTCGTCGCTGCCGATCTCGAGCACGACGGGACGGTTGAGGTCGAGCGAGAAGATGCCGAGGATGGACTTTGCGTCGACGACGTATCTGCCGCTGCGAAGATCGGTGGGGTAGTCGTACGTCGACATGATGTTGACGAACTTCTTGACGCTTTCGGTAGTGTTGAGAAGTATGCTTACTGATTTCATTGAAATTGACTCCCGCAATTTTTTGCAAAATACATTATACTTCATCAAATGTCAAAAATCAATACTTTTAGGCGAGAAATATTCCCGTTTTCAGGACGTTTTGCTCGTCGTTTCTGCGTTCGCCGCGCCGCGTTCCGTCCGCTTCCCACTAGGGAGCGGCAATCGGTTGCTATTTCGCCGCCGCTCGTTTATAATATAGTCACCGGAGGAAAATATGTCCAAAGAAACGCTTCAAAAGGCTTACGCGGGGCTTGCTAGCCGCTGCAACAAATTGGCGAAGTACAAATTTCTGCTTTCGGGGCAATACATCGCCGAAGTGCTGAGATATATCGCTTCCACTCCCGAACTCATCGGATATGTGTCCGCCTGCAACATGGGCGTCGACTATCGCGCCTGCCTCGCCGAGGCGACCGCGGGCGACTTTTTCAGACTGCCCAAGGACGCAAAGACCGCAGTCGCGCTCGTCACCGGGCTCTTGTACGACTTCGACCGCAAGACGATCGGACTGCATCAATTTTTGCGCACCTACTTCAAGGACGACGACATCGACAAGTCGTTCGCGATGTTCTGCAACAAGGTCATCACCCCCTATCTTCTCGCGTTCAAAGGCGTGCTCGACGGCGCCGAGGTCGACGCCTCTCCGACGGCTGTCGACAGACCCGCCGAAGAAGCGGTGCGCGAGACCGTCATCCCCTATATCGCCGCGTTGACCGAGACTGTGATGTCGGACGACTCCCTCGACGACGAGGTCAAGGAGGAGTACGTCACTATGCTCGAAGGGCTCTATCTCGCGCTCGAAAGCTCGGGCGTCAAGCTGATCAAAGTCGTCTGGATGGGTATGAAGGCGATCATGGGCGACTACCGCGGCGGCGCGTCCTACCTCAAATCCATCGAAAATGTGATGAAGAGCTATGCTTTGCTTTGAGGGGGGACCATTTCGCTAATCGCTCAAATCAATATCGCCTGCAAGCAAATCGCTTGCAGGCGATATTTTCATATGAGCGGCGAAATGGTTCCCCCTCAATACTCCCCCTCCAACGCGGCACGCTCATTCACCATTCGCGACCGCGCAAAGTGCCCTCGTCGAAGAGCGCGGTCGTTCGACGAGGGCGTTATCGTATCTCGCCCAAGCGCGGTTGGGCGAGATGTAATCGTAACCTTATACACAAAAAGCTACCTTTCATTTTAACTTTTGAATGCGGATAATATTATAATGCTCAACTATGCCACGAGGGCACCATTTTGCTTATCGCTCAAATCAACATGGTCCCCGGGGCACTCCCTTCAATCTCAGAAAAGCTGTCAAGAGGCTGAGCGCATATTTTTCAAGAATTCAAAAGTCGGAATGCGTTGTGGTACGCGAAGCGGAACCGACAATTGAGCATTGTGCATTATGCATTGAGCATTGAGCATTGTGCATTTTGCATTGAAAAATATATTTTTATGCGCGTCGCGGGGGAGAAATGCGTTTTGCGTCGTATTTATTTATTGAGAGCTTATGAAAGAACAGACTTTTTCGGAATGGATAGATCAACTCAAATCCCGTGTCGGGATCGTTGAGTTGGTCGGCAGCTATGTCTCGCTCGAGCGCAAGGGCTCGAGATATTGGGCGTGCTGCCCCTTTCATCACGAAAAGACCCCATCGTTCACCGTTGACGAAACGCGCAATTCGTACTATTGCTTCGGCTGTCATGTCGGAGGCGATTGCATACGCTTTGTCATGGACATCGAGAACGTCGACTTCATGAGTGCGTGCAAGCTGCTCGCAAAGCGCGTCGGCATGGAGATGCCCGAGTTCAAATCGCGCCGCGACGGCTCGCAGGACGTGCGCCGCAAAAAGGAGAGGCTGTACGAGATGATGAAGGACGCGGCGAGGTATTACCGCTCCAATTTCGACGGCAAAGAGGGCGCGCCGGCAAGGGAATATCTGGCGGGAAGAGGCATCGGCGAAAACACCGCGCGGGCGTTCGGCATAGGCTATTCGACCGGCTATCGCGGGCTTGTGACCAAGCTCAAAAGCCTCGGCTATCTCGAGATCGAGATGGTTGAGGCGGGGCTCGTCGACCAAAGGGACGGCGACGTCTACGACGCGATGGCGGGAAGGCTGATCGTCCCCATCATCGACGGAATGAAGAGGATCATCGCGTTCGGCGGCAGGGTGCTGGTTAAGGACAAGCTGCCCAAATACAAAAATACGCGCGACACTATCTTGTTCGACAAGTCAAACGAGCTGTTCGGACAGGACACCGTCAAGAGGCTCAGGATGACTCAGCCCGTCAACGACCTCATCGTCGTCGAGGGCTATATGGACGTCATCTCGCTGTGGCAGGCGGGCGTCAAGAACGCCGTCGCGTCGATGGGCACCGCGCTCACGCAAAGGCAGGCGGCGATCCTCAAAAGATATTGCGACAAGGTCTACATCTGCTACGACGGCGACGCCGCCGGTCAAAAGGCGACGGTCAGGGGGTTGGACATCCTGCACTCGCAGGGGCTTGACGTGCGCGTCGTGTCGCTGCCCGAAGGACTCGATCCCGACGAGTTCGTCCGCAAGTACGGCGCGGACGGCTACATCGCCCAGCTCGTCAAGGCAAAGCCGCTCTATGAGTTCAAACTGTCCCATCTTGCCGAGGGGTACGACATGTCCGTCGCGGACGAGCAGGGCAAGTACGTCGTCGCCGCGGTCGCGGTGCTGCGCGAACTCAAAAACCCCGCGCAGATGGACGCGTACATACCGCTCGTCGCAAAGCTGAGCAGACTTTCCGAACAGACGGTGCGCCGCCAATTGATGTCGGGCGGAGACTTCGAGGCGACCGCGACCGATGTCAAACGGCTGAGCGGCGACCGCAAGGACGGGGTGTATCACAAGGCGATGCGCTATGTGCTGTACGCGCTGTGCGGAGGCTTGCCCGACGCGAAGGTCGAAGAGGATCTTTCGCCGTACATAGAGGACGACGACCACGCCAAGATCTATGACGAGATACGCAAGGGCGAGATGACGACCGACGATCTGTCCGCGCTCGCGGCGACGATGCCCGAGGCGGAGAGAGTGCTCGCCGAAGGGCGCAAGGTGTCCGAAAAAGTCGCCGAGGTCTACTTTGAAGACTGCGTGAAGAAATTGCGCGAACTGTACGCAAAAAAGGAGCGCAAGGCGTTGCTCGAAAGCTACAACGCCGAGACCGATCCGATCGAGAAGGCAAAGATCCTCGATAGGCTCAACAAGACGAAAAACAAGTGAGGCGAAAGCCGCATCATATACAGGAGAGATCATGGACGAAAATCAAAAACAAGAGCAAAACGAGCAAAAAAAGACTCCGCGCGAAGAGAAGATCGACGCCGAGGTCGCCAAGCTCATCGCCGGCGCCAACGGCGGTAAGCTGACCGACGAGGAGATCAACGACAAACTCGGCAGGCTCGACCTCGACATCACCGAGATGGAAAACGTCTACAACCGCATCAAGCAGGCGGGCGTGACCATCGAAGAGGCGCCTTCGCTCGACGAAAAGCTCGCTCTCGACACGTTGGACAGCGCGACCGACGACTCGGTCAAGATGTATCTCAAAGATATCGGACAGGTGCCGCTTTTGACCTCCGAAGAGGAAAAGGACCTCGCCGAGAGGATGTCCAAGGGCGACGAAGAGGCGAAAAAGCGCCTCAGCGAAGCCAACCTCAGGCTGGTCGTCTCCATCGCCAAGAGATATGTCGGCAGAGGCATGCAGTTCCTCGACCTCATCCAAGAGGGCAATCTCGGGTTGATGAAGGCGGTCGACAAGTTCGACCACACCAAGGGCTTCAAGTTCTCGACCTATGCGACGTGGTGGATCAGACAGTCCATCACCCGCGCGATTGCCGATCAAGCGCGCACCATCCGCATCCCGGTGCATATGGTCGAGACCATCAACAAGACGGGCAGGGTCGTCAGACAGCTGATGCAGACCCTCGGTCGCGAACCGACGCCGGCGGAGATCGCCGAAGAGATGGGCGTGCCCGAAGAGAAGGTCATCGAGATCCAGAAGATCGCGCAAGACCCCGTCTCGCTCGAGACGCCTATCGGCGAGGAAGAGGACAGCCACCTCGGAGATTTCATCGAGGACAACAGCGCCGCGTCCCCTGCCGAAAAGGCGGAATCGCGCATGCTCCGCGAGCAGCTGCTCCAAGTGCTCGACACCCTCACTCCGCGAGAGAACGAGGTGCTGTTGATGAGATACGGCTTGCGCGACGGCAGACCCAAGACCCTCGAAGAGGTGGGCAAGGAGTTCAACGTCACCCGTGAGAGGATACGTCAGATCGAGGCGAAGGCGCTGCGCAAATTGCGCCATCCAAACCGCACGAAGCGCCTCAGAGATTACATGGGCAAGTGACGTGAAAGGGCTCGGCAAAAGGCTGGGCGTGGCGCTCGGGCTCATCGACTGCGACACGCTTGCCGACGTCGGCTGCGATCACGGCAAGGCGGGGATCGCGGCGATCAGGACGGGCAGAGCCAAGCGCGTCATCCTGACCGACATCAGCGAAAAGAGCCTGTCAAAGGCGCGCGCGAGCGCCGAATATTTCGGCATCGACGCCGATTGCCGGGTGGGCGACGGCATGACCGTGCTCGCGCCCGGCGAGGCGGACTGCGTGCTCATCGCCGGCATGGGCGGCAACGAGATCATGCACATCTTGGATGAAGGGCTGGGCAAGTGCGACGACTATGTGCTGCTCGCCCATCGCGACGCCCCCAAGCTGAGGATCTATCTTGCAAAGAGAGGCTTCCGTCTGCGTGCGGACACCGTCGTCAAAGACGGAGGCAAGTTCTACAATGTGCTCGCCGCCGAGAGGGGCGAGGGAGCCGTGCCGACGGGCGCGGCGCTGTGGCTGGGCGGCGACATTCCGCCGTCTGCGGACAGAGAGGAATATCTCGAATATATGCACGGCAAATACGCGGCGATCGCGGCGCGCGCGACGGACGAACCGTCCAAAGCCGCGGCGCTCGAAGTGTTGGACGCGGTGCGCAAGGCAAAGGAGGAATTATGAAGATAGCGGAGCTCATCGAACTCATCGACGGGTTTGCGCCCTATTCCGCGCAGGCGGAATATGACAACAGCGGGCTGTGTCTCGGAGATCCCGAAGAGCAGATCGACGCGGTGCTGCTGACGACGGACGTCACGCCCGAGGTCGTCGAAGAGGCGCTCGATCGCGGCTGCAACGTCATCCTCAGTCACCATCCGGTGATCTTCGGTCCGCTCAAAGCGATCACGCCTGCGGACGGGATGAGGAGCGAGGTGCTGATCAAGGCGATCAAGGCGGACGTCGCGCTCATCTCCGCCCACACCAATCTGGACGCGTGCGACGGCGGTCTCAACGACCGCGTCGCGACCATGCTCGGACTGCAATCGATCGAAGGCGAGGGCACTTTCGCCCGCGTCGGAGAGCTGGAATCGGACGCGACGGCGACGCTCGAAGAATATGCGGCGTTCGTGTCCGAAAAGCTGGGCGACCCCACCGTGCGCTATGTCGGCGACGGAGGAAGGCTCGTCCAAAAGGTCGCGGTCAGCACGGGCGCGGGCGGCAGGGACGGAGAGCTGTTCTCTCGGCTCATAGCGCAGCGCGTAGACGTGCTTGTCACCGCGGAAGTCAAACATAACCTCGCACTCGAGGCGAAAAACGCCGGGCTCGGCGTCATCGAGTGCACTCACCACGCGACCGAGAGGTGCGCGGTCAAAATCCTCGGCGAATTGCTGCAAGACGCGGGCGTCGAGCACTATATCAGCGAAAAAGACGAAGATCCGTATCACGCGATCGACGAAAAGGAGTAAATATGGACATTCAGACGATTTTGGACTATCAAAGCCTCGATTTCGAAAAGGTGAAGATCAACCGCCAGCTCGCCAAGAGCGACGAATACGTCAGGTACACGCGCGCCAACGAGGCTACGAAGAAGTCGGTCGACAACGTCGCCAAGATGAGCACGCGCGCCGCCCAGCTCTTTGCCAAAGCCGAAGAGATCGCCGCGCAGTTCGAGGCGGCGAGCAAGGAATACGACGAGATCGCCGGCGCCGCCGAGGGACTGGAAGAGGATCTCAAACGCGCGGAATTTTATGACAAATCGCTCGAAAGCCTTTCGGGCAAGCTCGAACAACTCGAAAAAGAGGCGTCTGCCGTCGCGACCGAATTGAGCGCGCTGAGCAAGGATGGCGAGGCGGAGATCGCATCCGCGAACAAGAACGCCGCGCTCGCAAAGAGCTGCAAGGGCAAGGTCGACGAACTCAAAGCGCAGTTTGCGACCAAACTCGACGAGATCAGCGCCAAACAGCGCGAACTCGAAGAGAAGGCGGACCCGCAGCTTTTGAGCATATATCGCAACGCGCGCAAACAGGTGAAGAGTTTCCCTGTCATAGTCGCGCTGCGCGACGAAAAACTCTGCGGCTGCGGCATCGAGCTGTCGGGCGCGGAGCTCGGCAAACTCAAGGACGGCGAGCCGTTCGTCACATGTCCGACCTGCGGCAGGCTGGTCTACAAACCTCAGCAATGAAACAAAAAGGCAAGAAAAACGAGCGCGCGGCGATCGCCGTCGCGCTCGCGGTCTCGATAGTGCTCATCGTCGTCCCCATCGTCGTGTTGGAGACCGTCGACAAGGAAAAGCTCGCGTCTTTCGAGATGTCGCTCATCCTGATCGCGGTTGCAGGCGTCGCGGTGTTCGGGTTCGCGCTGCTCGCGCTGGGCAGATATGTCGGCAAGCGCGCCGCGCTCACTTCGGGCAAGCGCGTGACGGCGACCTATGTCGGCTGCGAGTGCAAGGCGAGCACGTCCTCGAAAGAATTTTATTCCGTCACCTATTCATATACGGACGGCGGAGGCGAGACGATGACTTGGACGAGTTCGCCGCTTTACAGCTGGGACGAGGCGCTCGCGCTCAAATTCGAAGAAGAGTTCGAGATCGCGCTGATGGGGCGCAAGAGCTACATCACCGCCGACCTCTCGGCGCTCGTCGTCAAGCATATGAGCGAGATCGGCGAGTACAAGTCCGCCTATATGAAGGCGTACCGCGACTATCACTCGGGAAATAACAAATGAACATAGATTGGGACAGCAAGGCATACGGCGAAAAGTGCGCGTTTGTCGGCGAGTACGGCAAAGGGGTCGTCGACCTGCTGAGCGTGCCGCCGGGGGCGCGCGTGCTCGATCTGGGATGCGGCAGAGGGGAGCTGACCGCCTATCTCGCGCAAAGAGGCTGGGACGCCGAGGGCATGGACGCGTCAAAGGCGCAGCTCGCCGACGCGAAAAGGCGGTTCCCCGAAATCGTGTTTTTCGAGGGCGACATCACGTCGTTCGAGGTCGAAAAGAGGTATGACGCCGTCTTTTCTAACGCCGTGCTGCATTGGATAGACAAAGACAGACAGCCGTCCGCGCTCGCGCACGTCCGCGCCGCGTTGAAGACGGGCGGCGAGTTTGTGTTCGAGATGGGCGGCAAGGGCAACGCCGCCGCTATCCACGCCGCGCTCAAAGAGGAGATCCTCGCAAGGGGAGGGACATACCGCCACGACTTCTTTTTCCCCGACGAGGCGGAGTATTCCGCGCTGCTCGAAGCCGCGGGGTTTGAGGTGAGATACGCGTCGCTCTTTGAAAGACCGACGCCGCTCAAAGGCGAGGACGGCGTCGCGGATTGGATAGGCGTGTTTGCAAAGAACGAGCTGTCCGGACTGCCCGAGGGACAGCGCCGCGCCGCCGCGCTCGCCGCGCAGGAGAGGCTGAGAGGCGCGCTGTTTGCCGACGGAATATGGACGGCGGACTATGTGCGGCTGCGGATGAAAGCGGTCGCGGTGTGACATTTTGCGAAAAGTTGCGCGCCTCGCGTGAGCGGGGCGCGTTTTGCATGACACTATTTTGCGATATATGCAAAAAAATGTTCGATACGCTTGACTTTGCGTGCACTAAGTAATATATTATTTATAATAATTTATCGGCGAGAGGAACTTATGAAAATCAACGGCTCCCAGATCTTGATCGAGACTTTGGTCGAACAGGGCGTGGACACCGTCTTCGGATATCCGGGCGGCGCAATCCTCAATATTTACGACGCCCTCTACAAAAACAGCGACCGCATCAGGCACATCATCACCGCCCACGAGCAGGGCGCGGCTCACGCTGCGGACGGCTATGCTCGCGCGACGGGCAAGACGGGCGTCGTCATGGCGACGTCGGGTCCCGGTGCGACCAACCTCGTCACCGGCATAGCGACCGCGTTCATGGACAGCGTCCCGATGGTCGCGATCACCGCCAACGTTCCCAACAGCCTCATCGGTCTGGACAGCTTCCAAGAGGTCTACATCGCAGGCATCACGATGCCCATCACCAAGCACAACTTCGTCGTCCGCAGGGTCGAAGACCTCGCGCCGACCGTGCGCAGGGCGTTCGAGATCGCCGAGAGCGGCAGACCCGGTCCCGTGCTCATCGACATCACCAAGGACGTGACGGGCGCGGAATATGAGTTCGAGCCCGTGCCCAAGAAGCCGCGCGCAAAGGCGCCGCTTCCGTCCGAGGACACGCTCAAACAGATCGCCGCATTGATCGACGGCGCAAAGAAGCCGGCAATCTTGGTCGGCGGCGGGGCGCAGATCAGCGGCGCGTCCGACATCGTCGCCGAGCTTGCGCGCAAGGCGGACATCCCGGCGGCGCACACTTTGATGGCGGCGGGCGTGCTCAGCTACGGCGAAGAGCACAACCTCGGGTTGGTCGGTATGCACGGCAACCTCAGCGCAGGCAAGGCGATCGCCAATTGCGACCTCTTGCTCGCGATCGGCACGCGTTTTTCGGACAGAGTCGCGACCGACAAGGCGAGGTTCGCGCAAAACAGCAAGATCGTCCACATCGACATCGACGCCGCGGAGATCAACAAGAACGTCCGCAGCAATGTCTCCGTGATCGGCGACGTCAAGGACGTGCTGACCGCGCTTTTGCCCCTCGTCAGGGAGACCAAGCGTCCCGAATGGATGGCGAAGGTCGCCGAATGGAAGGGCAAGGACTACAAGCCTCAGGACAAGGAGGGCGTGCTCCGTCCCCACCAGATCATGAGGCAGATCACCGCCGCTCTCGACGAGGACGCGATCATCGCGACCGACGTCGGACAGCACCAGATGTGGGCGGCGCAATATTGCGGCAAGATCAAGCCGCGCCACTTCATCACTTCGGGCGGTCTCGGCACGATGGGTTACGGCTTCGGCGCGTCCATCGGCGCTCAGGTCGCAAAGCCCCAAAGCAGAGTGGTGATGGTCACCGGCGACGGCTCTTTCCATATGAATCTCAACGAGATGTGCACCGCGGTTTCGTTCGGTCTGCCCATCGTCGTCGTCGTGATGAACAACCATGTGCTCGGCATGGTCCGCCAGTGGCAGACATTGTTCTACGACAAGAGATATTCCGCGACCACGCTCGACAGAAAGACGGATTATGTCAAGCTCGCGGACGCGTTCGGAGGTCTCGGCTTCCGCGCAACGACCGAAGAGGAGTTCAAGGAAGTGTTTGCCAAGGCTCTCGCTTCGGGCAGACCGTGCATCATCGACGCGGTGATCGACAGGGACGAGAGGGTCCTTCCGATGATCGCCCCCGGCTGCACGATCGACGAAATCATCATGTAATCAAGCAATTGTATTTTGGAGGATACAAATATGATCAAAAAGTATTACGATAGCGATTGCGATATCAAGATGCTTGACGGCAAAACCATTGCGATCATGGGCTTCGGCTCGCAGGGTCACGCTCATGCGATGAACCTCAAAGACAGCGGCTGCAATGTCATCGTCGGTCTCAGACCGGGCAGCAGACACGAAAAGAAGGCGAAGGAGTACGGACTCAAAGTCATGCCCGTCGCCGAAGCCGCGAAGAAGGCGGACATCGTCATGATGCTCGTTCCGGATGAGATCTGCGCAGACATCTACGACGCCGAGGTCGCTCCCTATATGACCGAGGGCAAGGTGCTCATGTTCGCCCACGGTCTCAACATCCACTTCAAGTTGATCAAGCCGGCGAAGGACATCGACGTCATCATGGTCGCCCCCAAGGGCCCCGGTCACACCGTCCGCAGCCAATACGTCGAGGGCAAGGGCGTTCCGTCGCTGATCGCGGTCGCGCAGGACGCGTCCGGCAAGGCTAAGGACTATGCGCTCGCCTATGCTTCCGGCATCGGCGCGGGCAGAGCGGGCATCCTCGAGACCACGTTCAGAGAGGAGACCGAGACCGACCTGTTCGGCGAGCAATGCGTGCTTTGCGGCGGCGTCACCGAGTTGATGAAAGCGGGCTTCGAGACCCTCGTCGGCGCGGGCTACGCTCCCGAGATGGCATACTTCGAGTGCATCCACGAGATGAAGCTGATCGTCGACCTCATCAACAGCGGCGGCTTCTCGATGATGAGATACAGCATCTCCAACACCGCCGAGTACGGCGATTACAGGACGGGCAAGAGGCTCATCACCGACGAGACCCGCAAGGAGATGCGCAAGGTCTTGCGCGAGATCCAGGACGGCACGTTCGTCAGCGAATGGATGACCGAGAACAAGAGCGGCAAGTGCGCCAAGTTCCTCGCGACCAGAGCGCTCGAAGCGGAGCATCCGCTCGAGAAGGTCGGCGCGGAGTTGCGCCAAATGATGAGCTGGCTCAAGAAGTGAGCTCTTCGCAATACTAACAAAACACGAGTCGCTTTGCTTTGCAGGGCGACTCGTACGTCAAGGTAACCATGGAATTACGCAGTAGATATTTGACCGACAAGGCGGAGACCGCTCCGCAGAGATCGCTGCTTTATGCGTGCGGTTTCACAAAGGAAGAACTCGACAGACCCCTGATCGGCGTCGTGTCCGCGTTCAGCGAGATCGTCCCCGGGCACGTCCACCTCGACAAGCTCGCGGACGCCGTCAAGGCGGGCGTCAGGCTCGCGGGCGGCACCCCCGTGCTCATCCCGTCCATCGGAGTGTGCGACGGCATCGCGATGGGACACGACGGCATGCACTATTCGCTGCCTTCGCGCGAGCTCATCGCCGACAGCGTCGAGACGATGATCACCGCCCATATGCTGGACGGCGTCGTGCTTGTCCCCAATTGCGACAAGATCGTCCCCGGCATGGTCATGGCGGCGGTCAGGATGAACATCCCGGCGGTCGTTGTCAGCGGCGGTCCCATGCTCGCCGGCGTCGTGGACGGGTGCGAGGTCTCGCTGTCCAAGATGTTCGAGGCGGTCGGCGCCTACAAGGCAAATATCATCGACGACAAGGGACTTGACGAATACGAACACAAGTGCTGCCCCTCGTGCGGTTCGTGCAGCGGCATGTACACCGCCAACAGCATGAACTGCCTGTGCGAGGCGATCGGCATCGCACTGCCGGGCAACGGCACGATCCCCGCGGTCATGAGCGCAAGGACGGCGCTTGCAAAGCACGCCGGTATGGCGGTGATGGAGATGGTCAAACGCGGCATCAAGGCGCGCGACATCATCAACAAGAAGTCCGTTTCCAACGCGCTGCGCTGCGACATGGCGCTCGGCTGCTCGTCCAACAGCGTCCTTCACCTGTTGGCGATCGCCAACGAGGCGGGCGTCGAACTCGACCTCAACATCTTCAACGAATACAGCGACACCACGCCCAACCTCTGCCACCTCGCGCCTGCGGGTCCCACCCATATGCAGGATCTCTATGCGGCGGGCGGCGTGCAGGCAGTCATCTCCGAACTCGCGAAGAAGGATCTCATCGACCTCACGGCGATGACGGTCACCGGCGGCACCGTAGGCGACAACATCAAGGGCGTCAAGGTCAGGAATTACGACATCATCCGTCCGATCGACAAGCCTTACAGCGAGACGGGCGGGCTGGCGATCCTTTGGGGCAACATCGCAAAGAGAGGCTGCGTCGTCAAGCGCAGCGCGGTCGCTCCCGAAATGTTGAAACACACCGGTCCCGCGCGCGTCTTTGACAGCGAGGACGAGGCGATCGCCGCGATCTACGGCAAAAAGATCAACGCGGGCGACGTCGTCGTCATCCGTTACGAAGGTCCCAAGGGCGGTCCCGGCATGAGAGAGATGCTCAATCCCACCTCCGCGCTTGCCGGTATGAAGCTGGACAAGAGCGTCGCGCTGATCACAGACGGACGCTTTTCGGGCGCAAGCCGCGGCGCGTCGATAGGGCATGTCTGCCCCGAGGCGGCGCAGGGCGGCGAGATAGGGCTTTTGCGCGAGGGCGACATCATCGACATCGACATCCCGGCGCACAAGGTCTCCGCGCGCGTGTCCGACGAAGAATTTGAAAACAGAAAGAAAACGCAAGTCATGCCTCAGCCCAAGTTCACGGGCGGCTGGCTCGCGAGATACACCAAGCTGGTCACCAGCGCCGACAAGGGCGCGGTGCTCCGCTGAGGAGAAATATGCTCACACTCGACAAAGTCTACCACGCCGCGTTCGTCCTCAAAGAGGCGATCCGTGCGACGGATATGATCGCCGCGCGCAACATCAAGAGCGGCGTCGATCTCTTCCTCAAGACCGAGAACCTCCAAGTCACCGGTTCGTTCAAGGTCAGAGGCGCTTACTACAAGATCTCGCAGCTCTCCGACGAGGAGAAACAGCGCGGAGTCATCGCCTGCTCGGCGGGCAACCACGCGCAGGGCGTCGCGCTCGCGGCGACTCACAACGGCATCAAGTCGCTGATCTGCCTGCCCGACGTCGCGCCCATCTCCAAGGTCGAGGCGACCAAACGCCTCGGCGCCGAGATCTGCCTCGTCAAGGGCGTCTACGACGACGCCTACAACAAGGCGCTCGAACTCAAAGACAAGTACGGCTACACGTTCATCCACCCGTTCGACGATGACGACGTCATCGCGGGACAGGGGACGATCGGGCTCGAGATCCTCGATCAACTGCCCGACGTCGACGCGGTCGTCGTACCCATCGGCGGCGGCGGTCTGATCAGCGGCGTCGCGTTCGCGATCAAACAATTGCGACCGCAATGCAAGGTCTACGGCGTGCAGGCGAGCGGCGCTCCCAGCATGCTCAACTCCGTCCACGACCACAAGATCGAACGCCTCGACAGCGTCTCCACGATCGCCGACGGCATCGCGGTCAAGGAGCCGGGCGAGCATACGTTCGACTATTGCTCCAAGTACGTCGACGAGATCGTATCCGTCACCGACGACGAGATCTCGGCGGCGATCCTCGCGCTCATCGAGCAGCACAAACTCGTCACCGAGGGTGCGGGCGCGGTCTCTGTCGCGGCGGTCATGTTCGACAAGCTGCCCGTCAAGGGCAAGAAGGTCTGCTGCCTGCTTTCGGGCGGCAACATCGACGTCAACATCCTCTCGCGCGTCATAGAGAGAGGTCTTTTGATGAGCGGACGCTCCGCGCTGATCACCGTCGAACTTCTCGACAAGCCCGGTCAGCTTCGCGACGTCTCTTCGACAATTGCCGAACAGGGCGGCAACGTCGTCTCCGTCCACTACGAGCGCGCCAACGAGGGCAGCGACATCAACGGCTGCTTCTTGCGCATCCAGATCGAGACGCGCAACCACGACCACATCGCCCAGATCCGCAAAGCGCTTGCGGACAAGGGCTTCAAACTCGTTTAGGAGGCAAATATGAAAGTCATTTCCACCGACAAAGCCCCCGCCGCGATCGGTCCCTATTCGCAGGCGATCGTCTCGGGCGGCATGGTCTATACGTCCGGGCAGATCGCGATCGATCCCGCGACCGGAGCCGTCGTCTCGGGCGGCATCGAAGAGCAGACCGAGCAGGTCTGCCGCAACATAGAGCAGCTTCTCAAAGCCGCCGGCACCGACATCGGCCGCGTGGTCAAGACGGTGTGCTTCCTCGCCGATATGGGCGATTTTGCGGCGTTCAACGCCGTCTACGAAAAGCACTTCGTCTCCAAGCCCGCGCGCTCGTGCGTAGCGGTCAGGACGCTGCCCAAGAACGTGCTGGTCGAGATCGACACCGTCACCGAGGTCTGATATCAGACACTGACGACATCGAGCGCAGGCGCAATGCCTGCGCTTTTGTCATGTTGTGCCGCGCATTGCGATCTTGCAAAAGCGCCGTCGGTCAAGTCAAGTGCTGCGAACCGAAAATTGCCAAAAGAGGGCGGGAGGTCAAATGCGGAGCTTTCTTGTCAAGAGATCGCGCCGACTTTTTTTGTCAATTTTACGACAGCGCTTTCAAAGCGCAAAAAGTCATCGGATCTTGTCAAGAGTTGCGAACCGAATTTTTTCAAAAGAGTAGCGGAGAGCCAAAACACCGAGATTTTTTGTCAAGAGCAAGCGACGACTTTTTCAAAGAAATTTTGCCTGTCGCCCGAGAGATCGGTCATTGTTGCAAGGTGAAAAAATGCCGCGCCCTTGTCGGGCGCGGCGCGCGTTTTGTAATTATTTTTTGTCGTCGTCCGACGTGGTCATGACCTCGTCGTCGGCTTTGTCATCCGCCGCTTTGTCGTCGGCATCGCCGCCGTCGCCGGTTTCGGCAGGTTTCGGTTCGTCGCCTCTGTCGATCAGGACGTCGGACGCCTTGACTCCGTCGCCCGCATCGGCGTCGATCATCACCGAATCGCCGTCTGCGCCCACCGAAGCCATCGCCAGCTTTTTCGCCTCGAGCTTGGCTTGACGCTTTTTCTCATAGATGGGCACGTTGTCCTTGCCCTCGTCGGGGTCGCCCTTGCCCTTTTTGATGCTGTACCACCGCGACACGCGTTCCTTGATGTTGAGTATGGACGGCAACAGCGTGAACACGAGGATGAGCGAGAAGCAGGTGCCGATCGCGATGAGACGCGTGATCTGCCCGACGATCGGGTTGGTCGTCAACAGCGTGACCGCCACGCAGGTGAAGATGAGTATGCTTGCCGACGTGATGACGCTCGGTGCGGAGCGGTGCACCGCGTTCTTGACCGCGACGACTCCGGTGCAATTCTCCTTTTCTTCAAAGTATTTGGAAGAGAAGAGGATCGCATAGTCGACCGTCGCGCCCAATTCGATCGCGCTGACGATCAGGTACGCCATAAAGTTGATCTTGTCGCCGATCAGGTAGGCGAGCGTCAGGTTGGCGAAGATGCCCGCCTCGATGACGAGGAGCAGTACCACCGACATGATCGGTCTGCGGAAGGTGAGCAGCAGCACCAGGAAGACGATGACCGCACTCAAAATGTTGACCAGCGTGAAGTCGTCGGGCGTGACCGTGAACAGGTCGTACGCGCCTTGCGCAAGCCCGGTGACATAGACATGCTTGCCCGCTGCGTCGGTGTCGAACATCCCGCTTGCGATGTCGCGGATGCGCAGCATCGTGTTGTAACTCTCGATGTCCTCGGGGTCGCCCTCGAGATTGATCGTGTAGAGCATATTGTGGACGGAGCCTTCGGTCTCGTCGTCTACATTGGAGATGAAGCTGCCGAACAGCTGACCGTTGAGCTGCTCTTTGAGCGTCGTGTCGTTGTGGTTGAATTTGAACCAACTATCCGCTAAGGCGTTCAGTTCGCTGTCCTGCAATGCGTCGAGGAGGTCGGGCCCGACGATGGACGCCAATGTGAACACGTCGGATACGGGGTTGAACTTGTTGCCGTCCTCGCGCACATAGTCGCCTTCGACAAAGTCGGTCGACGGCGCTGTCTCGTCGGTGACGCCGACCTGTTGGATCTTGTCGATGAACTCGTAGTGCTTGGACAGGTCGATGTTGCCGTAGCCGTCATATTGATAGGGTATGACCAGGATGAGCTGATTGTTGGTGCCCTCGACCTCTCTTTGGGCGAGACTCTTTTCCTCTTCGGGCGTCTCGTTGGTGAACGTGATGTAGTTGAGCGGCACCAGCCCTTGGAAGTATGCGGATGGGACCGCGATCGCGACGCACAGCACGATGACGATGACGGACACCCACTTGTTGGTGATCGTCTTGCCGACAAAGTTGAGCCTCGGGGTGACGATCCAATTGTGGTGAGTCTTGTCGATCAATTTCTTGGTCAATATGAGCAAGATGGGCTGAATGAATATGACCGCAAGCAGCGACAATATGACGCCCTTTGCAAGGACGAAGCCGAGATCGTAGCCGATGCCGTAGTTCATGAAGAACAGCGCGACAAAGCCGCCGACCGTCGTCAACGCGCTCGCCAAGATGGATTTGAGCGTCTTGGGCATCGCGTGCATGAGCGCGATCTTGGGGTCTTTGAGCGTGCGCAGCTCCTCTTGGAAGGAGTGGCTGAGGAAGATGGAGTAGTCCATCGCGACCGCCAGCTGCAAGATGACCGCGCACGACGAGGTGATCGTCGAGATCGTGCCTATCGGGTTGCCCGCGATGACGTTGGTGCCCATGTTGAGCAAGATGGATATGCCCAGCGTCGCGAGGAAGATGAACGGTTCGAGATAGCTGTGCGAAGACAGCAACAAAATGACGAACACGACCAGCACCGCCGCGATGACGAACTTGGGCATGTCGTTGAGCGAGCTGTCGACGAGGATGCGCGCGTTTTGCGCCATGCCGGAGAAGTAGTACCCCTGCGACGCGTCGTCGATCTGAGTGATCGTGCCGTCCTCGATGCGCTCGTTCAGAATGCGCTGTATCTCTTTTTCGAGCGCGTCCAAAGCCTCGATGACGGCGTTGTTCGAGCCGCTTTGAGAGAAGTAGATGTTGAGTATGTATGTGGTCTCGCCGTTCGTCTCTTTGACAAACTTGTCTTGGAACTTGGCGCGCATCGCGTCAAGGTCGGACTGAACGACGTCCAGGACGCCTCCGATGCCGAGCAGCAATTGAAGGTCGCCGTCCTCTTGAAGGTCGTCAAACGAACCTATCCAAACGACGTTGCGCGAAAGGAGAGGCTTGCCCTCGACCGTCTTGCTGAATGCGCGCGATTGGGTGGGGATGTCGTTTTCGTCCATCCCGTCGTATGCGCCGTCGGAAGCGGTGCCGTCGACAAACGTGACGATGCGTTGAATGTCTTCACGCGAAAGATAGGATATGCCGATCGTGGTGTCGCCAACGATGCCGTATTGTTCGTTGAGCATCTGCTTGCCGATCGACGTGTCCGACTCGGGGTCGAGATAGGACAACACGTCGCTCTCTTTGTCGGTCAAGATCGTCCCTACGACGGACAGAGCCATCAGCAGGACCAAAACGCATATGACCGCGACCTTGTGATCGAGCAACCATTTGGTAAAGCTTGCCATTTCTTCTCCTTTTGCGGCGTACCGTGAATTCTTTACGAATAATATACCATAATTTGACGAAGATTAACAAACGATTAAAGGAGATTTTTCGGTTCAAAAACAGACGTGAATGTAAAATTTTCTTTACATTTCCACGCTTTGAGGCGATGTGTGTATTATACGTCATTTGCTCCGAAAAACGCCGCCGCACGCGGGGGGGTCCGACGGCAGAGGAGAAGAGAGGCGCAGCCGTGCGGCGCGGAGAGATAAACGCGCGGCGGCAGCATGTACGACTGCGCGAATGACAGTTTAGGATATATATTTACGCACTGCGTGAGAGCGCGCGTCGTGCGTGCGACAAAAACGCGCGCATAGAGTATATTCTCACCGTCTTGCAAAGGTAAAATTTTTGAAAAAAGGCGTTTTCGTGGGTGAAAATGCCTTGCATTGAAGCGCGCAAGATGTTATAATGGGCGGTATGGAGATCGGGATATCGACAGCTTCGTATTTTCCAAAGCTTTACACGGAACAGACGATAGAGCACATCGCCGCGCTCGGCGCGGACGTGTGCGAGGTGTTTTTCGCTTCGCGGTGCGAGTATCGCCGCGAGTTCGCCGACATCGTCAGAGGTGAGCTTGATCGATACGGCGTCAAAGCGCACTCCGTGCACGCTTTGACCACGCAGTTCGAACCCGAGTTTTTCAGCCGCAACGACAGGGCGTACGCCGACGCGGTCGAGGTGGGGGAAGAGGTGTTGACGGCGGCGGAGACGCTCGGTGCGCGCTGTTATACATTCCATGGTGCAATGTGTCTCAAAAAGAAAAAGTACACCGCCGACTATCCCTTCTTTGCCGCAAGGCTCAACGCGCTGTGCGAGCAGGCGAAAAGACACGGCGTCACGCTGTGCTACGAGACGGTGCATTGGGCGTACTTCAACACCCCCGAATACTTCGCTCGGCTCAAAGAGCTTGTGCCCGATCTCGGCGCGACGCTCGACATAAAGCAGACGATGCAGACGGGGCTCGGCTATCGACCGTTTATGGACGTTATAGGTGACAGATTGAAGACGGTGCACCTGTGCGACTTTGACGACGACGGCAGATTGAGCCTTCCCGGCAAAGGGACGTTCGACTTTGTGACGCTGTTTGCAAGGCTCAACGACATCGGCTATACGGGACCTGCGTTGATGGAAGTGTACACCGGCAACTACGACACCGAAGACAGGTTGAGAAGGGCGTACGAACACTTGAAAGAGTGCGCGGCAAAAGCAGACGCTTTGTGCCGATAACAAACACAGATAAAGAATTTTGCGGCGCAACGCTGCGAAAAAGGAGAAATATATGCGTTACAACAAGAAGAACCTCAAGATGCGTGTTGACTTCAACAACATGATGACCAAGTGGGTCGGCTCCGAAGGCTTCACCGAAAAGCAAATGATCGCGATCGGCGACGAAGTCGAACACGCGTACGAGAGCGTCCAAAACGGAAGAGGCAAGGGTATGATGGGTTGGACGGAACTGCCTTACAACCAGGACGAAGTGGTCAAAGAGATCCTCGATACCGCTTACTATATCCGTAAGAATTTCGAGTACTTCGTCGTGCTCGGCATCGGCGGCAGCGCCCTCGGTCCGATCGCGGCTTTCAAAGCGCTCAAACATATGCACTACAACGAGCTGCCCAAGCGTAAGCGCGCCGGACTGCCCAAGTTCTATGTCGAAGACAACGTCGATCCCGAAAGGATGGCGGCGCTGCTCGACGTCATCGTCCCCGAAAAGACCGTCTTCAACATCATCACCAAGAGCGGCAGTACATCCGAGACGATGACCCAATATCTGATCATCCGCGATATGCTTGAGAAGAAGCTGGGCAAAGAGAACGTCGCAAAGCACATAATCGCGACCACCTCCAAGGACAGCGGCAACCTCATCAAGATCGCGCAAAAGGAGGGCTACAAGACCTTCTACATCCCCGACGGCGTCGGCGGCAGATTCTCCGAGCTCAGCCCGGTCGGCTTGCTCCCTGCGGCGGCGATCGGCATCGACATCAAGGGCTTGCTCTGGGGCGCTGCGTACGCCGATGAGATCTATCGCGACCCCAATCCGCGCCGCAATGCGCCTCTGATGGCGGCGGTGCTGCAATATCTCGCGATGAAGCGCGGCAAGAACATCAGCGTCATGATGCCCTATGCGGACGGGCTCAAGGATATGGCGGATTGGTACTGCCAGCTGTGGGCGGAGTCCCTCGGCAAGAACAAGAACCTCGACGGCACCGCCTGCAACAAGGGTCAGACCCCCGTCAAGGCGCTCGGCGTCACCGATCAGCACAGCCAGATCCAGCTCTACACCGAAGGTCCCGACGACAAGGTCATCACCTTCATCGCGGTCGAGAAATATCGCAAAGAGGTCGAGATCCCCGCGGGCTGCGAAGAGTTCCCCAACGTCAACTTCCTCTGCGGTCACACGATGAGCGAGCTCATTCAGGCGGAGCGCAAAGCGACCGAGTTTGCGGTCACCAAGGCGGGCAAGCCCAATCACACGATCATTTTGCCCGAACTCAATGCGTTCACGCTCGGCGAGTTGATCATGTACTTCGAGCTGCAAACCGCCTATGCCGGCGCGTTGCTCGGCATCGATACCTTCAATCAGCCCGGCGTCGAAGAGGGCAAGAACGCGACCTACGCGCTCCTCGGCAGACCCGGCTATGAGGCGAAGAAAGCCGAACTCGGCTCCGCTCCGGCGAAGATCAGCAGATACATTGTTTGATAAATGCTGTCTGCCGAAAGTAGACGTAATTTATGTTTACGGCTTTCGGCATAGCTTCTCCGCTTTGCTTCGATTCACTTCGCAAGGTGTTTGCATACGCAAGCACCTTGCTTGTTCATAGGCGCACGCAGAGAACTATGCCTGCGCCGATAAGAGTAACTTGGCGTTTTTTTCGGCAGACATCAAACGGGGTGCCCGTTACCCATCAGTCCCGCCGTTCGCGTTGCTCGCGAGGAGATAAGTGATTGCGAGGATGCAACGTGAAGTGTTGCCGTGTTCTAAGTGGTAATATAAAGCGGAATGCATTGCGTACTAAATTTAGAAAAATACGGTGCAGTAGCTTGACAAAGATTACGCTTATCTTAAATTGCGTTCAATCGAAGCAAGCATTGTGTTTACCCCTTCTAAAGCCCGGCGCACGAAGTGCGCAAAGTTGGCAACACATCAAGTTGCAGTAGGGAAAATCCGTGGCGCCAAGAAGCGAATTACAAGCTTTTCACTCGCGTTTAGAAAAAAGTATTGCTAAATAGAAAAATTTTGAGCACATTATCTTGACAAAGATTACGCTTATCTTAAATTGCGTTCAGTCGATGCAAGCATTGCGTTTCCCCCTCAAAAGCTCGGCGCACGAAGTGCGCAAAGTTGGCAACACATCAAGTTGCAGTAGGGAAAACCCGTGACGTCAAGAAGCGAATCCCAAGCTTTTCACTCGCGCATAGAAAAATAGTATTGCAAAATCGAAAAATTATTAGCACATTAGCTTGACAAAGATCACGCGTATCTTAAAGCTAAATATGAACGATTTATATAGTGCTGCCGGTAAAGAACCGATTAGATAAACAGAACCAATCAAACGAGCCGCGCTCCAAAGGTGGTGTGGAACAGAAATTGCGCTATGCGCGCAAAGTTGGCTTTGTATCAAGCGACAGTAGGGAAAACCCGTGACGTCAAGAAGCGAATTACAAGCTTTTTACTCGCGCATAGCAAAAAAGTATTGCAAAATCGAAAAATTTTGAACACATTGGCTTGACAAATATTTCGTTCGTCTTAAAGCTGAAAACGATCGGTTTCACTTTGTATCAATTTTTCTAAACCGAAAAATTTTGTGCATAGTCGCTTGACAAAAATTACACGTTCCTTACACGTCTTTTGCGACTGAACACAACGGCTTTGCTATCGTCGCGTTTTGTCAGCATTTGGTGACAATATCTGTCAATTCGTTTGCGTTTGACATGTCGAAAAAGAGCGATATGTTTCTACTTTTGTTAGTTGAGGATAAAGGTTGCGTAAGCGATTGAAAGGGGGCGTAAGATGTGCTAAAATTTGGACGAAATCTTTTGAGGAGGGTCGATATGACCGATAGGCAAAACATGCGCGAATTGGCGCGCAAGGCAAAGCAGAGAATGATCGCCGGATACTACGGCAAGGGCGAGCAGAGGGGCAGACGCAGGACGCTCGAAGACAAGGTGATGCATGACAAGATCGTCGCGATCGTCGAGCAGGACGGCACGGTGACCGACGTCATCGCGAGGCTCGTCGACGGCGACGCGTATGCTGCGGCGGACGAAGTGGAGCGTCAAAGGCTTGTCTTGAATGCGGCTGCGACCTATCGAAGGGTAAAAGAGGAGATCGCGAAAAAGGGGAGGATCGCGGCGGAAGTTTGACGCGGAGAAGGGGCGGCAAAAGATTGAATTTGTCGCGCGCGTATGTTAAAATAGGGATATGAATTATTCCGAACTTCTCAACGAAGAACAGCTCAAACCGGTGCTGGACACCGAAGGGGCGGTGCTGGTGCTCGCGGGCGCGGGCAGCGGCAAGACGAGGGTGTTGACCTACCGCATCGCCTATCTGATCGGCGAAAAGCACGTCGATCCGCACAACATCTTGGCGATCACGTTCACCAACAAGGCGGCGAACGAGATGAAAGAGCGCGTGCAAAACGTGACCGGAGCGTACGGGGTTTGGATATCGACGTTTCACTCGATGTGCGCGCGCATTTTGCGCAGCGAGATCGAGGTGGACGGCGTCTATACGCGCAACTTCTCCATCTACACCGACACCGAGAGCGACCGCATCGTTACGCGCATAATCAAAGAGCTCGCTCTCGACGACGGCGACCTCAAAAAGCTCGCGCGGTTCCACATCTCATACGCGAAGAATCACGCATATACGCCCGACGAATATGCGACCAAGATCGCCGGCGTCTCTCATTCGGAGGCGATCGCGCACATATATCGCCGCTACGAAAAGGTGCTGCGCGAGAACAACGCTCTCGACTTCGACGACCTCTTGCTCAAGACCTTGATGCTGTTCAAGGCGCATCCCGACGTGTTGGCGAGATATGCCGAACGCTTCCGCTACATCCACGTCGACGAGTTTCAAGACACCAACAAGATACAGTTTTTGCTCGTGCGCATGCTGGCGAGCAAGCACGGCAACGTGTTCGTCGTCGGCGACGACGATCAGAGCATTTACGGCTGGCGCGGCGCGGAGGTGGGCAACATCGCCGACTTCAAAAAGCTCAATCCCGGCTGCAAACTCTACAAGCTCGAGCGCAACTATCGCTCTACGCGCAACATCCTCGACCTCGCCAACAAGGTCATCGCCAACAACTCCGAACGCCTCGGCAAGACGCTTTGGACGGAGGGCGACAAGGGCAACGCGGTCGTCTTCCGCAGTCTCTACGACGACAGACAGGAGGCGGACTATGTCATCGGCGAGATCCTCAACCTGCGCAACGCCGGCTGTCGGCTCAAAGACATCGCCATTCTCGTGCGCGTCAGCTCGATCACCAAGACGTTCGAGGACAAATTGACGCTTTACAATCTGCCGTTCCGCTTGATCGGCGGCATGAAGTTTTACGACAGGGCGGAGGTCAAGGACTTCCTCGCCTACCTCAAATGCATCGCGAATCCGCGCGACGCCGAAAGTCTCAAACGCATCATCAACGTCCCCAACCGCAAGATCGGCGAAGCGACCGTCGCCAAGCTGGAACTCGCGTGTTCGGAGCGCGGCATGACCATGCTCGAAGGAGTGCTCGATCTGCCGTCGCTGGGGATGAGCAGCGCGCTCAACGCCAAGCTCGCGCCCTTCGGCGCGCTCATGCGCGACCTTTGGGAGCACAGAGATATGCCCATAGGCGACTTCGCCGACTTTGTCGACGACGCTGTCGCATTCGATCAATATTACGACTGCGACGACGAGGAGGAGGGAGCGAGGCTCGAAAACATCGCCAACCTCGTGCAATCGATCAAGGAGTTCGCCAAGGACAATCCCGACGCCGGGCTTGAGGAGTATCTGCAATCGGTGACGCTGATCTCGGACACGGACGACGTGCTCGACGACGACAAGCTCACCCTTGCGACCGTGCACGGGGTCAAGGGGCTCGAGTTCGACGTCGTGTTCATCGTCGGGCTCGAAGAGGGCATCTTCCCGACGATACGTCAAGACACGACCGCCAAGAATCTCGAAGAGGAGAGGCGCATCATGTACGTTGCGGTCACCCGCGCGCGCAAGCGGCTCTATCTGACATGCGCGCAGTCGCGCTTCCGCTTCAAAAGACGCGAAAATTCGCTCGCGAGCCGCTTCCTCGTCGAGGGCGGATTCATCAAAAAGCCGGAGCCGATACCCGAGAGACAGGGCTCGCCCGTGCATTCGGTCAGGGCGGCAATGGGCAAGATCGGGCTCGACATACGCGATCTGCCCAAGAGAGGGGAGAGAAAAGAGCCGCCGGCATACGCCAAAAGACCGCCCGTCGCAGGCAAGGATATCGGCGTGTTCAAGATCGGCATGACGGTCAAACACAGTCGTTTCGGAGTCGGCGAGATCGTCGACATCAGCGGCGAAAACGCCAAGATCAAGTTCAAAGACCTTGGCGTAAAGATGTTCAACATGCGCCTCGCGCCCATCGAGCCGGTGCAATGATTTTTCGGTGCCCGTGTCGATAAAAGGAGAAATTATGGACGAGATGACATCGCTCAAAGACAGACTGAACGAACTTGCGTACCGCTACTATGTGCTGGACGATCCGGCGGTATCCGACGCGGAGTACGACGCGCTCTACGACAAGCTGGTCGCACTGGAAAAGAGCACGGGTGTCGTGCTGCCCGATTCGCCGACAAGGCGCGTCGGCGGCAAGCCTTTGAGCAAGTTCGAGCAGGTCCGTCACCTCGGCAGGCTGTACAGTCTCGACAAGTGCAAGACGCGCGAAGAGCTGGGCGCGTGGATGGACAAGCTGAGCGTAGCGGGCAAGATGCCGCGCGTCAGCGTCGAGTACAAGTTCGACGGCTTGACCATCAATTTGACATATCGCGGCGGCGAGCTCGTGCAGGCGGCGACGCGCGGCGACGGCGTGACGGGCGAGGTCGTCACCGAGCAGGTCAAGACGATACGCAGCGTCCCACTTTCGATACCTTACAAGGGCGTGCTCGAAGTGCAGGGCGAGGGGATAATGCGGCTGTCCGCGCTGGCTGAGTATAATTCCGATCCCACGGTCACTCCGCTCAAAAACGCGCGCAACGCAGCCGCGGGCGCGATCCGCAACCTCGACCCGGCTGAGACCGCCAAGCGCAGACTCGAGGTCGTCTGCTACAACGTCAACTACATCGAGGGCATGCGCTTTGAGAGCGGCAGCGAGATGATGGCGTTCCTCAAAGAGCAAAAGTTCAAGGTCAGCGACATGTATGTGCTTGCGGATGACCAAAAGACGGTGTTCGACACTCTCGACAAGATAGAGAGCGTGCGCCCATCGCTCGACTTTTTGATCGACGGCGCGGTCGTCAAGGCGGATGACTTTTCAATGCGCGAAGAGCTGGGCTATACCGAGAAGTTTCCCCGCTGGGCGATGGCGTTCAAGTTCGCGGCAGAGGAGATGACCACCGTCGTCAGAGATGTGATATGGCAGGTGTCGCGCACGGGCAAGCTCAATCCGCTCGCGGTGCTCGACCCCGTCGACATCGGCGGCGTCACCGTCAGCCGCGCGACGCTCAACAACATCTCCGAGATACGCCGCAAGGACATCAGGATAGGCAGCAGGGTGTTCGTCCGCCGTTCCAACGACGTCATTCCCGAGATCACCGGCGTCGCCGAACAGCCCGAGGACGCGGTCGAGATCGAAGTGCCCGCTGTCTGCCCGGCGTGCGGAAGTCCGGTCGAGGTCAGAGGCGTGTTCGCCTATTGCACGGACAGCGAGGCGTGCGAGCCGGCGCTCGTGTCGCGCTTTGCGCACTTCGTCTGCCGCGACGCGATGGACATCGAGGGGCTTTCGGACAAGACGCTCGAGCTGCTCTATTCGGAGGGCAAGATACGCGATTTTGCCGACCTGTATTCGCTTTCTGCCGACGACCTGACTGACCTTGAAGGCTTCAAGGACAAGAAGATCGCCAACATACTCGCCGCGATCGCCGCATCCAAACACACCGAACTCAAACGCTTTTTGTTCGCGATCGGCATCCCGGGGATAGGCAAAAAGGCGGCGGCTCAGCTTGCAGACGCGTTCGGCACTCTCGAGGCGGCGAGGGCGGCGAAAGAGGAAGAGCTGCTCGCGCTCGACGACTTCGGCGACGTGATGGCGAAAAACGTCATCGCATTTTGGAACGATCCCCTGCGCGCGGCGGAAGTGGACAGGCTGATCGCCGCCGGCATCACTTTCGAGCAAAAAGAGAGGACGGAGGGAGCGTTCAGCGGCAAAAAGGTCGTGTTGACCGGGTCGCTCGCGCGGTTCACCCGTTCGGAGGCGAAAAAGCTGATCGAGGAGAGAGGCGGCGAGGTCGCTGACGGCGTGTCCGCCAAGGTCAACCTCGTCATCGCCGGAGAAGCCGCCGGAAGCAAGCTGGAAAAGGCGAAAAAACTCGGCATAGAGATCATTGACGAGCAAAAATTCGTCGAGATGCTCGGCGTTTGAGCGGCGTTCAAAAGGGATATAATTTCGTGCGCGCGAAAAATTCGCGCGCTTTTTCTTGTAAAAATGCGCGCGATGTGCTATTATATAATCTCGCAAGGAGGTCGCCATGACGGTCAAAAGCATGACGGGCTACGGCAAGGGCGTCTACGAGAGCGACACTCTCAAACTTGTCGTCGAGCTCAAATCGGTCAATCACAGGTTCCTCGACCTGTCGATCAAGATCCCCAAACAACTCAACTTCGCCGAGGACGGCATTCGCCGCACGCTCAAAGAGGGCATCGGCAGAGGTCATGTCGAGGTCTATGTCAACGTCGAGGACAAGCGTGCCGAAAAGGGCGTGCTCACGCTCGACGGCGATCTTGCGAAGCAATATCTCGACGCGGCGGACGCGCTGCGCGCACTCGGCGCCGAGGGCGAACTCTGCGTTGCCGATCTGATCAAGACCAACAACATCGTGTCGTTTACGCCCGCCGAGGCGGACGAGGACGAATTGTCCGCGGCGGCGGAAGCGGCGCTCGGGGACGCGATCGCGGCGCTCGACAAGATGCGCGTGACCGAGGGCGAAAATCTCGCAAAGGATATGCTTGCCAAGCTGGACGAGATGCAAGTTGTTGTCGACAGGGTCGCCGAACTTGCGCCCGACACGCTCAAACAGCACGCCGACAAAGTGCGCGAGAGGGTCGCGGAGTATCTCAAAGACGTCTCGATCGACGAGGGCAAGTTCCTCAACGAGATGGCGTTCTATGCCGACAAGGTCGCGGTCGACGAGGAGTTGACCAGGCTCAACAGTCACATCCCGCACTTCCGCGCGATATTGACGAAGGGCGGCGCTGTCGGCAAACAGCTCGACTTTGTCGTCCAGGAGATGAACAGAGAGAGCAACACGATCGGCAGCAAGTGCAACGACATCCGCGTCGCCGAATGCGTCGTTTCGCTCAAATGCACGATCGAAAAACTGCGCGAGCAGATCCAGAATTTGGAATGAAAAAGGTCATGAAAGAAAGAGGTTTGCTGATCGTCGTCTCCGGTCCGTCGGGCGCGGGCAAGGGGACGGTGATGAGATATGTGTTCGAGAAGTGCCCCAACATGCGCTATTCGGTGTCGGTGACGACGCGCGCGCCGCGCGAGGGCGAGGTCGACGGCAGGGAATATTTCTTCCGTACGACCGATCAATTCATCGAGATGCTCCATCACGACGAATTCCTCGAACATCAGCGCGTGTACGACAACTATTACGGCACGCCCAAGAAATTCGTCGAAGATCTGCTCGACAAGGGCTACGACGTGCTGCTCGAGATCGACGTCAAGGGCGCGCTCGTCGTCAAGAAGAACAGACCCGAGACGGTGACCGTCTTTTTGTGCCCGCCCGACAGGGCGACGCTCGAGAGCAGGCTGCGCGGCAGGAGCACCGAGACCGAAGATCAGCTCAAAGTCCGCCTCGCCGCCGCGGTCGACGAACTCAAAAATGCGGACAAGTACGACTATGTCGTCGTCAACGAGGACGCCCTCGTCGGCGCCGAAGAGATCGCGTCCATCATCCGCGCCGAAAAGTGCAGGACGCTCAGGAAGAGAAACAGATCGTTTTTGGAAAATTTGATATACGGAGGTAACAGCAACCATGATGATCGATCCACCCATTGACAAGCTCATCAAGAAGGCGGAGTGCAGGTATGCGCTCGTCTGCGGCATCGCAAAGAGGGCGCGTCAACTCGACGCTCAACGCCCCGAACTCTACGAAGAGACGGGCATGAAGTCCATCTCTTTGGCGGCAAAAGAGGTCTACGAGGGCAAAGTCATCATCAAGAGGGACAACCAGTAACATGCTCGAACATCGTTGCGTTTTGGTCGTCGTGACGGGCGGGATCGCCTGCTACAAGGCGTGCGAAGTCGTCTCCTCCCTGCGCAAGGCGGGGGCGGACGTCCGCGTCGTCATGACCGAAAACGCGACAAAGTTCGTCTCGCCGCTCACGTTCGAGACGCTTTCGAACAACCCGGTCGCGGTCGATACGTTCCGCCGCGATACGCCGTGGGAGGTGGAGCACGTCTCGCTTGCCAAGCGCGCGGACATCGCGGTCGTCGTTCCCGCGACAGCCAACGTCATCGGCAAGATGGCTTGCGGCATCGCAGACGATATGGCGACGACGACGCTGCTTGCTGTCAAGGCGCCTGTCGTGGTCTGCCCGGCGATGAACGTCAACATGTACGAGAACGAAGCGGTGCGGGACAACATCGCGCTGCTCAAAAAACGCGGCTTTTTGTTCGTCGAGGCGGACGAGGGCTTCCTCGCCTGCGGAGACGTGGGCAAGGGCAGGCTCGCCGCGCCCGCAGTCATCATCCAAAAGGTCGTCGACACGCTGATGCCCGTCAGGGATTACTGCGGCAAGAGAGTGCTCGTCACCGCCGGCGCAACGCGCGAGGACGTGGACGGCATACGTTTTTTGTCCAACTATTCCAGCGGCAAGATGGGCGTCGAGATCGCCAAGGCGGTCAAGGACAGAGGGGGCGAGGTCACTCTCGTCGCCGGCTGTATGACGGCGCCCGTTCCCGACTGCGTCGACAAGGTCGTCAGGGTGACTTCGACGCAGCAGATGTATGACGCGGTGATGCGCGAATACAGCGCGTGCGACGTGATAATCAAGGCGGCCGCCCCCGCCGACTATCGTCCCAAAAAGGTGTTGGACGACAAGGCGAAGTCGGCGACGCTCGACCTCGAACTCGTCAAAAATCCCGACATCGCGGCGGCGGTCGGGCAGGTCAAAGGGGAGCGCAAACTCGTCGTGTTCTGCGCCGAGAGGAAAGAACTTGCCAAGCGCGCTCTCGCCAAACTCAAGTCCAAAAACGCCGACATCGTCGTCGCCAACGACGTGTCGCTCGAGGGTGCGGGCTTTGACAAGGACACAAACATCGCGACGATCATGACCGCTTCGGGCAGGGTGCGCGAGTGTGAATTGATGTCTAAGCGCATGCTTGCCGACATCATTTTGGACGAGCTGAACGCGCTATGATCGCGCGCGTCATCGTCGATATCCGCAACGGCGACGTCGACAAGATCTTTGATTATATCGTGCCCGACGGCATGGATCTGCATGCGGGAGACCGCGTGCTCGTGCCGTTCGGCAAGAGGGATACCGAAGGGTATTGCATAGCCATCTCCGATGACAGCCAAGTGGCTGCGTCCCGTCTCAAACCGGTCAAGACGAGGTTGGATCCGTTCACCTGCGTCAATCCCGATATGCTTGCGCTGATGGACTTCATGCGGCGCAAATTTTATCTTCGGTACGCGGACTGTCTGAGGCTGTTCGTGCCGCCGCAAATGCGAGGAGGCAAGGTCGGAGAGCTCAAACGTCTCTATGTCGAACTTGTCCCGGGCTCGGACGAAAGGATCGCCGATATCCCGGCGAGGGCAAAGCGCAGGCTCGAACTCGTTGCAAGGCTCAAAAGGGGCGGGGACTATCTCAGCGTCCTTGCCGAAGAGTTCGGCGCGGCGACGGTGAACGCGCTCGTGGACGCCGGCATCGCAGTCAAGACCGAAAGAGCGGTCTACCGCAAGCCGTATGCCGAAATGCAAGAGGGCGCGAAACGCGTGACTCCGACCGACGACCAAAAGAGGGCGGTCGAGTCCATCTTTGCGACGGACAAAACGGTCTCTCTGCTGTTCGGCGTGACCGGCAGCGGCAAGACCGAAGTGTATATGGAGGCGATCGAGCGCACGCTCGCCGAGGGCAAAAAGGCGATCATGCTCGTACCCGAGATCTCGCTCACGCCGCAGACGCTGCGCAACTTCCGCGCGCGGTTCGGCGAAAAGGTCGCGTTGATGCACAGCGGGCTGGGCGTCGGCGAGAGGTACGACGAGTGGAAGCGCGCTCTGACCGGAGAGGCGGACATAGTGATCGGCGCGAGGAGCGCGGTCTTTGCGCCTCTCGACAACGTCGGGCTGATCGTCCTCGACGAAGAGCACGACGGCAGTTACGTCAGCGAATCCAATCCGCGCTACGACACCGCAGAGGTCGCGGAATTCCGCGTGAGACAGACGGGCGGCAAGCTCGTGCTCGGCAGCGCGACCCCGTCCATCGACAGCTTTGAGGCGGCGCAGGAGGGCAGATACAATCTCATCGTCATGGACCGCAGGATAAGCGGCAGGGGGATGCCGCCGATCGAGATCGTCGACATGTCCAAAGAACTGCTCGCCGGCAACGCCGACATATTCTCGCGCAGGCTGATGCAGGAGATGGACGGCGCGCTCACGAGAGGGGAGCAGGTGATGCTCTTTCTCAACCGACGCGGGCACAGTTCGTTCGCGATGTGCCGCAACTGCGGATATGTGCCGAAGTGTGAGAATTGCGACGTCGCGCTCAGCTATCACTCGGTCGAAAAGGCGCTCGTCTGCCACTATTGCGGCGCGCGTTACAAGATGATCACGCGCTGTCCCAAGTGCGGCAGCGACAACATCAAGATGGGCAAGATCGGCACGCAGCGCGTGGTGTCGGAACTGCAAAAGATGCACCCGGGCACGAAAATTTTGCGTCTGGACGCGGAGAGCACTACGACCAAGGACGCCTATCTCGACATCCTCGGCGCGTTCAAGGCGCGCGAGGCGCAGATCCTCGTCGGCACGCAGATGATCGCCAAGGGGCACGACTTCCCCGACGTGACGCTCGTGGGCATCCTCGACGCCGATCTCGGGCTCTACCACAGCGACTTCCGCAGTGCGGAGCGCACGTTCCAGCTGGTCACTCAGGTCGCCGGCAGGGCGGGAAGAGCGGACAAGGAGGGCAAGGTGCTGCTCCAAACCTTTTCGCCGTCGCACTATGTCTATCGCTTTGCGTCGCACTATGACTATCCCGGCTTTTTCGCCAAGGAGAACAACACCCGCAAGGTGACGGGCTTCCCGCCCTATTCGACGATAGTGCGCGTGCTCTTTTCGAGTGAGATCGAGGAGAAGGCGATCGCCTGCACAAAGAGCGTCTATCTCGGGCTCAAGGCGTACGCTGCGGAGCATAGGGACGACTTCTTTGTGCTGAGGGCGATGGTCGCGCCGGTCGCGAAGATAGAGCGGCACTACCGCTACCAGATCGTGATGAGGGTCACCAAACAGAGCGAGGACGCGGTGTTCGGCTGCATCCACAAATTGCTCGACGAATACAGGACGAGAGGCGTGAGCGTCTTTGCGCAGCTCGATCCGCAAAACATGATGTGAGGAACAGGATATGGCATTGAGAGACATTGTGAAAGATCCCGATCCGGTGCTGCGCAGACACAGCAGACCGGTCGAAGTTTTCGACGGCAAACTCGCCAAACTTCTCGACGACATGCATGAGACCATGCTCGCCGCCGACGGAGTGGGGCTTGCCGCGCCGCAAGTGGGATTGCTGCGCCGCATCGCGGTCATCGAGACCGAGGACGGCTACTTTGAATTCATCAATCCCTCGATCGTCGCTTCGAGCGGCTCGCAGAGGGGCGCCGAGGGGTGTTTGAGCGTCCCCGGGCGCAACGAGATCGTCGTCCGCCCGATGAATGTCACCGTCGAATATTTCGACCGCAAGGGCAAAAAGCACAAGGGCGAGTTTGAGGGACTGACCGCGCGCGCGTGCTGCCACGAGTTCGACCATCTCGACGGCATACTCTACTACGACAAGGCGGAAAAGGAGAAAAAGGAGTGAGGGTGATCTTTCTCGGCACGCCCGATTTTGCGGTGCCGTCGTTCAACGCATTGGTCGCCTCGCGGCACGAGGTGGTCGCGGCTGTCACACAGCCGGACAGACCGCGCGACCGCGGCAAGGTGTCCGCTTGTCCCGTCAAGCTGGCGGCGCAGGCGGCGGGGGTGCCGGTTTTTCAATTCGAAAAGATACGCGACGGCGGCGCGGACGCTCTGCGCGGACTCGGCGCCGACGTCATGGTCACTTGCGCATACGGGCAGATATTGGATGAGACGCTGCTCGAACTCACGCCGCACGGCGTGATCAACGTCCACGCGTCGCTTTTGCCGGCTTATCGCGGTTCGTCGCCGATACAGTGGGCGGTGATCAACGGCGAAAAGGTCACCGGTGTGACGACGATGAAGACGTCGCTCGGGCTCGATCGCGGCGACATCATCATGCGCTGCGAGATCGAGATATTGCCCGAAGAGACGGCGGGAGAACTGTTTGACAGGCTCGCGCCGCTCGGCGCGGAACTGATCGTAAAGACGCTCGACGCGATCGAGGACGGCAGCGCGACTTTTACGCCGCAAGACGAGTCCAAGGCGACCTATTTCCCGATGTTCCGCAAGCAAGACGGGCGCATAGACCCGGGCATGACGGTCGCAAAGTTCGTGAATTTCGTCAGAGGCACGTCGCCGTGGCCGGGCGCGTTCTGCCGCGTCGGCGGCAAATTGCTCAAAGTGCACAAGGCGCGCGCGCTGAGAGGGGATGAACCGTGCACGAGACGGCTGTATTTCCCGGGTGAATTTGCGGTGTTCTTCGGCAGACTTCACCTCGCGTTTTCGGACGGGCTTGCGGTGCTCGAAGAGGTCCAGCCCGAGGGAGGCAAGAGGATGAGCGGCGCGGCGTACGCGCTCGGACACGCAGACATCAACGGCAAGAGGGCGGACGAATGAGCGATCTGAGGGCGGTCTACGACATCTTGACGGACGTGTACAGGCAGGGCGCATATGCGTCGCTCGCGCTGTCGCGCCGCGTCGATTCCGTTCGCAGCCGCGACTTTGTCACGCGCTTTGTCTACGGCGTGCTCGACAGAGATACCGAACTCGATCACTACATAGGCGCGATGGTCTCGAGGAAGCCGCACGGCGGCACGACCATCTTGCTCAAAATGGGGATGTATTGCATCCTCTATATGGATTCCGTGCCCGACTATGCGGCGGTCAACAACACGATCGAACTCGCGAAGGCGGTCGGCAAGGGCGCGTCGAGCGGCTTTTTGAACGGCGTGCTCAAAGCCTTTTGCAAAAAGCGCCCAGCGCTGCCCGCGGACAAGGTCGCGAGACTGTCGGTGACCGCGTCGGTACCGCTTTGGATAGTCAGGGCGTATGTCAAGCAGTACGGCTGGGACAAGACGCAGGAGTTCTTGACCGCAAAGCCGGAAGAGCGCGAGCATATGCGCGTCGACGTCGCGCGGATATCTGTCGCCGACATGTGCAAAAAACTCGATGAGCTGGGCGTCGACCATTCGCCCGATCCCGACCTCGGCGACGCGCTTTTCGTCCGCAATACCCCGGCGCTCAAAGCGCTTTACGACGGCGGTCTGTTCACTTGGCAGTCCAAGTGCTCGATGCTGTGCTGCCGCGCCGCCGCCCCCGCAAGCGGCGAAAAGGCGCTCGATATGTGCGCCGCGCCCGGAGGCAAGGCGGTCTATCTTTCCTCGCTCGCGGACGGCGTCTCCGTCACCGCCTGCGACATCTATCACCACAGATTGCAATTGATACAGAGTTACGCCGCGCGCATGCACCGCAACATCGACGTGCGGCTTATGGACGCGACCGCGCCGGCAAAAGAGATGTACGGCGCATACGATGTCGTGCTGTGCGACGTGCCGTGTTCCAACCTCGGAGTCGCGGCGAAAAAACCTGACGTCTATCTGTCCAAAGACGCCGCGTCGGTCGCGTCGCTCGCCGAGGTGCAGTACAAGATCTTGTGCAGCGGCGCGCGCTGCGTCAAAGAGGGCGGCAAGGTCGTCTATTCGACGTGTACGCTGCTCAAAGAGGAGAACGGCGACATCGTCAAACGCTTCCTCAAAGAGCACCGCGAATTTGTCTCGGAAGGCGAAAAACAGTACTTCCCCGACGGCGCCGGCATGGACGGATTTTTCGTGTCTGTGTTGAGGAGGAAAGGATCGTGAGCGCGCTGATCGCGATGGACGAAGCGCAGCTTGCAGCGCTTGTCAAGGAATGCGGGCAGCCGCCTTTTCGCGCAAAGCAATTGCGCGAGTATGCGCTCAAGGGCACGCCCGTCGAGGGGATGTCGTCACTGCCCAAGTCGATGCGAGACCTGCTCGTTGCAAAGGGGGTGACCGCGCTCGCGGCGACCGTCGTCCAAAGCAAGACTTCCGCGATCGACGGCACGACAAAGTTCTTGTTCGCGTTCGGCGACGGCAACGTCGTCGAGGGCGTTTTGATGAAATACGAATACGGCAATTCCGTCTGCGTTTCCACTCAGGTCGGGTGCGCGATGGGATGCAAATTTTGCGCGTCGACGCTGGACGGCAAGGTGCGCGACCTCACCGCGGCGGAGATGCTCTCCGAGGTGATCGCCGCAGGCAGTGCGGCAGGCGGCGTCAATCACGTCGTGCTGATGGGCAGCGGCGAACCGCTGGACAACTACGGCGAAGTGACCGAGTTCATACGCAGACTGTGCGTCGATCTCGGGATGTCCAAAAGGCACATCGCGCTGTCGACGTGCGGACTGTGCGAGGCGATGGACAGGCTGTCGAAAGAGGAATATGCGCCCGTGCTGACAGTGTCGCTGCACGCGCCCAACGACGAACTTCGCAAGCGCATCATGCCGATCGCGAACAGATATCCGGTCAAGGACGTCGTCGCGGCGGCAAAGAGATATTTCGACTCCACATCGCGCAGGGTGATCTTTGAGTATTCTCTGATCGACGGCTTCAACGACACGCCCGAGTGCGCGAAGGAGCTGGCGGCACTGGTCAAGGGCTTCCCGTGTCACATCAACCTCATCCGCCTCAATCCCGTCAAAGAGCGCGGGCTTGCGGGCTCGAGCAAGGCGGCGGTAGCGGCATTTTCGGATGCGCTGACGGGGTATGGAGTGAGCAACACCGTCCGCCGCACGCTCGGCGCGGACATAGACGGCGCTTGCGGACAGCTTCGCCGCAAGTTTTTGGGAGGCGAAAAATGATCCGCGGTCAGATCGTAAAGGAGACGGGCGGACGCTTTTTCGTCAAGACGGACGACGGCGAGAGGATGGTCTGTTCCGCGCGCGGCAAGCTCAAAGAAAAGGGCGAACTCTATGTCGGCGACATCGTCTTTGTCGACGACGACGGCTCGCCGGTCATCGAAAAACTCGCGCCGCGCGAGAGCATGCTGGTGCGTCCGTACGTCAGCAATATAGACGGGATAATAATCGTGTTGGCGGTGCAGCCGCGCCCCGACTTTTTGCTGGCGGACAAGATGATCGTCGGATGCGTCCAGCAACAGCTCGACGCGATCGTCTGCGTGAACAAGTGCGATCTGGACGGCAGCGACGAACTCGTCGCCAAGGTCAAGACCGAATACGGCGCGGTCGCCGACGTCGTCCCCGTATGCGCGGCGGACGGCACCGGGATGCAGGTCGTGCGCGAGATGGTCAAGGGCAGGTTCTTCTGCCTCGCAGGGCAGTCCGCGGTAGGCAAGTCGTCGATGATCAACGCGCTCTGCGGCGGCGACAGGATGGCTGTCGGAGGACTCGGGAAAAATCTGCGCGGCAGACACACCACGCGCCATGTCGAGATCATCGAGCTCGGCGACGGCACAAAGATCGCCGACACTTGCGGGTTTTCGAGGTATGAGATCCCGCTCGTCGACCCCGCGACTCTGTCCGGGTGCTATGTCGATTTTGACGAATATCGCAACCAATGCCGCTTCCGCGGCTGTACGCATACCGTTGAGGAGTGCTGCGGCGTGAAAGAGGCGGTCGCCGAGGGCAAGCTGCCCGAGGAAAGATATCAAAGATATCTCGCCCTTTACGACGAGATGTCGAGGAGATGGGAAAAACGCTATGGCTGACAAAATTTTGATCGCGCCGTCCATACTTTCTGCGGACTTCGCGGCGATGGGCGACGCGGTGAGATCGCTCGAAAAGTGGCGCGCCGATTGGGTGCACTGCGACGTGATGGACGGCAGGTTCGTCCCCAACATCACTTTCGGCATGCCGATGGTCGAGGCGCTCAGGCGCAACACTTCGCTCACGCTCGACGTGCACCTGATGATCGTCGAGCCCGAAAAGTATGTCGAGCGCTTCGTCAAGGCGGGCGCCGATCTTGTGACATTCCACCCCGAGGCGAGCAAGGACGTGCACGGCACGCTCGCTGCGATCGCGGCGGCGGGCGCAAAGCGCGGGCTTGTGCTCAATCCGGACGTAGCGGTCGGCAAGGTCGAGCCCTATCTCGACGAGTGCGACGTGGTGATGCTGATGGGGGTGTTCCCCGGCTTCGGCGGTCAAAAGTTCATCCGCGACGTGCTGCCCAAACTGACCGAGCTCAAAGCGTTGCGCGGAGACAGAAAGTTCTTGATCGAACTCGACGGCGGAGTGACCGAAGACAATGCAAAAGAGATAGTCGCCGCAGGAGCGGACGTGCTCGTCGCCGGCAGCAGCGTGTTCAAGTCGCAAGACCCTCAAAGGACGATCGAGGTGCTGAGGTCGTAGTCAAGACAGTAAAGACAAGTATTGTCGTTGAGCGGCGCATTGCGTCGCTCATATTTGCGTCGTGCAGTTTGTCTTAACAATGTTCCGCCGATCGGCGCATTTGTCATTTAGGTATCGTCGCATCGACGCATTGCGCAAGAGGGCGGCGAAAAGAAAACATCGACGACCGCCGGATCGCCGTACACGCCTCGGATCATTGTTACACGGCGCTCGCTTGATATGGAAGGCTCGCGTCTCGGGCGGAGGTGCGATCTCATACGGGAGAGAGGTAAAAGAGTCATCGCTTTACATAAAAATGCAATAAAAGTTATATCTAGTTATCTAATAGTTATTTTAGAGAACACACATATCATGCGACGACCGATTGCTTCGCGAAGCGGCTTTTTGTGATCTAATATGGCTTTGAGTGCGCGCATGGCGCGCGGAGACCGCTCTCAACCTATTCGGGTCCGACGAATTGATCAAACTTTGAGTGCGCGCATGGCACGCGGAGACCGCCGGCTTAGGGGTGCGAGATACGCTTTTATGTCAAATTTTGCTAAATATTTATAAAAATACTTTGTAATAATTAAAAATAATTGATACTACGATACCGTCAAACGCTTTGAACCTTTCGGCGTTTTAGCGCATATCCTGCACGAGGAGGTGAGCACATGAAGATCTTTTGTATCGATCCGCCAAAGGCGATCAAAGTGTTGCTGAGGGGCGTCTGCAAGTTGTTTGGGGCGATCTGAAAAAGCGGAGCCGCGATATTCGGAGTCGAACCGACCTTCGGGTTATTAGCCCGACGAAACCGTTCCTTCGGCGGCTCCATGCGCAAAATAGCATAATTTCGTGCGCATGTCAAGCCGTTTTTGTCTCATCGCGCTCAAATTGCGAGTTCAATGCGGCTCGATCGCACCGTGCGTTCGAGGTTTGCTCGATCGTCTAGAGGACAAAAGGCGTGCAGCTGTCGATGTTTGCGGCGGTTTTTCGGCGCGTTTTGTTTGTATTGCGCGCGTCACGGACAACTTTGTCTCGATTTTTGCAAAAACCGCTTCAATTGGCTTGCATTATTTCTTTTAACGTGATAATATATCAACGCACGAAACAAAAAGGAGGTCATCTTCTATGTCGAAAGTTTGCAGTATCTGCGGAAAAGGTCGTTTGAGCGGCAACAAGGTCAGCCACTCGAACCGTAAATACAGAAGGGCTTGGGGCGCCAATGTCCAAAAGGTCGAGCTTGTCAACGAGAGCGGCAAGACCGAGAGGGCTTATGTCTGCACCAGGTGCTTGAGGACGATGAACAAGAACGGCGCCATCGATGCCGATTGAGTTTGTTTGACAAAGTTCAGGACGCCGAAAGGCGTCCGTTTTTTATGCTTTTTCGGCGCGCGCTGCGTCAAAAAAGCGTTCGAGCGTTCGGTGCAAACGCGCGGCGGACAAGGCGGTGAGGCGCGGCTGTAAGCGTGATCTTTGTCGGGCGCAAAGTTGCGGCGCTGCGGTCGTATCGAGGCGATGCAGCTCGCATTTCGAGTCGTTCGCGGGCATTTCCGGCGGTGCTGTCCTTAAAGTGATATCGCGCGTTTTCGGTCACTTTGCGGCAAACGCTTGCAAATTTGCGCGATATTGTGTAATATATTAAGCGTATAGGGGCGCGAGCGCGGGCGAGACCGCGCGGCATGCCGCGGCTACGGCAAAGCGCGAAGGCGCATACGGTAAGCAAATATGGCTGTTAAGACGTTGAACAGATACGGTAAGATCACCATTACGGACAGCGCGATCGCTATGACCGCGCATTACGCCGCGCAGGAATGCTACGGCGTTGTCGATCTCGTGTCGCGTCGGCTTACCGACAGTATAATGCAACTTTTCAAAGGTGCTCCGACCGCCAAAGGCGTTGTCGTCGAGACCGTAAACAATAAGATATACCTCGAATTGTTCGTGGTATTGAGCGACGGCGTCAATGTTGACGCGATCTGCGATTCCGTTCGCAGCACGGTCAAGTATATCGTCGAGACTTTCACGGGTATGAGGGTCAGCGACATCGTGGTCAACGTCGTCGGTGTGAAACTCTGATTGGAGAGGATAATGAAAACTATCGATAACATCAAACTCAAAGAGATGTTTGTCGGGGGATATAAAAATCTGCTTGCCCACAAGGCGGAGGTGGACGCGCTCAACGTCTTCCCCGTGCCTGACGGAGATACCGGCACCAACATGTCGTTGACGCTCGGCTCTGCGGTCAAGGAGATAGAAGCGACGGAAGGGGATTGTTCGCAGCTTTTGACAGAGTTTGCGAGGGGCGCGCTCAAAGGGGCGCGAGGTAACTCCGGCGTCATCTTATCGCAGATAATAAAAGGACTTGCGCGTTATCTCGGGGATGAACCCCAGATCACGACCAAGGCGTTCGCGAAGGCGCTTTCGAGCGCCCGCGAGGTCGCATACAGCGCGGTGACAAAGCCCAAAGAGGGCACCGTGCTCACTGTCATTCGCTCGATGGCGGAGCATGCACCGGCGATCGCGAACAAAATTTCTTCGTTTATCACCTTTTTTGAGGCTCTCTTGGCAAAGGGCGAAGAGACCTTGCAGAAGACCCCCGAAATGTTGCCCGTGCTCAAAAAGGCAGGCGTCGTCGACGCAGGCGGACGCGGGCTTTTGTATGTGTTCCAGGGCTTTTATCTCGCGCTTGCGGGCAAAGAGATCGAGGAGACTCCGACGGACGCGCAGCCCGTGCAGCCCGTGCTCACACAGCTCGACACGGTCGGCAGCGACGAGCACGACCTTGACAACATCAAGTATGCGTACTGCACGGAATATTTTATAATCAATCTGAAAAAACATATAACCGAAGAAGATATCGAAAAATTGCGCGACAAATTGATGACCATCGGCGATTGCGTGATCGTCATCGGCGATGTCAATTTGGTCAAGGTGCACGTTCACACCAATTCGCCCAACAAGGCGCTCTATTATGCGCTTCAACTCGGCGAGCTCGACAAGATCAAGATCGAGAACATGCTCGAACAGCATCGTGCGCTCGTCCGCACGCGTGAGGCGAACAAGAAGCCGCTCGGCATGGTCGCGATCTGCGCGGGCGAGGGGTTTGCGTCCCTCTTCCGCGAACTGACCGTCGACGAGATCGTCGAGGGCGGTCAGACGATGAATCCCAGCGTGGACGACATCTTGCATGCGGTCGAAAAGGTCAACGCCGACAGCGTCATCGTGCTGCCCAACAACAAGAACATCATCATGGCGGCGGAGCGTGTTGCGGAATTGACCGAAAAACATTGTTATGTGCTGCCGACCGCAGAGGTCGCCGAAGGCATCAGCGCCGCGGTCGTGTTCGACCCGTCGCTCAGCGCCGAGGCGAACGTCGAGCAGATGAAAGAGGCGTTCGAGCGCGTCAATTGCGGCGAGGTCACCTGCGCGGTGCGCAAGACGGAGCTGGACGGCTTCTCGATCAAGATCGGCGACTATATCGGACTTGATTCCAAAAAGATAGTTTCTCACTCTAAGACGCTCGACAAGGCGGTGCTCGGGCTTGTCGACAAGCTGGTCGGCAAGGACAGCGAAGTCATCACCCTCTATTACGGCGCCGACGTGACAAAAGAGGATTCGGAGCGCATGACCGAGGCGATCGAAGAGAAGTATCCCGACTGCGACGTCGTATGTTATTACGGCGGTCAGCCGCACTACTTCTACATGATCTCGGTGGAGTGAGCCGATAGGACGTATGCACGCCGCGCCGATCCGGCGCGGCTTTTTCGAATAAGCGGACGCAAGCGTTCGGACGGCGTGAAGACATGCGATAGGCATGTGCAGCCGGGCAAGAAGAGAAGTTTTGCGCCGCAAAAAGCGAACTATTGTTCAAAACAGCTGCCGCGACGCCGCGGGGCAAGGAGAAGATATGCAACTCGAAGAATTGAAAGGAGTCGGTCAAAAGACCGCGGACAAGCTGCGCTCGCTCGGCATACGCGACGGACGCGACTTGCTCGACTTTTTGCCGTCCGAATATTGGGACATGACGCGCGAGGGCGATCTGCGCACCGCGCGCGAGGGTGAATATCTGCTCATCAAGGGGCGCGTTCGCAAGCTGACCAAGCTCGTCCGCACCGGAAGGCTCAATTTCTTTGCGGCGACCGTCGACGCTCCGAGCGGCTCGATCAAGGCGGTGTGGTTCAATGCGCCCTATCTGCGCAACAACATCGCCGAAGGGCAGGACCTCACACTGTGGGGCAAGCTGACGGTCAAGAAGGGCGCGCGCGAATTGATCAATCCCGGCTTTGAGGGTGCGGGTGGCGAAAGGCTCAAAGGCATCGTTCCCATCTATCCGACCAAGGGGCTCGTCGGGCAAAGCCTGATGCGCAAGCTGACGGCGGAGTGCGCGGCGAGACAAGAGGTCAAACCGCTCGTCGAGGCGGAAGGGCTGATGCCTCTCGGCAGGGCGTACTACGAGGCGCATTGTCCGACGTCGCTCGACGCGGCGAAGGATGGGATGAGAAGGATCGCGCTCGAGGATCTGACCGCGAGGTTGGTCGCCTATCGGCTGAGTAGGGAAGGGGAGTTGACAAGGCGCATGAGTCGGTGCAAATTGCCTTTTGAAACTATGGACGATCTGGTACATGCGCTGCCGTTCGAATTGTCGCCGAGCCAGCGTGCGGCGATCAAGGATATCGTTCGCGATATGAAGGGAGATGTGTGTATGAACAGGATGATCGTCGGCGACGTCGGGTCGGGCAAGACGGTCGTCGCGCTGTTGACCGCCGCATATGTCGCGCGGTGCGGAATGCAGAGCGTGCTGATGGCTCCGACCGAGATCTTGGCGCGGCAGCATTACGAGACCGCATGCGAACTGTTCGACGGCAGCGGCGTGACCTGCGCGCTCATCACCGGGTCGGACAGCGCCGCTCAAAAGAGAAAGATCCGCTCGTACGTCGCGTCGGGCGAGACGGATATATTGATAGGTACGCACGCGGTGCTTTCCGACGACGTGGTCTTTGCGGACCTTGGCTATGTGATCGTCGACGAACTCCATAAGTTCGGCGTAAGACAAAAGAGCGTGCTCGAAACAAAGGCAAAGGGCGTCGACGTCGCGGTGATGAGCGCGACGCCTATACCGCGCACGCTTGCGCTCGCCGAGTACGGCGACATTGCAGTCAGCACGATCGAAAGCCGCAAGAGCGCGGACGAATATGCCGACACGAGCATAGTCGCCGACGACAAGCTGGACGAGATGTTTGAATTTATAAGGCAAAAGGCGCTCGGCGGCGAACAGGCGTACATAGTGTGTCCGCGCGTCGAAGACAGCGAGGGCATGGAGCTGATGTCGGCAAAGACGGTGTATGAAGAGCTGACAAAGGGGCGCTTTGCAGATGTCTCTGTGGGGCTGGTCTACGGCTCGATGGCGGAAAAGCGCAAGACGGAGACGATGAAACTCTTCTCCGAGGGGAAGATATCAGTGCTCGTCGCGACGGGCGTCGTCGAAGTGGGCGTGGACTGTCCGGGGGCAAGCGTGATCGCCGTATTGCACGCCGATCGCTTCGGACTTGCGTCGCTTCATCAATTGCGAGGCCGCGTGGGCAGGCGGAGCGGTATGCGCTCATATTGCTTTCTTCATGCGGCGTCGGGCGACGCGTCGAGGCTCGAGATCTTGGAAAAAGAGTGCGACGGCTTCCGATTGGCGGAAAAGGACGCCGAGATACGCGGATACGGCGACTTCCTCGGCTGGAGGCAGAGCGGAGGCTCCGCATTCAAGATAGACATAGAGCTTTTGAGGGAGAGCAAACGCTGCGCCGACCTTCTCGGAGGTCGCCCGAAAGAAGAATTGCTTGCCGATCATCGCGTCAGAAAGTTCTATGATAGGGTCAACAATATAAGCATGAACTAAAAATTGTTCTAAATTAAGCCGATTTTTAGAATAATCCACCTGAAAAACCTGCTCAAATACTTATTTTGCGCGCAAAATATTATTTTAGTATACACGCGTCATTCGATAGACTTGACGCGCGTTTTGGTTTATAATTGTAACATCAAATTTACGGAAAGTTGCTATGACAGACAAATTCAAACAGCCGTCGGGCGTCCGCGATACGCTCCCGGCGGAGTGCGCGGCAAAGCGTGCGATCGAACAAAAGCTGCTCTCCAAGTTCGGGCAGTACGGCTACCTTCAAATAGACACCCCGGCGCTCGAGTATGGCGGGCTCTATTCCGAGGGCGACCGTTTCGATCTCGATCGTCTCTTCAAGTTTTCGGATTGCGACGGGGCGCTGCTCGTGCTCAGACCGGACATGACGATGCCCATCTCGCGCGTCGTCGCGACCAAGTTCGCTCCCGGCAGGTACAAGCTGTGCTATTTGGGCAGTACCTACCGCTTGACGAGGCGCAGCAACGGTTTGAGAGAGTTCACCCAAGCCGGCGTCGAATATATGGGAGCGAGCGGCACCGCATGCGACGCCGAGGCTGTCGCTTTGGCTATCGAGTCGCTGCTTGCCTGCGGGCTTGACGACTTCATCATAGACATAGGGCATGTCGGTTTTTTCGGCGGCATATTGAAACAGCTCGGACTCGACGAGGCTAAGCGGCGCGAGCTCGCCGCGCTTGTCGAGCGCAAGGATGTGATCGGCGAGAGCCTCTTCGCAGCGCGCGAGGGGCTGACCTCGGAGAGCATGAGCCTGCTTGCCGGGCTGCCGATGTTGTTCGGCGACGGCTCCGTCTTAGAGCGTGCGCGCGATCTCTGTCTCAACGACGAGATGAAGAAGTCGCTCGACGAACTCGACGCGCTCAACGCCGCGCTTGTCAAAGCCGGTTACGGCGACCGAATCAGTTACGACCTCTCCCTTGTCGGCGAGATGTCCTATTACAGCGGGCTTGTGTTCAAAGGGCTTTGCGAGGGGGCAGGCTCGTCCGTGCTCAGCGGAGGCAGATACGACAGGCTTTGCGACGCGTTCGGCAGGGGCGTGCCTTCGGTAGGGTTTGCGATCGCGGTCGACAGGCTGGTCGACGTGCTCCCTGCAAATGAGCCGACCCAAAGCGTCGATGAGGTGATCGGCTGCGACGGCACCCCGGACGGGATCGCCGCGGCGCTTGCCTACGCGTCTGCCGCAACCTCAAAGGGACGCAAGGTCGACTTTGTCGGGCAGTGCTCGAAGGGCGAACTTGACGAGTACGGCGTCAAAGCAACCATGTTCGGATCGGGGGAGAAGAAGTAATATGAAGCTCAAAAGAAATATGGACAAAACGGTTGTGTTTGCATTGGCAAAGGGCAGGCTCGCCGAAAAGTCGGCGGACATACTTTGCCGCTGCGGCATAGACTGCGCCAACATCTTGGAACCCACCCGCAAGCTCGTCTTGACGGACGCGAGCGGCGCATACGAATTTATATTCGTCAAGCCCAGCGACGTGCCCGTCTATGTCGAGAGGGGCGTCGCCGACGTCGGCGTCGTAGGCAAGGACACGTTGCTCGAGTCGGGCGCGGACGTCTATGAGCTCGTCGACCTCAGGTTCGCCGCCTGCAAGCTGGCGCTCGCCGGCTATCCCGGGTTTGACGTCAAGGAGGCGCGAAACGGGCTCAAAGTCGCGACCAAGTACGGCAATTTTGCGCGCAGCTATTTCGAGAGCCGCGGGCTCAACGCAGACATCATCCCGCTGCACGGGTCGATCGAGCTTGGTCCGATCGTCGGACTTTCGGACATCATCCTCGACATCGTCGAGAGCGGCAAGACGCTCAAAGAGAACGGACTTGTCGTGCTCGAAGAGATCTGCGACTGTTCGGCGCGGCTGATCGTCAACAAGGTCAGCCTCAAGACCAAGTCAAAGGCGCTTATCCCGCTTGTCGCCTCGATCAAACAAGCGGTCGCGGAGAAGATATGATACCCATTTTGAGATATGGCAAAGACAATGCGGACAGGGTGTTCCGCCGCACGCAGCTGGGCGATCCCCAAAAGGCGGCTGCGGTAGCGTCGATCATTGCGGACGTGCGCAAAAGAGGGGACGAGGCGCTGTTCGAATATGCGGCGAAGTTCGACAAGGCGGAGCTTTCGGCGCAAAACATCGAGGTGACGCAGGCGGAGATAGACGCGGCGTACGACGAGGTCGATCCCGCGCTTGTCGAGAGCTTGCGCCGCGCGGCGAAGAACGTCTTCGACTACCATGCGCGTCAGCGCGCCAAGTTTGCCGACGACGACCACAAGGTCGGCAAGTCGAGCACTCTCGGGTGGAGATACCGCGCGCTCAAACGCGTCGGGCTTTATGTTCCCGGCGGCAAGGCGAGCTATCCGTCGACGGTGCTGATGACCGCGATACCCGCGGTCGCCGCCGGCGTGGAAGAATTGATCGTCTGTACGCCCAATCTGACCAATCCGCTGATCGCTGTCGCGTGCCGCGAGTGCGGCGTCAAAAAGATCTATCGCGTGGGCGGCGCTCAGGCTGTCGCGGCGATGGCGTACGGGACGGAGAGCATACCGCGCGTCGACTTGATCGCAGGTCCCGGCAACGTGTTCGTCACCCTCGCCAAAAAGCAGGTGTTCGGCGACGTCGCAATCGACATGATCGCCGGTCCCAGCGAAGTTTTGGTCATCGCGGACGAGAGCGCAAATCCCGATTGGGTCGCGGCGGATCTGCTGTCGCAGGCGGAACACGACGAGTCGGCGGCGGCGATCTTGGTCACCGACAGTGAGGAGTTCGGAGCAAAGGTCGCGGCGTGCATAGAGGAGCAGACCGCTAAGCTGCCGCGCCGCGCGATCGTCGAAAAATCGCTTGAGACCAACGGCGCGGTCGTCGTATGCAAGGATCTGGACGAGGCGGCGGCGGTCGCAAACATGGTCGCGCCCGAGCACCTTGAAGTGTGCACGCGCAACGCGCGCGAGCTCGCCGCGAAGCTGCACAACGCTGGCGCGTTGTTTGTCGGCAATTGGTCGCCCGAGCCTCTCGGCGACTACTTTGCCGGTCCGTCGCATGTGCTGCCGACCAGCGGCAGCGCGCGGTTCAGCTCCGTGCTCAGCGTGGACACGTTCATGAAAAAGACAAGCTACATCGAGTATTCGGGCGAGGATCTTCTCGCCGCGGCGGACGACATCACCGCCCTTGCCGACAGCGAGGGCTTCGGCGCGCACGCCAATTCGATCAGGATAAGGAGAGAGAAATGAAACAGCAAAAGAGACAGGCGGAGATAGTCCGCGACACAAAGGAGACCCACATCAAACTTGCCGTCGATCTCGACGGCGGCGCGGTCGCGGTCGACAGCGGCATAGGCTTTTTTGACCATATGCTCGAATTGCTCGGCTATCACTCGGGCTTCGGGCTCGAGGTGAGCTGCGAGGGCGACACCCGCGTGGACGGGCATCACTCGGTCGAGGACGTCGGCATCGCGCTCGGCAAGGCTTTCGCGCAGGCGGTCGGCGACAAGAGAGGTATCGCGCGCTACGCGACCGTGACCATCCCTATGGACGAATCGCTTGCTACGGTCAGCGTCGATTTCAGCGGCAGACCGTTCCTCGTGTTCAACGCCGACTTCACCGCCGCGAAAGTGGGGGAATTCGATTTGGAATTGGTCGAGGAATTTTTCCGCGCGGTCGCGACGTACGGCGGCATAACGCTGCACGTCAACCTGCACTACGGATCGAATAACCACCACAAGGCGGAGGCGATCTTCAAGGCGTTCGCAAGGGCGATATCCGCCGCCGTCAAGATCGTTTCGGACGAGATCCCCTCGTCCAAAGGCGTGCTCGAATGATCGCGATCGTCGATTACGGAATGGGCAATCTGCGCAGCGTGCAGAAGGCGTTCGAGTATCTCGGCATCGACGCGAGGATAGGCTCGGACAGGGCGCTGCTCGCGGACGCGTCGCACATCGTGCTGCCCGGCGTGGGCGCCTTTGCGGACGCGGCGGAGGCTTTGCGGCGCGCCGGACTCGACGAGGAACTCAAAAGGCAGATCGCCTCGGGCAAGCCATTCCTCGGTATATGCCTCGGCATGCAGCTGCTCTTCGACCGCAGTTTCGAGGACGGCGAGCACGAGGGGCTTTCGCTCGTTCCCGGCGAGGCGGTGCGCTTTGACGTCAAAGATCTCAAGGTGCCGCACATCGGCTGGAACACCGTCAGGGTCGTCAAGGAGACGCCGCTGTTCAAGGGCGCGAAAGATCTTTGCTTCTATTTCGTCCACAGCTATCACGCGGCTTCCGTCGCGCCCGACTGCGTGGAGACGGTCTGCGAGTACGGCTGCGAATTTGTCTCGTCCGTCAACCGCGGCAACGTGTTCGGCGTGCAGTTCCATCCCGAAAAAAGCGGTGAGGCGGGACTTGAATTGTTGAAAAATTTCGGAGGCATGGCATGATACTTTTCCCCGCGGTGGACATATTGGACGGGCGTTCGGTGCGGCTTTTGCACGGCAAACGCGACGCGGTCACCGACTATGGCGATCCCGTCGACAGGGCGGTGCGCTGGGCTGAGGCGGGCGCGAAGTTTTTGCATGTCGTCGACCTCAACGGCGCGTTCGGGGACGGAGACAACGCCGCGACGATCGCGCGTATCGTCCGCGAGACATCGCTTCCGGTACAGGTGGGCGGCGGCATAAAGAGCGTGGACCGCGCGGCGTACTACATCGAAGAGGCAGGCGCGGAGAGAGTGATCGTCGGGTCGGCGATCGCGCTCGATCCGGGCGCCGCGGACGCGATGTGCGCGCGCTTCGGGCGCAGAATAGTCGCCGGCATTGACGTCAAGGACGGCTTCGTCGCCGTCAAGGGATGGGTGGAAAAGTCGACGATGACCGCTTTGCAGGCGGCGCTCGCGATGAAGGAGCGCGGCTCGGACACCGTCGTATACACCGACATCAGCCGCGACGGCGATCTCAGCGGAGTCAATGCCCAAGCGACCGCAAAACTCGGCAAGGACAGCGGCATGAACATCATCGCCAGCGGCGGCGTTGCGGGTATGGAAGACCTCGCACGGCTGCATTCGCTCGGCGTGTACGGCGCGATCTTGGGCAGAGCGATATATGTCGGCGCGATCGACCTTCGCGAGGCGGTCTCGCTGTACGGGGAGGGAGTCTGATGCTTGCAAAGAGGATCATTCCCTGTCTCGACATCCGCGACGGACGCGTCGTCAAGGGCGTCAATTTCGTCAATCTCATCGACGCCGGCGACCCGGTCGAGGCGGCGAGGGCATACAACGCGATGCGCGCGGACGAGATAGTCTTTCTCGACATCACCGCGACGCACGAGGGACGAAACACGATGTACGACGTCATCGCTCGCGCGGCGGAGCAGGTCTTCATACCTCTGACGGTGGGCGGCGGCATAAGTTCGGTCGAGCACTTCCGCAAATTGCTGTCGCTCGGCGCGGACAAGATCAGCGTCAATTCGGCGGCGTTCCGCCGTCCCGAGCTGATCACCGAGGCGGCGCTCAAATTCGGCTCGCAATGCGTGGTCGTCGCGATCGACGCAAAGCGCAACGAAAAGGGTTCGTTCAACGTCTTTCTCAACGGCGGCCGCATCGATACAGGCGCTGACGCGATCGAATGGGCGCAAAGGGCAGTCGCGCTGGGCGCGGGCGAGATCTTGCTGACCAGCATGGACTGCGACGGCACAAAGGCGGGCTACGATCTCGAATTGACAAGGCGCGTGTCCGAGACGGTCGGCGTGCCGGTGATCGCGAGCGGCGGCGCAGGCAGCAAGGAGCATTTCAAGACGGTATTGACCGAGGGCAGGGCGGACGCGGCGCTTGCGGCGTCGCTGTTCCATTTCGGCGAACTCGGCATCGCCGAACTCAAAGACTATTTGCAAAAAGAGGGCGTCGTCGTTCGTCGGTGACGCAAGGAGATACGGACATGGACATCAAAGATTTCAAATTCGACGACAAAGGGCTCGTCTGCGCGATCGCTCAGGACGTGAAGACGGGCGAGGTTTTGATGCAGGCGTATATGAACGCCGAGGCGTTGCAGGCGACTTTGGACAGCGGCTATGCGACCTATTTCAGCCGTTCGCGCGGCTGTCTTTGGAAAAAGGGAGAGACGAGCGGGCACCTTCAAAAGGTCGTGCGCATAGACTACGACTGCGACGCAGACTGCGTACTCATGCAGGTGGAGCAGACGGGCGCGGCGTGCCATACCGGCAACCGCAGCTGCTTCTACCGCAATTTGAAGACCTTTGCGCATGTCCCGGACTATAAGGCGATCTTCGCCGAGATGGCGGCTATCGACGACCGCAAGGCGTGTCCCGCCGAAGGGTCTTACACCAACTATCTTTTGGACAGAGGCACCGAAAAGATTTGCAAAAAGGTGGGCGAAGAGGCGACCGAGACGGTCATCGCCGCTTGCACGGACAAGCGCGGCGAGATGGTCGGCGAGCTGTGCGATCTGCTCTATCACTGCCTTGTGCTTATGGCGGACAAGGATGTGACTTTGAGCGACATTTTCGCCGAGCTGGAAAGGCGCAGAGGCAAGGCGGCGAACCCCAAATACGGCAAGGGCAACATCGCCACAAACACCGATATGATCAAGAACAACAAGTGATTTAACGCACACCGGCATGAAAAAGCCTCCCCTTCGCCGGGGAGGCTTTTTTGCGCTGTATGTTCAAATGCGGTCGATGCGGAGCACATTCATTGCGTCGCGGCTCTCGCCGGTCGAGGTCGCCAGCGTGACCACGGTGTCGCCGGTCTTGATCATATTGAAATAGGTCGCTACCTTTGCGGCGTGAGAGAACACTTTGCCCATCTCCGCCTGCTCGGCGCCGTGCAGAGGATAGACGCCCCAGCTGAGCGCGAGCTGATAGTACGCCTTGTCCGTCGTCGTCACCGCGATGATCGGGCAGGCGGGGCGGAAGCGGCTGACCAGTTTTGCGGTGCGGCCGCTGCGCGTCGCGACGACGATCGCGTTGCAGTCGAGATCGTACGACGCCTTGACGGCGGACGCCGACAGAGCGTCCGAGATAGACTTGACGTCAAAGTCGCCGTACATATTGAAGCGTTTGCGGTAGTGTATAGATTTTTCGGTGTACTCGGCGATGTCGGACATGACCTTGATCGCCTGGACGGGATAAAGCCCCGCCGCTGTCTCTCCCGACAGCATGATCGCGCCCGTGCCGTCGTAGACGGCGTTGGCGACGTCCGAGGTCTCGGCGCGGGTGGGGCGCGGCTTGGAGATCATGCTCTCCAACATCTCTGTCGCGGTGATGACGCGTTTGCCCGCGGCGCGCGCGTGCTTGATCAAAGATTTTTGGATCGCCGGCAGTTCGATGAAAGGCACCTCGACGCCGAGGTCGCCGCGTGCGACCATGATGCCGTCCGCGAGCGAGAGGATGTCGTCGATGTTCTCGACGCCCTTGCGCGATTCTATCTTTGCGATGACCTCGATGTTTTCGCCGCCGTTGGCGAAGAGGAAATCTTTGAGTACGCGGATGTCGTTCGCGGTCGAGACGAACGACGCGGCGATGAAGTCGACGTCTTGCTCGATGCCGAACAGCAAGTCCTCTCTGTCCTTGTCGCTGAGGTAGGGCAGGTTGAGTTCGGCGCCGGGGACGTTGATGCTCTTGTGGTTGCTCAACGTGCCGCCGATGACGACTTGCAGCTTGACGACCTTGTTCTCGATCGACTTGACCTGCATGCGGATGAGCCCGTCGTTGATGAGCAAAAAGTCGCCGGGGCGCAGCATCTTGTAAAAGTCGCGGCAGGACACGCTCGCTCTGTGAGCGTCGCCGACGATCTTTTCGTTGACGATCTCGAACTCGTCGCCTGTGACGACGTCGGCGGAGCCGTTCTCAAACGTCCCCAGACGTATCTCGGGACCGCGCGTGTCCAGCATCAATGCGACCGGCGCTGACAGATCGCGGCGGATCTCTTTGATCAATGCGATGCGCGCCGCATGTTCCTCGTGCGTCGCATGGCTCATATTGATACGGGCGACGTTCATGCCCGCCTTGACCATGGCGGTCAAAATGTTTTTGTCCGAACTCGACGGACCCAAAGTGGCGATGATCTTAGTCTTTCGCATATATTTCTCCTGTAACCGTAAAGATTATACGGCATACGCGCGCAAAAGTAAAACGTTTGGCGGGGGAGAGGGGTGTATGATATTTTATTAACGAATTTGGCGACAAGCAAAAACCGAATTTAGCACGTTCTATCGCCAAAATTCAAGCGATTCGGACAAATTAAATATTGTGAAAAGGAAAAAGAGGGCAGATTATGGCAGTATTGCAAAAAATTTTTTCAAGCGGTGAAAAATCATTGCTTTTTTCGCCGAGATTGAGTAGAATATAAAAGCAACCTCATGGAGATATAGCTCAGTTGGTTAGAGCGCTGTGTTCACATCGCAGAGGTCGTGGGTTCGAGCCCCTCTATCTCTACCAGCGCTTCGAGCGTCAGCTTGAAGCGATCCAAAAAACAGGGAGTTTGGCACAAATGCCGCTCCCTGTTTTTTGTTTCGCCCTTTGCCTCGCTCTCCGCTCCGTGCCGATATCGGTAAACGAAATTGTGACGCTCGGCAAGCCTCGCTATTCCGTCCTCGCTTTGCTCGTCCTTACGCGCCCCTCTATCTCTACCAGCGCTTCGAGCGTCGGCTTGAAGCAATCCAAAAAACGGGAGTTCGGCACAAGTGCCACTCCCTTTTTCTTGTCTCGCACTTTGCCTCGTTTGTTTGCCTTCGCCAAGGGCGAAGTCCCTGACCGGTCGAGGTGACCGGATTTGTAAGGACGAGCGAAGCGAGGACGGAATAGGCGAACGCAGAGAGCCGTCACTATTTCAAACGGGACAAGTTTCTTTGACCGAAGGGACGAGCGAAAGGCAGAAGGCAAACAAAAAAGCGAGGCGGAATTGCCTCGTTTGTTTGCCTTCGCCAAGGGCGAAGTCCCTGACTGGTCGAGGTGACTGGATTTGAACCAGCGGCCTCTTGGTCCCGAACCAAGCGCGCTACCAAACTGCGCTACACCTCGACATGGAGCTGATGGGCGGATTCGAACCGCCGACCTATTCATTACGAGTGAATTGCTCTACCGACTGAGCCACATCAGCATATCAAGCCTATTTATTTTACAAAATAATAATGCGTTTGTCAATGATGCGACGGCAATTTTATCAAAATATTTTGCAAGCGCGTTTGTGTTGAAAATCGCGTCAAATCAATGCAAAATCCGCGCTATTTCGCGATGTTTGCGCGCGCGGCAAAATCTTTGCGCAATTTTTGAGAGAAAACGCTTTACAATCGTTTTTGTTTTTGGTATATTTAATAGGCAATTCGGAAGCATAGCTCAGTTGGGAGAGCACCTGCCTTACAAGCAGGGGGTCATAGGTTCGAGCCCTATTGTTTCCACCAAAAGGATATGCGAGAGTGGCTCAGTGGTAGAGCGTTGCCTTGCCAAGGCAAATGTCGCGAGTTCGAATCTCGTCTCTCGCTCCAGTGACAACGAAGTACGCGAGTTGCGTACAGAAATAAAGCGTGGCACCATAGCCAAGTGGTAAGGCAAAGCTCTGCAAAAGCTTGATTCCCCAGTTCAAATCTGGGTGGTGCCTCCAAAACAAACTCCTCAAATCGAGGAGTTTGTTTTTTACTAATTTAATACGGATACCCCAGTGACGCGATTGCGCCTCGATATGATGATATCTCGGCATCCCCTAGCGGCAATCGCTATTCCGTCGCT
>ERZ1643250.51-NODE-51-length-156479-cov-14.958031_pt1 | contig 156479 bp, 128 predicted proteins | sample MGYA00579262_ERZ1643250 | MGnify/ENA primary metagenome ERZ1643250 (study PRJEB29033, sample SAMEA4952265) | chicken gut metagenome | biome: Broiler Chicken; feature: Gastrointestinal Tract; material: Caecum | place: Ireland | collected 2018 | study: Broiler... | reverse complement strand
CTGTTTCTTATCAAAGAAGAATTTTTCCCATAGACACAGAAAATTTTACGCTCTCTAGTGATGTGCATTGGCTCTTGTATTATCTTATGAAAATTTAGAATTCAAGAACCTGTTTCCGTAATTCTCGGTTGGCGACTAATGCCATAAATCGTCGCAGGATCTGCCTTTTTTTATCAAAGTCTTCTTTGGGTTCTTTTTTCTGAAGAAGTTCTTCGTAAATCATCCACAGAGTTTGATATTTTATATTCATCAGGTTCTCCAAAGATTCCTCAAAAAAATCATAAAAAGTATATACATCATATTGTTGATCTGCCTGGGACATTAAATTTACCATATATCGAAGAGGGTGTTCTGTTTCGAGTCTGGAATTTTCGTTAAGAAACTTCTGGTATTTTTGTTTGATTGATTGAAACCACTTTTTTAAGTCTTCAGTAAACTCAAAATCGCAGTTCTCCTGCCAATAAGGAATCATATCGTCAGCGGATATTTCTAAATATTCGGCTGTCGATACAGGTGGAACATAATAGCCTTCGGTTCCATAAAGTCCTGGCAAACGTCTTTCAGCAATATCTTTAATCTTTTCCCAAAGAGCCCAGAAATCTTTATTGTAAATTTCGGACAATTTCTTTACAAATAAAGCTGGAGCATCCGTAAGTATAAAATTTTTAAAAATGTTCTGCATCAGATCTCCGTCTAATTTTTTCCAGAATTTGCAGTCGGTATCTTCTTGATAATATTTTTGCAGAGTATCCATTAAAATCTGCAGCTGCCTTTCAGGCTCTTCCCTATTATTCTTTCTGTATTCTTTCAGATATTCCAGAAGGTATTCCAATGCATGCATAAAAACTCTGTCTTCAGTTTCAAGAGATCTTTTATCAACACATTCTATTGCGGCGGTAGATCCTTTAAGAACAGCAGTTATTTCAAACCAGCCGATAAAAGCGTGACGTTTCCATTTGAAAGGCTCCCAATCGATTTTTTCATCTTTATAACAGTAATCTGAGAAGTGTAACATCTCAAATAATTTCCAGGGATCAAAGTTTTTAATATGTCTCGTTTCCTTAAACAGATAATTGATCCATCCAACATATAGCCAGCAGGTTGCTGGAAATGTGTTGATAAAGGTAATGGAGACACCCTCCGTATACTGTTCCTGTAAAACATAAGCTGCAACTATAACATTACGAAACTGTTGATAACCGATTTTTCCGCTCCAAACGGAGCAGGATTCACGAGTAAATCCGGCATTTTCCCAAAAATCGTCTTCAAAATAGTTATAGCAGAAATTCATTCCTTCATCTGTTGAACTGGCAAATTTTATAAGAGTAAATTTTTTTCCATATAGCAGGACATGTTCGGAGTCCATCATACCGCCGGCTCGAAACAAAGCTTCCAGGCGGGATAAAAATTCTTCTCGTTTTTCTTCAGGAATATAACTTCCCGGTTTTGATAAAAGAGCTGCAAATGTTCCCATATTTTCCTCCATTCATCCAAATTTTAGACTCATAATATTATAAATAGTAATGTCTGTTGTATATTTACTATACTATATTGTGGATAAAATCACAATATATTGTTTTGTCAAAATTTATATAATATTAATAGTTTAATAAAAGAGGAGTAATTGGAATGATTGATTTTAGCCCATTATGGAAAACTATGAAATTGCGGGGAATAACTCAATATAAATTACTCCAAAGTGGAATCGACAACAAAACCTTGGACAGTTTGAAAAAAAATAAAAACATAACATTACTTACTCTGGAGAAATTATGTCGTATTTTAGAATGTACGCCAAACGAAATCATCCGCTTTACAGATGATTAATTGTTTCGTAAAAAATAGAGATTGAACTGTTTATTCTGATTTTCTACAACATTGCTGTATTCTTTTTATCTTGTCTATCCATACTCAGATGATCCCATAAAAAGTTTGATATTATTGGAAACAATTTATGACATATTGTTTTTGTAGATTTTAATATGTTTTTTACGGAAGAGGGGGTGTTTAATAAAAACGTGCGGTGCGAATGGAAATTCTCACTGCAGTAAGATGAGCAAGCCTACAAACAAGGCCAGTAAAAAATACTCGAAGATAAAAGAAAAATCCTGTGTATATAAGGATGTATAATTAAGGATATGCAGAAAGTTGGTGTAACAAAACAATGGAAAAAATTCTAAGGCCGAAAGATATCCAAAAGCATCTCGGAATAAGTAAAACCAGAACATATGAATTAATAAAGATGCGGGGATTTCCCAAAATACAGATAGGCCACAGGTATTATATACCGGAAAATGCTTACAAAAAGTGGATCGAAAACAATACGAAGTCAAAAATATTATTTTAAAGTCAGATTTCTCAAAAGAGTGGTTAGCCTGTTTCCTGAGACTGAATTACAGCGGATCAGGAAACAGGCAGATTTCAATTAGTTTTGTTGATAGACTGAGCCATATTGTTGTCAGAAGAAGAAAAAATTTCATTTAATTTAGCCATGGCAGAAACTTTTTGCTCGTCAATAATATGTATATAAATATTATATGTTACAGACACATCTTTGTGTCCAAGTATTTCAGATACAACTTTAATATCCACACCTTTTTTTATGAGAAGAGAACCAAAGGTATGTCTCAATGCATGAACCGTACATTCGGAAACAGAACAGTTGGCTCTGAGCATGATTTTTTTGAGTGTTCGATTAACATTTTGCCGGGATTTGATTTTACCGCCATTCTTTGTAATAAATACATAATCGTCAGGCGTATGGTCTGGATTTAATTTTTCTTCATGTTCTATAATTAGCAAGGCCTGTTCATTTAGCGGAATGGAACGATATCCCGACTGTGTTTTTGTACTCGAGACACTGTGAACGTATTTATTGTCGTCAGATCGGTCTTTGACCGTGGCGGCGTTTTTACTTACCGTAAAGTATTTTTTCTCAGAATTGATATCTTTCCATTGCAATTCTATTCCTTCGCTTATCCGGATTCCGGTAAATAAAATAAACATTAGCAGATATGCATTATTTCCATAAGTGGATTCGCCTATTTTTCCGCCAAAATTAAATCCCGGTGTATTTATACGTTTTGCTTCGAGGCAAAATTTATTAACATCTTCTTCTGTCAGGAATTGTATCTTTTTCTTTTTCTTTGCCACCACATCTTCGTGGGGGATTTTGATATCATCCAGATCAATGAACTGAGAAAAATGGTTATGTTTATTTCCATAATTAATGCATTGTGAAAGGATGGCATAATTTTTCTTTATGGTTGATCGTGAGTAATGCTTTGCCAGAGAACTATAATATTGAATGAAATCATCGGTAGTTAAAATACCTACTTGTTTATCAGACAAATTGTTAAAGGTATAATTAAGTAACTGACCATTTAGGCAGGCCTCATAGCCATCGGTTGAATTCCGTTTGATTTCCAGTTTTTTTTGATCCAGAAGCCAGGAAAGAACATAATCGCCAAAAGCCTGGCGGCGGATGTCTTCAACGGCGGATGTAAGATGTTGTTTCTGGGTTTCTTCCCATTTTCTTCTTTTAGTGTTAATTTCAGAATTTGTTTTGCCGTAAAAATATTTGCCCTCAGTGTTTCGAAAATATTTATAGGTAACACCTTTGATTGTTTTTGTTCCCCAGGAGCCTTCCCCATTATGCCGTCTTGCCATTTTACCACTCCGTTCAATTTAAAATAATATAATTTTTTTCGGCAAATACTTGACAATTTTTATGGCTGTTGCTAAAATATGTCTCGTGTCAAATATATGCCCTTTATTATAGTTTTCTACCTTGATATTATATCAATAATTAGGGTAGAAATCAATAAACACGGGGAGAGAAGAGTGGATGAGTATTTCTACCCTGATTTCTACCCTAATCGTTCTGGTCTTCTTAATACTTTGTTGATATTGTAAAGGAATTGACAGATAATTCTGGAGATTCCGAAACCCTAGTAAATACAAGGTAAATCGGAACATAAAAGGGCAAAAATAACACAAGCTGGAATAGCTCAGTCGGTAGAGCACTTCACTCGTAATGAAGGGGTCGAGGGTTCGAGTCCCTTTTCCAGCTTTTTGACAGGCCGGGAACATTTTGTCCCCGGTTTTTTTTCTTGCATTCGAAAAAAAATATGATATGATAAAATAAGTGCGAAAATATCTGCACTGTAATGTACGAAAGTGAATGAAAAATCTATAGATTCATAGAATGCATTGCTGAAAAAGAGGAGTTGGTATCTATGGATAGAACAGAACAGAAAATTCTTCGTCAGATTGATCATAACAGAGACAGGATTATAGCTTTTGCGGAGGATATAGCCGCCCACCCGGAACCTGGATTTGAGGAAAAGCGGACTGCTGAGAAAACAGCGGAGCTTCTGAGAAAACTGGGATACGAGGTACAGACAGGGCTTGCCCTGACAGGCGTGAGGGGAGACTGGGGATCTGAAAAGGGGCCTAACCTTACGGTGATCGGGGAGATGGACGCTATTGGATGCCGGACGCACCCCATGGCGGATCCGGCTAACGGAACTGCTCATGCCTGTGGGCATCATGCCCAGATGGCGGCTATGATGGGAACGGCCGTTGCTTTTGCGGATCCGGAAATCCGGAAAGAACTGGGCGGTTCCCTGACTTTTTTTGCCGTTCCTGCGGAAGAGTATATTGACGCGGACAGACGGCCGCTGTTAAGAGAAAAAGGCGTGCGGTTCATGTCCGGCAAAAGCGAGCTGATCCGGATCGGCGCCTTTGACAGAACGGACATTGCCATGACGACCCATGTGCATATGGTTCCTGTGGAGGAGGACTTTTATCTGGGAAATCCCGCCTGCAATGGATTTACGGCAGAGCGGGTAACTGTGCGTGGAAAGGCCGCCCATGCGGCAGTGGATCCATGGAATGGAGTAAACGCTCTGAGCATTGCCACAAGCGCTATTCAGATGATGGCCCTGATGCGGGAGACTTTCCGGGAGGAAGACCATGTGCGGCTCCACAATGTGATCCGCAAGGCCGGGGATGTACTGAACAGTGTGCCCGATGAGGCTGTAGTGGAGACGAAGGTACGGGCGGCTTCTCTGGAAATGATTGAGAAGAACCGGGAAAAAGTGCACCGCGCCTATGACGGCGCCGCCTATGCTTTCGGAGGAAAGATTGAGAGAGAAGTGCTGCAGGGGTATATGCCCGTCATTCCCAGGGAAGCGGATGAAGCGCTCATCCAAGCGGCACGGGAACTGGGGCTTGATTACCGTACGGTACAGAAAGGTGATTTCAATAATGCCTGTACCGATGTGGGGGATCTGAGCCATCTGTTTCCAGTGGTGAATTTTACCTATAAAGGTTTCGAGGGAAAGCTTCACGGCGCGGATTTCAGGATCACAGACCCGGAAACGGCCTATATTCTTCCCGCGAAGCTTCAGGCCCTTACGGCGTATAAGCTTCTGAAAAACGGAGGAGAAAAGGCGCGGGAAATAAAAGACAGTTTTCAGCCGGCTTTTAATGTTGGAGAATATATCCGTTATGTGGAAAAGCTTCTCCTTGGGAAATAAGGAAATCCCGGAGGGAAAAGATACAGAAAAATACAAAGTAAAAATACACAGGAGGTTTCTATAGGAAAAGAGAATGACAGAGATTTGTTTGGAACTGAAAGATATCAGAAAAGGATTTGAAAGGGAGACAGACGTATTAAGAGGGATCAGTCTTGCTATCGGAAAAGGCGAGTTTATTACGCTTCTCGGTTCTTCCGGATGCGGAAAGACGACGACTCTGAGAATTATCGCAGGGCTTGAAATGCCCGATGCCGGACAGGTGTTTCTGGACGGGAAAGACGTTACATCCCTGGCGCCGGAAGCCCGTGACGTAAACACGGTGTTTCAGAATTACGCGTTATTTCCCCATATGAATGTGGCGGATAACATCGGATACGGATTGAAGCTGAAAAAAACGCCGAAAGCGGAGATCAGGAAAAAAGTAAAAGAAATGCTGGAGCTGGTCCAGCTGTCAGGCTATGAAAAAAGAAAGCCTTCCGAGCTTTCCGGAGGACAGAAGCAGCGCGTTGCCATTGCAAGGGCGCTTGTGAACAACCCGAAAGTCCTTCTTCTGGACGAGCCTCTGGGGGCTTTGGATCTGCAGCTTCGCCGGACAATGCAGGTGGAACTGAAGCGTCTTCAGAAAAAACTTGGCATTACTTTTATTTATATCACCCATGATCAGGAAGAAGCAATCAATATGTCCGACCGGATCGCGGTAATGAACCAGGGAAGATTTGAACAGATCGGAACGCCGGATGAGATATACAATCATCCGAAAACAAGCTATGTGGCTACTTTCGTAGGAAACGCAAATATCCTGAAGGGAACGGTCAAAGGAGCGGAGGGAGACGGCCGCTGCCGGGTATCTCTTCCGGGAGGCGAGATGCTGGCGGTTTCCGGGGAGAGTCCGGTAAAAGCAGGAGAAGCCGTGACTTTGGCTGTACGGAGTGAAAATATCCGGATTGAGGAAGAAAGCGGTCTGGAAGCAGAGGTTATGGAAAAAAGTTTCGCAGGGGGACTTTTGCGCGTTGTGCTGAAGCTTTCGGACGGGACAGAAGTGATCGCAAGCCGGTACGGAATTGACGCCGGGGTCCAGCCGGGGCAGAAGCTTCATATAAGTTTCCAGCCTGAAGACGCGGTCCTTGTAGACAGACCGGAGAAAAATCCCGGGGAGGAAGCTGATGCGTAGGCGCAGATCCAGCTCTGTCTGGATGATCCTTCCCCTGTATATATTTACTCTGGTATTTGTGGCCGGACCGCTGATCTATATGGTGGCCCTGAGCTTTTCGCAGTCAGCGGACGGATTCGGCGTACAGTGGTCCTTTACGCTGGAAAATTACAAAAAGATCTTGGAGCCGGTATACCTTCAGACTTTCCGGGAGTCTTTCCAGCTTGCTCTTACCAGTACGGCGATCATCTGTCTGGTCGGCTATCCCTTCGGATACTTTATGGCAAGGCTTTCCGATGGATGGAAGAAAAAAGCCATGCTGTTTCTGATGCTGCCTTTCTGGGTGAATTCCCTGATACGTCTGTATGGATGGATCATCATTCTCCAGAATAAAGGCGTTTTGAACTTTATCCTGAAAAAGATCGGGATAATCGATAAACCATTGAAAATATTATACAGTTATCCGGCGATCGTGGTGGGAATGGTTTATGTGCTCCTTCCCTTTATGATCTTGTCTGTGTATTCCAGCGCGGAAAAGCTGGACTGGTCTCTTGTGGAGGCTGCCCGCGATCTGGGAGCGTCGAAGACGAAGGCTTTCTGGACAGTATCCTTTAAGCTGACACTTCCGGGACTTCTCTCAGGCATTATCCTGACGTTCATCCCCTCCATGGGACTGTTCTTTATTGCGGATATTCTTGGAGGAAACAAGATCGTCCTGGTGGGAAGCCTGATCCAGGAGCAGATGACAAGAGGCAACAACTGGCCCTTTGCCGCGGCTCTGGCAGTGGTGCTGATGGTGCTCACCACACTGATGATCGTTTTGTACCGCCGGATCACAAATGTAAAAGAATTGGAGGGAATCGGATGAAAAAGAATACGAAGCTCTCCGGAGTGTATCTTGGAATTGTGTTTTTCCTGATGTACCTGCCGGTAGCGGTGGTCATTATCTTTTCCTTTAATGAATCAAAGCTGCCTGTTCGTTTCAGCGGATTTTCTTTGAACTGGTACCAGGAGCTCCTTCAGGATGAGGATATGCTGGAAGCCCTGAAAAACAGCCTGATCCTTGGCGTTTCAAGCTGTCTCCTCTCAGCCGTGATCGGAACGCTGGGCGCAGTAGGGCTGTCCAGGATCAAATGGAGAACAAAAGGAATTCTGGAATATGTTTCCATCCTTCCTCTGATGATTCCGGAAATCATCCTCGGCATGGTGCTGATGGCGTTCTTCTATCTTTTGAATATTCCTTTTGGAATGCTGACGCTTCTTCTGGGACATACCGTTTTCTGTGTGCCCTATATTCTCATGGAAGTGAAAGCGCGGCTTGCAGGAATGGATCCGGCTCTTGAGGAGGCGGCCAGAGATCTGGGGGCAGGTTCTTTCCGGGCCTTCTGGGACATTACCCTGCCGCTGATCATGCCGGCGGTTATGTCCGGTTCCCTGCTGGCTTTCGCCATGTCCATGGACGATGTGGTGATCAGTATTTTTGTAAACGGGCCCAGACTTTCCACGCTGCCGATCAAGGTATATACCCAGTTGAAAACCGGAGTGACGCCGGAGATCAACGCTCTCTGTACCCTGATGCTGGCGTTTACCATAGGCGTGCTTCTTTTGTACACTCTGATCGGAAAAATTTCAAAAGGAAGGAATAGGCTCTTTTCAACAAAGAAAAAGTAAGATATACTGTACCTACAGATCTTCACAGAAAAATCTGAATATAGATAAAAAAGGAGAGACGATATGAAAAAAATTTTAGCTGCTGCACTGTGTGCGGCTCTGGCAGTGCCTGTAATGGCGGTCCCGGTCAGCGCGGATTCCGATGAACTGGTTCTTTTTACCTGGGAAAACATGTTCCCGCAGGAAGTTTTGGACGGTTTTGAAGAAGAGACCGGCGTAAAGATCGTATATTCAAACTTTGATACAGATGAGACAATGCTGGAGAAGCTTTCCATGGCGAAAGGCGGCGACTATGATATCATTATCGCCGATGATTATATTCTGGAAAATGTGATCCAGGAGGGCCTGGCGGAGAAGCTGGATAAATCAAAGCTCAGCGGATTTGAAAACATCAATCCACTTTATCAGGGACAGTTTTATGATCCGGACGATGAATACACTGTTCCCTACGGAGCGGGAATCCCGCTGATCGTTTACGATCCGGAAATGGTGGACATTGACATTAAAGGCTACAGCGATCTGTGGGATCCTTCTCTTGAGGACAGCATCGCCCTGATCGCCAACTACAGAGTGATCAACGGAATCACCAATATGGCTCTCGGAAAGAGCATGAACGAAGAAGACGTGGAATCCATTAAGGAAACAGGAGAGAAGCTTCTGGAACTTGCCCCCAACGTGCGTCTGATCCAGGATGACAACACTCAGAACGCTCTTTTAAACGGAGAGGCAAGCGTAGGATTTATTTACACCTCCCAGGTGACTGCGGCTCTGGCGGAGAATCCGGATCTTAAGGTGGTATATCCGGAAGAGGGACTTGGCTTCGGCATCATGGGTATGTTTATCCCCAGCGCAGCGCCGAACAAAGATGCTGCGTACCAGTTTATGGATTACATCCTGCAGCCGGAGATCGCTGCGCAGTGTACAGATTTCATCGGATATTACAGCACAAATAAGGCTGCCGATGAATTTGTAAACCCGGATCTTGTTGTTCCGGATTCTGTAAAAAGCGGAGAGATCGTACAGAATGTAAGCGAGGAAGCAAACGAACAGTACAACAAGAACTGGACAGAATTCAGAGCTGCATGTGACTGACAGGCAGCAGGAGGGATGAAGGATGGAAATCTTTAAAGGTACAGCGACCTTTTCGGGAATTGCCATCGGAAAGATACTTTATTACAGCAGAGGGGAATACCAGATCCGTCAGTCCCTTGTCAGCAACATCAAAAAGGAAATTGAAGAGTTCCAAAGAGCCAGGTCCCAGGCGGCCGCGGCTCTTCTGGAGCTTTATGAAAAGAAGCGCCTCCTGAATGAACAGGAGGCGAAAACCTTTCTTGAACAGAAAAATCTTCTGGAATCAGAAAGCTATCAAAAAGCCATCGAAAGCTGTATTTCATCAGAAAAAGTAAACGCCGCCTATGCGGTGATGACAAACAGAGATGAGATCACAGAGACTTTCCGCAGTCTGGAAGAACCGGCGGTAAGAAAGAGGATCGCGGATATTCAGGAGATTTCCAACCGTCTGATCCAGATTCTTGGCGGCGCGTCTCTTCATATTAATCTGGGAGAGGAACCGGTGATCCTTGTAACGGAGTCTCTGTCGCCCACAGAGATCATGGAGATGGACAAGGAAAAACTTCTGGCTGTAGTCATGCATCATGGATCAGCCGTTTCCCATACTTCCATCGTAGCCAAAACTATGGAAATCCCCACTCTGGTTGATATTGTGGCAGACGACGCCTGGGACGGGCTGACGGCTATTGTGGACGGCTATACAGGAACTCTTTATCTTGACCCGGACGGGGAAATACAAAAAGAATATGAGATCCGTCTGGAAGCAGACAAAAAAGAAAAAGAAGAGCTTCTGAAGCTGAAAAATGAGAAAGATGTGACAGCGGACGGGAAAGAGATCGGCCTATATGCCAATATCGGCAACATGAGCGACCTGAATAACGTCCTTTATTACGGGGCGGCGGGCATCGGCCTTCTGCGCAGCGAGTTCCAGTATCTGGGCAGAGAAAGCTATCCAAGGGAAAACGAGCTGTTTCTGGCCTATAAAAAGATCGCGGAGACCATGGGCGATCGTCCTACGGTGATCCGGACGGCTGATCTTGGCGCGGACAAGCAGGCTTCCTATCTGGATATTCCGGAGGAGATAAATCCGATCATGGGAAACAGAGGGATCCGTTTCTGCCTTGACCGCAAAGAAATGTTCAAATCCCAGCTTCGGGCGATTTACCGGGCCAGCGTCTATGGCAACCTTGCCATGATGTATCCTATGGTTTCTTCGGAAAAAGAGATGGAAGAGATAGAAGAACTGATCCAGGAGGTAAAGCAAAGCCTGCGGGAGCAGGATATTCCTTTCCGGGATATCCGCACAAGCATTATGATTGAAACGCCGGCGGCTGTGATGATCAGCCGTGAACTTGCCAGACGTGTAGATTTCCTCAGCATCGGAACAAACGATCTGACCCAGTATACGCTGGCTATGGACAGACAGAACCTGCTGCTTAAGGATAAGTACGACGATCATCACCCGGCAATCTTAAGAATGATCCGCATGGTGGTCGAGGCAGCCCATCAGGAAGGACGCGAGGCGGGGATCTGCGGAGAGATTGCTGCAGACACAGCGCTGACGGAAACCTTCCTCAGAATGGGAGTGGATTTTTTGTCAGTGGTGCCGGCATGTATCCTTCCGGTGAGAAAAGCGCTGAGAGAAACAGATCTCGGCGGCAGATGAGGTATTCGATGAAAGAAAAAAGCAAAGTAATTCTTCTTCCCTGTAACTCCTACAGGGAAGATTCTGTTTATGAAAGCCTGAAAAAAGGGACAGAGCTTCTGGGAAGGCTTGACAGGCTGATAAAAAAAGAAGAATCTATTCTTTTGAAGCCAAATCTTCTGAAAAAGGCGGAAAACAGCCGCCCGGTGATCACCCATCCGGCCGTGGTCGGGATGTTTGCCAGAATCCTGAAAGAAGAGGGCTATGAAAAGATTACTTTGGGGGATTCCTGCGGAGTGGGAACCACATCCAAAGTCATATCCGGAACAGGAATGGAGGACTATCTGAAAGAATTGAATATTCCGGCGGCGGATTTTTCCAGAGGAGTGAAAACGGAATTTCCGGAAGGAATCCAGGCAAAAGAATTTATCCTGGCCCGGGAGGTTATAGAGAGCGATTGTGTGATCTCTCTCTGCAAGATGAAAACCCACGCCCTGGAAAGAGTGACAGGGGCGGTAAAGAACAGCTACGGCTTTGTCCAGGGACTTCATAAGGCAAAGGGGCACACTCAGTATCCAAGCGCGGACAGCTTTGCCAGAATGCTGGTGGATCTGAACCGGCTGGTAAGGCCAAGACTTTATGTCATGGACGGGATCACGGCTATGGAGGGAAACGGCCCAGGCTCGGGAGACCCTATAGCAATGAATGTGATCCTGATGTCGGAAGATCCGGTGGCTCTGGACAGTGTATTCTGTCATTTGATACACCTGAAGCCTCAGATGGTTCCAACAAATTATCATGGAGAAAAAATGGGGCTTGGAACCTGGAAGGCAGAAGAGATTGAGATCCTGACGCCGGAGGGGCGGATCTCTATGGAAGAGGCCGCAGAAAAATTCGGCAATCCTGACTTTCATGTGGACCGCCGGACTGTGCGCCGGGGTATCTGGGAACGAATGGCAAAAGCGCTGAATCTTTTCCAGAAAAAACCGTATATTGACGAAAGTCTCTGCATCAGATGCGGGGTCTGTGTCAAAAGCTGCCCTGTACCGGGAAAGGCTGTGGAATTCAGGAACGGAAGAAAGAAAGCTCCTGTTTATGATTACAAAAAATGCATCCGGTGTTTCTGCTGTCAGGAAATGTGCCCGGAGAAAGCAATCAAAGTGAAATGAAAAAAGTGCTTCTGAGAAAAGATCCGGTACGGATCCCTCAGAAGCACTTTTTTTAGCTGATGATCCCGGACAGCGCCCGGATAAATTCCGGAGTGGTGCCGCAGCAGCCGCCTACGAGAACAGCTCCCGCGTCCACCAGCGCCTTCATATGGCGGGCAAAGTCGGAAGACGTCATACTGTAGACAGCGTTTCCCTGATCGTCGATCACGGGCATTCCTGCATTCGGCTTTGCGATCACCGGAATGGAAACAGCCTCCCGTATGCTGCGCACTACGGATACAAGCTGATCCGGCCCTACGGAACAGTTGATGCCTACGGCGTCGGCTCCTGCGCCTTCCAGTGCGGAGACGGCTTCTATGGCGTTTCCGCCGCTGAAAATACTTCCGTCTGCCTCTACAGTAACGGTACACATGATAGGAAGACTGCAGACAGAATTCGCCGCGTCTACTGCAGCCAGAGTTTCCTCAATATTGATCATGGTTTCAGCTACGATCAGGTCAGCTCCGGCATCAGCCAGAATCCCGATCTGCTCCCGGTACATCTCGTAGGCATCCTCATAGGTGTAGCCGCCGTCAGCCGTGACAAACTGCCCTGAGGTAGTTACATCGCCGGCAACGTAACAGCGGTTCCCGGCAATTTCTCTGGAGTAGGAAAGCAGGGTGCGGTTAATATTTTCAATCTGATCTTCCAGATGATGATTTTTAAGGCTGAGTCTGTTTCCTCCGAAGGTGGGCGCGTAAATGATCTGGCTTCCCGCGTCAATATAATCACGCTGAAGCTTTTGTATGATGTCTTTATGCTCGATCACCCACTGCTCTGTGCAGATCCCTCTTGGCATACCCTGGGCCATCAGATTGGATCCGGTGGCTCCGTCAAGAAGAACTGTCTTTTGGGTGAGCTGCTGAAATTCCTGTTTAGTCAATGAAACCTCCTCCTTGTCCTGTTTTATCCACCTATTATAGCATGAAGAGAAGGATGGGGAAATAGAGAAGAACGGGGAAATAAAATTTTTGTGAGATTATTTTTTAAAATCATGTAAAATATATTGAAATCCCGCTGTTTTTATGATATACAGGAAAGGCTGCACTATTTGAAAACAACGGGATTTTTTGGAGGGAAAAGGATGAGCAATAAGCTGATAGATTTTATGCATATTTCCAAGTCTTACGGGATGCAGACAGTTCTCGATGATCTGAATCTTTACATAAGGGAAAATGAGTTTCTGACGCTTCTGGGTCCCAGCGGCTGCGGAAAAACAACCACGCTCCGTATCCTGGGAGGATTCGAGACCCCGGATACAGGAAAGGTGATCTTTGACGGGAAGGATATTACGAATCTCCCGCCGAACAAACGCCAGTTAAATACAGTTTTTCAGAAATATGCCCTTTTTACCCATATGACCATTGCGGAAAATATAGCTTTTGGTCTGAAGATCAAAAATAAAAGCAGACAATATATCCATGATAAGATCAAATACGCGCTGAAACTGGTGAATCTGGACGGATACGAAAACCGCATGCCGGATTCCTTGAGCGGCGGGCAGCAGCAGCGGATCGCCATAGCCAGGGCTATTGTAAACGAGCCCAAGGTGCTTCTTCTGGACGAACCTTTAGGCGCCCTGGATCTTAAGCTCCGCCAGGACATGCAGTACGAACTGATCCGTCTGAAAAACGAGCTGGGGATCACTTTCCTTTATGTAACTCACGATCAGGAGGAGGCCCTTACCATGTCGGACACCATCGTGGTAATGAATCAGGGATATATCCAGCAGATCGGCACGCCGGAAAAAATATATAATGAGCCGGAAAACGCCTTTGTAGCGGATTTTATCGGGGAGAGCAACATTATCTCAGCCACCATGGTAAAAGACCGCCTTGTAAAGATCCTGGGAGTTCCCTTCCCCTGTGTGGACGAGGGATTCGGGCAGAATACCCCGGTGGATGTGGTGATCCGTCCGGAGGACATCGACCTTTTAGAACCAGGCCAGGGAAGTATCGACGGAGTGGTGACCCATCTGATCTTCAAAGGGGTCCATTATGAAATGGAAGTTATGGCGAACAATTATGAATGGCTGGTACACAGCACAGATATGTTCCCGGTAGGGACGGAAGTCAGTATCCATGTGGATCCTTATGACATCCAGATCATGAAGAAACCGGAATCGGAAGATGAGGAGGCGGTAAACATTGAAGAGTAAACGTCTCCTGGCCGGCCCCTATCTTTTCTGGTCGGTATCTTTTGTGGTGATCCCTCTTCTTGTGATCGTGTATTATGCCTTTACAAACGATGAGGGGGGCTTTACTTTTTCCAATTTGGCGCAGATCACCACCGCTGAAAACCTGAAGGCTCTGGGACTTTCCGTACTTCTGTCTCTTGTCAGCACAGCGGTCTGTCTGATCCTGGCCTATCCGCTGGCTATGATTCTCAGCCAGAAAAACGTCAGCCAGACCAGCTTTGTGGTGCTGATCTTTATTCTTCCTATGTGGATGAATTTCCTTCTGCGGACAATGGCCTGGCAGACTCTTTTGGAAAAAAACGGCGTGATCAACAGTATCCTGGGCTTTCTGCATCTGCCGGCGCTGGAGATCATCAATACGCCTTTCGCTATTGTTCTTGGAATGGTGTATAATTTTCTGCCCTTTATGGTCCTGCCGATCTATAATGTCCTGATCAAGATCGATCCCAACGTACTGAACGCGGCGAGAGATCTGGGAGCCAATCCGGCGCAGACTTTTGTAAAGGTGACGCTGCCGCTGAGCATTCCCGGCGTGATCAGCGGGATCACAATGGTTTTTGTTCCCGCTTTGACCACTTTCGTGATCTCAGACCTGCTGGGAGGCGGAAAAATCCTGCTGATCGGAAACGTGATCGAACAGTCCTTTAAGCAGAACAGCAACTGGCATGTGGGAAGCGGACTGTCTCTTGTGCTTATGGTGTTTATTATTGCCAGTATGGCCCTTGTGGCGAAATATGACAAGGAGGAAGGAGGCGCGGCTTTTTGATCAGAAAATTTATTCAGAAAATCTACCTGGCGCTTATTTGCCTTTTGCTGTACGCCCCTATCGTTACGCTGATCGTACTGTCTTTCAATCAGTCGAAAACAAGAGCGAAATGGGGCGGCTTTACCCTGAAATGGTATCAGGAGCTTTTTAAAAACGAACAGATCATGAGCGCCTTTTATACCACCCTGATCATCGCTTTTCTTTCGGCGGCGGCGGCAACTCTGATCGGAACGGCCGCGTCCATTGCCATTCAGGGAATGAAACAGAGATGGAAAACGCTTTATATGGGCCTGACGAATATTCCCATGATGAATGCGGAGATCGTAATGGGCGTATCCCTGATGCTTTTGTTTATCGCTCTTAGGGCTACTCTGGGATTCGGCACGATTCTGATCGCCCATATCAGTTTCAATATTCCCTATGTGATCCTCAGCGTGTCCCCGAAGCTCCGTCAGACCAGCCGTCATACCTACGAGGCGGCTCTTGACCTGGGAGCTTCTCCGGTGAAAGCTTTTTTTAAGGTGGTATTTCCGGATATTGTGCCGGGGGTTCTTTCCGGATTTATGCTGGCATTTACCATGTCCCTGGATGACTTTGTGATCACGCACTTTACAAAGGGACCGGGAATAGACACCCTGTCCACAAAAATCTACACCGAGGTCCGCAAAGGGATCAAACCGGAAATTTACGCCCTTTCTACAATCTTGTTCGTGACTGTACTCGTTCTTCTGATCCTGGTGAATTATTCTCCTGACGGGAAGGAAGACGGCGAGGAGAGGAAAAAGGCCAAAAAGCCGTCCAGGGCAAAGGTGATCCTTTTGCGCCGTGTGATCCCTGCGGCGATCTGCATTGTGTTCATCAGCGGAGGCATTTATTATGCCAGTGAAAACAAAGTCATGAACTCGGAAAAGGTGGTAGTATACAACTGGGGAGAATATCTTGATCCAAAGGTGCTGACGATGTTCGAGGAGGAAACAGGGATTGATGTTGTATACGAAGAGTTTGAGACTAACGAGATCCTTTATCCCAAGGTAAGTTCCGGGGCTATTGCCTACGACGCTGTCTGCCCCAGCGATTATATGATACAGCGTATGATGGAAAACGGTCTTCTGGCGGAGATTGATTTTGACAACATTCCGAATATAAAATATATCGGAGAAGAATATATGGAGCAGTCCCGTCAGTTTGATCCGGAAAACAAATATTCTGTTCCCTACTGCTGGGGAACTGTGGGAATTCTCTATAATAAAACGATGGTAGACGGGCCTGTGGACAGTTGGGAGATTCTCTGGGATGAAAAGTACAGGGACAACATACTGATGCAGGATTCTGTCAGGGACGCGTTCGGCGTTGCCTTAAAGTATCTGGGATATTCCCTGAATTCCACTGACCTGGATGAACTGACAGAGGCAAGAGACCTCCTGATCAGACAGAAGCCTCTTGTACAGGCATATGTGATCGACCAGGTACGGGATAAGATGATCGGAAATGAAGCCGCCATAGGAGTGATCTATTCCGGAGAGGCTATTTATACGCAGAAAGAAAATCCTGATCTGGAATATGTAGTTCCAAAGGAAGGATCCAATATCTGGATCGACTCCTGGGTGATTCCAAAAAACGCGGAAAACAAGGAAAACGCGGAGAAATTTATTAACTTTCTCTGCAGGCCGGATATTGCTCTTATGAATTTTGAGTATATCACATACTCTACGCCAAACACGGCGGCCAGGGAGATGATCGAAGATGAGGCTGTCCGCAACAGCGAGATCGCTTTCCCTGATCTTTCCGCTCTTCCTGAACTGGAAACATTCCAGTATCTTGGAAAAAAGGCAGACGAGATTTACGGAGAACTGTGGAACCAGGTAAAATCGTCCTGAGCCAAAAAGCTCAGGATGATTTCACAAAATGTTTTTCAATAAGGTTCAGAACGCCGTAAAGCATCATGGCGATGATACACAGGATCAGTATGGACATCAGTACGGTGGTAAGCTTAAAGGTCTGGCTGGAATAAATGATCAGATATCCCAGTCCCTGTCTTGCCCCGATGAATTCTCCGATGATGACGCCTACCAGACAGAGGCCGATATTCACTTTCATAACGCTCAGAATAAGAGGAACAGAGGACGGAAGGACGATTTTTGTCAGTTCGTCCTTTTTTGATCCTCCTAGAGTGGCGATCAGCTTAAGTTTCTCCGGATCGGTCCCGCGAAAACCTGTATACAGGTTAATGACGGAACCGAAAATCGCAACGGACATTCCGGCCACCACGATCGTCCGCATATTGGCCCCAAGCCATACGATCAGAAGAGGCGCCAGGGCGGATTTGGGAAGGCTGTTTAAAACCACCAGATACGGCTCAAGGACTTTGGAAAGCTTTGGGCAGGCCCACAAAAGGACAGCTGTTCCGATGCCTAAGGCAACTACAAGAAAAAAGCTGACCAGGGTCTCGGACAGAGTAATGCCGATATGGACGAATAATTCCTGGTTTCTGCTCATTTCGATGAAATTTCTGATAACCGCCAGGGGACTGCTGAAAATAAAGGAATCGATCCATCCCCTTCTTGCGGATATTTCCCAGAGAAGCAAAAAGCCCAGGAAGATCAAAATCCTGGACAGATTGATCATATATTTTTCCCGTTTTCTTTTGGCAAGGTATTTATTTTGTTCCGCGGAAAATTCAGGCATTCTGATTCAGCTCCTTCCAGATAAGATTAAAGTAGGATTTAAAGTCCGGGGCATTTCTTGAGGAAAGGGGAGTCCTGTTTTCGATATCCAGCTTTATGGAGATGATGTCGGCAACAGAGGCCGGTCTTTTTGTAAGGATAATGACACGGTCCGCCATGCTGATAGCTTCGGAAATATCGTGGGTTACCAGGATAGCCGGCTTTTTTTCTTTTTGAAGGATCGTACCGATATCGTCGCTTACATTCAGTCTGGTCTGATAATCAAGGGCGGAAAAGGGCTCATCAAGGAGAAGGAGATCCGGCTTCAGAGCCAGAGTGCGGATCAGGGCGGCCCGCTGGCGCATTCCCCCGGAAAGCTGGGAAGGCCGGGAGGAACGGAATTTGTCCAATCCGTAGATCCGCAGCATATTTTCGATATAGGAGAGCTTATCCACGGTGATCTCTTTCCGTATTTCCAGTCCCAGAAGTACATTTTTGTAGACAGTCCGCCATTCCAGAAGATGATCCTTCTGAAGCATGTAGCCGATACGGGGATCGCCTTTCAGGATGGGAGTTCCGTTCATCAGTACGGTGCCCTCCTCCGGACGCAAAAGACCGCAGATCACGTTGAGAAGAGTGGATTTTCCGCAGCCGGAAGGGCCGACTACAGCGAGAAATTCACCGGGCATCAGATCGAAGGATATATGCGAAAGGGCTTTTGTTTCCCCGGAAGGCGTATGATAAGAAAGAGATACATCTCTTACTTCCAGCAGTGGGTTCATGTAGATACCTCCATATTTTGTATATGTTTATGATATGCGCGGAAAGATTTTTGTGTTATGATAGCGTTAATGTACAAGGGGCAGCACGCTCCAAAACGCTAGATGCAACACAGGAAAAATGGAGGAAGACCAGTGAACAGAAATTATCAGAAAGAACTTGACAAGCTGATACAGACTATAGAAAAAGAAAAAAAAACTCCAAGGCTGTTCCTTCATAGCTGCTGCGCTCCCTGCAGCAGCTATGTGCTGGAATATCTTTCGGAATATTTTGAGATCACCCTGTTTTTTTATAATCCGAATATCTCTTTTAAAGAGGAATATGAGAAGCGGATCCGTGAGCTGCGGCGCATGACAGAAGAGATGGCGTTCCGGCATCCGGTGCATGTGGAGGAGGGCCCCTATGATCCGGAAAAATTTTTCCAGATGGCAAAAGGCCTGGAGGATGTTCCGGAGGGAGGCGAACGCTGTTTCCGCTGTTACCGTCTCAGAATGGAGGAGACCGCAAAACTGGCCAGGGACGGAGGCTACGATTATTTTACCACTACGCTTTCCATCAGTCCGCTGAAAAACGCGTCCAAGATCAATGAGATCGGGGAAGAACTGGGAGAGATATACGGGGTGGCTCATCTGCCCTCGGATTTTAAGAAAAGAAACGGCTATAAAAGATCTGTGGAACTTTCGGCAGAGTACGGCCTGTACAGACAGAACTACTGCGGATGTGTTTTTTCAAAAAGAGAGCAGGAGAAGAAAAGAGAAGCGGAAGGAAAATGAAAAAGACGCCCCGGGTTTTTTCTTTGAATTTTTCAGGAAGTATGATACACTGATAGCGTGCGGTGCGGCAGGCGGAAGAAAAGAAGCCTGCCTCCCGCGGGAATAAATTATATACAGAAATGAGGAAAATATATGGCACAGTTATGGGGAGGCCGTTTCACAAAGGAGACGGACAAGCTGGTTTACAATTTCAACGCATCGATCTCGTTCGACCAGAAGTTTTATAAACAGGATATCATGGGAAGCAAAGCTCATGTGAAAATGCTTGCAAAGCAGGGAATACTTACAGAAGAAGAAAGAGACCAGATCCTTGAGGGCCTGGACGGTATTCTGAGGGATGTCGAGAACGGCAGCCTTGAGATCACCCCGGAATACGAGGATATCCACAGCTTTGTGGAGGCGAATCTTATCGACCGTATCGGAGACCCTGGCAAGAAACTTCACACAGGACGGAGCCGCAACGACCAGGTGGCTCTGGATATGAAGCTGTATGTCCGGGATGAGATCGACGAGATCGACGGGGAACTGAAGACACTGCTTCAGGAACTGCTTTCTCTGATGGAAAAAAACGTACATACATATATGCCGGGATTTACACATCTTCAGAAGGCACAGCCTGTAACGCTGGCCCACCATATCGGGGCGTATTTTGAAATGTTCCGCAGAGACAGGGAACGGATGGCTGATATCCGCAAAAGGATGAACCTCTGCCCGCTGGGAGCAGGGGCACTTGCGGGAACCACTTATCCTCTGGACAGAGAATACACGGCGCAGCTTCTTGGCTTTGACGGCCCTACCAGAAACAGCATGGACTCTGTATCGGACAGGGATTATGTGATCGAGCTTCTCTCCGCTCTTTCTACGGTGATGATGCATCTCAGCCGTTTTTCCGAGGAGATCATCCTCTGGAATTCCAATGAATACGGCTTTGTAGAGATCGACGACGCCTACAGCACCGGCAGCAGCATCATGCCCCAGAAAAAGAATCCGGATATCGCGGAGCTTCTCCGGGGAAAAACAGGCCGTGTGTACGGTGCGCTGATGTCCATCCTCACTACCATGAAAGGGATACCTCTCGCTTATAATAAAGATATGCAGGAGGATAAGGAGCTTACCTTTGATGCCATTGATACGGTAAAAGGCTGTCTCCGTCTTTTTGCGGGAATGATCTCCACTATGGAATTCCGCAGAGAAGTGATGGAAGCCAGCGCCAAAAACGGTTTTACCAACGCCACAGACGCAGCAGATTATCTTGTAAATCATGGCGTTCCATTCCGTGACGCTCACGGAATTGTAGGGCGTCTGGTGCTTTTGTGCATTGACAGAGGGATTTCTCTGGACGAGCTTCCGCTGGAAGAGTATCAGAAACTCAGTCCGGCATTTCAGGAGGATATCTATGAGGCCGTAAGCATGAAAACCTGCGTGGAGAAAAGGGAAACTTACGGAGCGCCGGGACCTGAGGCAATGGAAAAGGTGATCAGGGAAAACAGGAAATATCTGGAAGGCTGAGGAGATCTGCGGAAAAGAAATAAAAAAATACTTGCATTTTTGGAAAAAGTGTTATAGTATTTACTAGAAAAACAAATGTATGTAATACAAAGACATCAGAGCGAGGAGAAGTATTATGAGTGAAAAACTGAGAGTCGGCATTTTAGGAGCTACCGGAATGGTAGGACAGAGATTTATTTCCCTTCTGGAGAATCACCCGTGGTTTGAGGTGGTGACTCTGGCAGCCAGCGCGAGAAGCGCAGGCAAGACTTACGAAGAGGCAGTAGGCGGAAGATGGAAAATGGACACTCCTATGCCGGAAGCTGTTAAGAAAATCGTTGTTATGAACGTAAATGAAGTGGAAAAGGTCGCTTCTACTGTGGACTTTGTTTTTTCTGCAGTAGATATGTCAAAAGAGGAGATCAAGGCGATCGAGGAAGAATACGCAAAGACGGAAACTCCTGTGGTTTCCAATAACAGCGCTCACCGCTGGACCCCGGATGTGCCTATGGTAGTTCCGGAGATCAATCCGGAGCATTTTGACATCATCGCTGAGCAGAAGAAGCGTCTTGGAACAGAAAGAGGCTTCATCGCAGTAAAACCCAACTGTTCTATCCAGAGCTACGCTCCTGTACTTACCGCATGGAAAGAATTTGAGCCTTATGAAGTAGTAGCGACTACATACCAGGCGATTTCCGGCGCCGGAAAGACCTTTAAGGACTGGCCGGAGATGGAGCACAATATTATCCCGTATATCGGCGGCGAAGAGGAAAAGAGTGAAAAAGAACCTCTGAAGCTTTGGGGCAAAATCGAAAACGGACAGATCGTTCCTGCCGCAGAACCGGTGATCACCTGCCAGTGCGTTCGTGTTCCGGTCCTCAACGGACATACGGCGGCGGTGTTTGTAAAATTCCGTAAAAAGCCAACAAAAGAGCAGCTTATCGAAGCACTGAAGAATTTCAGAGGAATCCCCCAGGAGCTTGAGCTTCCCAGCGCGCCGAAGCAGTTTATCCAGTATCTTGAAGAGGATAACCGTCCTCAGGTTACTGAAGATGTGGATTATGAACACGGCATGGGCGTTTCCGTGGGACGTCTCCGCGAGGACACTGTATACGATTACAAATTTATCGGACTTTCCCACAACACAGTAAGAGGAGCGGCAGGCGGAGCGATCCTCTGTGCGGAAACCTTAAAGGCAAAAGGATATATCACAAAGAAATAAATACGCCATAAAACAAAATACCCCCATAAGTTCATGATAAAGCAGACTTCCGGATACTTAGCGCAAGAGTATCCGGAAGTTTTGTTTTGATCCGGAAATACTTTTTTGTTCTCTATATCCCCTCCGGAGAAAGCATTGAAGACAGAAAAAATAGCTGATATAATGAAAATATTGAAATTACCGGATCTGAAATACAGACTGCGGGAATATGACAGAAGGATGAGTGAGAAAAATGGAAAACAGAAAAACAGATGACAGAAAAAAAGATCTCTATTCCCTCCTTCTTCTAGCCGGAGGAAAGAGCAGCCGCATGGGAAGAGATAAGGCGGAGCTTCTTCTGGGAGAAAAAAGCTTTCTGGAATGTATTCTGGAAAAGGCGGAGATGCTGGGGATCAGGAAAAAATACCTTTCCGGCCATGACTGGGAAGGAAAAGACGTCCGGACAGTTCCTGACAGATACCGGGAAAGGGGACCGCTGGGCGGAATGCACGCCTGTTTTTCTGTTATGGATACGCCTTATGCCCTTGTGCTTCCGGTAGATGTGCCGCAGATTTCCATATCTGTGCTGCAGACACTTCTGGATGCTCACGGCAGGCTGCTGAATAAAAATCATCAGGAATACGTCCGTCCGTTACTGCTTTCTCACGGAGAACGGACGGAACCGCTGATCGGAATTTACCCTGCAATGCTGGGAAGGAAGATCGGCGCTATTATAGAAAAAAAGCCCGCTCCGGTATTCCGTCTCCTTGATGAAACCGGATACGATATCTGCCGGGTTTCCGCCCGGGAATGGGAACTTGGGAATATCAACACTCCAAAAGATTATGAGATGCTGCTGGAGCAGCGGAAAAGAGGAATAGAAAAATGATGGAAGGAATTTTGCTGGAGGAAGCTCTGAAACTGATCCTGGACAGAGTGCATATCATAACGGATACCGTAAATACAGAAGTCAGCGAGGCAGGAGGCTGCATCCTTGCCGAAGACGTATATTCGCCTTTGGATAATCCGCCTTTTCCCCGCTCCCCTGTAGACGGCTATGCGGTAAGAGCCGTAGATATAAAAGAGGCGGATCAGGAACATCCGGCGGAGCTTAAGGTGGCGGGATGTATCTATGCCGGAGACAACGGGCAGTCCTGTTCCCTGAAACCGGGAGAGGCGTACCGCATCATGACAGGAGCGCCCTTTCCGGCAGGAGCGGATACGGCTGTAAAACAGGAGGATACGGACTTCGGGGAAGACAGGGTAAAAATTTATAAAAGCCAGAAATCCTATGATAATTACTGCTTCCAGGGGGAGGATTACAAAAAAGGCCGCCTGCTTTTAAAAAAAGGAACCCGCCTGACGTTTGCGGAGCAGGGAATCCTTTCCGGCATCGGGTACACAGAAATTTCAGTGTTCCGAAAACCGGCGGTCAGAGTCTTTACCACTGGAGACGAACTGTGTCCTCCGGGGCGTCCTTTGAAGCCGGGGAAAATTTATGATTCCAACGGAATGATGGTATCCTCCCGGCTGAGGGAACTGGGAATCCTGCCGAGATCCGTCCTTCACCAGCCGGACAGTGAAGAGGAACTTGCCGAAGCTCTTCAAGAAGCCGCAAAGGATGCGGACGTGATCCTTACTACAGGAGGAGTTTCTGTGGGAAAAAAGGATATCCTCCACGGCGCGCTGAAAAAGCTGGGAGCGGAGAAGGTGTTCTGGAGGATCAGGCTCCAGCCCGGCATGCCTACGATTTTTTCTGTATATCACGATACCTGCATTCTTTCCCTGTCAGGGAATCCCTTTGGAGCCATGGCAAACCTGGAGCTTCTGTTCCGCCCTATGCTGGCGAAAATGACGGGAGATGAAACCTGTCTGATGGAAAAAAGGCAGGGGATAATGGAAGGGGACTTTCAGAAAAAAAGCCGGGTGCGGCGTTTCGTCAGGGCGGTTTATAAAGACGGAAACGTATCCTTTCCCCAGGGGATCTACTCCTCAGGGGCCATCGGTACCCTCAGGGGCTGCAACTGCCTTCTGGATATTCCCGCCGGAACAGAAGGTATCAAAGGGGGAGAGAAGGTGACGGTGTGGATGCTGTAAGACCGTATATTGCCGCAGTCAGCGGCGTGAAAAACTCCGGCAAGACGACTTTTCTGGAAAAGCTGATCCCGGAACTGAAAAAAAGAGGATACCGTACGGCAGTGCTCAAACATGACGGACATGAATTTCAGGCAGATACAGAAGGAACAGATACCTTCCGGCTCCGGCAGGCGGGAGCTTTCGGAACCTGTATTTTTTCCGGAAGCAGATGGATGGCGGTGAAGGAACAGCCGGACAGCAGTCCGGAAGAGCTTGCAAAGCTTTTTCCGGAGGCGGATGTGATACTTGCCGAAGGTCTGAAAGGTTCCGGGTATCCCAAATTTGAGATCGTCCGCGGAGAAATTTCAAAGGAAAGTGTCTGCGATCCCGCCACGCTTCTTGCTCTGGTGACGGACACCGGGATAAAAATTGCCGGAATTCCGTCCGTAGGTCTGGAAGATATCGGAAAATGCGCCGATATTCTTCAGAAGAGGATAGAAAAATATAAAAAACAGAAAAAAATATAAGAAACTACTGCTTTTTCCTTGCTGAGAAAAAGCATCAATGTTAAAATAAAAACGAATAGAAAAATGTAGTGGGAGGAGGAACATTCATGGCTTTAAAACAGGTTCAGACAACCTGTCCGTACTGCGGAGCGGGCTGTCAGATAATGTTTACGGTCGATTCCGATGCGAATAAGATCGTAGAAGCAGTGCCTGCCAAGGGCAGGACAAATGACGGAACCCTCTGCCTGAAAGGTCATTACGGCTGGGATTATCTTAACGATCCCCAGATACTTACCAAGCGTCTGCGCAAGCCGATGATCCGAAAAGGGGGAAAGAAAGCGCCTCTTCAGGAGGTATCCTGGCAGGAGGCCATTTCTTATGTGGCAAAACGTCTTGGAGAGATCAAGGAGAAATACGGCCCGGATTCCATTATGGGAACAGGCTCCGCCAGAGGCGCGGGCAACGAGGCCAATTACCTGATGCAGAAATTTATGCGCGCGTGCATCGGCACCAACAATGTCGATCACTGCGCCCGAATATGACATGCGCCTTCGGTAGCGGGTCTACTGTATTCTTTAGGTTCAGGCGCAATGTCCATGGGCATCCCGGAGATCGAGGATGCAGGCTGTTTGCTTTGCTTCGGCTATAACGGAGCGGATTCCCATCCTATCGTCGCGAGACGTATTGTCCGCGGACGGCAGAAGGGAATGAAGATTATCTGTGCGGATCCCCGTGTGACGGAGACCGCCCGTATCTCAGACATTCATCTCCAGCTCAAGGGCGGTTCCAACCTTGCCCTGGTAAACGCTATGGCGAATGTGATCTGGAAGGAAGGTCTGGCGGATACGAAATTTATTGAGGAACACACAAAAGGCTTTGAGGAATTCCTGAAAGTGATCGAGAAATATACTCCTGAATATGCGGAGCCTATCACTCACATTCCTGCGGAAACGATCCGTAAGGCTGCGAGAATGTACGCCACCACCAAGCCCGCCATGATTCTTTACGGCATGGGCGTCTGTCAGTTTACCCAGGCGGTAGACGTAGTGAAGGGTCTGGCGAACCTGGCTCTTATGACAGGCAATTTCGGAGGCCCGGCAATGGGTATCGGCCCTGTCCGCGGACAGAATAACGTTCAGGGCGCCTGCGATATGGGAGCTTTGCCGAATTCCTATCCCGGATATCAGAATGTGACGGATCCGGAAGCAAGGGCCAAATTTGAAAAAGCCTGGGGCGTATCCCTTCCAAGTGAGATCGGATGTCCCATTACTCATGTGCCCCACAGGATCCTTCATGAGAAAGACGAGAAGAAACGTATCCATGCGTACTACATATTCGGCGAGGATCCGGCCCAGTCGGATCCGGATCTTGCGGAAGTCAGAGAAGCTCTGGACAAGTGCGACTTTGTGGTAATGCAGGATATCTATATGAACAAGACAGGTCTTTATGCGGACGTGATCCTTCCGGCTGCGGCCTGGGGAGAAAACGAAGGTATCTATACCTGCGCGGACAGAGGATTCCAGAGAGTGAGAAAGCTTATTGAGCCGGAGGGCGATGTAAAGCCTGACTGGCAGATCATCGCGGAGATTTCCACAGCTATGGGATATCCTATGAATTATAAAAATACAGAGGAAATCTGGAACGAAATGATCGATCTCTGTCCAAGCTTTAAGGGAGCTACCTACGAAAAGATCGAAAAATACGGCTGCGTACAGTGGCCCTGCCGCGACAAGTCCATGGAAGACAAGGGTACGCCTTATCTTCACAAAGACGGCATTTTCGGAACAAAGGATCATAAGGCGCTGTTCTATGGAACAGACTGGCATCCGCCTGTGGAGCTGGAAAACGACCAGTATCCGATGACGCTTTCCACTGTCAGGGAAGTAGGGCATTATTCTGTCCGTACTATGACAGGCAACTGCCGTACCCTGCGTAATCTGGAGGATGAACCGGGATGGGTGCAGATGAACACAGGAGACTGTGAGCGTATGGGTCTGAAAAAGGGAGAACTTGTAAAAATCCTTTCCAAGAGAGGATACTGTATTACAAGATGCCTGCCTACAGACCGTGTGGAGCCGGGTGCGACCTATATGACTTATCAGTGGTGGGTCGGAGCCTGCAACGAGCTGACAACGGCCAAGCTTGATCCTGTCAGCAATACGCCGGAGTACAAATACTGCGCCTGCCGCGTGGAAAAGATCGAAGACCAGGAGTGGGCGGAGCGCCATGTCATGGAGCTTTACGACGATATCCGCGCCCAGATGGGAATTGATACAGGAAAGGGGGCGGAAGTATGAATTACTTTGTGAAGGGAAACCCTGATCTCTGTATCGGATGCCGCACCTGCATGATCGGATGCGTAGTCGCCCATGAGGGAAAGCGTATTTTTGAAGTGGATCCGGATTCCTATGATTTTAATCCGAGACTTCATGTGGTGAGGACTGTGCGCCTCAGCGTTCCGGTACAGTGCAAGCACTGTGAAAATCCGGCCTGTATGGCTGTCTGTCCGGTGGGAGCCATTTCCCAGAAGGATCACTGTGTGATCATAGACCAGGACAAATGTATGGGCTGCAAATCCTGTATGGACGCCTGTCCTTTCGGCACCATCAATATGACGGAAAGAAAAGGCCATATCCAGGCGGACGGAACCTTGAAAAAAACTGCCAATAAATGCGACCTGTGCTACGGGCTGCCAGGCGGTCCGGCCTGCGTGAGAGTCTGCCCGACAGAGGCTCTTACTCTTATCACGGAGGAGGATCTTGAAACCGCCATGGAACGCAAGCGGGCGGAAACAGCCAGAAATACATTCAAAGAGAATCATCCACAGGAATAGGAGGACAGGATCATGAAAAAGGAATTAGGTTGCTTCGTAGTGGGTGACAGTACAAAATGTACAGGCTGCAGAGCATGCGAACTGGCCTGCTTTACCGTTCATAACCGTGAGAGCAATCACGTAGGAAAAACCGTGGGAACTGTGTCGGTTCCTGTTGCGCCCAGATTATTTCTGACGAAATTTGAAGAGGGCTGTATGCCGATCCAGTGCAAGCACTGCGAGGACGCTCCCTGTCTGAACGCCTGTACAAAGGGAGCGATCAGCCGCATCGACCATCAGGTGATCGTGGACGCGGAGAAATGCATCGGCTGCAAAGACTGTATGCAGGCATGTCCTTTCGGCGCCATCGCGCTGCTTCCTTACGCAAAGGATGGAAAGCTTGTGGCTCAGCCCATGGGAGAGGAAACCAAGGTTTTCGCTTCCAAGTGCGATCTCTGCGCCGGCATCGAGGGCGGTCCCGCCTGTGTCCGCGTCTGTCCGCACCAGGCTCTTCGTCTGGTGGATCCGGAAGCGGAACGGGAAGAAAAAAACATTAAGGCGGCAGAAGCTCTGCTCCTGACGAAAAACTGGAGATAAGGGAGGACAGAATTCATGATAGTAGAAATAGATAAGAATCTTTGTACCGGCTGCCGTGAGTGCGCAGAGGTCTGTCCTTCCTATGCCATAGTAGGAGAGCAGGGACAGCCTCAGACTATTGATGAGAGCCGCTGCGTCAGATGCGGCCAGTGCGTGCAGAAATGCAAATCCTATGTGTCTGTACTGACCCATGGCAAAGACGCTTATGAAAGAGTAAAAAAAGAAAGACATATTCCGGACTGTGTGCAGGAGCCGCTGTTTGCCGCCCACGCAGTCTGCAATGTAGATAAAGTAAAGGCAGCCCTTGCGGATAAAGAGAAGTTTACCATCGTCCAGTGCGCGCCTGCAGTCCGGGTAGCCATCGCGGAGGAATTCGGCGAAGAACTTGGTTCTCTTACTCCGGGAAAACTTTCCGCCGCCCTTCATGCGCTGGGCTTTGACAGAGTATATGACACCAATTTCCCGGCGGACGTGACGATCATGGAGGAAGGCACGGAACTGGTAAAACGGATCACAGAAGGCGGCGTTCTTCCCATGTTTACCTCCTGCTGTCCCGCGTGGGTGAAATTCCTGGAGAATAATTATCCGGAGCTGAAGGATCACCTTTCTTCCGCGAAAAGCCCCCAGCAGATCGGCGGAGCCATTTTTAAGACATACGGGGCCCAGCTTGAAGGAAAAACAGGAGCCGACATCTACAGTGTCTCCGTGATGCCCTGCACCTGCAAGGAGTTTGAGTGCAGCCGTCCGGAAATGAAAGACAGCGGTTATCAGGACGTGGATGTGGCGATCACCACCAGAGATCTGGCATGGCTGATCCGTGATATGGGAATTGACTGGAACAGTCTGGAAGAGATGGATTTCGACCAGCCTCTGGGGCTTTATACCGGTGCCGGAACGATCTTCGGTGTTACGGGCGGCGTAATGGAGGCGGCGATCCGTACCGGATACGAGCTGGTAACAGGACAGCCGATCCCTGATGTGGAGGTAACGGCAGTGCGCGGAACAGAAGGCTTCCGTACTTCTACCCTGAAAGTCGGGGATCTGAATCTGAAAGTAGGTGTTGTCACCGGACTGAAAAATGTGATCCCTGTGCTGGAGGCTGTGAAGAACGGCACCCTGGATCTTCATTTTATTGAAGTCATGACCTGTCCGGAAGGATGCGTCAGCGGCGGCGGGCAGCCCAAGATGCTGATGGACACCGACCAGGCGGAAGCGTACGCTGCCAGAAGAGAGGCTATCTTTGCCCATGACAGAGAGCTTCCATACAGGAAATCCCACGAAAATCCGGCTATAAAGAAGATTTACGAGGAGTTTCTGGAGGAACCCAACAGCCATATTGCCCACCATTTGCTCCATACGACTTACTGTATCAAATAAACAGCGGATGAACAGAACCGAAAAAAGTTAAAATGACGAACGATAAAACACCTGGGAGGGGATGCTGCGTCAGGAAACCGGCGCAGTCTCGCCGGTTTCCAGGTGTTTTTGTTCCGGAATCGTCTGTGTGATCCGGTCCTCTGCTTTACGTCCTTTGGCGAGTGTGGTAGAATAAGGGGCAGACAAACCCTTATACGAGGTTAAGGCTATGAGATATGGAATTATCGGTACGGCGGGTCATGTGGATCATGGAAAGACCTGCCTGATCCAGGCATTGACGGGAATTGACACAGACCGTTTGAAAGAAGAAAAAAAGCGAGGCATTACCATTGAGCTTGGTTTTGCCTGGATGGATTTTCCGGATGGCGGCAGAGTAGGGATCGTAGATGTGCCCGGACATGAAAAATTTGTAAAAAACATGCTGGCGGGAGCAGGGGGCATGGATCTTGTGATGCTTGTGGTGGCGGCGGACGAAGGCGTGATGCCCCAGACAGTGGAACATCTGGACATCCTTTCTATTCTTGGAATCCGCCACGGAGTGATCGTCATCACCAAGACGGATCTGGCGGATCCGGAGCTTGTGGCTCTTGTGGAAGAGGACGTCAGAGAACTTGTAAAGGATACTTTTCTGGAAAACGCCCCTGTGGTTCCTGTGTCTGTATATAAAAACCAGGGACTGGACGTCCTGAAGGAAACACTGTATGAAATATACCGGGAGCTTCCCCCAAGGAAAGAGGGACCCCATTTCCGGCTTCCCATAGACCGCGTATTTACCATGAAAGGATTCGGCACTGTTGTTACAGGAACGCTTTCCGAAGGAAAGATCAGGAAGGACCAGGAGGTTGTCCTTTATCCTGAAAACCGCCCTGTGAAGATCCGGAGCATCCAGGTCCACGGACAGCCGGAGGAGACAGCCTTCGCCGGCCAGAGAGCGGCGGTAAATCTTCCGGACCGGACAAAGGAGGAGGTTTTCCGGGGAGATGTGCTGGCCTCAAAAGGAAGCCTTTTCCCCACGCGGATGGCGGACGTGCTTCTTACAATGCTGCGTCATACGGACCGCACCGTAAAAAACGGGAGCAGGGTGCATATCTATCACGGAACCCGGGAGCTTTTGGGCAAAGCGGTCCTTCTGGACCGTGAGGAGCTGAAGGCAGGAGAAAGCTGTTATGTGCAGCTTCGTTTGGAGGAGGAAACAGTCCTTCGTAAAGGCGACCGTTTTGTGATCCGTTTTTACTCTCCGGCGGAAACCATCGGAGGAGGCGTGGTGCTGGACGCCTGTCCCGGAAAACACCGGAGAAAAGACGAGGCAGTATTAGAAGCCTTCCGTATTAAGGAAAAAGGAACGCAGGAAGAACAGTTAGAAATCTCCGCTTTGGAACACTGGGGATGTTTCTGCACCCTGGAGGAGCTGGCGCTGAGAAGCTCGCTGGACCGTTCCAGCCTGAAAAACGCCGCCCTGAAGCTGAAAGAAAAGAAGCGCCTGGTAAAACTTAATGAAAACCTCTATATCCACAGGAGAGAATTTGAATATTATCGGAAAAAAACAGAAAGATTCCTGGATGAATTTCATAAAGCCTACCCTCTGAAAGAGGGAATGGGGATCGAGGAGGCGCGGAGCCGCCTGGGGATTGCGGACAGCAGAAGAGCGGATGAGATTTTTTCTGTGCTGAAGGAAGAGAAAGTGATAAAAGAAGAAAACGGCTGCCTCAGCAAAAAGCGTTTCCGGGTTGTTTTAAAAGAGGACGAGGACGCCATGGTGCAGGAGATCCTGAAACATTATCTGGAGGCGGGCTTCGCGCCTCTGACTACAGAACTTTATATAAAGGAACACCGCAGCCGGAAAAAATTTCAGGCAGTGTTTACTTCTCTTCTGAATAAAAAAGCGCTGATCCGTCTGGACGGGCAGTACTGTGTACACAGAGAGTATTATGAAAAAGCAAGAAAAGCTTTCGCGGAAATGGCGGCGGTCCGTTCCGAAGTGATTCTTGGCGAATACCGGGATTACCTGGGGTGCTCAAGAAAAGTGGCGGTAGCCCTTCTGGAGCATTTCGATAAAAACGGCTATACCAGAAAAACGGAAGGCGGAAGAGTTCTGAAAAATCCGTCTGACAGAAAGGAAGGGAGGTGAGGGTATGGCAGAGGAAAAGATCAGCCTGACGCAGATGTCGTCATCCGCCGGATGAGCGGCGAAAATAGGTCCTGGGACCCTTGCCCAAGTTTTGGGCAAGCTGCCGAAATTTCAGGATCCCATGCTTTTGGTGGGAACAGAAACGTCGGATGACGCTGCCGTTTACAAGATCAGCGAGGAACTGGCGGTCATCCAGACGGTAGATTTTTTTACTCCGGTGGCGGACGATCCCTATCTGTTCGGACAGATCGCGGCGGCCAACGCCTTAAGCGACGTATACGCCATGGGAGGAGAGCCGAAGCTGGCTTTGAACCTTGCAGCCTTTCCAAACTGCCTGGATACAGAGATCCTGGGAGAGATCCTCAGAGGAGGGGCGGACAAGGTAATGGAAGCAGGAGCTGTTCTGGCCGGAGGCCATACCATCTCTGACAATGAACCAAAGTACGGCCTTTGTGTAACAGGTTTTGTGCATCCGAAAAAAATGTGGAAGAACTGCGGCGCGGAGCCGGGAGACCTTCTTGTTCTGACAAAGCCTCTGGGAAGCGGAATCCTTTCCACGGCTGAAAAAGGCGGGATCATCCGGGAAGCGGAGCGCCTGGAAGCGGCGAAGACTATGACGACGCTGAATAAATATGCCGCGGAGCTGGCAAAGGAGTTTCTGGTGCATTGCTGTACGGATATCACCGGCTTTGGTCTGGCGGGACACGCCATGGAAATGGCAAAAGGGAGCAAAAAGACCCTTGTCATCTATGGGGAGAAGCTACCCGTACTTTCAGGCGTCCGGGAATATGCGGAAATGGGCCTGATACCTGCCGGAGCTTACAGGAACAGGGAGTTTCTGGAGAAAGATATGGAAAGCCGGGTTTCCGGATGGAGAGAAGATCTTTTTTTTGATCCCCAGACATCGGGAGGACTGCTTCTGGCGATGCCGCCGGAGGATGCCGCGGGACTGATGAACAGGCTTTCCGGGTTGGAACTGCCTTGTGCGGTTGTGGGAGAGGTAACGGAGAAAAAAGGGAAATTCCTTATATTTGTATAAATAGTATCCCTTTATTGCCGCAGTAAATGCGGCAGGAGTATGGAAATGGATAAGAATGTGATTTTGAGAAAATTACCCAGGGTGGACGACCTTCTGAAAGAAGAGAGCCTTCGGGAACTCTGTATGATATACGGAAAAAAGGAGGTTCTCCGGGCAGTGCGGGAGGAACTGGACTGCCTGCGGCAGAGGATATTGTCCAAGCCCTGGTCAAACGACAGTGGAGAGGAAGCCGGGAAAACTGCGGAATATGATGCTCTGGAAAGTCTTATTCCCTCCGGGACGATCCCTTCTGCGGAGAAGATCGCGGAGCAGGTTTCTCTGAGACTGGAGAGAGATTCGCGGCTTTCTCTAAGGAGAGTATTTAACGCTACCGGGATCATACTTCATACAAATCTGGGACGCGCGCCATTGGGAAAAAAGCAGATGGCGGCGGTGCTGGATGCGATGAGCGGCTATTCCAATCTGGAATACAATCTTTCAGATGGAAAGCGGGGGAAACGCCAGGAGCACTTTTCAGAACTGATCAGCAGGATCACAGGAGCGCAGGCTGCTGTTGCCGTAAATAACAATGCGGCGGCGGTGACGCTGATCTTAAGCGCCCTTGCCAGAGGAAAAGAAGTGATCGTTTCCCGCGGAGAGCTTATTGAGATCGGAGGACGCTTCCGGATTCCGGAAGTTATGGAACAAAGCGGCGCTGTCCTGAAAGAGACAGGCTGCACCAACCGCACCAGGATCAGCGACTATGAAAAGGCTGTTACAGAAAATACAGGAGCTCTTCTTAAGGTTCATACCAGCAACTATAGGATACTGGGATTTACGGAAGAGGTCTCAGTGGAGGAACTGGCTGCCCTGGGGGAAAAATATCATATTCCGGTGATCGTGGATCTGGGAAGCGGCGTTTTGACGGATCTGGAAAAATTCGGCCTTTCTCATGAGCCTACTGTCCAGGAAATCCTACAAAAAGGCGCGGATCTGGTATGTTTTTCCGGTGATAAGCTTCTGGGAGGTCCCCAGGCAGGAATTATTGCGGGAAAACAATCATATATAAAAGAGATGGAAGAACACCCGCTGATGCGCGCCTTCCGCCTGGACAAGTGTACCATTGCCGCCCTGGCGGCCACTTTCCGGGAATATCTGAACGAGGAAGAAGCCTGTGAAAATATTCCTGTATTAAAGATGCTGTCCAGAACTGTGGACGAATTATGGGCTCAGGCCCAGGAAACGGCTTGGGAGATCACTTCACGGAACTGTGAAGACACGGTTACGGTTGAAAAGAGCGTTTCTATGCTTGGCGGAGGTTCCATGCCTCTGGAAGAAATTCCAAGCTGCGCGGTAGTGATAGAGCCGAAAGGGGAAAGCGCGGAAGAGTTCGCGCGCCGTCTGGCGGAACTTCCTGTACCGATCATTGCACATATAAAAAACAACAGGGTAATTCTTGACATGCGGACAATATCCGAAGAAGAGCTGAATGAATTTAAATCTTATCTGGCGGGTGCCTGTGAGAATCGAACTCACCCAGGGCGCTGTTAACGTCCAGCACAGGTTTTGAAGACCAGGAGGCACACCAGTTGCCTATCGACACCCAAACGCTGTTATTATAACAGAGAGAAGGCCTGTTTTCAATAGCTTCGGAAAGAATTCTGCGCCGCATATCAGCTTAGCCCGAAAGTGAGCAGAAGAAAGGCAGGTGCGGCTATGAAAAAGCAAACCATACAGATTCTTAAGATAAAAGACGGAAAAAGCCTTCCGGCAGAGGATGAGGTGGCTCTGGAAAAGCACTTTTCAGTAAAAATAAACGGAGAGAAAATGTTTTCCTTAAACTGTACGCCGGAGTTCCTGGAAGAACTGATCCTTGGCCGTCTGTACACAGAAGGCATGATACGGGAAAAGAAACAGGTAAAAAACATCCGGATTTTGTGGGAACAGGGGGAGATCCACGTTTCTCTGAACACCAAGATCACCTCTTTTTCCAGGGCAGGCTGGGTATTTTCTTCAGAACGGAGAGAGCCGGGAGATAAGGATGTCCGGGAAAATAAAGAAGGACAGAAAGACGGAGAAGACGAAACAAACCTGGAAATTTCCAGGCTTTTCCGGACGGCGGATGAGATTTTTGAAAATCCGGGGGAGCTTTTCCGCGACACAGGATGCGCGCATTGCTGTGCCTTGTATCTTAAGGAACGGACAGTCTGCAGGTTTGAGGATGTGGGACGCCACAACGCGCTGGATAAAGCAGTGGGCTGGGCTCTGAAAAGGGGACTGCCTCTGAAAGAATCGGCTGTATTTACAAGCGGAAGGATATCCGGAGATTATCTGGCTAAGATCATCCGAGCCGGCATTTCCACTGTGGTTTCCAGGGCGGCTGTCACCGGGGAGGCGGTAAAGCTTGCAAAAAACCATGGGATCGCCATGTATGGATTTGTGCGGAGGGGAAGCGGCAACGTATATGCCTCCGGAAGAAAATGTTTGATAAAAAATTAACAAAAAATATTGTGTGCGGAACCAGAAAGTGTTATAATATTAACAATCGTTGATTTATGTGCATCATTTCAGCAGCTACTGCATCGCGTCTGGTATAATTCCAGGAGGTGTTTGATTTGAATTATGAAGATGTACAGAAAATCTCAAATGCGGCGGCAGGAAAAGCGGGCCTTTTGGCGTCCAATGCCGGAAAATATTTTGTAAGAGCGGTGATGGCAGGATTCTTCATTGGTGTTGCGATGATCTTTTCCAATGTGGTGGGAAATGTTTTCTCTTCCAATGAGCTCCCTGCCTGGGGCAAATTTTTAAGCGCCGTTGTTTTTTCTATTGCCGTACTTCTGATTTCGCTTGTGGGAGGAGAGCTTTTCACCGGAAACAATCTGGTGATGGCGTTTGGTGCGTTTGATAAGAAAGTAGGCTGGAAGGATGCAGGTAAGATCTGGATTGTCAGCTATATCGGAAACTTTGTCGGATGTGTGATCTTATCCCTGATCTTCGTCTGGGCGGGAGCCTCCGGTACTCAGGATTATTTTGCCGGGATCATGGAGACGAAGCTTTCCATTCCGGTAGGGCAGATGTTCTTCCGGGCAATTTTATGTAACTTCTTCGTCTGTCTTGGAGTACTCTGCGGCATTAAGCTGAAGAGTGAGGCAGCGAAATTTCTGATGATCGTCATGTGTATCTCAGGCTTTGTAATAAGCGGATTTGAGCACTGCATCGCAAATATGGCAATCTTTACAGTGGGATTTGCGATGGTGCCGGGACTTTCCGTAGGAGCAATGCTGAAGAGTATGCTTGTGGTCACCATTGGCAATATGGCAGGCGGCGCGCTGCTTCTTGCGTGGCCGCTGAGAAAGATGAGTGCAGATCAGTAAGATTATGACAAAAGCATTATACATAGCAGAAAAGCCCAGCGTGGCGCAGGAATTTGCAAAAGCATTAAAAATCAACGGGCAGAGAAAAGACGGATATCTGGAGTCGGAAGACAGTATAGTGACCTGGTGTGTAGGACACCTGGTCACTATGAGTTATCCGGAAAAATATGATGAAAAGTATAAAAGGTGGAGTTTTGATACCCTGCCTTTTTTGCCGCGCGAATTTAAATATGAAGTGATCCCCGGCGTACAGAAGCAGTTTCAGATCGTGAAGGGACTTCTGAACCGTCCTGATGTGGAGACCATCTACGTCTGTACAGACTCCGGACGGGAGGGGGAATATATTTACCGTCTCGTAGCCCAGATGGCAGGGGTTAAAAATAAAAAACAGAAAAGAGTCTGGATCGATTCCCAAACGGAGGAAGAGATCCTGAGAGGGATCCGGGAGGCAAAAGATCTGTCCGCTTACGACAATCTCTCAGCTTCCGCTTATCTGCGCGCCAAGGAAGATTACCTTATGGGGATCAATTTCTCCAGGGTCCTGACTCTGCGGTACGGAAACAGTGTTTCCAATTATTTAAGATCAAAATACCAGGCCATTTCTGTGGGAAGAGTGATGACCTGCGTTCTGGGAATGGTGGTGCGCAGAGAAAGAGAAATACGGTCTTTTGTAAAAACGCCTTTTTACCGGGTGCTGAGCAGAATTTCCCTGGAAGGAGAAAGTTTCGAGGGAGAGTGGAGGGCTGTGGAGGGAAGCCGGTACTTCCAGTCCCCTCGCCTGTATAAAGAAAACGGATTTAAAGAGAAAAAGGATGCGGAAGAACTGATCAGTATCCTGAACACCGAAAGGCCTCTGACCTGCCGGGTGGAGAAGGCGGAACGAAAAAAAGAAAAAAAGAACCCGCCCCTTCTTTTTAACCTGGCGGAGCTTCAGAATGTCTGTTCCAGGCTATTTAAGATCAGTCCGGACGAAACGTTAAAAATCGTTCAGGAACTTTATGAAAAGAAGCTGGTCACTTATCCGAGAACAGACGCCCGGGTGCTGTCAAGCGCCGTGGCGAAGGAGATCTATAAAAATATTTCCGGACTGAAACGGTATTCCCAGACAGGAAACGCCGCAGAGGAGGTCCTTGCGTCAGGCACTTATAAAACCATTGCAAAGACCCGTTACGTCAATGACAAACAGATCACAGACCATTACGCGATCATTCCCACAGGCCAGGGCCTGAACGGACTGCATACGCTTTCTCTTACTTCTCAGAGAGTGTATGAGACGATCGTCCGGCGGTTCCTCTGTATTTTTTATCCTCCGGCAGTTTACCAGAAGGTCAGTCTTGTGACTTCTATGCAGAAGGAAGCTTTCTTCTCTTCCTTCCGGGTGCTGCAGGATGAAGGATACCTGAAGATTGCCGGGAATTCTTTCTCGTCCCAGCGGGCTTCGCAGAGTGAGAAAAACACAGGGCAGGAAGAGGACAGGGAGATAGCCTGCGGCGGAGCTCTTCTGACAGCGTTGCAGAAGCTGAAAAAGAATGATATACTGACAGTGGACTCCCTGGATATCAAAGAGGGAGAGACCTCTCCGCCGAAACGCTATAATTCCGGCTCTATGATACTGGCCATGGAAAACGCGGGCCAGTTGATCGAAGATGAGGAGCTGAGAGCTCAGATCAAGGGAAGCGGCATCGGGACAAGCGCCACAAGAGCGGAAATCCTGAAGAAGCTGTTTACCATCAAATATCTGTCTCTCAATAAAAAGACCCAGGTGATCACCCCGACACTTCTGGGAGAAATGATATTCGATGTGGTGAACTGCTCCATCCGGCAGCTTTTAAACCCCGAGCTGACGGCAAGCTGGGAGAAGGGCCTGACTTATGTGGCGGAGGGCAGCATTACCTCTCAGGAATATATGGACAAACTGGAGCATTTTGTCCGTGTACGCACAGAGCAGGTGGAGAGAAGCAGCTATCAGTACGCTCTGCGGCAGTTCTTTGACGCTGCCGCTCAATTTTATAAAAAGAAGCCCAAGCAAGGAGGAAATGAAAAATGAAAGAGTTTGCCATTGAAAATATGCTGGATCTCAATGAGACGATCGCAAAGGAACTTTTTGAGGGAAAGGAGTATCCCTGGGAGGTTCTTCCGGAAATCGGCGCTTTTATAAAAAAGCTGGGAGCGTCTCTGGATCCCGAGGAGTATGAATATCGGGAAGGAGATATCTGGATCGCAAAATCCGCCAAAGTAGCTCCTACCGCCTGTATCAACGGGCCGGCTGTTATTGGGAAAAACGCAGAGATCCGTCACTGTGCCTTTATCCGCGGAAACGCCATTGTAGGAGAAGGCTCTGTAGTGGGAAATTCTACGGAACTGAAAAATGTGGTGCTGTTTAACAGCGTGCAGGTCCCACACTATAATTATGTGGGAGATTCTGTTCTGGGCTACAAATCCCACATGGGGGCAGGGTCAATCTGTTCCAATGTAAAATCAGATAAGAAACTGGTAGTGGTAAAGAACGGGGAAGAAAAGATCGAGACAGGACTGAAAAAATTCGGAGCGATGCTGGGAGATCATGTTGAAGTGGGCTGCGGCTCTGTCCTGAATCCCGGAACCGTTATCGGAAGAAACACGAACATTTATCCTCTTTCCCCGGTAAGAGGCTGCGTACCGGCTGACAGTATTTACAAAAAGGCCGGAGAGATCGTGAAAAAAAGCTGAAAATAAAAGCGCCGCCTTTTCAGAAAAGCAGGCGGCGCAGTATCACCAGGATGGTAATGTGAAGGGGGTAGAATACATAGAAAAAGTATTTGGATATTTTTCCCTTCACAAAACCACGTTTTCCATTGTACATATTAATGAGGAGAAAGGCAAAGCAGGCTTTCCATTCATAAAAAAGCCAGCAGCTCCCTACAATCGCCTGCGTTACTTTTTCTTCCCGGAGAAGATACATGAGCAAAAGAAAAACATAACCTCTCCATCCGTAATCCGCGTTCAGCTTTACGGAGACGAAGAGAAGGGCCAGCAGGCAGAAAAACTGTTTCCAGTAGACGTCATGGAAGCGCTCGATGACGCAGAATCCAAGATATCCCAGAAACAAAGTAAAAAAGACGTTCTGTTTTGCATAAGTCCAAGTGTCTGCAAACATAAAATTCCAGGGAATCTCTGAAATCAGTGCAAAAAGAAAAAGATTTCGTCCATATCTCCAGCGGTTCCGCGTATGAAGAAATCCCTCGATCAGCAGAAAACAGAAAATAGGAAAAGCGATCCTGCCGATATCCCGGCAGATCCGGTAGGCGCTGTAGCCGCGGCCTCCAATATAAAACAGCGGCGTCATGGCCGGAGGATAAATGCTCAGAAGCACAGCCGCAGTGTGGTCGATCAGCATAGTGATAATAGCGATGAGCTTCAGCCCGCTTCCGCTTAAAATCTGAAAGCGGGCGGGAAGAAAGGAAGGGGGAAGATGTTCCGTCATATGAGTCTCCTTTTGTTTTTTTTCAGTTTACCACATCTGTCCGGGGATTGCCAGAACTCTTTTGCTGTGATATATTAAAGTAAATAAGGAGGGAGAGCCTATGGTGCATAAGTGGAAGATCACTATTCCGGAGCTTACCGGAAACGAAGAGCGCAGCGCATATGTTTACCTTCCGGACTCCTATGAAGCGGATCCGGAGACTCGTTATCCTGTCCTGTATATGTTTGACGGACATAATGTGTTTTTTGATTCCGACGCTACCTATGGGAAGAGCTGGGGGATGAAGGAGTACCTTGACCGTACGGAGACGCAGATCATTGTGGCGGCTGTGGAGTGCAATCACAGTCCGGATCACGGCAGGCTGAAAGAATATGCGCCTTTCAGCTTCCGGGACAGCCAGTGCGGAAGTATTACAGGAATGGGACACCTGACTATGGAATGGATGGTACATACTTTTAAGCCGGAAATCGACCGGAAATTCCGCACACTGCCGGACCGGAGCAACACTTTTATCGGAGGAAGCTCCATGGGAGGTCTGATGAGTCTTTATGCTGTCACACAGTATAATCACGTGTTCAGCAGGGCGGCGGCTCTGTCCCCCTCAATCTGGACAGCTCCGGTAAAACTGGAGCAGATGATCCGCAGAGTGCGCATCCGCTCGGATACGGTGGTCTATCTGGACTACGGCGCAAAGGAAATGAACCAGCGCCCGGGAATAAGAAAAAGCCTGGAGACGATAGCGGCCGTACTTCTGGAGAAAAACATTCTCCTGACAGGACGCATCATTCCTGGCGGGACCCACTGTGAGGCAAGCTGGGAGAGGCAGATCCCGTTTTTTATGAGCACGCTTCTGTACAGAGAATAGGGGAAACGCCTGAAAACCGCCGGACAGATGGAAAAGGAAGAGAGACAGATGGAAATACAGTATATGAAACAATACAGCCCGGCTATGGGCTGTGAAATGGAGTGTAAAATATATGGGCAGAAAGGAAGACCGGTACTGTTCATCCCCTGTCAGGACGGGCGTTTTTTTGATTTTGAAAATTTCCACATGACAGATGTCTGGAGTCCCTGGCTGGAATCCGGTCAGGTGACGGTATTTTCCATTGACACAGTGGACAGAGAAACCTGGTCGGATTATGGCGGGGATCCTGCCTGGAGGATTCGCCGCTATGAACAGTGGATCCGATATATTACTGATGAAATGGTCCCGTTTATGCGGGAAACGGCGAATACCCGGAACGGATGGACCGGATACCCGGGAGTTATGGTCTGCGGATGCAGCCTTGGGGCTTCTCACGCGGCAAATCTTTATTTCCAGCGGCCGGATCTTTTCGACAGACTTATGGCGTTAAGCGGAATCTACAGCTCGGAATTCGGATTTGGTTCTTATATGGACGAAGCGGTCTATCGGAATTCTCCTATTCACTATTTAGGCGGAATGCCGAAGAATCACCCTTATATTGCACTCTATAACCTGAAAAAAGCGGTGATCTGTGTGGGACAGGGAGACTGGGAGCTTCCCGATTCCACAAGGCAGCTTGAAGGAATCCTTAAGGACAAAGGCATCCAGGCATGGGTGGATTATTGGGGATACGATTGTTCCCACGACTGGTACTGGTGGTTTAAACAGACAGAATATTTTCTTCCTTATCTGCTGGATAATTCCTGAGTATGGAGGAAAATGTACGGTGAGGAAACAAGAGAAAAGGGAAGGGGATCATGAAAAATTTTGTGTTTATTTCTCCGAATTTTCCCGCGAATTACTGGCTGTTCTGCAGGGAACTGAAAAAGAACGGCCTGAATGTTCTGGGAATCGGAGATCAGCCTTATGAGGAACTGAGCAAAGATCTGAAAGACAGTCTCTGTGAATATTATAAAGTCAGCAACCTGGAAAATGACGATGAAGTCTACCGGGCGGTGGCTTTTCTGATCTTCAAACACGGAAAGATCGACTGGCTGGAATCCAATAACGAATACTGGCTGGAGCGGGACGCCCGGCTTCGAACCGCTTTTCACATAACCAGCGGCTTTCAGGAGGAAGATATTCCGAGAGTAAAGTATAAATCAAAAATGAAAGAATATTACGACCGGGCGGGAATCCCCACGGCAAGATACCATCTTGCGGACACGCTGGAGGAATGCCTGGAGTTTATTTCTCAGACAGGATACCCGGTAGTGGTAAAGCCGGATAACGGCGTGGGAGCCAGCCATACATACCGCCTGGAAAATGAAGAGCAGGTTCGGGAATTTTTCCGGACAAAAGACCCGGCGATTTCGTACATTATGGAAGAATACGTTTATGCGGAAGTGAATTCCTATGATGCGGTGATCGACTCTCATGGAAATCCCCTGTTTGAAACGGGAAACGTTTCCCCTGTTTCCATTATGGATATTGTGAATAATGAGGACAACGCCGTATTTTATATCCTGAAAAATCTTCCCAGCGACACGCGGCAGGCAGGGCGGGCGGCGGCAAAAAGCTTCGGGGTCAGAAGCCGTTTTGTCCACTTTGAGTTTTTCCGCCTTCTGAAAGATCAGGAAGGACTGGGAAGAAAAGGAGATCTGGTGGGGCTGGAGGTCAATATGCGGCCCAGCGGCGGTTTTTCTCCCGACATGATGGATTTTGCCGGAACTACGGACGTATATAAGATCTGGGCGGATATGGTGGCTTTTGATAAAACAGAACTGAAGCCCGGAGAGCGGAAATACTGCGCTTTCGCAGGCAGAAGGGACGGAAAGCGGTTTGTGATGAGCCATGAAGACATTATGGCAAAATACAAGGAACAGATCAAAATGACAGACAGACTTCCGGAGGTTCTGGCTTCCGCAATGGGAAATCAGATCTATATCGGCGTTTTCCGTACCAGGAAAGAAATGGACGAATTTTATCAGGATATTCTGAAATGTGAGGTCTGACGAGAAAAGACTTGATTTTTTTACAAAATTTGACTGGACTATTGGCAGGTTTTATGAGAGAATATTCTCAGGTTGTTAGGATTTTCTTTAACAACATTATAGTAAATCTATACTTGAAAGGAGTTTTACAATGATTTATTCACGCGAAGTAGAAGAAATGTGTCCAGTGGCACAGGGCGTTCATCATGGCGCTGCTCCAATCCCGGAAGAAGCGAAATGGGTACAGGCAAAAGAAGTTAAGGATATTTCCGGTCTGACACACGGTGTCGGCTGGTGCGCACCGCAGCAGGGCGCCTGCAAGCTGACTCTGAATGTTAAAGAGGGTATCATCCAGGAAGCTCTGGTAGAGACCATCGGATGTTCCGGTATGACTCATTCCGCAGCTATGGCTTCCGAGATCCTTCCGGGCCTTACTGTTATGGAAGCACTGAACACAGACTTGGTTTGTGATGCGATTAATACAGCTATGAGAGAACTGTTCCTGCAGATCGTTTACGGACGTTCCCAGTCCGCGTTCTCCGAGGACGGACTTCCGGTAGGCGCTGGTCTTGAGGACCTTGGAAAGGGACTTCGCTCTCAGGTTGGTACAATGTACGGAACTCTGAAAAAAGGACCTCGTTATCTGGAAATGGCAGAAGGCTATGTAACCGGTATCGCACTGGATGAGGATAATGAAATCATCGGTTATCAGTTCGTAAGCCTTGGCAAAATGACTGATTTCATCAAAAAAGGCGACGATCCCAACACCGCATGGGAAAAAGCAAAAGGTCAGTACGGACGTGTTGACGATGCAGTGAAGATCATCGACCCAAGAAAAGAGTAATCGTTTTAGATATTATTAGATGATAAATCAGGAGGATAAGTAAATGGCTTTATTTGAATCATATGAGAGACGAATTGACAAGATCAATTCTGTTTTAAACAGCTACGGAATCGCTTCTCTGGAAGAAGCTGAGAAAATCACCAAAGACGCCGGCCTGAACGTATACGATCAGATCAAAGGCATTCAGCCGATCTGCTTCGAGAACGCATGCTGGGCATATATCACAGGCGCGGCTATCGCGATCAAGAAAGGCTGCAGAAGAGCAGCAGACGCAGCGGCGGCAATCGGAGAAGGCCTTCAGGCATTCTGTATCCCGGGATCTGTTGCTGATACACGTAAAGTAGGTCTTGGCCACGGAAATCTGGGCAAAATGCTTCTGGAAGAAGAGACAGAATGCTTCTGCTTCCTGGCTGGCCATGAGTCCTTCGCAGCAGCAGAGGGCGCTATCGGTATCGCTGAGAAAGCCAACAAAGTTCGTAAGAAACCGCTTCGCGTTATCCTGAACGGTCTTGGAAAAGACGCAGCTCAGATCATTTCCCGTATCAACGGCTTTACATATGTAGAGACAGAGTATGATCCATACACAAACGAAGTAAAAGAAGTATTCCGCAAATCCTATTCCGAGGGACTTCGCGCGAAAGTAAATTGCTACGGTGCAAACAGCGTGCAGGAAGGCGTTGCCATCATGTGGAAAGAAGGCGTTGACGTTTCCATCACCGGTAACTCCACCAACCCCACACGTTTCCAGCATCCGGTTGCAGGTACTTATAAGAAAGAATGCAACGAAAAAGGAAAGAAATACTTCTCTGTTGCATCCGGCGGCGGTACAGGACGTACCCTTCATCCGGACAACATGGCAGCAGGTCCTGCTTCCTACGGTATGACCGATACACTTGGACGTATGCATTCCGACGCTCAGTTCGCAGGCTCCTCCTCCGTTCCGGCTCACGTAGAAATGATGGGTCTGATCGGCGCAGGAAACAACCCCATGGTTGGTATGACTGTAGCTGTTGCAGTTAGTGTTGAGGAAGCTGCAAAAGCTGGCAAATTCTGATCGAAAGCAACTTAGCGAAGACGAGCCTTTAGGCGAAGTCTGAGTTTAGTGCGAGATCGTTCCCGGCACTTGGCGAGAACGGCAGCAGGCCGTTCAAGGTTAGTGCCGGGAACATCCGATTAAAACATCAAGGGTTTCAGGGTGTGGTGCAAAGTAGTCAAAATAGGGGTAAAACAGGCTACTCCTACATTACTCCTACACCACACTCCTACACCTATGATATCTTATTGTATCTTTTCAATCTCATCTTTCAGCCAGTCAAATTCTCGTTTTGTGTACACACGTTCAGTCAGATCGGTGATTGCATGACCGACCATATATTTGATGGCATACTCATCAACGTCATATTTCTTTGCCTGTGTGATAAAGTGCATACGGCCGTCATGACAACGATGCTCCGGATTTAATTCCAGGGCCTTTTTTATTTTATCAAACCTCGCCCTATATTTATCGTAAGTAAACATATGACTGCTCCGGTGAGTATGAGTGTCTGTGCAGTTGATCAGATATTTGCTTCCGATTTTTTGAGCTTCATCATATCTTTTCTGAACAAGCCCTCTTATTTTTGTATGGATGGGTACCTTCCGGTTACGTCCGGCTTCTGTTTTTAATCCTCCGGAGAATACCCAGTTTTCGAGGTCTACATCTTCGAGACGAATTAATCCCAATTCCTGTGGTCTCCATCCGGAATAGCATTGGATCAGGATCACATCTGTATACTGTACTTTATTGATATTTTCCCATAACGTATTTATTTCTTCGTCTGAGAATGTCAGATGTCCCCGTCTGGCCTGTTCTTTTTCGTTAATGACATCCTGGGAGATGTTGAAAGTCCGGGCGTAGTTTTTCTCAACAATCTCATATTCCAGAGCGTAATCGAACATGAGATTGAAGAGCGATTTCATCCGGGATTTGGTTCCGGCGGATGGATGACGTGTTTCTCCTTTTATAATCGCTGTGCCTTCTTCCATGCATCCTTTTAAATGCCTTGCCCGAACGTCGCGGGCTCTCATATTATATATGGATCCGCAGTACGCCCAAGCCGAAGTGATTGTTCGCTCGCTTGATACTGATTTCAGAGTCTTAAAATACTCCTCCGACCATTTTTCATACAACTCTTTAACAGTCATCGCGTCATCCAGATCATATGGATTCTTATGATACTCCACGAGAGCTTCATAGGCTTCGTTATATGTAGAAAAATAGGATTGAGGCTTCAGAGGTTTGCTAAGACATTTTCCAGTTTGAGTCTTTCCTACGGGAACCATTACGCGATAAGGTTTTCTAAGCCTTTTGTTTTTTATTTCACTTATCTGACCAAAACCATTAGGAAGATGTCGTCTCTTGTTTGGCCTTCTAGGGCGCTTTGAACGCGTGCCTACGGACGGCATGGGATATCCGCAATGAGGGCAGGATAACGCTTTATCGCTTACTTGTAATTCGCATTCTGGACATTTCACTAACATATTTATCGCTCCTTCTTGAATTATTTTTTGTGATTATATATGATTGTCTTGTTTTTAGGTAAGAGTCAAAACTAATCTAGGATAAAAATTTTTATATGAACAGAGAAAATAATTCAAAATGCAAATCGTGCGGAGCAATCCATAGGAAGTTGCCAGAGGGATTATATCCCTATAAACATTATGACGCAGAGATAATAAACGGCGTGGTCAATCATGTTATTACACCGGAAACTTTGGGGTATGAAGACTATCCCTGTGAAATGACAATGAAGAGGTGGATTTCGCAACATAAACATTCTCTTTTATGAAAGGAGAGTGAAATTATGTTGATCAGAAAATGAAAAATATAATCGATATTGCCAAGATTGCAGTTCCACTATAGGAGCTTTTGTAATGAGATTGATTTCTATGAGATGGGAAAAGACGGATACCATTACTTCAACGGTCGGAAAAAGCAGTTTGAGAGACATTCTAAGATTTAAGTAAACGCTGAATATTAGAGACTGTGGAACGATGGAGGACGATGAATAGTATCTTCTGGCAAATCCATTAATATTATGTTATAATTCAGAAAAGAGGTCGAGAAAGGAGTGAGCGTTTATGGCATTGACACAGGAGAAGAAATATACGGTAAATGATATTTACGCGCTTCCGGAAGGGACCAGAGCAGAGCTGATCGACGGCGATATGTATATGATGGCTCCTCCAGGAAGAAGGCATCAAGATATATCTGCGTATTTGCACTCAACAATTTATAACTATATTCACGATAATGGTGGTCGATGCAAAACATATGCTGCACCATTTGCAGTTTTTCTTAACGAAGATGATCGAACCTATGTGGAACCTGATATTTCAGTGATTTGCGATGAGTCCAAATTAGACGACCGGGGATGTAACGGGGCTCCGGATTGGATTATTGAAATTGTATCACCGGGAAGTAAAAGGATGGATTATTTTACAAAACTGTTTAAATACCGGACCGCCGGAGTTCGTGAATACTGGATTGTAGATCCTGAAAAGGAAAAAGTTATGGTATATCTTTTTGATTGTGGCGATGCAAGCATGTACGATTTTACAGACGAAATTCCAGTTAATATCTACGATGGTGGTTTAAAAATTAAAATTAAATAATAGAAAGTATAAAAATGATAAGAAAAATGAATAGAAAAGGAGCGATATTAACGACTATCGGTGCCGCGCTGATCGCTATGGGATTAAAAATAGCCGTATATAAAAGAAACGATAACTAAGGAGTCTTTTGATAAGGCTCCTTTTTTACTATGTGTAAAAATGAAAAGAGAACGACAGATGAAAAAAATATTGTGGTAGAATTGGTGCTAGTATATAAATAGTGCAAGTCAAAATAGGGGTAAAACAGGTTGCTCTGACATTACTTTAACATTATTTTGACACCACACTTTGAAATATTTCAGGAATTATCAGTTTAAAAAAGAGCATAGCAGAAGAAGGGGAGAGGAAAGCGTTCATGGCTTTGGCGAGTAAGGCGTCTTCTGGCAAAAGGGTCAACAGTATGCTATAATTCAGGAAAGCGGTTATCCTGTTTTGCCGAAAAGATGTTGAAATTTCATCGATACAAATTATAATAAAAAAGATAGAAAAAACGGAGGACAGCCAAAATGAATAACATCAGAATCAGAACAGCCAGACCGGAGGATGCGATAGAATTGTTGGAAATATATGCGCCTTATGTGAGAGAAACTGCAGTTACTTATGAATATACTGTTCCTTCCAAGGAAGAATTTGCTTCCAGAATCCGCCATACAATGGAAAAATATCCCTATCTTGTAGCAGAAAAGGACGGAGAAATTCTGGGGTATGCTTATGCGGGAGCGTTTCATCCAAGGGCGGCTTATGCCTGGGATGCGGAAATGTCGATTTATATAAAAAAAGACAGGAAACGTTCAGGAATAGGGAAAACGCTTTATGAAGCGCTGGAAAAATTACTGGCTGAACAGAATATTCTGAATGTATATGCCTGCATTGCCTGTCCGGAGGAAGAGGATGAATATCTGACGAAAGACAGTATCCGGTTTCATGCGAGAATGGGGTACCGGATTGTAGGCGAATTCCGGGAATGTGCCTATAAATTTGGACGCTGGTACGGTATGGTCTGGATGGAGAAAAGAATCGGAAAGAGAACAGCAGATCCAGCGGAGGTAAAAAGCTTTGATAAATCATACCAGGTGGAGTCGGGAATATGGAAAAAGAAGCTGGAAAAAAATTAAAGAATATTGAGTTCCTGCGTTTCGTTTTCGCAGGAAGCATTGTATATTTTCATCTTCTGCATTCGGCGCTTATGCCCTATACAGACAATGCAGAGATTTATCAATGCCTTGCCGAACAATCAAAATATACAAAATACATTGTGGAATGCTTTTTTATCATATCAGGTTATTTCCTTTACCAGTCTATGGTACGGCATCCTGAAAAAGGACTGGGACGTTTTGTTTGGGGAAAAATTGCCCGCCTCTGGCCTGTATTGGCCTGTGCTACCTTGATATCTGTTATTTTTATGAAAAAATCGGTATATTCCGCTATAATCAATCTCTGCTTTCTCCAATCAACCAGCCTGGCTATAGACTGGAAGGGACTGAACTGGTATGTATCCGCATTTTTCTTCGCAGAGATTTTTTATTTTATGCTTTATAAAGCGGTGAGAAATGCTGCTGCAAGACGCCTGATTGTGTGCCTTATAGTATATTTTGGATACAGCCTTAATCTTATGACGACAAACGGCGAATTTGGACGGAAAGTGGTTTATGGCGTATTCAGTCTGGCGATTGCCCGGGCTCTGGCAGGAGTTGGTCTGGGCTGTCTTATAGGAGAAGCATATAAGACATTTGCCTGTGGCGAGAACCATTTAAAAATCGTTTTATCAGAAAAATGGCGTATTTTTCTGGTATCCGTCTTGGAAACCGGAAGTTTTCTGCTTTTGTTATATGACTTTTTTGGAGGAAAAAACGCTCCGCAAAATCAGTTCCTTGTGGTGGTCTATTTTTCTGTTCTATTTGTCTGTATGCTTACAGAAAAGGGAATATTGTCAAAGATTATCAGCAGGAGCAGACTGTGCAGGATGGGTAAATATGCCTATTCAATATATGTAATGCAGGAAACGGCATTTTTCCTTCTGAAGCGTACATTATGGAAAAATTCGGTTTTTGTACAGAGATACGCAGCGCTTTGCCTTGGAATATCTGTATTGGCAGCCGTCGTTTTAGGAATTATAATTTATTATCTGGTAGAACGTCCAGCAGGAGAGAAAATGGCAGGTTTGGTCACTGCGGATAATGGGAACTGGAGCAGAAGACAGAAAAGTGATAAGAAATAACTTTAAAAGGAGCCGTGTCAGGGCTCCTTCATATGTGATATCAAAATATTACTTCTGGTGGTTCATAAGCTCCGCAATTTGAAAATCTGTCATATCTGGGTGTTCCTGAAGTAATGTATAGACATATTTGATATAACCATGATCCATCTCCAGAAGCTCTGCGGTTTCAGCAGAGCTTAATCCTCTGGAAAATTTGCACCGGATAATCCGGATCATGTCTGCGCGGCCGGCTGCTAATCCTTCTGTTCTGCCGGTTTTCAGTCCTTCTGCTCTACCTTCAGCCAGCCCCTCATTTAATAGCATTTGCCCAAGTTTTGTCATCCGCATATCCTCCTTAATTTCTTCCATATCCATAGATTCTAAAAATTTGTCAGCCATTGCGTAAATCACCGCCTCCAGTTTTTCTGTTTCCCACAAGGGAAGAACAGTGCAGTCTTTTGTAATTTTATGAGCAGCTTTGATACGGTCTTTGATCGGCATGGAACCGCCCATGATGGGAGTCAGAGTGAGCCAGACCAGTTCAGACCGCAGGATTGGTTCACCTTTAAGTATTGATCCCCTCTGTGAGTTGTGTTTTTGGGTTCCGTATCTTCCCGGAGCATACCACATAAGTAGTTACCGGAGTTTTATACTGATAGCTTGTTACAGATTCGTAGGACCGGAAACGTTTTAGGTCGTCCAGCGTAAGATCGGAACTTTGAAATTCCAGGTGATTTATAGAACCGTCTTCCATGAAAAAATTGAAATCCTGGTAAAAGTTGGCGATTCTGATATCCATAAGCTCGGTAGGAGCGATGGAGGCCACTTTGCCTTGGATTCCCAAAAGGGGAAGGAGCTCTTCCGCAAAAAAATGCATCATTGTCTTCATAGCGGCGTCTTCATGTTTGGATGCGGAGGAAGAACGGAATTTCTCTTCAGTAAATCTATTTTTGTCCATATAGTATCCTTTCCGCGGAAATACTATAACAGGAAAAATCATCTGATTTTAACTATAGCAGATTTGTTTCATGCATACAATGGATTTCCGCTGAATTTTCGTGCTACTTAAAGGGATAAAAAAGAAAATGCCTGTTAAAATAAGCAAATATGAGCATTGAATCCGCAGATCAGTGTCCAGAATGGAAAGCTGCAGACAAAAAGAATATCAAAGAGCTGCTTTCCTGATATACAAAAATTATTGATATAAGTGTATAAAATATATGCGAGAAAATCAATAGGAGACTTTGTCGAAAACATGTTGAAATTTTAATGATACAAATTATAATAGAAAAAGATGGAGAAATTCTGTGGTATGCCGATGCCGGAACATTTTAGCCAAGAATGGTTTATGCCTGAGCAGCAGATGTAATGATATTATTGTAATATAAATTAAGAATATAAAGGAAGAACGCGTATGGAATACATGAAAAAAAACAAAGTATTTTCAGAAAATCCGAAGGTATCAATAGTTATTCCAATGTATAATGTAGAATTATATATTGAAGAATGCCTTCGTAGTTTGTCGTCCCAGACATATGATGATTTTGAGATCATCTGCGTGGATGATGGATCTGATGACCGTACAGTTGAAATTGTAAAGAAACTTATGGCAGATGATAGAAGAATTCATCTATATGAACACCCACATTGCGGTAGGGCTGGTGTGATCAGAAATTTTGGAATGGAAAAAGCACATGGCGACTATTTCCTTTTTTTAGATGGAGATGATTTTTTTGAAAAAGAAATGATTGAAAAAGTCATGGACAAGATAAAAGAGGACGAAGCGGATGTGTGTGTGTTTGGCGCACGAAAATATATGGAAAGCACGAAGGTCTTTAAAAAATATAATGCGATCAATGAGGAGTATATTCCGGATCAACTTCCCTTTGAGGGAAAAACATTTCCGTATATTTTTAATATCTGTTCTGCGACTCCCTGGAGTAAGATGTTTAAAAGATCGTTGATTGAAAAATGGCACATTCAGTTTATGCCTCTGGAGAGGAGCAATGATGTGTTCTTTGTCAGATTTGCTATGGCTATGGCTCAGAGAATTACCATATTAAATGAGGTGTTGGTAAATTATCGTCAATCTTCCGGCAGCTTGCAGGCAACGAATGATAAAACTCCGTTAGATTGGTATTCAGCTCTTTTGGAGCTGAAAGAAAAATTATACGAATATAATATTTTTGATGATGTGGAGCAAAGCTTTATAAACTATTGTCTTAGTTTGGGAATGTATCATCTGAATACTTTAAAGTCAGGAAGCACATTTTGTCAGTTATATGATGAACTAAAATTTAATTGTTTTGTGAAATTAGGCGTGCTTGATTATGATCCTATAAAATTTTATTCATATAATGATCAAAAAAGTGTGCAGCTGGAAAAAATGAAAAGATATACTTCGGAAGAATATCTTTTTGAAGAATATTCAGAATGGACAGGAGAAGAAGGATACTGGAGAGACCGGCGGAAAAAGGCAGAGCAGGAAATGAGAAGTATAAAACAAAGTCTTACATTTAAAATAGGAAAGGCTGCTCTATTCATCCCAGGAAAAGTGAAGAGTACAATAGGTGACAAAAATGGAAAAAAATAAAAGATGGAATCAAATAGATGATCCAAAAGTGAGCATAATTGTTCTGTCAACAGAAAATAATAAATTGATGGAAAAATGTTTAAATAGTATACAAAGACAAACATGTCAAAACTTTGAAGTTATCTGTATAGATAACCAAGATAATGAAGACTCTTCGGAAACCGTCAAAAGATATATTGAAACCGACAACAGATTTCGTTTGGCAGATAGAATTCTTCAAGGGACAGCGGAGATGTATAACGAAGGGCTGCGGCTAGCTAAAGGTGAATTTTGTCTTTTTCTTGAAGGAAACGATTTCCTTGAAAAAAACATGCTGAAAATGAATTTAAAAAAGGCGGAAAAAGAAAAGGCGGATATTTGTTTGTCAGGAGTATGTGTTTTGGGTGAAGAGGAGCTGTATGAAAAAGAGGAAGGATTTTTCCAGAGCAAGTATATGTCGGATACAGGTGTTTTTGAAACAAACACATTTCCATATATCTTTAATATCACAAATGAATATCTGTGCAATAAATTCTTCAGAAAAACATTACTTGAAAAAAATGAAATTCAATTTAAATCTTCCTGCTGCGGAATAGATCTGTATTTTGTATTTTTGGCAATGGTATTATCTCAAAAGGTTGCTGTAATATCAGAAAAATATGTAAATCATAAACTGGTTCAAAAAGATGATTGCAGATACAGCAAAATGAGTTTTGAGCATTATTGTGAAATGCTGAAATTATTACAGCGACGTGTGAGTGTATCTGATATGTGTCCAGATGCGCAGAATAGTTTTCGTAATATGGCTCTTCATATTTTGCTCAATAGCTTATTGGCGGCAGAAACGTTTTTAGAATTCGGGAATATTTATTATATGTTAAAAAACAGCATTTTTGAAGAGCTGGGAATAAGCAAGCTTCAGGAAGAACACTGCCTTAATAAAAGAGAATACGAAATATACAGAAATATCATGCAGTACGATGTAAGAGAATATATGTTTCGGGAAATCAGAAGCATGAAATCCAAGAAAAAGAGGTGGATAAAAGCAACGGAAATTGCTGAGAAAGATGTAAAAGAAACTCGTAATTGTGCAACACTTAAAACAGGCAGAATGATTCTTTCTGTTCCTCGAAAAATAAAAAGGATTATAGGATGATTTTAAAAATATATGTAAATATATCTAAACAAATAATATTACAAGGGGAGGGGCTGCCGCCAGCTTCCCCTATTAGTGTTTTTGGATATTAAAATTTTTTATAAATTCTTTTCCATAAGTTCCGCAATCTGAAAATCTGTCATATCCGGGTACTCCAGAAGTAGTGTATAGATATGTTCAATATAATTATGATCCATCTCCAGGAGTTCCGCAGTTTCGACAGAATTTAAGCCTTTGGAAAGCTTGTGCCGGATAATCCGGATCATATCAGCACGGCCAGTAGCCAATCCCTCATTTAGTAGCATTTGTCCAAGTTTTGTCATACGCATATCCTCCTTGATTTCTTCCATGTCCATGGATTCTAAAAATTTGTCAGCCATTGCGTAGATCACCGCCTCCAGTTTTTCTATCTCCCATGCGGGGAGAACAGCGCAGTCTTTTGTAATCTTATGTGCAGCTTTGATACGGTCTTTGATCGGCATGGAACCGCCCATGATGGGAGACAGAGTGAGCCAGACTAATTCAGACCGCAGAATTGGTTCGCCTTGCTGCAGTTTCTCTTCCAGTGTTTAAATAAATCCGTCGGCGTTTTTGTCTGCCAGCCGGATTGGGACAATCTTATAGGTGTTAATCCCTTCTGTAAATTGTGTTTTGGGGTTCCGGATCTTCCCGGAACATACCACATAGGTAGTTACCGGCGCTTTATACTGATAGCTTGTTACGGATTCGTAGGACCGGAACCGTTTTAAATCGTCCAGTGTAAGATCGGAACTTTGAAATTCCATGTGTTTTATCGAACCGTCTTCCATGAAAAAATTGAAATCCTGGTAAAAATTAGTGATTCGGATATCCATAAGCTCTGTGGGAGCGATGGAGGCTACTTTTCCATGGATTCCAAGAAGGGGAAGGAGTTCTTCCGCAAAAAAGTGCATCATAGTCTTCATGGCGGCGTCTTCGTGCCTGGATGCGGAGGAAGAACGGAATTTCTCTTCAGTAAGTCTGTTTTCATCCATATAGTATCCTTTCCGCAGGAAGTTATATACAGAGAAACCATCTAAGTAAACTATAGCAGATTTTATTCGGGCGGACAATGGCTTTCTGCTGCTTTGGGTTTGAAATATAAATGCTCAAGAGGAAAGTAAGGAACTCTCAGTAAGAAAAAGAGGTATTTAATCTGAAAATTTCAGGGATTTTTCATTTTGATACAGTTTAAGATTTAAATAACGGGATATGAATAAATATAAAAAGTAAGGTTCAGATGGTTTCTCTGGAGAAATATGCTGCCCGAAAATAAGCTCCAGATATTTTATGGAAAGAACGAAATCTACTACTATCAGTGTAAAGGATGCTGACAGAAAAGGCAATGGGAAACTTTGACGAATGATGTGTGAGTTTGTCAGAAATAGTCAGAAATGAGACATATACTGTAGGGACATATACTGTATGTAAATTCTTGTCGACATAGTACAAGATATATGTTATGCTATATTTCGGATAGATTACATAGAAGATAAATACTTAGAAATATAATTTGCTCTGTAATATAATTGAAAAGTATATGTAATAATATATATTGTGGATAATTGAGATGAAGAAGAAAGATATTTTTGATAAAATAATGAGCTTTCCTGGATTGCGTTATTTTAATCCTTTTTACTGTAGATATAAAGAAATATTGTTATATTTATTTTTTGGCGGCTGCAGCTTTATAATTAATATTATATCTTATAGTGTGGCGAACCTAACCTTTGAGATCAATGAGTTAATTGCAAATGTAATCGCCTGGTTATTAGCAGTGTTGTTTGCTTTTTTTACAAATAGAATATGGGTGTTTCAGAGTGAAACACATTCTGCCAAAGAATTTGCCATTCAGATGGCGGATTTTTTTTGCGGCCGAGTGGTAACCTTACTTATTGAGGAAGCAATTATTTTTATTTTTATAACATTATTAAAATTACCCGGAACCCCGATAAAAATACTTGCGCAGATAATTGTGATTATGTTGAACTATGTTATCAGTAAGTTATGGGTCTTCAAAAATAAAATGGAAAGGAGTACGTTTTGATCAGATTTGTTCTGGAATTAGAACTGGCAACAGTACCCGGAATGTATCTGCTTAAAAATGATGGAGGAGCGAAAAAGAAAAATGGATAAAATAGCAGTTTTAATACCATGTTATAATGAAGCACAGACTATTTCGAAAGTAGTATCTGATTTTTTAAAAGCCTTGCCGGAAGGGGCAAAGGTGTATGTATATGATAATAATTCGACTGATCGTACAGCAGAGCTTGCAGAGGCGGCTGGAGCGATAGTTCGCCATGAGTATTAGCAAGGAAAGGGAAATGTAATCCGCAGAATGTTCCGAGAGATAGATGCGGAGTGTTATATCATGGTTGATGGAGACGATACCTATCCTGCGGAATATGCGCCGGAAATGGCTGAAAAAGTTCTTTCTAAGCATGTGGATATGGTTGTGGGAGATCGTTTGTCATCGACTTACTTTGAAGAAAATAAGCGACCTTTTCATAATTTTGGAAATACTATTGTAAGAAATATAATTAACCGTCTGTTTAAAAGCGATATTAAAGATATTATGACAGGATACAGAGCATTCAGCTATTTATTTGTCAAGACATTTCCTGTCTTATCAAAAGGCTTTGAAATTGAAACAGAAATGAGCATTCATGCGGTAGACAAAAATCTTGCTGTTGAAAATGTTGTTATAGGTTATCGCGATCGACCAAGTGGAAGCGAATCAAAACTGAATACCTATTCTGATGGGATAAAAGTTTTAAGAACAATCTTTCGATTATTTAAAAATTATAAGCCATTACAGTTTTTCTCGGCCTTGGCTTTAATTTTGATTGTAATAAGTGTGGCGTTTTTTATCCCGGTATTTATAGGTTTTTTACAGACTGGCATGGTAGATAAAATGCCGACTCTGGTTGTAAGCGGCTTTACGATGTTGGCTGCTATACAGGCGTTATTTGCAGGGCTTATTTTAACAACTATAAATCAGAAGAATCGTCAGGATTTTGAAATGCGCCTTACTGATGCAGAAATAGAATTTAAAAAGTTGATTCAGAGAGTATGAGAAAGAAAAATTAAAGGAATTATGAGAGAATACAAATTGGACTGGACGAAAATTTTTTCGTGTGGAATCTGGTTTTATCCCGTCTGCCTCATTATGACGGTTATATTATTCATTTTGTCTCCTGTCACGGACAACAGATTTATCTGGCTGTATTTGGGAACTGGTGCAATGCTTTTGTGGACAGTTCGTCCTCAATCTACATTGTATAAGACCACGCTTGAAAAATTTACATGGAAAAAGAAAGCTTTTTGTGTGTTAACTGTAGTTATAACTATTGCAGCCTGCACTTGGCCAATGGGAAAAATTCCGATTTGGAATGGCGAAGTACCAGATCACAGGAATCAGTATGAGTTAATGGCCGAGGCCATTTTGGAAGGGCATATTGATCTTCGTTACGGAGATGAAAAAGAATTGTCAAAACTGGACAATCCATATGACCCGGAAGAACGGGAGGAATCAGGGGTAAAATTCCATTGGGATCATGCCTTTTATGATGGACATTATTATATGTATTTTGGTGTGGTACCTGTATTTTTGGTGTTTCTTCCATACCGTATTATCACAGGTATGCCGCTGACAACGTATCATGCGACGCAGATATTTGTGGCAGCAGCTATTATTGGAATCTTTACGCTGCTCTATTTGTTGTCAAAGTTGTTTTTTAAAAAGCTGTCGTATTGTGTTTATCTTGCGCTGTCCGTCGCCTTTTCTGTCATGAGTGTCTGGTATAGTATAGCTGTTCCAGCACTGTACTGCACTGCAATTACAAGTGCAATTGCACTGGAGATTTGGAGCCTATACTTTTATATTCGAGCTGTTTGGGGAGAGACGAGCGAAAATCGTCAGATAATATTTGCTTTCATTGGCGCTGCTTTAGGTGCGCTTGCGTTTGGATGCCGTCCCCCGATTGCTTTAGCAAACATCCTGGTTTTGCCAATGCTGGTTGTTTTTTTGCGGCAACGTAAAATTACATTTAGATTGATTGGTAAATAATTGATTGCCGCCCTTCCGTACGTGATAGTTGCGGCTGCGTTGATGGTATATAACTATATACGCTTTGACAATCCTTTTGAATTTGGGCAGGCATATCAGTTGACCGTGGCGGATCAGACACAGTATCAGGTTGCTTTAGATATGGAAACTTTTAATCGAATAGCCCGTGATACAATAAGAAATTTTTTTGACTGGGGTAATATTTCTACAGAATTTCCATATTTAAGACCAGGAAGTGTGCTTTTTAACTTCCCTATTTTGCTACTATGTTTTGGCATTTTTCGGACTTCAGTTATAGAAAGAATGAAACGGTTAAAAATTGTATTTCTCATGATTGCGCTTTTTCTAACGATATTTATTATAGTCGCAGCAGATATTATGTGGAGTCCTTATTTATTGGAACGATATCGTATGGATATTTATTTTCTAATGGGGATTGGTTGTTTTGTTGTAAGTGGGCTATGGCAAAATGATTATACTGTAAAGAAAAGAAATTGCCTGAATTTTACGATTTTTGTTTTGGCAGTAATTACTATAGTATCATCGTTTTTCTTTTATGCATTTACTATTGAAGAGTATGATCCTGAATTAGTAATTACTATAAGAGAAATGCTTCACCTTTTTTGAAATTTATGCGTTATATATCCCCCAAAAAATGTATGTAAAATACCCTTTGAGAATGGCGGGAGTATGAAATATAATTTTTGAATAATTAGTATAGCAGCTTAGGTAACAGATCAATTTTGTAGAAGACAGTTCGCCTAAGCTGATTTATTGAAAGATGTGCTTCGAAAATGAAAACTCAAAGATAAATATTTTTGGTGAGGAATAAATTATGAACATGAGTAACAAAAGAAATTATGGAATCGATTTGCTTCGAATATTGGCAATGTTTATGGTTGTAAATCTTCATGTATTAGGCCACGGAGGCGTACTTGGAGGAGTACAATTAGGGTCGGTTAGATATATGGTAGCGTGGTTCCTTGAAGCTTCTACACTTTGTGCAGTGAACGTTTATGCTTTAATTAGCGGATATGTAGGAGGGACAAGTAAATTTAGGTTTTCTCGTTTACTTGGACTTTGGTTACAAGTTGTTTTTTATACAGTATTAATTACATTTTTCTACACTATAAAAAATCCAGAACAAATAACATTATCTATGTGGAAAAATGCTTTGTTTCCTATTTGCACTAAACAGTATTGGTATATTACAGGATATTTTGGTTTGTATCTTATGTTACCATTTATTCGCTGTATAATAGATAAAATTACTTTAAAAGATGCCAAAATATGGGGAATAATCTTACTCGTCTTCTTTTCAATCTTCCCAAGTGTTTTGCAAACAGATCCTTTTAATATAGCAAATGGTTATAGTATGTTGTGGCTTTGCACTTTATATATAGTAGGTGCTTGTATAAAAAAATATAATTTTCTAAGTAAATGGAGCCATCAAAGAGTAGTGCTTCTATATTGTATATCAGTAATTTTTTCTTGGGGCAGTAAATTGGTACTCGCAAACTTTATTCCAAAGAATGATGAAAAGTCTTATGAAATGATGCTAATGCAATATATATCACCTACAATTATTTTAGCCAGTATTGCATTACTTGTCTTATTTGCAAGAATAAATTTTGAGAATAAAATATTAATCAGACTGGTTACTATTATTTCTCCTGCAACTTTGGGAGTTTACATTATTCATGAACAATTTTTTATAAAAACAAATATTATTACAGGAATTTCACTTCCTTATGCTAAGGCTGAAAATACTATTATAATGTTATTTCAAATTATATTTATGGTATTAGTGGTCTTTTGTTGTTGTATTTTCGTGGAAATAATACGTTTAAAACTTTTTAGATTACTTCACATAGCGGATAAATGTAGGTTGATTGATGAAAAAATAGAAAAAATATTTATATGATTTTTCTGAATCCTAAAAATAAAGTTTTGTTTCAGAGGTGCTATAATATGAATACAAAAAAAGTCTTAAGTAGTTCGATATCAAAAGTTGTTATATTTACTTTTATTACTGGGATGATAATACATGCTTTTGGATTGCTAAATGTATTGCATAATTATGACGATATATACTATGTACAGGGCTACGGCGCTGGTATGTCATCGGGAAGATGGGGGTTAGCCTTGCTGGGGGATTTTGCTGGACGCATATGGGGAAATTATAATCTACCATTTATTAATGGCATGGTGTTTCTGTTTTTTGTTGCAATTTCAGCAGGATTTTTATATTCACTTTTCCAATTTGAATCATGGAAAAAGGGAGCCCTGATGGGACTTATTTTTGTTTCGTTCCCATCGGTTACTTCTGTGCTTTTTTTTAAATACACGGCTATATTTTATGGATTTGCAATTTTACTTTCTGTAATTGCTGTCTGGAGTGCCGAAAAAATAAAGTTTGGAATAATATTATCTGCAATATGTATTGCCTTTGCAGCAGGAATTTATCAAGCATATTTACCATTGACAATTAGTTTATTTGTTTTAGTCTTAATAAAACATGTTTTAGAGAAAAAATGTATAAATTTCAAGGAATTTTTCAGCAAAGGAATTTATTATTGTTGTAACATTATTCTTGGCATGTTGTTATATTTTGGCGCGTTAAAATTTTGCTTGAAATTTTATAATGTTTCTTTGAGTAACTATCAGGGTGTTTCTGAAATGGGAAATTTGAAGCTGAGTGAAATTCCAGCCTTAATCAAAAGGGCGATGGCTTTGTTTTTTAAACTGCCTATTTCAGATTATTGTAATTTGGCATCAACTGGAGTGTTAAAATTAGGGTATTTTGTATTGGGGTGTATCTGCATTCTGGTAGTAATTAAGTGGGGAATAGTTGAAAAGAAAAAAACAAGTAGATGTATTATGCTTATAATACTAGCTGCTTTGTTTCCTGTTGCAGTAAACTTTATAGTAATCATGTGTCCTCAAAGCGATATTTATACGTTAATGGTTTACAGTTTTGTTGTTGTTTTATTTGTGCCGTTAATTTTAATAGATAAGATAACACTTTCCAAAATTACAAAAAGTTTAATTTTGTTGGTACTGTGTATTATGACATGCAATTTTGTATATTTGACAAATGTAAATTATACGGCAATGTATTATACAGATCGGCAAACCGAAAATTATCTTAATTCAATGATAACACAAATCCGTTCAGTAGAAGGATATGATACTTTGAAAAAATGGGCTTTTATTGGAGAACGGATAGAAGACCCCCTAATAAATAATCCCTGGGGCAACGTTCCCTTCTTTGGTGGAAATGAAGAAGCATATATTAATCGCTATTCTCGAATGGCATGGGTTGAAAAATATTTTGGATATTTAATTAATATGGAGGAAGAAGATATAATTAATAGATTGAAACATGATGAGAGAGTTATTGAAATGCCGTGTTGGCCTAATTCGGGTTCTGTTAAAGTGATTGATAATACGATAGTAATAAAATTAGAAGATATAGGAAACGAGTAAATTGTGCTCCAAAATATCTTGATTGATTTGTAGGAAAGTAACTAATGTACCATTTATAAGTAAGAAAATTAATGAGGCAGGTTTTTTGAAAGGATCAGAGGATCTCTATTTTGTGAATAATTGCTTCAATTTGACACTAAGATTTTAGATATGCTATACTTGATTCACTATTATAAAAGAGAAATGGTGCATGTTAAAAAGAGGATATCATATGTGAGAGGAGAAATTATGTCAGTACTGTCAGTAGTGCTACCTGCCTATAATGAAGAAGCTATATTGCTAAAAACGGCTGAAACTTTACGTTATGTTTTGGAAAAAGAAAACATATCATATCAATTAGTGTTTGTTGATGACGGTTCAAAAGATTTAACATGGAAACGGATTGAAGAAGCTGCTCATCTGGATCCGTGTGTCACAGGAATTCATTTTTCCAGAAACTTTGGTAAGGAGTCTGCTATATTTGCAGGACTTGCTAATGCGGATGGAAATTGTGTGGCGGTAATGGACTGTGATCTTCAGCATCCGCCGGAAACCCTGGTGAAAATGTATCGTATGTGGGAAAAAGGATATGAAGTAATAGAAGGGGTAAAGCACAGCAGAGGTAAGGAAAGCGTACTTCATAAAGCAAGTGCTGGCATGTTCTATAAGCTCATGTCTTCTGCAACAAAAATCGACATGTCTAGAGCTTCAGACTTTAAGCTTATGGATCGGAAAGCGGTAGATACATTATTGGAAATGCCTGAACGTAATGCTTTTTTCAGAGCTATGTCATCATGGATCGGATTTCGTTCTACAACAGTCGAGTTTGATGTACAGGAAAGGGAAGCTGGAGAATCAAAATGGTCTACAAAATCTTTGATCAAATATGCAATATCTAATGTTGCAGGATATTCTTCAGCGCCTATGCAGATAGTGACAGGAGCGGGAGTGTTTGTATTTGTTATGGCTGTAATACTTGGCATACAGACATTAGTTAAATATTTTGGAGGACATGCTGTAGAGGGATTTACTACAGTTATTCTACTGCTGTTATTGATTGGAAGTATTGTGATGATCAGTCTGGGAATTATAGGTTATTATATATCCAGAATTTATGAAGAAGTAAAAGGCAGACCAAGATATATTATTTCTAAAAAAATTTGATTATAAACAGGAATTGTATTCCGGAAAGGGGATAACGATGAATTTATTTGAAAAAATGATTCATAAAATGTGTCCTGAGATGTCTGATCGGGAAAAAAGATTAAGTGAACAAATTAAACACTTAGAAGAACAGGTTAGAGATCAAGAGAGGTATTTAAAACAGATAAGTCATATTTTGGATAATACTGTAAAAATCCGTACAGAGCTGCATAACACATGTCAGGATGTAAAAAAGGTGCGAGTGGAACTGCATGATACATCACAGGATACAAAAAAAGTGCGAGTGGAATTGCATGATACCCATATAAAATTGAACCAAAGTGTAGACTCACAATTTGAGTTAAAGAATAAATATGTTGAGCTTTATAAACAAAATAATGACAACAAACGTCGCAGTGATGAAATACTCTGGGCTGAGATTTTCAATAATACGATTTACGGTTCCTCCTGGCTGGAGGATAAAACTTTTTCCCTTGGAAGATGGGCGATTGGCTATCCCTGTGCTTATGTGCTGTATCGTGTTTTGAATGAGTTAAATCCGAAAAATATTCTCGAATTGGGGCTTGGACAGAGTACAAGGCTGACAGGTCAGTACGCTGAACATTATGATGTGGAGAAACATCTTGTTGTCGAACATGATCCGGAGTGGATTAATTTCTTCAGTAGAAATTATACATTGCCAGAAGTTACACAGATTGTCCATTGCCCGTGGAAGTATGGAGAATATAAAGGGGTAGAAGGTATAAGAGAATTTGATGGATTCAGGGAATCTGTTGGCAATAATCAATTTGACCTGATTGTAATAGATGCTCCTTTTGGCGGAGATATGAAGACTTTTGCCCGAATAGATGTATTAAAAATGCTTCCGGGGTGTCTTAGTAAATCGTTTGTGGTTATTTTTGACGATTGTAATCGTTCAGGAGAAAATCACACATACAATGAGATGCTTCAGGTGTTGGATGATAACAATGTAGAATACAAAACAGGCATATATCAGGGGGATAAGACAATTAAGATTATCTGTTCTCCGGATTACAGTTTTGTTACATCTATGTAAATATATGGAATGAGAGGAAAAGAAAATGATAAAAGTATCAGTCGTTGTGCCTATTTATAATATGGAAAAGTATTTACAGCAGTGCCTGGATACGATTTTTGGACAGACTCTGGAAGAAATTGAAGTCATTTGTATTGATGACGGATCTGAAGATGGGTCTTATGATATTTTAAGGGAAAATGCTGTAATACATGGAAACATGAAAATTATCAGCAGAGAGAATCACGGGGTCGGATATTCCCGAAACGAGGGCATTAAAAATGCCAGAGGAGAATTTGTGGCTTTTATGGATCCGGATGATTACTATCTGGAAAAAAATACCTTGGAGGTTTTATATAATAAAGCAAAGGAAAATAATGTAAAAATCTGTGGTGGTTCTTTAAGTGAGGATCATAATGACGGGAAGTATATCAGAAAGAAATTCGAAGGCCTTTATACAAAATATACTTTTGAAAAAGAAGGGCTGATTCAGTATGCTGATTATCAGTTTGATTTTGGATATTACCGTTTTATTTATGATAGAAAATTTCTGGTTGATAATGATATCTATTTTCCGGAATATATCAGATTTCAGGATCCGCCATTTTTTGTAAAAGCAATGATTACTGCTAAAGAGTTTTATGCTGTGAAAAATTTTACGTATTGTTATCGTTTCGGCCATCAAAATCTTGTGTGGAATGAGAAAAGAATCTGTGATCTTATCCGTGGTCATCGTGATGATATAAAGATGGCTGCAGATGCTGGCTTAAAAGAACTCCATCTTCTCAGTTTATACCGTTTAGCCGTGATAAGTAAAAAATGGCTTATTTCCGGAATAGAGCAGCGGAGCGATCAGATGATGAAACTTCTGGACGAGACGAATGGATATATTAATCAGGAATGGACTGCTGATTATGAGGTCAAATCCGTTTATGACGGTTTATATGACGCATTTACAGAGTTGAAGGCTGATAGTGAACAGTTGAAGATAAAAACCCAGGAACTGAAAAAAGCGAATAATAGGATCAAAGCATTAAACAATAAAATAAAGGCTACTAAAAATTCTGCGACATTTAAAGTAGGAAAGATTATAATGTATATACCTCATAAGCTGAAAATGATCTTAAAAAAATAAATCGCCGATATAAAGGGAGAAGTTATGAATAGTAAAATAAAAATATTATTATCCTATCATAAACCGGATCATCTTTTTAAGGATGAAATATTAACGCCTGTTCATGCAGGACGCTTTAATGCCAGACAGCGTATGGATGAGGAAGATCCAAAGTTTAAATGGCTTTTAGAAAATACTATTGGGGATGATACGGGAGATAATATTTCTTCTAAAAATGGTCTGTATAATGAGATGACAACAGTTTATTGGGCGTGGAAAAACTATGATAAGCTGGACAATCCTGAGTATATTGGCTTTATGCACTACAGACGCCATTTTGTGTTCGATGATACTTTAAAAAAGGCAAATTATGAATGCGCAGATATAGGAGAAAACTATTTTTCCCAGATACAGTATTCAAAAGAAAGAATTGATGAAATATTAAAATCATGTGATTTTGTTACAGTAAAGCCGCTGTGGCGGGAGTCCATGTATAAGCATTATCAGGCCAATCATGAAATTCATGATCTGGATGTTGCGATTGAAATTTTAAAGGAGAGACATCCGGAATATGCAGAGGCGGCTGACAAATATTTGAATGGACATGATGCATATTTCTGCAATATGTTTATTTTTCCAAGAGAACTCTTTTTCAGATATGCAGAATGGTTTTATGATATTACCTTTGAGTTGGAAAAAAGAACAGATTTATCGGGGAAAAGGCTTTTTATATCCGAGTGGCTTACTGGAATTTTTATTACTAAAATTTTATCAGAAGGAAAGAAGGGACGCTTTTTTCCGACGATTATAGCAGAGGGAGAACATGAGATTCCGGTTGTATTGGCGGCTGATAATAATTATGCGTTGCCGATGATGGTAACAATTGCCTCTTTGCTGCAGACCGCACATAATAATACCACATATAATTTTAATCTGCTTGTTTCCGGAGACTTTTCCAAGGCCAATATGGAAAAAATCCAGGAGATTTGCAGCGCCTATAAAAAGTATAAATTAAACTTTATAAATATGCAGAACTCATATGAGAATGCACATTTGCAGATAGCGCATATTTCAAAAGCAACTTATTATCGTTTACAGCTTCCTTCTTTGCTTCCGGATGTTAATAAATGTATATATCTTGATGTCGATTTAATTGCGAAGAAAGATTTATCAGGAATGTTTCGGATAAACATTGATGATAAATATCTGGCTGGTGTGAGAGCAGCAGGATATTATGATTCAGAGGCCAAAATAGAGCATCACAGAAATAGATTGGGCTTACCAGATTTTGACACATATGTCAACGCCGGTGTTTTGATGATGAATCTTGCGAAAATGCGTAAAGATGGAATGGAGGAAATTTTTGAAGGGCTTTTAGATAAAAAATGGTCATCTCAGGATCAGGATATTTTGAACATTGCCTGCTATGGAAAAATACGAATTATTGACTTTATGTATAATGTTATGACCAAATATGCTTTAGATGATGATAAAGCATATGATAAAACTTTTTATCTGAAAAAAGCGTATGAAAAAAAAGACTGGAATCATGGACGGAAGAATCCGACAATTATCCATTATGCGGATAGGCGGAAGCCGTGGAATGATCCTGGATCCATATATGCGAAGGAGTGGTGGAATGTTGTAAAGTATATGCCGAAAGATATTGCTCTGGACATTTACGAAGCATATTTGGATGATATGCTTGACTGTTCCTATCAGATAAGCAAGAGAGAAAAATCTTTATCATGGCAGGTGAATAACCTGAAAAAGAAAAACGAAGCGATCAAAGCGTCTATAACGTTTAAAATAGGAAAAATAATTATGTATATTCCGAGGAAGATAAAAAAATTATTATCAAAATAAGAAATATGAGGAGACCATCATGAAAAAGTACGATTATCTGGTAGTAGGCTCCGGTCTTTATGGAGCGGTTTTTGCCCATGAAGCAAAGGAGGCGGGGAAGTCGGTTCTGGTGATCGACAAACGCCCGAATATTGCAGGAAATGTTTATACAGAGGAGATTGAGGGAATCAATGTCCATAAGTACGGCGCGCATATTTTTCATACAAACAATAAAACTGTATGGAATTATATCACGCAGTTTGCGGAATTCAACCGCTTTACCAACAGCCCGGTGGCAAATTACCATGGCGAACTCTATTCTCTGCCTTTTAATATGTATACGTTCAACAAAATGTGGGGTGTGGTAACGCCTGAGGAGGCTGCGGCCAAGATTGAAGAACAGAAAAAAGAGGCCGGGATCACAGAACCGAAGAATCTGGAAGAACAGGCAATTTCCCTTGTGGGAAGGGACATTTTTGAAAAACTGGTAAAAGGCTATACAGAAAAACAGTGGGGAAGAAAATGTACAGAACTGCCGCCTTTTATTATCAAGCGTCTGCCTGTCCGTCTGACTTTTGACAACAACTATTTCAATGCGCTTTATCAGGGAATTCCTATTGGCGGTTACACCAAAATGGTGGAGAATATGCTGGAGGGAATTGAAGTGCGTCTTGGTGAAGATTATCTTGAAAAGAAAGAGGAGTATGATTCTCTGGCGGAAAAGGTTATCTACACAGGGGCCATTGACGCATATTTCCAGTATAAACTGGGTTATCTGGAGTATCGTTCCGTACGGTTTGAGACAGAGGTGCTGGATAAGCCGAATTTCCAGGGAAATGCGGCTGTGAATTATACGGATGCCGAAACGCCCTGGACAAGGATCATTGAGCATAAATGGTTTGAGTTTGGAACACAGCCGAAAACTGTGATCAGCAGAGAATACAGTTCTGAGTGGAAACCGGGAGACGAACCCTATTATCCGGTAAATGATGAGAAGAATACGCTTCTTTATAAAAAATATAAAGAGCTGGCTGATCAGGAAAAGAAGGTTATTTTCGGCGGCAGGCTGGGAGAGTATAAATACTATGACATGGACGCAGTGATCGCGTCAGCGTTGGAAATGTGTGCAAAGGAATTACATTAGACCGTTTCCGATATAGGAAGAGTTCAAAGAAATTGACACGATGATATCCCTGTGCTATATTTTTAATCAGAAAAACAAAGGAGATTCCGTCCCCCGGGACGGAAAGGTGAAGATAATGAAAATAGCAGTAGCAGGAACAGGATATGTTGGACTGGTGACAGGGGTGGCTCTGGCGAACGCTGGACACCATGTAACCTGTGTGGACGTAGATCCGAAGAAGATTGAAACCATGCGTCAGGGTATTTCCCCCATTTATGAACCGGGGCTGGAAGATCTGATGCATGAAAATATGGAAAGACTGACTTTTACAACCGATTACAGATCTGCCTATGAGGACGCGGAAGTAATCTTTGTAGGAGTAGGTACTCCGGAGAAAAAGGACGGATCCGCGAATCTGAGCTATGTAAATCAGGTGGTGGATCAGATCGCTCAGAGTATCAGAAGAGACTGTGTGGTTGTTATCAAGTCTACCGTTCCTATTGGAACAAACGATAAGCTGGAGAAGCGGCTGAAAGAGTCTGTACAGGAGGATGTTTGGGTGGAAGTCGCTTCCAATCCGGAGTTCCTTTCTCAGGGTACGGCCGTAAGAGACACTCTTCATGCAGCCAGAATCGTCATCGGAGTGGAATCAGACCGGGCGAAGGAAATCATGCTGAAGGTCTATGAGAACTTCCATCAGCCCTTTGTGGTTACAGACAGAAGAAGCGCGGAAATGATCAAATATGCATCCAACGATTTCCTGGCGCTGAAGATTTCTTATATCAATGAAATTGCCAATCTCTGCGAGATGCTGGGAGCGAACATTGAAGATGTGGCGGAAGGAATGGGATATGACAGCCGTATCGGCAACAAATTCCTGAAGGCGGGAATCGGATACGGCGGTTCCTGTTTCCCGAAAGATACAAAGGCTCTTCACTGGGTATCTAATTACTACGAGAAGGAAATGAAAACAGTAAAGGCCGCCATTGAGGTAAACGACAGTCAGAAGCTGCGCCTGATCAAAAAAAGCAGAAAATATTATGAATCTATGGAGGGACTGAAAGTAGCGGTATTGGGACTTACCTTTAAGCCGGATACAGACGACCTCCGGGAAGCGCCGTCTCTCGTAAATGTTCCCATTATCCTGGATGAGGGCGCTCAAATTTACGCATGGGATCCTATTGGAGTAAAAAATTATAAAAAATACTATCCGGATGAGATCACATACTGTGATACCATTGAGGATGCCCTGAAAGATGCGGACCTCTGCTTTATTTTTACAGAATGGAAAGACATCCGGGAGTTGGATGTCCAGAAATACCGCAGCCTGATGAAAAAACCGATCGTGCTTGACGGAAGAAATTGTTATTCTCTGGAGCAGTTTAAAGGTACAGGCATTACCTACGATTCCATCGGACGAAAGGTAGTAAGATAAATAACGAATGAGAAACCGGAGCTTTTCTGAGAAGAGGCTTCGGTTTTTTGTATTCGTTAAAAACAGATTTTTCGTAAATATGACAAAAATGTGAAATCCAGGTGAAATTCATGTTGCACTATATTTGGAAAACTGTTATAGTAAGGGTGAAACCATCGGGGATAAATGATTCCCGAAAAAATAAAATAAGGAGTTAGATATTTTTATGAGACAGGTTGCAGGCAAATGGAAATGGGCAGTTTGTTTACTGATGTTGTCAGCGCTGTTTTTGGTCGGCGGTAGCAGGAAGGTTTCAGCACAGCCGGCGGACACAACGAGTTGCAGAGTTGTTTTTGCAAATGCGAGAGGGGTGGTTTCGACAAGCACTTACCGGAACTGGTGCCAGGTTGTAGAGCCGGGAGACTGGATCAAGCTTCCTAAGTTTTCCCAGACTGGATACAAGTGCTACTGGGTTCTTAAGAGCGGCAATACGGCACGGAGATATTACACCGGGGCAAATTACAGGGTTACAAAGGATACAAAGTTCTGTCTGTACCGCTACAAATTGTATAATGTGCGGTTTATGACGGCAAATGGAAGAAAAGAATACCTCAGTCAGAGGCAGCAGGGAATCAAAGGACAATATATTACACTTCCAAGAGTTGCCAGCACCAGCAATTATCAGATTGTAGGCTGGAAAACATCGCTTCGGGGAACCTCTTATAAAAAAGCGGGAACCAAGGTAAAAGTGACAGGAAATATGAAATTCTATCCTGTTTATCAAAAAGTAACAGGTGTTACTCTGCGGACTGTTAACGGAACGGTCTGGAGAGTGGTGTCAACTGCCGATGGAACGGCCACATTCCCTTCAGTAAGTCTTGGAAGCGGAAATATGTGTCTGGGATGGTCCCGGTATAAGGGAAAAAATTCTCAGCCGGAATATTATGCAGGAGATAAAATCCCTACAAAATCAGGAAACTACTATATGGTAGTATTTCCTAAGAACAGCGATCATGCTCCTTCCTATATAAATACACCCACAAAGTACGACAGAGTGTATTTTGTTGGAGACTCCAGAACGGTAGATATGGAGCATGCTCTGGGAAGTATGGTTTCAGATAAGGTGAAGTTCATCAGCAAGGGATATCAGGGTCTGTCCTGGTTCCAGAAGACAACAGGCGACGGAGGATACAGGCAGCTTCTTCTGGATCTGAAAAAACAGCCGAAACGTATGAAGAAGGCAGTGATTATTAACCTGGGAGTCAATGATCTGAACAATGTAAGCTCATATATCCCATATATGAGAAGTCTGGCGAATAATCTGAGCCGTAATTATAACTGTACGATGTACTATATGTCAGTTAATCCTGTAAACAGCGCTATGATCCGAAGCTATGGCGCTGGTAATAGGACAGAACAACAGGTGGCTGCATTTAACAGAAGCATTTACAAAAATCTGTGCAGCGGAAGGAATAAGTGTTTCACATATATTAATACATGTTCCAACCTTCAGAAGTATGGATGGATCAGCGATAGACATAATGTAGGAAGATACGATGGCCTCCATTACTCCAACGAAACCTACCTGCGTATCTACGACTACTGTATCCGGACTCTGAACAGATAAGCGGTTCTGTACAGGACATGAAGAGAGGTAACTGACAATGAAACGTGTGATCACATACGGAACCTTTGATCTGCTTCATTACGGACATATCAATCTGCTGCGCAGAGCAAAGCAGCAGGGGGATTACCTGATCGTTGCTTTGTCTACAGATGAGTTTAACTGGAAAGAAAAAGGAAAAAAATGCTATTTTTCCTATGAGAAGCGTAAGCAGCTTCTGGAAGCGATCCGTTATGTGGATCTGGTAATCCCGGAAGAAAGCTGGGAGCAGAAGAGAACAGACGTAAAAGAATATCATGTGGATACCTTCGTAATGGGCGATGACTGGAAGGGAAAGTTTGATTTCCTTAAGGAGGAAGGCTGTGAAGTGATTTATCTTCCCCGGACTCCGGAAATTTCCAGCAGCCAGATAAAAGAAGATCTGCATACAGAGCAAAATAACATATAAGCGCTGCAGACAATGCGGTGAAACAAGGACTGGCCGGGGATTATACCCCGGTCAGTTCCTGTAATGAGGAAAAATGATAGCCCATTTCTTCCCATTTTGTCAACAGTTCGTCGAGAATGGCGGCATTGGTGGAGGATGTGCTGTGGAGCAGAACGATAGAGCCGGGATGAACTCTTGTCAGAAGCTTGCCGAAGGCATCCTCTTTGGAGGGCTGCTGATCCTGGATCCAGTCCACATAGGCAAGACTCCAGAAAAAAGTATGATAGCCCAGTTGTTTGGCCATGGCCAGATTATCTGTACTGTATATGCCCTGAGGGGGACGGTAGAATTTTACCATGGATTTTCCTGTGATTTCTTTGTAAAGAGTTTCCACACCTTCCAGTTCTTTCTGAAAAGATTCCAGAGAGGATATTTTTGACATATCCGGATGAGTCATTGTATGATTGCCGATCGTATGTCCTTCCTTTACAATGCGCCTGACAAGATCCGGATTGTCTTCCAGAAAGTTTCCTACTGCAAAGAAGGTTGCCGGCGCATTGTGCTTTTTCAGAGCGTCCAGAATAGCTGGAGTATTTCCGTTTTCATATCCGGAGTCAAAGGTTAAATATAGTACTTTTTCGTCTGTATCCGCGGCGTAATAAGCATTGTACTGAGCCAGTTCTTCTATTGTGGCGTTTCCTGCGGGACGCCGGCCGTTTTCCTGGAAGCTCAGCCCCCAGTTGGAGGACTCAGAAGACAGGGAAGGAAGAAAGACCTCAGATGCAGCGGAGCCGGCGGAGGTGTGAAACGAAGAGACAGAGTGTCCTGCCCAGGCGCCTGCCAGAAAGGCTCCTGCAAAAAGAAAAAGGATTTTAGGATGTATCAGGCGGAAAAATACAGATGCGGAGAATTTTTTAAAGAAATGTTTCATGGAGTTCTCCTGAAAGACTTTCATTTTATTATATGATTTTTGAGAGTTGTTTATGTGGGACATGAGCAGCAATAAAAAAGAGCCGTCAGATATGATTTCTGCTGGCTCTTTTTACTGTTCACTGTCCAATGGATTTACCTCCTGGATATTATTTATAAAACATTCCGGGTTTTAAATTTTACGTTCTCGGCGGTCCGTACCTTCCTTTCTTGAATATTATGAAGTTCAGCTTACGTTTTTGGTGGTCTGTACCTCCTTTTCTCAGATTATGAAGAATCACTTACGTTTTCGGTGGTCTCACTCTCCTTTGTAATTTTTCTTCCCTTTTGTTTTATGCATTTACTATAACAGATAAAATGTGAAATGTCAAGAGTAAATACAGAAAAAATATAAAAAGTATTATTTTAAACTGTTAAAAAGTATAAAAATAACAAATAAACTAAAAATTTAAAACAAATACGGTGAAATAGAGAGAAATTTATATAGCATACGGAAGTGAATAGAAAACCTGCTTTCAGGCAACGATAACAATATCAAGTTATAGGAGGTAAGATCATGTTGCGATATTTGCCTGTACGCAGAATTCACGCAAGACAAGTGCTTGATTCCCGCGGAAACCCCACAGTAGAAGTAGAAGCTACAGTCGGTGAAGGAATCGTAGGGCTTGACGGATATACAGCAAAAGCGATAGTGCCCTCCGGAGCGTCTACCGGGAAATTCGAGGCAATAGAGCTGCGGGACGGGGATAAAGGAAAATACCTGGGACTTGGCGTAGAAAAAGCGGTTGCAAATGTAAACACGAAACTTGCGGAAGCCGTTCTGGGAGAGAATGCTCTTAATCAGTCTTATATTGATCACTTGCTCACACAGACCGACGGCACAGAGAATAAAAGCAGCGTCGGGGCGAACGCGTCTCTTGGCGTATCGATGGCGGTTGCGAGAGCCGCTGCAATGGCGCTGAGAATCCCTCTTTACCAATATCTTGGAGGCTGCCATACAAGAAAGCTTCCGGTACCTATGATGAATATTCTCAATGGAGGAAAACATGCCGACAACACGGTGGATCTTCAGGAATTTATGATTATGCCTTCCGGCGCCGGCTCTTTGGAGGATGGAATACGGATCTGTACGGAAATCTATCATTTTCTGAAGATCATACTGAAGGAAAGAAAACTTTCTACCGCAGTGGGAGATGAAGGCGGTTTTGCTCCGGATCTGGAGGACTCCCGGGATGTGCTGGAACTGATCGTCCAGGCAGTAGAGCGGGCTGGATATGAAGCCGGAAAAGATATTGTAATAGCAATCGACGCGGCTGCCAGCGAGCTTTACGATGAAGAGCGGGGCGTTTATTATTTTCCTGGAGAAAGCCGGATGAAAGGAGAAGATATTTTCCGTGACAGCCGGGAAATGATCAGTTATTATGAAAAACTGACAGAGGATTATCCAATCGTTTCCATTGAAGACGGTCTGGAAGAAGATGACTGGGAAGGCTGGAAACTGATGACAGAACGCCTTGGGAACAGGATCCAGCTTGTAGGCGACGATCTGTTTGTGACAAACAGGAAACGCCTTGGCTGCGGCATCAGACTGAAAGCAGCAAACGCGATACTGGTAAAGGTAAATCAGATCGGAACTCTCAGCGAAGCTATGGATGCGGTGGAAATGGCTCATCATGCCGGGTACCGGGCGATCATTTCTCACAGATCAGGGGAAACGGAAGATTCTTTTATTGCGGATCTTGCCGTGGCGACAGGAGCCGGACAGATAAAAACAGGAGCGCCCTGCAGGTCGGACCGGAACGCTAAATATAATCAGCTTCTCAGGATCAGCGAGAATCTGGGAGAGCTGGCAGTATATGAAAATCCTTTTCAGGGTTATGGAGACTGACATGCCTTTCAGTGTCTGGGACTGATGGCGGGAAAATGGAAAGACGTTCCTGGGCATACCAGTCCTGGAAAAAATCAGAAAAAGCCGGAAACCAGCTTCTTCCCGTGGTATAGGAAAATCTGCTGATTTCCGGCTTTGCCGGCGAAAGCCTATTTCTTTGTGTAATAGCGGAGAATGGCTCCTTTGAATTCAAAGGTCTGAGAAACTTCGTAATGATCAGTGATCCATTGATATTTCTCTTTGGAGCTGTATTTTTTCATTCTTTCCATTGTTCCCTCTCCTGCAAGAAAAGCAGGAAGGTCTTTTTTTCTGATATCGTCCATAACATGATCACCCACCGACGGACGCAGAGAAAGATCGGCAAAATCCAGGGTGTAACACTGAGTATCCCAGCGCAGGATCGCGTATATTTCAGGAACGCCGATGCCGAAAGCGTATGTGTTTTCCGGAATGTGAGCGGCCACATGAGCGGCAAAATCATTGATATCCTGTTTGTTGTGAAGCTCGGCCCGCAGCCCGGTATTAAGTCCGTACTGGATAAAATTGCCTGTACAGACTGTCAGAAGAACCACCAGAGATACAACGGTGAAAGCACCGCGGAAAATCTGGCTGCCGGAAAAGCGCCGGAGATCTTTCAGCCGGAAAGAGCGGAAAGTTTCCAATCCTCTTTCTGCAAAGAGACAGAGAAGGAGGATTGCCGGAAGATGACAGATTTCCAGATTGTGATATGCGGCCCGGTTGATAAAGTAGGTGATCTGTCCAAGGGTCAGGACCGCTGCGAAAAAGGAAAAACAGGGAAGCAGGGCTCTGCCGCCGTCGGTATCCGCTCTCAGCCAGCGCATGTGAGAAATTCCCCATGCGGCCGCCAGGAACAAAAGTACCAGTATCGCCATATAAGCGGCCGGAAATTCCGGAAGATCCACACGCAGCAGCCCATCCATATAGGAGGACTGAAGAAGCGGAAAAAGAAACTCCCTGACGCCGATCAGAGCGCCTCCGCTTGCAAGGTTATATAATTCTACAATTCCATATGCGCCCAGGAAAGAAAGGATGATCCCCAGTACATGAAAAACAATGCCGGAAACCACTGCCGATGCTTTTTTTGTCTTGCTGCAGAACAGTCTGAGGATCCAGAAGCCCGCCCAGGCCGCTGCGCAGAACAGTCCGCTTTCCGTGTTCCACAGGATCCCCAGGAGGGATAAAAGATATCCCAGGACACAGGTGAGCCTGTTCAGCTTCCGGTACCGCACCCAGAAGGCTGCGTAGCAGAACATCAGGCTCATAAAAAGAATCCGGTGGGGCCAGAGCTGCCAGTATATGCCGCTGCGCATGGCAAGGATCGGAAATGTCATTGCAATGGCGCCGAGAATGCGGAGCAGGTTATTTTTTACAATAAAATGCAGAGCCAGAAACATAGCGAGAAAACACAAAGCTCCGATCAGGGAATTGAGAAGGATAAAATCGATCAGATCTCCGCCGAGAAGCTTCATGGGCAGTTTATACAGGATCGCGTAATGGCCGTAAATACTTGTGGCGTTTTCTGTATACGGGCTTCCGTGAAGGACATTGTAAATGGAATTAAAGTAGGCGTCCATATGAAGACGGTCCGCCTCGTCCCGGAGAAATACTGCCGGTGTGTAGAAATTATAACCCACCAGAACCGTCAGAATCCCATATAAGGGGAACATGGCCTGATCCTTTATGGAAATGGATGTTTTCCTTACGCAGAGAAGGAAAAAAACAGAACCTGCAAAAAGATACAGCAGGATCAGCCAAAGCGGCATTGTGTGCCAGATGTACCTGGCGGATACAGAACCGTATACATTGAGCTCCAGAATATACATAATAATAAGGAAGATCAGATTTCCCGCCAGGAGAAAAAGGGAGGCTGTCAGAGCAGCGCCGGGTCTGTCGAATATGTTGTTTTTTATCGTGCGGTCCAGGAGCAGGGAAATCAGAAGATAGGAAACACAGAATAAAATCACAGTCCCCGCGTAAGTAAGAAGATTCAGATTTCCTATGGAGCTTATCAGACTGGAGACCGGCGGAATCTTCAGGCAGCAGGCCGCAAAGCCAAAGGAAATCAGAAGAGATACAAGAAAAGCCGTAATCTTGTTGGTTGATGTTTTCATGATAGTCATTCCTTTGATAAATTTAATAAATAGTGTAGGCGGAAAGAAATAATCCTTTCCTGACGATACTATCATCTATGAAACAAAAGATTTTGTCAAGAATTTATTATATACAGAAGAAGTTTTTGCCCCGGGGAAGAAAAGAAAACTGTTGAAATCCGGATTTGCTTATGTTACAATATGCAATAGTTGATTAGGAGGTGTAACCGGAGTGCAGGTTTTAAGAATTATTTTAACGATAATTTTTGCCATAGATTGTATCGCCCTTACCACTGTAGTTCTGATGCAGGAAGGAAAGCAGCAGGGACTTGGAAGTATCGCCGGTGTTGCGGATACTTACTGGGGAAGAAATAAGGGACGTTCTATGGAAGGCGGCCTCGTAAAGGCGACTACCATTATGGCGGTGTTGTTCTTTGTTCTGGCCCTTGTATTAAATATTATCTATTAAGAATGATATGGAGCAAAAAGGAGACACTCTTGTATATTCGCAAGAGTGCTTTTTTTTCCCGATTCTTATAAATTTGTTTCTAGTAAAGGAGTTTCAGTGAGCAGAAAAAAAATCTGGGAGAAGAAGAAAAAGTTCTCAAAAGAAAAACAGGTATTAAAAAAACGGAATATAAAGAGCTTAAAGAAACAGGGACTTCTGAAGGAAGGGATTTTCGTTGGAAATCCCAGGGGCTTCGGGTTTGTGGAAACCGGAGATGAAGAGGAAGATATCTTTATTCCCGGAAAAGGAACCGGTACGGCGCTTCACGGAGATCATGTGCAGGTTCTCCTGGAAAAGGAGGAGAAGGCAGGAAAGCGCCGGGAAGGAACTGTGGTAAAAATTCTGGAACGTGGAACCGGAGAAATTGTCGGAACCTTCCAGAGAGAGGGAGACTACGGGTTTGTCGTCAGCGACAATCAGAAATTTTTCAGAGACGTTTATATTTCTCCGAAAAATTCCCAGGGAATCCGGGACGGGGAAAAGGTTGTAGCGGAGATCCTGGACTATGGATCAGAAAAGCGAAAACCAGAGGGAAGGATCAGGGAAAAGCTTGGAAACCTCCATACTCCCGGAGCAGATATCCTGGCGGTGGTCAAAAGCTATCAGATTCCTGTAGAATTTCCGGAAAAAGTGCTCAACCAGGCTATGCGGGTTCCCGACCATGTTCTTGAGGCGGACTGGAACGGACGCATGGATCTGACCGCTCTACTGACAGTTACCATTGACGGAGAGGACGCGCGGGATCTGGACGACGCTGTTTCGCTGACAAAAGAAAACGGCATTTTTCATCTTGGCGTTCACATTGCGGACGTAAGCAATTATGTACAGGGTGGAAGCGCCCTGGACCGGGAAGCCCTGAAAAGAGGCACCAGCGTATATCTTGCGGACAGAGTGATCCCGATGCTTCCGGAGAGACTTTCCAACGGCATCTGCTCTTTGAATCAGGGAGAAGAGCGTCTGACTTTAAGCTGCCTGATGGATATTGATGAAAAAGGAAACGTGGTAGACCATAAGATCACGGAATCTGTTATCTGTGTGGACCGGAGAATGAGCTACAATGAAGTCCGCAGTATCCTTGAGGATAAAGAGTTTGCAGCAAAAAAAGAATATGAAGAGTTTCTGCCCATGATCTTCCTCATGAGGGAACTGTCGAAAATCCTGAGAAGCCGCAGACATAACCGCGGATCCATTGATTTTGATTTTCCGGAGAGCAAGATCATCCTCAACGGTGCGGGACGGGCCATTGACGTAAAGCCTTACGAATCCAATGCGGCTATGGAAATTATTGAGGATTTCATGCTTCTGGCAAATGAAACAGTAGCCGGAGAATACTGCCGGGGAGAATTTCCGTTTGTTTACAGAACGCATGAAAATCCTGATCCTGAAAAAGTGGAGAGCCTGTTCAGCCTTCTGAGACATCAGGGGATCCGCATCCGGAAATCAGGAGAAAAAGTTACGTCCAAAGAGATCCAGGAGGCTCTGGAAAAAATCCAGGGACTTCCAAATGAAGCGATGCTCAGCCGCCTGACGCTCAGAACCATGAAACAGGCGAAATATACTACGGAATGCAGCGGACACTTCGGGCTTGCCGCAAGGTATTACTGCCATTTTACCTCACCGATCCGCAGGTATCCGGATCTTCAGATACACCGGATCATCCGGGATAATCTGAGAGGAAGGCTTAAGAGAGAGGGAAAAACGGAACATTACAGAGAAATCCTGGAAGAAGTCGCAAGGCAGTCCAGCGTCTGCGAGAGAAGAGCCCAGGAAGCGGAACGGGAATCAGACAAAATGAAAAAGGCGGAATATATGTCCTATCATCTGGGAGAGGAATTTGAAGGAATCATCTCAGGAGTCACCGGATACGGTCTGTATGTGGAGTTGGACAACACCGTAGAGGGACTTGTGCATATATCCAGTCTGAGAGACGATTACTATTCCTATGATCCTGAGAAATTTGAGCTGCAGGGAGAACTGACAAAGAAGGTATATCACCTGGGCCAGAGAGTAAGGGTCCGGACCGCGGATGCGGACGCTCAGAAAAGGACGGTGGAATTTGTTCTGCTGGAGGATGGAAAGGAGGAGGATTATGCCGAAGAAAACAGGAATCCGGCTGATCGCCAATAATAAAAAAGCTTTTCACGATTATTTTATAGAAGATACTTATGAAGCCGGCATTGCCCTGGCGGGAACGGAAGTGAAATCACTGCGTATGGGAAAATGCAGCGTCAAAGAATCCTTTGTGAGAGTGGAAGGGGGAGAGGTGTATATTTACGGTATGCATATAAGCCCCTACGAGAAAGGGAATATTTTCAACAAGGATCCTCTCCGCGTCCGCAAGCTTTTGCTTCACAGACATGAAATAAATAAAATAGAAGGAAAGCTGAAAGAAAAGGGCCTGACTTTGGTGCCTCTGAAAGTTTATTTCAGGGACAGTCTTGTAAAAGTGGAGATCGGCGTTGCCCGGGGCAAAAAATTATATGACAAGCGTCAGGATATTGCCAAGAAGGATCAGCGCCGGGAGGCGGAACGTGATTTCAAGGTGAGAAATCTCTGAAACATTGAGATGTCTAAAAATTGTATGAATTTCAACAACACTTGGTTGACAAGAAAGCGATACCTAGTATAATTATGGTAATGAAACTATCATATCGGATATTCCATTATATGAACGAGAGGAGTAATTATAATGAAAAAACGATATCTGGCTTTTGCCGGTCTGCTTGCGTTTGCACTTGCCGCGGCAGGCTGTGGTGATAAAAAAGAAGAACAGCCGCAGAAAGCAGAGGCCACTCCTGTGGCCGAGCCTACAGTTACGGCGTCTGCGGATCTGGTGGACATGGAGGTTGCCGAGGAGCAGAACGTGATGGGCGAGCAGACTGCAGCTGCGTCGAAAGTGACGATCATTAACCAGACGGGCTCTGAGATCGGCGCAATATATATCAGGGAACATCCGGAGGACGAGGATGATGACCAGTGGGGCGAGGATCTGATCAACGGAATGTTTACTGTGAAAAACGGAGATCAGGCGGTTTATTATTTTGAACCGGCTTCTGATTCCGGGGTTACTTATGATATCAGGATCACTTATACGGACGAGGACCGGAATGAGTGCTTCTTCCGGGATCTGCCGCTGAGTACCATCAGCCAGATCACACTGCGGATGAAAGGCTCCGGCGAGAACTCAGTTCCTTACGCCACATACCGTACCGGTACAGGCACCAGCGAAGTATCTACGCTGAAAGATGTGCTGGAGAGACTGGGAATGACGGAAGACGACCTGGACAGCGGGGAAGAGGATACGGAGGATACAGAAGATACGGAAGATACAGAGGACGCGGAACCAACGCCTACGGCCGCTCCTGAGGATACTTCCGCTCCGGAACCGACCAGTGCGCCGGAACCGACCAGTGCGCCGGAACAGCCTTCAGATCCGGACGAGAATCCTTCTGATCCAGACGATACGACGCCTACGGATGATACGATCACTCAGGCGGAGGGATACATCGGACAGAATTTTGAAGATCTGGTAAGCGGTCTTGGAGAACCGCAGTCCAACGAATATGAGGACGAACCGGAGACAGGAAGAACGGGATATCATTATTATCCAAACTTTACAGTGTCTACCACAGTAGACGAATACGGCAATGAAACGGTTGCCGGAATATGGTAAAATATAACGCCAGTAGAAAAAACAGAGGGAAAGGATAAAAGTATGAAACGTATATTACTGAAGCTGAGCGGAGAGGCTCTGGCCGGACCGAAAAAGACAGGATTCGATGAGAAAACAGTGCTTGCTGTGGCGAAACAGATCCGTACGATCGCGGAGGAAGGCACTCAGGTCGGAATTGTGATCGGCGGGGGGAATTTCTGGAGAGGACGTACCAGCGAGACGATCAACCGGAATAAAGCGGATCAGATCGGAATGCTGGCTACGGTGATGAATTGTATTTATGTTTCCGATATCTGCAGGTACACCGGCCTTTCAACGGAAATTTTTACACCCTTTGTCTGCGGAGCTTTTACGAAGCTGTACTCCAAGGACGCGGTGGAAGAGGAATTCGCAAAAGGAAAGATCCTGTTTTTCGCAGGCGGGACAGGCCATCCTTATTTTTCCACCGATACGGCTACCGTCCTGAGAGCGGTGGAAATTGAAGCGGAAGCGATCCTTCTCGCCAAAGCGGTGGACGGCATTTATGACAGCGACCCCAAAACAAATCCGTCCGCGGTTAAATACGATGAAATCTCCATTGAGGAGGTAGTAGATAAGAAGCTGGCAGCTATGGACCTTACAGCGTCTATTATGTGCCTGGAACAGAAGATGCCGATGCTGGTGTTCGCGCTTGAGGAAAAGGACAGCATTGTCAATGCGGTCCATGGGAATTTTTCCGGTACGAAAGTAACGGTTTAAATGAAAAAAACAAAAAGGGAGAATTGACAAATGGATGAAAGAGTTCAGAAGTATGACAGCAAAATGACAAAAACGTTAAAGGGGTTTGAAGCAGAACTGGCTACAATCCGGGCGGGACGCGCTAATCCGCATATTCTTGATAAAATTACCGTAGATTATTATGGAAGTCCTACGCCGCTGCAGCAGGTTGCCAACATCACGGTTCCGGAAGCGCGTATGATCCAGATCCAGCCGTGGGAAGCAAGCCTGATCAAAGCCATCGAGAAGGCGATCCTTACCTCCGATCTTGGACTGAATCCAAGCAACGACGGTAAGATCATCCGTCTTGTCCTTCCGGAGCTGACGGAAGAGCGCCGTAAGGATCTTGTGAAGGATGTGAAGAAAAAAGGCGAAGCCGCAAAGGTTGCTGTCCGCAATATCCGCCGCGACGCCAACGACGCTTTTAAGAAGCTGGTAAAACAGGATGTGTCTGAGGACGAAGTGAAAGATCTCAGCGATGAGGTTCAGAAGCTGACAGATAAGTATATGAAAGATATCGAAGCGGCAGTTGAGAAAAAATCAAAAGAGATCCTGACTGTATAAGAGGGAACGGACAAGAAGGAGAGCCATGAAACAGAGGGCTCTCCTTCTATTGCAGAGTATGCGGAAAGCCCCGGCTTTCCAGAGAAGAGAGGGAATCTTATATGAAAGTACCGAATCATATTGCCATTATTCTGGACGGCAACGGACGCTGGGCCAAGGCAAAAGGAATGCCGAGAGGCTACGGCCATGTAAAGGGATGCGCCAATCTGGAGTCCATCTGCGACGATATTAAGGATCTGGGCGTAAAATATCTGACGGTCTATGCCTTTTCCACAGAAAACTGGAAACGTTCCAGAGAGGAAGTGGAGGGGCTGATGAAGCTGTTTCGCAGTTACCTTAAAAAGTGTATACGGAGCGCTGAAAAAAATAAAATGCGGGTAAAGGTGATCGGCGATATCTCCGCTTTTGACAGTGATATCCAGGAGAAAATACATCGTCTGGAAGACTTTTCCAAGGATTACGACGAACTGTTTTTCCAGATTGCCCTTAATTACGGAAGCAGAGATGAAATTGTCAGGGGCGTGCGCCGTCTGGCCCAGGATGCTGTAGACGGCAAGCTGAAGCCGGAAGAGATCGACGAACATGTTTTTGAGAATTATCTGGATACTGCCGGGATCCCTGATCCGGATCTTCTAATCCGTACCAGCGGAGAACAGAGGCTTTCCAATTATCTTTTGTGGCAGCTTGCCTATACGGAATTTTATTTTACTGATGTGGCGTGGCCGGATTTCCATAAACCGGAACTCCTGAAGGCCATTGAGAAATATAATGAAAGAGACCGTAGATACGGAGGAGTGAAGGAGGAGTAGAAAAGATGTTCAAGACAAGGCTCTTAAGCGGGATCCTGCTGGTGGCGGCGGCGCTTCTGACGATCATAAGCGGGGGAGCTGTCCTGCTGACTGTGCTTCTTTGCGTTTCCTTTATAGGCGCGATGGAACTGTACCGGGCCATGGGAGTGCATAAGGAGGGATACGGGCTTCTGGAAACGGCGGCTTATCTGGGAATCCTTCTGTACTATGGCGGAATAGTCCTGGATTTTGAAAGGTACGGGATGATGGCTGTGATCCTGACCCTTGTACTCCTGATGTTTGTCTACGTGTTTACTTATCCGAAATATGAGGCTTCCCAGGTTATGGCGGCAGCCTTTGGCGTTCTGTATGTAGGCGTTATGCTGTCCTTTATCTTCCTTACAAGGAATCTTCCGTCAGGAAAATATATCGTATGGCTTATTTTCATCTGTTCCTGGGGCTGCGACACCTGCGCTTACTGTGTGGGAATGCTGATCGGAAAACATAAAATGGCGCCTGTGCTGAGCCCGAAAAAATCCATAGAGGGGGCTGTAGGAGGCGTTGTTGGAGCAGCGGCTCTGGGCGCGGTCTATGCTGCGGTATTTCATGAACCGGCGGCGGAATATGCCGTTATCTGCGCCATAGGCGCTCTGATATCCATGGTGGGCGATCTTGCCGCTTCGGCTATAAAACGAAATCAGGGCATCAAGGACTACGGAAAGCTGATCCCGGGCCACGGAGGGATCCTGGACCGGTTTGACAGCGTGATCTTTACGGCTCCTGTGATCTATTACATGTCGCTGTTTCTTCTGGCGAGATAGCAAAGGGGAGGTTTTTTCATGAAAAAAATAGCAATTTTAGGTTCCACCGGATCCATTGGGACACAGACGCTGGATGTGGTGCGTTCCAACGGAGATATTGAAGTCCTGGGAATCAGCGCGGGAAAAAACATTGAGAAACTTGAGGAGCAGATCAGGGAGTTTTCTCCGAAGCTGGCCGCTGTGTGGGACGAAGAGAAAGCCAGGGAACTGGCGGTAAGGACAAAAGATACGAATACCCGTATCCTGGCGGGAATGGACGGACTTCTGGAACTGGCGTCTATGGAGGGAACGGAGATCCTGGTGACGGCCATTGTGGGAATGCTGGGTATCCGGCCTACCATCGAGGCAATCCGGGCAGGAAAGGATATTGCTCTTGCAAATAAGGAGACGCTTGTTACGGCAGGACACCTGATCATGCCTATGGCGAAGGAATACGGAGTGAGGATTCTTCCTGTAGACAGTGAGCACAGCGCGATCTTTCAGGCGCTGAATGGAGAGTCACGCAAAGAAATACATAAGCTTCTGATCACTGCCTCAGGCGGCCCCTTCCGCGGGAAAAAGCGGAAAGATCTGGAAAAGGCAACGCTTCAGGATACGCTGAAGCATCCCAACTGGGTAATGGGACAGAAGATCACGGTAGATTCCGCGACCCTTGTCAATAAAGGTCTGGAAGTTATGGAGGCAAGATGGCTGTTTGACGTAACTCTGGATCAGATCCAGGTTGTGGTGCAGCCCCAGAGTGTGATCCATTCCATGGTGGAATTTGAGGACGGCGGGATCATCGCCCAGCTTGGAACGCCGGATATGCGCCTTCCTATCCAGTACGCTCTTTACTATCCGCACAGAAGATATCTTGAGGGAGAAAGGCTTGATTTCGCAAAGCTGGGCAGCATCACCTTTGAGGAGCCGGATATGGAGACGTTCCTCGGGCTTCCCATGGCTATCCGCGCCGCAGAGGAAGGCGGTTCCATGCCGACTGTGTTTAATGCTTCCAACGAGCTGGCGGTAAAGAAATTTCTTCAGCAGAAAATCGGCTTTCTGGATATTTACGAGATTATCGGGCAGTCTATGGAGAGACATAAGAAAATAGAAAATCCGGATCTAGATGAAATTCTGGCAGTAGAGAACGAGACTTATCAGTGGATTGAAAGCAGGTGGTAGATTGAAGATTCTAATTGCAGTGATCATATTCAGCGCAATTATTCTGATACATGAACTGGGGCATTTTCTTCTGGCAAAGAAAAACGGGATCGTGGTAACGGAGTTTTCTCTCGGAATGGGTCCAAGACTTATCAGTACGGAAAAAGGCGGAACGCGGTATTCGATCAAACTGCTTCCCATCGGGGGCTCCTGTGCCATGCTGGGAGAGGATACTGCGGAAGAGGAACTGCCGGGGACGTTCAACGCGGCTCCCGTATGGGGAAGAATATCCGTGGTGGCGGCAGGTCCGGTGTTCAATTTTATTTTAGCTTTTATCCTTTCCGTGATCATTACCGGATTTGTAGGATACGACCCGGCGGAGATCATGGAGGTGACGAAAGGTTCCACAGCGGAGGATGCCGGGCTTCAGAAAGGCGACGTTATTACGGAATACAACGGATACCATATTGATGTGGCCCGGGATCTTTATGTATATACCTATCTGAATCAGTTTAGGGAGGAGCCGGTCACGATTTCTGTAGACCGTGACGGAGAGGAAAAAACGGTTACGTTTATGCCGGATGTGGAGGTCAGCTACCTTCTTGGCTTTAACCGATCAGACGCAAACTCTATGGAAGTGGAGTCTCTGATAGACGGAATGCCTCTCCAGGAGGCCGGACTTCAGGAGGGCGATGTGATCACTTCGGTGAATGGTACGCCGACGCCGGACGGAGCGGCTTATGAAGCTTATATCGAAAAACATCCGCTGTCTGACCAGCCGGTGGAGATCACTTATGAAAGAAACGGGAAAGAATATACGGCGGAGATCACGCCCAGAGAATACCGGACGCCAAGCCTTGGATTTTCCTATAATATGGGATATACGAAGGCAGAGGGCCTTGGGGTATTGAAATACGGCGCTCTGGACGTAAAATATATGATACGGACTACGATCCTGAGCCTGAAGGAGCTTGTGACAGGCGGTCTGGGGGTAAAAGATCTCAGCGGTCCTGTAGGTGTGGTTGACGCTATCGGAACTGCCTACGAGGAAAGCAGGGACGAAGGGGCGCTGATGGTATGGATGAATCTTCTGAATATGGCTGTGCTGCTGTCTGCGAATCTGGGAGTGATGAACCTTCTTCCTCTTCCGGCTCTGGATGGCGGAAGGCTGGTATTCCTTTTGCTGGAGGCGGTCCGCCGAAAGCCTGTAAACCGGGAAGTGGAAGGAATGATCCATTTTGCGGGACTTATGGTCCTGATGGTTTTAATGGTAGTAGTCATGTACAACGATATTCTGAAGATTTTCTGAAAAGAAGGATCAGATTCGCTGTAACGGAAAGATGTGTGAGAAAATGAAAAGAAGATACCGCAGGACTGCTGCGGCAGCGGCGGCTCTGGTGCTCGTTGGAGGCATCGGAGCTGCTTCTTATTATCAGAAACAGCAGGAAACGTTCCGACAGGAACAGGAGGCGCAGCAGGAAAAAGAAGAACAACAGAAACAGCAGGAGGAACTCCGCCGGGAACAGATCCGAAAGGCCGCAGAACAGGAAGAAAAACAAAAAGCGGAAAAAGCAAGGGAGGAAGAACGGCAGAGGCAGGAGGCGGCGGAGAGGATGAACAGGATTCAGCAAGGCCTGGAATCTCTTTATGACGCTTCGGCAGATTCCGTGGCGATGAATACCGGAAAAAACAGGAAAATTTTTCAGGATGTCCAGAATGAAATGTGGAAGCTGCCGGATTCCTGCAAATCTCAGCTCAAGGAATATCAAAAGGTTATCGACCGTATTTCTGATGCGTGGAATTACAAAAACGATCAATGGAATTATGAGACAAGCACTTTGAAGGTTTCTGTAGAGCTGAAGCAGACAGAATATACAAAATACTGGGTATGTCATGTGCAGACTTTCAGCCCGGCGCAGCTTTGTTCCGCTCTCTGCGGAGGAACCTACGGGAATCCCAGAAAGAAAACTTCGGAAGAGACGGCTGAACATAACGGGGTGATCGGGGTAAACGGAAGCGGCTTTTCATATTCTACAGGCGTACCCGCTCCGGGAAAGACAATGATCAAAAACGGAAAAATATATAATGACGTTTACTCCAATGGAAATATCTTCTGTATCACAAAAGACGGAGGAATGTTTACCGCGGCGGCGGGGATGACGGCGGAAGGCATGCTGAACAGAGGCGTGAAGGATACCTATTGTTTTGGCCCTACGCTGGTAGAAAACGGTGCGGCGTATGAAATATCCGGGGAGTTTCGCCAGTCAGGGCGCTATCAGAGGACAGCAGTTGGAATGGTAAATCCAGGAAACTATTATCTTGTGGTAGTAGACGGAAAAGGTGCGGGAGGATCCCAGGGAATGACATATCAGGAGTTGCAGCAGGTTTTTCTGGATCTGGGGTGTGACTACGCCTACAATCTGGATGGAGGTGGCTCGTCAACGCTGGTGTTTAAAGGACGGGTGCTGAATTCTCTGACAGACGGCGGAGAAGAACGTCCCTGTGGAGATATCCTGTATTTTATTGACGCAGGGGACGGAGGCGAAGGAGACTCCATTATCGTACATGAAGATGAGGCGATGATCCGGCCGCCTTCGGAGTAACGAGGAAGTTTTCGCGTATATTTTTAAAGATCAGTACATACGTTTCTGTAAAGGGCTTTTTCAGGAGAACGGAATGTATCAGACAGATCCATATAGGAGAATTGTGCGGGCGCAGCAGGAGCAGGGAGGCAGAGGACGGCTCCAGGTAACGGTGGTGACAGAGGACGGAGCGAAACCTGTAGAAAACGCACTGGTAAAAATTTCCTATACCGGCGTTCCGGACAGTGTGCAGGAAGAAGTGCGTACAGATTCTTCCGGACAGACCCCGGTGCTGGAGCTTCAGGCTCCTCCGCTGGAATACAGCATGGAACCATCAGAGGAACAGCCTTATGCGGAGTACACTGTCCAGATCCAGGCAGAAGGATATGAGCCGGAAGAAATAGCGGGGACAGAAGTTCTTCCCGATACGCTGGCGCTGCAGCCGGTGCGGCTTCGCGGACGGGACGCAGGAGATTTTGAAAGGATCGTTATCGGTCCCCATACGCTGTTCGAGGAATACCCGCCCAAGATACCGGAGGCGGAAATAAAGCCTGTGGACGAGACGGGAGAGATTGTACTGAGCCGGGTGGTGATCCCGGAATATATCGTGGTACACGACGGGCCTGTGGGAGATTCCGGAGCGAAAAATTATTATGTGAAATATAAAGACTATATCAAAAATGTGGCGAGCAGCGAGATATACGCTACCTGGCCTGCCGATACTATCAGGGCAAACGTGCTTGCCATTATGTCGTTTACTTTAAACAGGGTTTACACGGAATGGTACCGGAACAAAGGCTATGATTTTACGATCACATCGTCTACGGCATACGATCACAAATGGATATACGGCAGAAATATTTTTGAAAGCATTTCAAGAATTGTAGATGAACTTTTTGAAAATTATCTTTCCAGACCAGATGTGCGTCAGCCTATCCTGACCCAGTACTGTGACGGACGAATGTCAAAATGCCTGGACAAAGGATGGATGACCCAGTGGGGAAGCAAGTCGTTAGGCGATCAGGGATTTTCAGCCATAGAGATCCTGCGGTATTTTTATGGGAATGATATGTATATAAACGTAGCGGAGGCGATTTCCGGAATCCCGGCGTCCTGGCCGGGATATGATCTGGATATCGGCGCTACGGGGCAGAAGGTGCGGCAGATACAGGAGCAACTGAATACCGTTGCAGGCTCCTATCCGGCGCTGCCGACTATCGCGGCAGACGGGATTTACGGAGAAAAGACGAGAGACGCCGTAAAGAAATTTCAGAGTGTCTTCGGCCTTCCTTCTACGGGAATTGTAGATTATCCTACCTGGTATAAGATCCAGGAAATCTACGTGGCCGTCAGCCGGATCGCGGAGCTGAACGGATGAGAACAGAGCTGGTTTAGCGGCGCTGTGGAGCTAATGAAGAAAAAAATGAAAAAGTTTAAAAAAATTTGAAAAAAAGTATTGACTTTGTCTGCGGCCTTTGCTATACTAACACATGTCGCGAGGGGAAAGAAAAAAGAATCCCCAAGGAAATGCGATATGCGGAAGTGTCGGAACTGGCAGACGAGCAAGACTAAGGATCTTGTAAGCATTGCGCTTGTGTGGGTTCAAGTCCCATCTTCCGCATTACAAACCTCGCAGAAAATGCGAGGTTTTTTTGCAGTTATACTCAAAAAATGAAGAGCGGGGCGAAGCGTCTCCGCTTTTTTTGTTGGGCGCATTATGATCTCTTCTTTGATCTTTCTATATCACATCTTATGAAACCCCTAGTTGTTTTTTGATTTTAAACAGAATTTCCTCCTATTAAAATGATTCTTATGAAAAATGGACAAAGGAGGAAATGATATGCAGTCTAGTGTTTACGGATATGTCCGGGTATCGACAAGGGAGCAATGCGAAGATCGGCAGGTGATCGCGCTGCGGGCTTTTCCGGTAATGGAAAAAAATATTTATATGGATAAGCTCAGTGGAAAAAATTTCGACAGGCCCATGTATCAAAGCCTGCTTGGGCGGCTGAAACAGGGAGACGTACTTGTGGTAAAATCCATAGACCGTCTGGGACGCAATTATGAAGAAATTCTGGAACAGTGGCGAATTATCACAAAGGAAAAGATGGCGTATATGGTGGTTCTGGATATGCCGCTTTTGGATACCAGACAGACGGGAAAAGACCTAACCGGAACTTTTGTGGCGGATCTTGTGCTTCAGATTCTTTCTTATGTGGCACAAACGGAGAGAGAAAACATCAGGCAGAGGCAGATGGAAGGAATCGCGGCGGCAAAGCAGCGAGGAGTATGTTTCGGGCGGCCAAGAAAAAGTATTCCGGAAGATTTCTGGAGACTGAAGGGCGTCTGGGAGGAACGGCAGATTACTTCCAGGGAGGCGGCGAAACAGCTTGGGATTGCACAGAATACCTTTTTGCGATGGGTGCGTGGAAAATAAAGAAAAAGAGCAGGTGAAAGCATAATTAAGTGGTGCAAAAAAGTAGACTTTTTCGTTCTCTGGTATAACTCAGATAATTCTAAAATAATCAGATTTTTTCGTAGAAAACAAATAAATTTACGGTGCCTGGACGCTGCCAGATGTTTATTTTCAAGGCTTTTACATAATTCCAATTATAACATCAGAGAACGAAAAAGTCTGATTTTTTACGCGGATAAAAATACGGCGGGACGTAGAAGGGTAAGACAGGGTGAGTTTTGGCAGCATAAGCGGAGAGTTTTTCTCAAGGACATACTGTTTTAAAAGAGAGAGGAGGAAAATTATGAATAGAAAAGTAATGAACATTTTTGGAAGTACATAAGGCGCCGCGATATTGCGCAGAGACTACAAAAGCTAGCGAGGTCATGGATCATGTGGCGAGAGATCAGAGGATATGAAGGCGTTTATGAAATCAGCGACAGCGGAGTGCTGCGCCGGATGAACGGTGTGGACTCTGATGGCAGAAAGATTTCCGGACACAGTATTACCGCGTCAAAGGCGGCAAACGGGAAACGCTATATTGTATTGTGGAAAGACGGACAGAGAAAAACATATATGCTTCATAAGGTATATGCGGATACTTTCCATGTGACAGAAACAGAAGCATGCAGAAGACTTTACCAGGGCTTTTCGGGAAATACCCAGGCGGTCCGGAACGTAAAGGAAATCCTTCAGAATGTTCTGGCTTTTCTGGAGCGGGAACATAACGCCGGGAAAGACAGACATGATGAAATGCTTTATATCAGGCAGTTTCTGAGAGAGATGGAAGATACCGCAGTACAGCAGGAACAAAAATAAAGAGAAAAAGTTCTGCTCTTTAACACATAAAACAATATATATCTTTTGATAAGTGAAATGATCCGTGTCGGAAAGGATGAGATGTATGAAAAAAACTGTGGTTGCACAGATTTCGGAGATATCCGGAATGTTTTTAATACATTTTATGCAACATTAAGGAGGTATGAAGATGAAGAAAGAAAAGAAGAGGCATCTGTCTTTCCTTCGAAAGATTCAGCGCCGGGTTCTTCCTGTCTTTCTGTCCCTGGTCATGGTAGTGGGATATATACCTACCAACCTGAGTACAGCTATGGTCTGGGCGGAAAGCGGAGGAGCGGAAGCGGTGGCAGAAGGACAGCAGCCGATGACGGTTTCGGCAGAACCGAAAGCTCAACAGCCGGCGGAAGCTTCAGAACCGGTTCCGGAAACGCCTCAGCCAGAGGAAACTCCGGCGGAACAGCCGATAGAGACGCCGGAACCTCAGCCGGTGGAGACACCAGCCCCGGAACAGCCAGCAGAGAACCTGGAGACAACGCCTGAAGCGCAGCAGCCGGCAGAAACTCCGGATGTGGAAGTGGAGACTCCGGTGAAACAGCCGACAGAGACGCCAGCGGAAACCCCGGCAGAACAGCCAGTGGAAACGCCAGTGGCGACCCCGGAAGAGCAGCCGGCGGAAACTCCGGTGATAACGCCGGAAGCCCAGCAGCCAACGGAAACTCCGGCAGCGGAAAATCAGACGGCAAAGACTGATGAAAAGACGCCGGAGATTAAGCCGTTTTCTGTAGAAGACGATGACAAGACCGTTTATTATGAGATCAAATATATTGACGAGAACGGTCAGCCGATTGAGGTGAATCCGAATCCCGGTGAAAAAACTCCAGACCATTATACCCAGTATGTGAAGGCCGGCGCGAACACCCAGCCCCCTCACCGTCCGGTTATAAACGACAAAAAAGAGAAGTTTGTGGGATGGTTTACGGAAGCGGGCGGTCAGGGTCAGATGGCCACGGACGAGTCCTTCATGAACATCCAGGCGGATGAAGTATGGTATGCATATTATACGGCACAGACGGTTTATACCATTACCATTAATTATGTGTTTGCCAACGATGATGCAGAGGCGTCTAAACCCTATGTGGTGCAGGTGCCTGAGGGAGAACCTTTCTCGGTGGAAGTGGAATCTCCGGTACTGGAAGGTTACACAGCAGACCAGACAAAAGTTTCTATCAATATTCCCAGTGTGACAGAGGATGTAACCTATACGGTAAAATATACCGGAGAGGTGCAGACTTACACGGTGGAATACCAGTTTGAGAGCCTGGAAAATCCGGGACAGTATATAACGGATGAATCTAAGACGGAAACCAAGCAAGGTTACATCGGACAGCAGACAGAAGCAGAAGCAAAAGAATACGAAGGTTTCACTCTGGCGGAACCGATCCAGAATATACAGATCACAGCGAGTACCACAGCAGATCAAGTGATAATTCCTGTGAAGTATGCGAGACAGAGCTATCAGCTTACATTTGATACAGGAGAGGGCGGAAGCTATGTAGCCGCGAAGTCTGTGAAGTACGGTACGCCGCTTTCTCAGGCAACGAATGTAGAAGAACCTACAAGACTTGGATATACCTTCCAGGGATGGAGGCTGGCAAATGGTGAAACAGAGATTGGCGATACAACCATGCCGGCAAGTGATTATATCGTACGCGCACTCTGGGAAGAAAACAGAACGGCAGAGTACACAATCGTCTACTGGCTGGAAAGTCTGAATGGCGGGTATGACTATATCACTCAAAAGTCAGGAACAGGGCGAGTTGGAAATACCATTGATGCAAACAACCTGGCTAACTGGGAGTGGGATGAAGTCAATATTGAGTCTGCAGGCGTGGAAAGAGATTACAGCAAAGATCAGGACGTTACCATCACCGCTGATGGAAAAGCTGTGAAGAATGTCTATTATAGTAGGAAGACGTTTACAATTAGCTTTTATATACAGAATGGGCGCCGATGGGTAGAAGACGATAGTCTGAGAATCACTGCCAAGTATGGAGCGTATATTGCAGATCAGTGGAACGACAGCGAGCATGCTGCCTATGAATGGAATACTCAACCAAATGGAAATACCTCGTATACGCTTCTGGCTAATATGAAGGCAGAAGATATTAGGGTTTATCAGGCTCGTAAAGGCAGTGGTACTACCATCACCTATTATATAGAAGGCTTAAATGGCGAACGAGAAGTTTACCAGACATTAACTGCAGCGGATGGTGTAAGTCTTACCGTTGAAGATCAGACGAGGATTGATGGCTTTTCATTTGATTCTTGGAAAGACACCACAGGATGGTTTGATAATGATCTCTGGCTCTACTACACCCGTAACGATTACACCATTTCTTTTGAGAACTGTGAGGGCATCTCTGACGCTATTCTGAAATTTGAGGAAAGCCTTTCTCACGCACAGCCGGATACAAGAGCTATCCAGCCTCCGGCAGGTGTTGACTCAGACTATGTATTTGGTGGTTGGTATACTTCACCGGCTCTTGAAGAAGGAACAGAAGTGAACTGGAATTCCATCATGCCGTCTCACAATTTACAGCTTTACGCTAAGTGGGTGGCTCCGGAATATACTGTAAGTTTTGAAACCAACGGAGCAGGGAATATTGACTCCATCACTGTTCCCAAGTATCATTCCATCGAGGATCAGATGCCTGCAGATCCGGTGAAAGAGGGAGACGAATTCCAGGGATGGTATCTCGATAAAGAATGCCAGGAGCCTTTCCTTCCAACCATGGGTATAACATCCGATATCACTCTTTTCGCGAAATGGAAGAGCGCTTATACCTGGAACTACACCATCCAGTATGTGGACGAGTCTAATCAACCTATTGATGGCGTGGAATCCACAAAAGGAAGCGCTTCAGCCAATACCTACATTACGGTGAAGCCTATAGACATTGAAGGATATACGCCAAAGGAAGGAACCAGATCTGTACGTCTGGATGAAAATGGAAAGATTATTCGTGTGGTTTATACGAAGGATCAAACCTGGTCTTACCGTGTACGGTATATTGATGCAACGACTCAGAGGGACATCATTAGCTCTGAAACGGTAGAGGTGGGAATGAACACCAAACAGGTGATCGTGAACTCTCCAAGTGTTAATGAGAACCCAGCGTTTAAGGGATATACCCTTGTTTCCGCAGCACAGGTAAAAGTTACCCAGGAAGAGGCACTGAAAGAAGGGGAGGGTAACATCTACACCATCACCTTCCAGTATGTGAAGCAGGAACAGCAGTATAAAGTGGATCATCAGCTTCAGATGCCTGACGGAACTTATGTTACAGTAGAGACAGAAACTCCCAACGGAAACGTGGGACAGTATGTCACCGCGGAGCCGAAGAATTATGACGGATTCCAGTGTGTTTCCACAGAACTTCAGCGTTCCGGCGTAGTGACAGCCTCTGGCCTTATCATCACAGTACAGTATGACAGGACTAACGCCCTGACTGTGACAGATTACGAAGGCAAGTATGACGGACAGGCTCACGGCCTTACTGTGACAGGAGAACCTGCCAATACAGATGTAGTTAAAGAAACTCTTCTGTATTCCATCAACGGAGAAGAATGGAGTGAGACGCCTGTAGCAGAAACAGACGTAAATACAGGAGCAGAAGGCAAGTACACTGTCTATACAAGAGTGCAGACAGTAGTAACCGGCGGCGGTACTTATACAAGCCAGCCGGAGACACATTATATCAATATCCTGCCGCGTGAAGTGACGCTTACAGCGCCCGATGCGACCAAGATGTATGATGGCGCCGCGCTGAATACCTGGTATACCACACCGAACTATAAGGAAGCAGAGGTTTCCGGAGATAAATTCGTGACAGGCGAAGGATTTGACCATTATGTATATACCGCGGAAAGCAGTATCCTGATCGGTGAAGGTAAGAACGTGATCGACCAGAGCGCTACACTTGCGGCGTTAAAAGACAACGCCAAAGTCACCAATTACAATTTTACATTCGTAGATGGAACGTTGACAGTAACCGACCGTCCGGATGAGCAGAAATATGTTCTGAACATTACGCCTGATAGCTCGACTGTAACATATAATGGAACAGAACAGAGTGTATCTGGATTCAGTACAGACTTCCTCAATGGAGAGGGAGAAGACGCGCAGCAGCTTAACGGATACAGAGTAGATGATAGGAAAGTTTCTTTCGGAGCGTCCGGAACAGATGCAGATACCTATTCTGTAGAGCAGACCGGCGACGTAGTGATCCTTGACAGCCAGAACAATGATGTGACAGCTCAGTTCAAAGTGAATATAAGCGACGCTACACTGACCATCAACAAACGTCCGGTAACAATTGCTGCGAAATCAGCTGCCTTTGATTATGACGGCCAGCCACATTCCCTTAATGAATCTGAAGTTACATCAGAAATCAAGCTGGTAGATGGACATACTTATACAGCCACTATAGAAGGAACTGTGCAGGAGCAGAACGAGATTGCTGATAATGTGATTTCAGACATCACGATTCTTGACGGGAATAATAACGATGTAACAGAAAATTATGAAATCACACCTGTAAACGGACGTCTGAGAGTAAATGCTATTGACGCGGATATTACAGCGAAAGTTGTGATCGCAGATAAAGAGACGGTCTATAATGGCGCAGAACAGAAATTTACAGAACTTGATGGCGATAATTATACTGTCACCTTTGAAGGCACAGAAGGATTTGACACTGCCGGATGGACTATTGCAGGAACAGAAATCAGTACGTCTGCTGTAAATGCAGGAAAATACGATGTATACTTTGCTGATCCGACACAGCTTAAGGTGCTGGATAAGGATGGTAATCCGGTAGAGTCCGCAGAAGTCAGCGTTACATTCGGCCATCTGACGATCACCCAGGCGCCGCTTACCCTGACCGCAGATTCAGCGGAGAAAGAGTATGACGGAACACCGCTGACAGCCAACTCTTATAAAATTGAAGGACTTCGAGGAGAGGATAAGATCGCATCCATCACCATCAACGGATCCCAGCTTGCTCCGGGAACCAGTGACAACGTGATCCGGGAAGGGTCTGTAAATATCCAGAATGCAAATAGTACGGATACAACAGATAACTATAAGATCACATTAGAAAAAGGAACTCTTACTGTAAAAAATGATGGGAAAACAGAAAGAGCGATCACTGTAAAAGCTAATTCGGGAACCAAGATTTACGACGGAACAGCCCTTACCAACAACACCTTCCAGGTAACAGGGGAATTCCTTAACAGCGACGATGTAGACAGAACTCAGGTGAAAGTGACTGGAAGCCAGATTTATGTAGGAACCAGCAAGAATACCATCGACGCTTCCACAGTCCATGTAATGAACGGCAGCGTAGACGTAACGGAAGCCTACACCATCAAGACGTTGGACGCTGATCTGACGGTTACGGCCCGCTCCATCACTCTTACGGCAGACAGTAAATCCAAGGTTTACGACGGAACTCCTCTGACAGCGCAGGAAGTATCCATGACAGGATCTCTGGCCGAGACGGATAAATTCGAGAGTGAACCTCAGGCAACGGGAAGCCAGACAGAATCGGGAAGCAGCAGTAACCCGGTAGGAACAGTCAGGATCGTGGATAAGGAATCCGGCGAAGACAGGACTGACAATTACAAGATCACCCCAAATCCCGGAACTCTGACAGTTACCAAGGCTCCGGCAGCGCAGAACGCAGTTACTATCGGAAGCGATTCCCTTGTTTACGACGGGCAGGCGCATGCGCTGAAAGAAGCTTCCTCACTGGTAACAGAAGGAACGACGATCTATTACGCTACAGTACAGAATCCTTCAAAGGACGACTGGAGTACAGAGATGCCTTCCTTCACCAATGTGGGGGCGCATACCATTTATGTTAAAGCAGTGAACCCCAATTATGAGGATGCTTTTGCCAACGGCACGCTGACAATCACACGCCGTCCGGTAACGATCAGTGGAAACACAGGCTCCTTTACTTATAATGGAAAAGAGCAGACGGTAGACGGTTTCACCGCAGAAGACCCGACAGACGGAAGAGGTCTCCTTAAGGGCCATACGGTAGAAAACGTAACGGCGTCCGCCTCCGCAAAGGATGTGGGAACACGTATCACCGGAACCATTACTGCGGCATCAGACGTTAAGATCACGGCAGACGGTGAAGATGTAACCGCAAATTATGATATTATCACCAGTCCGGGATGGATCACCATTACTCCGCTGGAGATTAAAGTGGCGTCCGAATCCGGAGAGCAGTTATATACCGGACAGCCGCTGAAAGTGCAGAAGGCGGAGATCACAGAGGGCGCTCTGGCAGAAGGCGACGAGATCAGTTATAACTTTACAGGAACCCAGGCGCAGATCGGTTCCAGTGAAAATACCTTTACGGCGATCATCAGATCCGGCGATACAACTATAACCAACAACTACTCCATCCAGTATACTTACGGAACACTTACGGTATACGGAGAGATCGCCTATAACGCCAACGGCGGAACAGGAGACGCTCCGGCGGCAGACCGCTTTGACAGAGGAGACACCTATACAGTTAAAGAAAATATGTTCCAGAAAGAGGGCTATACCTTTACCGGATGGAATACAAGAGCAAACGGCACAGGAAATGCCTACGCGGAGAACAGCTCCATCACTGAGCTGAATAGAAATCTTACCCTCTACGCACAGTGGAGCGCAAACGAAGACACAGAATACAAGGTAGAAACATACCTGGAAGGAGAGGACGGAATTTATCCCGAAACTCCGGAAACTTCTGTAACAAGAACCGCAAAGACAGATACAAAAGCCGAAGTAACAGAAGACGACCTTACAGCTCCGGCAGGTTACGCTTTCGATCCGGAAGCGGACAATATCCTAAGCGGCAATGTGAAGGGAGACGGAAGTCTTGTTCTGAAAATCTACTTTGCAAAGGACGATAAGGGCGGAGGAGAGGACGGAGAGGATCCGGATAACATTCCTGACCGCTACCAGATCATCTTCCGTTATAAAGCAGAAGCCCACGGAAGCGTTGCAGGAACAACAACAGAAGTCCATACTTTCGGAAACGCGGAAGAAGGATATACGCTTCCGACAGCGACCACGCCTGACGCGGCGGTAGAAGCGAAAGCAGATCCAGGCTACCATATCACAGGCTGGACAGACGAGGCAGGGGAGGAGCTTGGCGCAGAAACAGCTCCGGCATTTGACGGACAAACATATGCAGAAGACCAGACCTTCACCGTAAGTTTTGCAGAAAATGAGGATATCACGATCAAATATGTAGCGGAAGCAAACGGAACCGTATCCAGAGACCAGGAGACTATCGCTCCTGCAACAGGAACGCCGGAAGGCTCTGTTGCGACGCCGGCAGCGGGCTATCACCTGGAAGGCTGGTATCGTGACGGCGAACTGGTAAGCACGAACCTGAATTTCGTACCTGAACCGAATGAGGACGGAATTTATGAGGAGGCTACCTATACCGCGAAATTTGCTCCCGAAGAGCAGACTCTTTACACTGTAAACTTCTACTACACTGATGAGAATGGCAATTATTCTGAGGAGCCAACGAGTTCTGAAGAGAGAAACGGCGTTACCGATACCAGGGTATCTGTAACAGATGAGGACAAAGTTCCTGCAAGGGAAGGCTACATCCTGGATTCTTCCGCAGGCAATGTATTTGAAGGAACCATCGCCGGAGACGGCAGTCTTGTTCTGAAAGTATACTTTGCACTTGATGAAAAAGGCGGTGGAGACGACGGAGAAGATCCGGATGATATTCCGGACCGTTACCAGATCGTATTTAAGTATGTGGCGGGAGCCAACGGAACCGTTACAGGAACCACGGCTGAGACACATACCTTTGGAAACGCAGAGGACGGATACACGCTTCCTGCTGCAACAACTCCTAATGCGGAAGTGACGGCGGCGGCAAATCCGGGCTACCACATCGCAGGATGGACGGATGAGTCAGGTACAGATCTGGGCGCGGAGGCGGCTCCGGTATTCGGAGAACTGACTTACGCAGAAGATCAGACCTTTACCGTAACATTCCAGGAAAACGGGGACATTACTATTAACTATGTTGCCAAGGAGCATGGAAGCGTAAGCAGAGACAAAGATGTAATCGCTCCTGCAACAGGAACACCGGAAGGCTCAGTGGCACAGCCGGATACAGGCTACCACTTTGACGGATGGTACCTTGGAGAAGACAAGGTTGGAGGCACAGAAGATTTCGTACCTTCTAAGAATGCCCAGGGTATTTATGAGGAAGCAACTTATGTGGCAAAATTCGCGCCGGATGAAGCGACGCAGTACACCGTAGAATTCTATTATGAGACAAACGGAGAATATCCGGAAGAGACAAATGAAAGATCTGTCCGCACAGGAACCACAGATACGGCTGCGGCAGTGACAGAAGAGGATAAGGTTCCTGCAAGAGAGAACTATATCCTGGATACTTCGGCTCCTAATGTATTCGAGGGAATTATTGCCGGAGACGGAAGCCTTGTGCTGAAGGTTTACTTCGCTCTTGATGTGAAGGGTGGTGGAGAAGACGGAGACGAACCGGATAATATTCCGGACCGCTACCAGATCGTATTCCGCTATGTGGCCGAAGCGCACGGAACTGTAACAGGAGAAGTGACAGAAGTCCACACCTTTGGAAATGCGGAAGACGGCTATACTCTTCCCGATGCGACAACGCCTGACGCGGCGGTAACGGCAGCGGCGAACGCAGGCTACCACATCGCAGGCTGGACGGATGAGGCGGATAACGATCTCGGCACAGACGCGGCTCCGGTATTCGGAGAACTGACTTACAAAGAAGATCAGACCTTCACCGTAAGCTTTGCGGAAAACGGCCAGATCACCATTAAATACGAAGCGGATGAACACGGAAAAGTTACCAGAGAAAGCGAAACACTCGCTCCTGTTACAGGAACCGCGCAGGGATCTGTGGCAGAGCCGGACGAAGGCTATCATGTGGTCGGCTGGTATCTGGGCGAGGAAGAAGTGGGAACAGATCCTACCTTCGTTCCCTCCAGAAATGACTCCGGCGTATATGAGGAGGCAACCTACACCGCGAAATTCGCTCCGGACGAAGACACCAGATATACGGTAGAGTTCTATTATGAAAATGACGGAACCTATCCGGACAAAGCGGACGAGACTCTCAGGCGCACAGGAACTACGGACACAACTGTTTCTGTAACAGATGAAGACAGACAGCCGAAGAGAGAAAACTACGTCCTGGATCCTTCTGCGGAGAATATCTTTGAGGGAACGGTTAAGGGAGACGGAAGTCTTGTACTGAAGATCTACTTCGCTCTTGATGTGAAGGGAGGCGGAGAGGACGGAGACGAACCGGATGATATTCCGGACCGCTATCAGATTGTATTTAAGTATGTGGCAGAGGCAAATGGAACTGTAACAGGAACTACAGCCGAGACACGTACTTTCGGAAACGCAGATGAGGGATATAAACTTCCCGAAGCGGTAGAGCCCAACGCAGACGTGGAAGCAGCGCCGAATCCAGGCTATCACATCGTGGGATGGACAGACGAGGAAGGAGAAGAGCTGGGAGCAGAGGCGGCTCCGGTATTTGACGGACGAACCTATGCAGAGGATCAGACCTTCACCGTAAGCTTTGCAGAAAACGATGAGATCACGATTAAGTACGTTGCCGAGGCAAACGGAAGCGTAAGCAACGACAGCGACACCATCGCTCCGGCAACAGGAACGCCAAAAGGCTCTGTTGCGAAGCCGGATGCAGGCTATCATTTCGACGGCTGGTATCTGGGAGAAGACAAGGTAAGCGAGAACCTGAATTTCGTACCGTCAAAGAACGGAGACGGAATTTATGAGGAAGCTACTTATACCGCAAAATTCCTTCCGGATGAAGAAACAAAGTACACCGTAAACTTCTACTACACAGATGAAAACGGAAATTATCCTTCCGATCCTTCCGACACTGCAGTGCGAAACGGCGAGACCAACACCACCGCGGCAGTGACTGATGAGGACAAAGTACCTGCAAGGGAAGGCTACATTCTGGATACCTCGGCAGATAACGTGTTCGAGGGAACCATTGCCGGAGACGGAAGCCTTGTACTGAAAGTATACTTTGCCCTTGACGAGAAGGGCGGCGGAGACGACGGAGACGAACCGGACGACGTTCCGGACCGTTACCAGATCGTATTTAAGTATACGGCGGAAGAAAACGGAACCGTGACAGGAGAAGTGACAGAGGTTCATACCTTCGGAAACGCGGAGGAAGGCTATACGCTTCCCGTACCCACCACGCCTGAGGCAAAAGTGACCGCAGCAGCCAACGCAGGCTATCATATCGCAGGCTGGACGGACGAGACAGGAACGGATCTTGGAGAGGGAACAGCGCCTGAATTTGGCTCTGTAACTTACACCACAGATCAGACCTTTACCGTAAGCTTTGCGGAAAATGACGCAGTAACCATCCTTTATAAAGCAGAGGCCAACGGAAGCGTTACCAGCGACGGCGAGACGCTGGCGCCGGCAACAGGAACCGCCAAAGGTTCCGAGGCAGAGCCGGATGCGGGCTATCATCTGGACGGCTGGTACCTGAACGATGAGAAGGTGGGAGAAGATCTGACATTCGTACCGTCCAGGAACGATCAGGGAATCTATGAAGCCGCAACCTATGTGGCGAAATTCCTCCCGGATGAAGATACGGAATACAGAGTAAACTTCTACTATTCAGACGCTGACGGAAACTATGCGGATGATCCAACAGACACATCGGTACGTCAGGGAACAACTGACACAACTGCTGAAGTGACGGCAGAAGATAAAGTTCCCACAAGGGAGGGCTATGTTCTCGATGTTTCTGCAGACAATGTATTCAGCGGCAATATTGCCGGAGACGGAAGTCTTGTGCTGAAGGTTTACTTCGCGGCAGATGAAAAAGGCGGCGGAGACGATGGAGAAGATCCGGACAATATTCCGGACCGCTACCAGATTGTATTTAAGTATGTGGCAAAGGCCAACGGAACCGTAACAGGAACCACGGCGGAGACACGTACCTTTGGAAACGAAACAGACGGATACACACTGCCTGTACCTGTAAGGCCTTACGCAGCAGTGGAAGCGACGGCAGATCCAGGCTACCACATCGCAGGCTGGACAGACGAAGCAGGAGAGAATCTTGGCGAGGAGACAGCTCCGATATTCGGAGAACTGCTCTACGCGGAAGACCAGACCTTTACCGTAAGCTTTGCCGAGAATGAGGATATTACTATCCGTTATGAGGCAGAGGACCACGGAACAGTAACAAACGAAAGCGAGACCATCGCGCCCGCTACAGGAATTTCGGCAGGATCCGAGGCGGTTCCGGAGGAAGGTTACCATCTGGAAGGATGGTACAGGGACGGACAGCGCGTGGGCGGCGACCTTACCTTCGTTCCCTCCAGAAATGATGAGGGCATCTACGAGGAAGCAACTTATACGGCAAGGTTCGCGCCGGATGAAGATACCGAGTATCATGTAGAGTTCTATTACTCCGATGCAGAGGGCAATTATCCGGATGAACCTTCACAGAAGCTGACCCGTCAGGGCACGACCGACACGGTTGCCGAACTGACAGAAGCCGACAGAACGCCTACAAGAGAGAACTATATCCTGGATACCTCCGCAGATAATGTGTTTGAGGGAACGATCACAGGAGATGGCAAACTTGTACTGAAGGTTTACTTCGCTCTTGACGAGAAGGGCGGCGGAAACGACGGAGACGAACCGGATGACGTTCCGGACCGTTACCAGATCGTATTTAAGTATGTGGCTGAAGAGCACGGAACCGTAACAGGAGATGTGACAGAGATCCATACCTTCGGAAACGCAGAGGAAGGATACACACTTCCTACGCCTACCGAACCGGATGCGGCCGTTAAGGCTGCGGGAGATCCCGGTTATCATGTGGCAGGCTGGACGGACGAGGCGGGAGCAGACCTTGGAACGGAGGAAGCTCCGGTATTCGGCGGACAGACCTACGCGGAAGATCAGATCTTTACCGTAAGCTTCGAAGAAAATGAAGACATCACCATCCGCTATGAGGCGGAGGCTCACGGAAGCGTATCCAGAGACAGCGACACTATCGCTCCCGCGACAGGAACGCCGGAAGGCTCTGAAGCGACTCCGGATACAGGCTATCATTTCGAAGGCTGGTACCGTGACGGTGAAAAGGTAAGCATCAACCTCAATTTCGTACCGTCGAGAAACGATGACGGCATCTATGAGGAAGCAACTTATACGGCAAGGTTCGCGCCGGATGAGCAGACTCTTTACATGGTGGAATACTATTACACCGATGAAAACGGCAATTATCCGGATAAAGCGACAGAAACAGCGAAACGCAACGGCGTGACGGATACGGAAGCGTCTGTTACAGAAGAGGACAAACAGCCCACAAGAGAAGGTTACATCCTGGATATGACTGCTGACAATATCTTCAGCGGTAATATCGCGGGAGACGGAAGCCTTGTTCTGAAGCTGTACTTCGCGAAAGACGCCAAAGGCGGCGGAGAGGATGGAAAGAATCCGGATGACATTCCGGACCGTTACCAGATCGTGTTCCAGTATGTGGCTGAGGAAAACGGAACTGTAACAGGAACCGTATCCGAGGTTCATACCTTCGGAAACGCAGAGGAAGGATATACACTTCCCACACCTACCGTACCGGATGCGGCAGTTAAGGCGGCCGGAGATCCCGGTTACCATGTGACAGGCTGGACAGACGAGGCAGAGGCGGATCTGGGATCAGGAGAAGCTCCGGCATTCGGAGAACTGACCTACACCACAGATCAGACCTTTACCGTAAGCTTCGGAGAGAACGAGGATATTACTATCCGCTATGAGGCTGAAGAGAATGGAACCGTAACAAAAGACAGCGAGACGCTTGCTCCCGCTACGGGAACGGCAGAAGGTTCCGAGGCTGAACCGGAGGAAGGATATCACCTTGCAGGCTGGTATCTCGGTGAAGAACTTGTCGGCAAAGACTTAACATTTATTCCTTCCAGGAATGAGGAGGGAATCTACGAAGAAGCGATCTACACTGCACGCTTCGAGCCGGATGAAGATACTCCGTATCAGGTGGAATTCTATTATTCCGATGAGAACGGAAATTACCCGGGCGAGCCTTCACAGGTTCTGAAACGCCTGGGAACAACCGGAGCGACAGTCAGTGTGACCGCGGCGGACAGAGCGCCGGTTATCGCGGGCTACGTGCTTGACGAGACGGCTGCAAACATCTTTGAAGGAACTGTTGCAGGAGACGGAAGTCTTGTACTGAAACTCTACTTCGCGAAAGACGCCCTGGGTGGCGGAGACGATGGAAACCAGTCGGACGGCATTCCAGACTGCTACCAGATCATCTTCCGCTATGTGGCTGACGGACACGGAAACGTAGAGGGAGCTGTGACAGAAGTTCATACTTTCAGAGACGCGGAAGGAAATTATACAAGACCTTCCGCAGTGGTACCAAACGCGGCTGTAAGAGCGGACGCCGACGCAGGCTATGTGATCGACATCTGGTCCGACGCCGACGGCAGGACCTTCGGAAACGGAGCGGTTCCGGCCATCGACAGGACTTACACCGAGAACATGACCTTCACGGTAACCTTCAAGGCTGAGAAGATAGCTTCTTCAGACGGAAAGACTCAGGATGGCGGCACATCTGCCGGAACGAAAGATTCCAGCAGCGCAAGGAAATCTCCTAAGACAGGAGACGATACCATGATCGGACTGTGGCTGGCGCTTGCAGCACTGGCGGCAGGAGGAACCGCAGGTCTTACCGTTGTACGCAGGAGAAAGAAATCTGACAGATAAAACACTTTTGTGTAAAAAAGAAGATGCGCAGTTTTGAGGAGCTGCCGGACTGGAAATCCAGTCCGGCGGCTTTTTTCTTTCTGTAAAATCTGTTGCTTGTACTATGCGGCTTTTGTCATCCGTTTTTTAATTATTTTTTTGAAAAAAAGAGGAATTTGCTACTTTGTGTAGAATATAATTTATAAGAGGTATTTTTTCAGCGGGTGGAGGAGTTGCCTATGAATATCAGAGAAACCATGGAACAGAGAGAGCTTGAGCTTCTGAGTCCCTATGCTTCCCACAGCCTCCATTCCAGAGGCAGGGAGCGGCCGGAAGAGGAATGCGACGTCCGGACCGTATATCAGCGGGACAGGGACAGGATACTGCACTGTAAGGCATTTCGCCGCCTGAAGGACAAAACCCAGGTGTTCCTGGCGCCTCAGGGGGATCATTACCGGAACCGGCTGACACATACACTGGAGGTTTCCCAGATTGCCAGGACTATTGCCAAAGCGCTCCGCCTGAACGAAGATCTGGTGGAAGCCATTGCTCTGGGACATGATCTGGGACATACGCCCTTTGGACATGCGGGAGAATACGCCCTGAACCAGATCCATCCGGGAGGTTTTGCTCATTACCGGCAGAGTATCCGGGTGGTTCAGGTACTGGAAAAGGACGGAGAGGGGCTGAACCTTACCTGGGAGGTCCGGGACGGGATACTGAACCATCGGACAAGCGGAAATCCCGCTACCCTGGAAGGACAGGTGGTTCGTTTTTCCGACAAGATCGCCTACCTTCATCATGACATGGACGACGCCCAGAGAGCAGGCATCATTACAGAAGACAACATTCCTGTCACGCTGCGGATGCTTCTGGGCTATACCACAAGAGAGAGACTGAATACCTTTGTCCATGATATAATTGAGAACAGTCTGGGAAGGGACAGTATACAGATGTCTCCTGAGATCCAGGAGGGCCTTACGGAGCTCCGGGCTTTGATGTTCCAGAACGTATATACCAATTACGAGGCAAAACGGGAGGAAACCAAGGCCATCAACATGCTGAAGCAGCTTTATCGGTACTATACGGAGCATCCGGAGGCTATGTCCAGAGAGTACAGGGACCTTCTGCAGAGAGGAGAGTCCAGGGAGCAGACGGTCTGCGACTATATTTCCGGTATGACAGATCAGTACTCCATGGCGAAATTCAGGGAATTATATATACCCCAGTCATGGGAGGTATATTGAAAGAAAGAGGAGGAAGGATAATGCGGTATTCGGACGATATCATTGAAGAAGTAAGAAGCAAAAATGATATTGTAGACGTAGTATCCCAATATGTAAAGCTGACAAGGAGGGGAAGTTCCTATTTCGGGCTCTGCCCCTTTCACAATGAGAAAACGCCGTCTTTTTCTGTGACGCCCGGAAAGCAGATGTATTACTGCTTCGGCTGCGGAGCAGGAGGAAACGTCTTTAATTTTATTATGGAATATGAGAACTTCACTTTTGGAGAAGCTCTGAAATATCTTGCGGACAGAGCGGGGGTGGAGCTTCCGAAGATCGAATATTCCAAAGAAGTAAGAGAAAAAGCAAAAGAAAAGTCCGAGCTTCTTGAGATCAATAAGCAGGCGGCGCAGTATTACTATTACCAGCTCAGAACAGAAAAGGGGGCAGCGGGATATCAGTATCTTTCCGGCAGAGGACTGACGGAGGAGACTATGCGTAGCTTCGGACTTGGATATTCGGATAAATTCAGCGACGGTCTGTACCGGTATCTGAAATCAAAAGGGTATAAAGACGACAGGCTGAGGGAATCCGGCCTTTTCAATGTGGACGAGCGCCATGGCATGTACGATAAATTCTGGAACCGGGTGATTTTTCCTATTATGGATGTGAACAACCGGGTGATCGGTTTCGGGGGAAGAGTGATGGGAGACGGAAAGCCCAAGTATCTGAACTCTCCGGAAACAAAGATCTTTGACAAAAGCAGGAACCTCTACGGGCTGAATGTGGCGAGGAAAACAAGAAAAAATTATATCATCCTCTGCGAGGGATATATGGATGTGATTTCCATGCACCAGGCAGGCTTTACCAACGCGGTGGCTTCCCTGGGAACAGCGCTTACTTCCGGCCACGCCAGTCTTTTGAAGCGTTATACCCAGGAAGTGCTTCTTCTTTATGACAGCGACGAGGCGGGAGTGAGAGCGGCCTTAAGAGGCATTCCCATACTGAGGGAGGCGGGAGTCAATTCCCGGGTAGTGGATCTGAAACCTTATAAGGATCCGGACGAGTTCATTAAAAATATGGGGGCGGAAGCTTTTGAAGACCGCCTGAACCGGGCTTCGGACAGTTTTATGTTCCGGGTCCGCGTGGCGGAAGGAGAATTTCCCATGGAGGAGCCTCAGGGACAGAACCGGTTTTTTGAGCGGTGCGCGGAAATGCTTCTGGAGCTGAAGGACGAGCTGGAGAGGAATCTGTATATTGACGCTATCGTAAAAAATTATGGAGGACGATACGGCGTCAGCACTGAGGATCTCAGAAAGCGAGTGAATACGCTGGCTCTGAAGGGAACTCCGGCGGAACACAGGATTCAGCCGAAAACAGGTTCCCAGGAAAAGAAAAAGAAAGACACAGCCTCCGCCCAGGCCCAGAAGCTGATGCTGACCTGGCTGGTAAGCTATCCGAAGGTTTTTGACAAGGCCGCGCAGTATCTTTCTCCGGAGGACTTTACGGTGCCTTTGTACCGGGAAGTGGCGGAGATGCTTTTTGAGCAGAAAAAAGAGGAAAATGTAAATCCGGCCCGTCTTCTGAACAGCTTTCCGGACAGTGAGGAACAGAGAGAAGTGGCGTCTTTGTTTAACGCCACGATCCATCTGGAAACGCCCAGGGAGCAGGAACAGGCATTTGCAGATACTCTTCTGAGGATAAAAAAGGAAAGCCTGGCGGAAAAAAACAGGCATTGGGATCCCGCGGATCTTCAGGGTCTTCAGGATCTTGTAAAAGCGAAAAAAGAATTGGAGGAACTTGGCCGGAAGCGCCGGGAACTGCATATTTCTTTTGAATAAGGATAAAATATAAACACTATATGGAGGGACTAAGCACCTATGGAAATGAATATGGGTAAATTCAGTGAAAAACTGGTAGAGCTTCTGGAGCTGGCCAAAAAGAAAAAGAATGTGCTGGAATACCAGGAGATTAACGACTTTTTTAAGGATCAGCCGCTGGAAGTGGACCAGATGGAGAAGGTGTTTGACTTTCTGGAGGCCAGCGGAGTAGATGTTCTGCGCATCACAGGCAACGATGAGGAAATGATGCTGGACGATGATCTGGATATGGACAAGCTGGATGATGAAGAAGATGTGGAGCTGGACAAGATCGATCTTTCCGTTCCAGAGGGGGTCAGTATTGAAGACCCTGTCCGTATGTATCTGAAAGAAATCGGAAAGGTCAGCCTTCTGACCGCCGATGAGGAAATCGAGCTTGCGAAGAGGATGGAACAGGGCGATGAGGCGGCAAAGAAGCGTCTTGCGGAAGCAAATCTCCGTCTTGTAGTCAGCATTGCGAAACGTTATGTGGGCCGTGGAATGCTGTTCCTGGACCTGATCCAGGAGGGAAATCTGGGGCTTATCAAGGCAGTGGAAAAATTTGATTACCGCAAGGGATATAAATTCAGCACCTATGCTACCTGGTGGATCCGTCAGGCGATCACCAGAGCTATTGCGGATCAGGCCAGAACCATCCGTATTCCGGTGCATATGGTGGAAACCATCAACAAACTGATCCGTGTATCACGTCAGCTCCTTCAGGAACTCGGACGGGAACCTACCCCGGAGGAGATTGCGGAGGAAATGGATATGTCGGTGGACCGTGTCCGTGAGATCCTTAAGATTTCCCAGGAACCGGTTTCTCTGGAAACTCCTATCGGTGAAGAGGAGGACAGCCATCTGGGAGATTTTATTCAGGACGACAATGTTCCGGTGCCTGCCGACGCGGCTGCCTTTACTCTTCTGAAGGAACAGCTTATAGAGGTGCTGGGAACTCTTACAGAGAGAGAGCAGAAGGTGCTGCGGCTCCGTTTCGGCCTTGACGACGGACGCGCCCGTACACTGGAAGAAGTAGGAAAAGAATTTAATGTCACCAGAGAGAGGATCCGCCAGATAGAAGCCAAGGCTCTCCGCAAGTTGCGTCATCCCAGCAGGAGCCGCAAGCTGAAGGATTATCTTGATTAAGGAGCGGCAGGATGCAGTTATCTTTAAGACTGTCCGCCATTGCGGATATGGTGACGGAAGGAAACCGGCTGGTAGATGTGGGCTGTGATCATGGATATCTGCCGGTGTACCTGGTACTGAATAAAAAAATACCAAAAGCCATAGCTGCAGATATCGGGGAGGGACCGTTATCCAGAGCAAGAGAACATATCTGCCGGTATGGGCTTGAAGCGTACATAGAAACAAGGCTCTGCGACGGCCTGAAAGGAATCGGGCCGGAGGAAGGAGACACGCTTGTCCTTGCAGGCATGGGCGGTCCTTTGATGGAGCGTATCCTAAGCGAGGGCAGAAACGCGCTGGAAGGTTTTAAGGAGCTGATATTGGAACCGCAGTCGGATGTGCCCCATCTGCGGCAGTTCCTTTTTGAAAACGGTTTTGTCATTGTCCAGGAGGATTTTATAAAAGAGGATGGAAAATTTTATCCGGTTATGAAGGCGGTTCCGGCCTCCGGACAGGATGACGGGAAGAAGGCTCCCTGGACCCTGGAGGAGCTTCTTTTTGGAAAATATCTGCTGGGGGACCGCCATCCCGTTCTGAAAGAATATCTTGCCCGGGAGCTCAGGATCCGGGAAACGATTCTGGCCCGTCTTGCGCAAGAGGAGAACTTAAGCGGGGAAGCCATAAGGCGCAAAAAAGAAGTAGAGGAGGAAAAACGGCAGATTCTTGCCGCGCTGGAACAATATGAAAGTAAATGAACTGACTGGCTGGCTTGACGGAAAGTATCCCTGCCGGATGGCAGAGGATTGGGACAATGTAGGCCTTCTTGTGGGAGACGATGAGGCGGAAGTGAAACATGTGTTTCTTGCTCTCGATCTTACGGAACAGACGTTGAAGGAAGCCGCAGAAGCGGGAGCGGATATGATAGTGACTCATCATCCCATGATCTTTCATGGAATGAAAAGGATCAATAACCATGATTTTACAGGGCGGAAAATCTTGTCTCTGATCCGGCTCGGAGTCCAGTATTATGCCATGCACACCAATTACGATATCCTGGGAATGGCGGAACTCAGTGCAGATTACCTGAAACTGAGAGAACGGCAGGTGCTTACGGTGACAGAGGAAACGGAGCATGGAGCAGAAGGACTGGGGAGGATAGGGCTCCTTCCGCGCAGAATGACGCTTCGGGAGTGCGGAGAATTTGTAAAGGAAGCTTTTTCCCTTCCAGACGTAAGGGTTTACGGTGATCCGGAGCTGATCGTAGAGAAAGCTGCCGTCTGTACCGGCAGCGGCAAGAGCCTGATTTCCGACGTCCTGGAGAAGAAGGCCCAGGTCTATATCACCGGAGACATTGACTACCATACAGGGATCGATGCAGTGGCTCAGGGACTGGCAGTGATCGACGCGGGTCATTACGGAACGGAATATATTTTTATGGACGCCATGAAAAAAACTCTGGAGAAGCGGTTCCCGGACCTGAAGATATCATGCGCCCGGGTGAAGGCTCCATATACTGTATTGTGCTGAGAACAGGAACAGGAGGTTTCAGAGGAGTATGGAGCAGGAAACGGCAAAAGTAACGATAGACGGGGTGACGGAAGAATATCCTGTAGGAACCAGCTACGCGGACATTGTGAAAAAATACCAGACGGACGGGAAGGCGCCTGTCATCCTTGTGACAGTAAACGGAAAGCTCAGAGAGCTTCACAAAAAACTGAAAAAGGACTGCACTATAGAATTTGTGACGACCAGAGATCCCATCGGACACAAAACTTACAAGCGCAGTGCCTGTCTGATCCTTCTGAAAGCGATCTATGACGTAGGCGGATATCACAACATAGATAAAGTGATCATCCATTATTCTGTGGGCTCCGGGTATTATTTTACCATGGAGGGAAAAATTGACCTTGACCAGAAATTTCTGGATCAGGTAAAGGAGCAGATGAAAGATATTGTGAGAGCGGAAATCCCGATCATCAAACGTTCCGTAGGTACGGACGAGGCGATCGCCCGTTTTCATAAACACCGGATGTACGATAAGGAGAAGCTGTTCCGTTACCGCAGGGTGTCCAGGGTGAACCTTTACAGCATCGGAGAGTACGAAGATTATTTCTACGGGTTTATGGCAAACCATTCCGGATATATCAAATATTTTGATCTGAAGCTTTACGACGATGGATTTGTGCTGGAGCTTCCGGAGAGCAGCGCCCCGGATGTGATCCCGCCTTTCGCTCCGGAAGAAAAGATATTCCGTGTGCAGAAGGAATCCAAGGAATGGGGAGAAAAAATGGATATTTCCTGTGTGGGAGAGCTGAACGACCGCATTACCCGGGAGGGGATCCGCAGCATTCTTCTGGTTCAGGAAGCTCTTCATGAGGCCAGGATCTCCAGCATTGCGGAACAGATCAAAGCTGCCGGAAACAAAAAGTTCGTTATGATCGCCGGCCCTTCTTCCTCCGGGAAAACCACCTTTTCCCACAGGCTTTCTATTCAGCTTATGGCTCATGGGATGAAGCCCCATCCTATTGCGGTGGATAATTATTTTGTCAACAGAGACAAGACGCCTCTGGACGAATTCGGGGAGAAAAATTACGAATGTCTGGAGGCTATCGACGTAGAACAATTTAACAAGGATATGCTGGCGCTTCTGAGAGGCGAGAAAGTAGAACTTCCGGTGTTTAATTTCAAAACGGGGATGAGGGAATACAGAGGCGATTTCCTTCAGCTTGGAAAAGAGGACGTTCTGGTGATCGAAGGGATCCATGGACTGAATGACAAACTCAGTTACGCCCTTCCTATAGAGAACAAATTCAAAATCTATATCAGCGCCCTGACCCAGCTTTCCATTGACGAGCATAACCGGATTCCCACAACAGACGGCAGATTGATCAGAAGGATCGTCCGGGACGCCAGAACCAGGGGGATTTCCGCAAAGGAAACCATTGCGCGCTGGCCTTCTGTAAGAAGAGGGGAGGAAGAAAATATTTTTCCTTTCCAGGAGCAGGCGGATGTGATGTTTAATTCCGCCCTTGTCTATGAGCTGGCCTGCCTGAAACTGTACGCGGAACCGCTGCTTTTCAGTATCGGCAAAAAGGAGCCGGAATATGTGGAGGCAAAAAGGCTCCTGAAGTTTTTTGATTATTTTGTGGCGGTACCCAGCGAGGAAGTGCCTCATAACTCCATTCTTAGAGAGTTTGTGGGAGGAAGCTGTTTCGACGTGTGACCTAAGAATTTTTATACAAAAGGAGATTAGTTCTTTACTTAAAAATAAATCCATGCTAGAATAGCATTTGCGCAACCAGGACAGGTGATCGCGGCTGCACAGACGAAAGGGTGCAGACGAGGAAAGTCCGGGCTTCACAGGGCAGGATGCCGGATAACGTCCGGTGGAGGTGACTCCCAGACCAGTGCAACAGAAATAAACCGCCTCCTCCTTCGGAGCGGGGTAAGGGTGGAAAGGCAGTGTAAGAGACTACCGCCGTTCTGGTAACAGAACGGGCACATGTAAACTCCATTCGAAGCAAGACCGAAAAGAAAGCGATACGGCGGCCCGTCGTGCTTTCAGGTGGGTCGCTTGAGCCGTCTGGCAACAGACGGCCTAGATAGATGATCACTCAACGACATAACCCGGCTTATCGTTCTGGTTGCTGATGAAAAAAGAAAACCCCGGCTTTGCGGCCGGGGTTTTTCTTATTTATTTCTTTTTCCTCTGTATTTTTCTTCACAGTATTTGCAGCGGTAAATCTCTTTTTCTTCATCCGCAAGGATAAATACATGATCCAGTCCCTGCTCAATAGAAGTGATACAGCGGGGATTTTTGCATTTGATCACATTGGTGATCTGCTTGGGAAGCTTTAACTGCTTCTTGGCTACGATCTGCTCGTCCTTGATAATGTTGACGGTGATATTATGATCAATGAAGCCAAGGATATCCAGATCCAGTTTCTCAATGGGACATTCCACCTTGATGATATCTTTTACCCCCATCTTATTGCTCCGGGCGTTTTTGATGATCGCTACGGTACAGTCAAGCTTATCCAGCTTCAGATCATGATAGATCGTCATCGCCTTGCCGGCCTTGATATGGTCGAGAACATAGCCCTCGCGAAGTGCTCCAACATTTAACATGATACATCCACCTCCAGTAATGTGAGAATCAGGGCCATACGCACATAAACGCCGTACTGGGCCTGTTTGAAATATGCGGCTCTCGGGTCAGAATCCACTTCTACGGAAATCTCGTTTACGCGGGGAAGAGGATGGAGAATATACATATCTTTTTTGGCAAGCTCCATTTTCTGCTTGTCCAGTATGTAAAAGTCCTTCATGCGGACGTAATCCTCTTCGTTGAAGAAACGTTCCTTCTGAACACGGGTCATATAGAGGATATCCAGATCCGGAAGAGCGTCTTCCAGTCTTTCCACTTCCTGATATTCCACATGATTCTTCTGAAGCACGTCCTCCCGGATATAGCTGGGAACGCGAAGTTCCTCCGGGGAGATCAGGACAAATCTGACGTTGTCGTAGCGTACCAGGGCTTCGATCAGAGAATGAACGGTACGGCCGAACTTCAGATCCCCGCACAGACCAATGGTAAGATTGTCGAGCCGTCCCTTCAGAGAACGGATGGTAAGCAGGTCGGTGAGAGTCTGGGTGGGATGCTGGTGACCGCCGTCACCTGCGTTGATAACGGGAATAGAAGAAGCCATAGAAGCAACCAGCGGAGCACCTTCCTTCGGATGACGCATGGCGCAGATATCTGCATAGCAGGATGTAACACGGATCGTATCGGCAACACTTTCGCCTTTGGCGGCGGAGCTGGAATCAGCAGTGGAGAATCCAAGCACCTTGCCTCCCAGATTCATCATAGCGGCCTCGAAGCTGAGACGCGTCCGGGTACTGGGTTCGTAGAACAAAGTGGCAAGCCGCTTTCCTTCGCAGACATGCGCGTATTTATCTGGATGTTTCTCGATGTCGTTGGCCAGGGTAAGAAGCTTGTCAAGTTCTTCCACTGAAAAGTCCAACGGGCTCATTAAATGTCTCATATGGTACCTCCCATTTTGAAATAGAAACTTAAAAGAAAGATTCCCTAAGTTCTCTTCCCATCATCATATAATAGACTGTGCTTTTTTTCAAGAAGATTTCGTAAGTATTTTCTCGAAAAGAAGTCCTGTGACAAACCACACAGGGGCATAATCCAGACGGATCACGCCTTTTACATGAAAAGGGGTGCCTGTGTAGTCCCAGGGACAGATCCCGAAATGCTTCAGGAGACTTCCTGTGGAAAATTCCGCCGCGAAAATTCCGGCGGCATACAGGCAGCCCCGGAATACTGCAGGGACGGCGGAAATCTTCCGGTATACGGGAGCGATCACCGCCGCGCAGCCGTAGATGGGAAACATGAGAAGAGAAGTTTTTCCCATCATGGTAAACTGGCCGGCGAGAAGAGCGTGGAAGCCGGTCCAGAAAATCTCCAGACACCAGCCCAGAGAACCGCAGAGTAAAAAGTTATGCTTCATTAAAAATACCTCCTGACAGATAAGCGCAAACCTTGGATTTTACATAAATTTAACTGTCATATAGTATTGCCTGCCCTTGAAAAAACAATACACAAATGCTATATTTATCAGAAGAGAACAGCAACTGGAGGAAGAAAATACAAATGACAGATTTGCAGGAATGCAGAAAAGAGATAGACAGGATAGACAGCGAGATCGTAAAGCTGTTTGAGAAACGGATGAAAGTCAGCGAGGAAGTGGCAGAATACAAGATACATACGGGAAAAGAGGTGCTGGATTCCAAAAGAGAGCAGGAAAAGCTGAAAACGCTCAGAGCCCAGGCGCACAGCAGTTTTAACGCTTTGGGTGTGCAGGAGATCTTTCAGCAGATCATGGCGATCAGCAGAAAACGCCAGTACCAGCTTTTGACAGCAAACGGCGCTGCTTCGGGCCAGGATTACACAATGGTGGAAAAACTTCCGCTAAACGGTGTAAAAGTCGTCTTTCAGGGAGTGGAAGGCGCGTACAGCTATGCGGCCATGCGTGCATATTTTCCGGAAGATATCGAAAACTACCATGTAAAGACTTTCCGCGACGCTATGGAGGAAGTTGCCTCCGGAAGAGCGGATTACGGCGTGCTTCCTATCGAAAATTCCACCCAGGGGATCGTGACGGATATTTATGATCTTTTGACGGAATATCAGCTCTATATTGTGGGAGAACAGGTGATCCGGGCGGATCATGTGCTCCTTGGCCTGCCGGGAACCTCGATAGAGGAGATCTCTACGGTATATTCCCATCCCCAGGCATTGGCCCAGTGCAAAAAGTACCTGGAAAGCCATCCGGACTGGGAAACCGTAAAAACAGAGAACACAGCGGCATCGGCAAAAAAGGTAAAAGAGGAAGGCAGGTCCTGCCAGGCGGCTGTGGCAAGCCGCGAAGCGGGAAAATTTTATGGCCTTTCTGTTCTTGCGGAACATATCTGCCACAATGGACAGAACGTTACCCGTTTTATTATTGTCAGCCCGAAACCTGTTTATGAGGCAAAGGCGGAAAAGGTCAGCATTTGTTTTGAACTGCCCCATGAGAGCGGAACTCTCTACAATATGCTTTCTCATATGATCTACAATGGACTGAACATGACGAAAATCGAATCCAGACCCATTCCAGGGAAAACATGGCAGTACCGTTTCTTTGTGGACTTCCAGGGAAATCTGGCGGATCCCGCCGTCAAGAACGCTCTGAGAGGAGTGGAGGCGGAAGCGGACAGTATGCGTGTGCTGGGAAATTACGGACAACAGGAGGAAGCGTAAAATGACAGGAATACAGGAGTGTGTGCTTTACCGCGGCTTTGAAAAAGGAGAAATCCTGGATAAAATGACAGAATTAATGGATGTTCTGGACGATCATCCTTCCGAAATACAGAAATACAGGTCTGTTTTCTATCAGTGTGTCAACGGACTTCTTGAAACAGCCGGTTCCTACGGCTTTTCCGGCAATCTCTGGCATAATTATCTGACCCTTCTTCTTGTGAACCATGAAAACGCTTTCAGTACGGCCTGCGAGATCAGGGGAGCGAGAGAGGGCACGATAAATGACTTTGCTCTTCATGATTTTTCCATATTTAAAAAATTATATGATTTTGATCTGACTGCATTTGACAAGGTGTTCCAGACGTCCTGCTGCCGTAAGCTGTGCAGCTATCAGGCGCCGGAAAACACAGGAAAGATGTTTAACAAAAGAATACGGGACCGTATCTGCCAGATGAGCCGGACTTTGGCCATGGCGGAAAATACAGAGGAATTTATGAAGGATATGGTTCAGTTCTATAAAGATTTCGGAGTAGGAAAGCTGGGGCTGCATAAAGCTTTCCGCGTGGAGCATGATAAGGACGGACAGGTGGCGATCGTTCCGGTGACCAGGATCGCTCATGTGCGCCTGGAGGATCTGGTAGGCTATGAGATTCCGAAACAGAAGCTGATCGCCAATACAGAGGCTTTTGTGCAGGGAAGAAAAGCAAACAACTGCCTGCTGTTCGGAGACGCCGGAACAGGAAAATCTTCCAGCATAAAGGGGATTCTGAACAGATATTACGAGGACGGGCTTCGTATTATCGAGATCTATAAGCATCAGTTCCAGGATCTGAACCAGGTGATCGCCCAGATCAAGGACAGAAACTATAAATTTATTATCTATATGGATGATCTTTCCTTTGAGGAATTTGAAATTGAGTATAAATATCTGAAAGCAGTGATCGAAGGAGGACTGGAGAGAAAGCCGGACAACATTCTGATCTATGCCACCAGCAACCGCAGGCATCTTGTGCGGGAGAGGGCGGGAGACAAGCTGGAACTCTCCGATGAGGATGATCTTCACTCCTCCGATACTGTTCAGGAGAAGCTTTCCCTTGTATACCGTTTCGGTGAGCGGATTTATTTTGGTGCTCCGGATAGAAAAGAATTCCAGAATATTGTTAAAGTGCTTGCCAAGCGTCATGGAATTGAGATGCCGGAGAAACAGCTTCTTCTGGAAGCAGGACAGTGGGAACTGTCTCACGGAGGACTGACAGGAAGAACCGCCCAGCAGTTTATCGACCATCTGCTGGGACGTGGAGAAGGTAAACAATAACAGGAAGGAGAAACGATATATGGCAGCAACAGTTTTTGCCGCAATTGACATTGGTTCCTATGAAGTCAGCATGAAAATATTTGAATTTTCAAAAAAAGTAGGCTTCCGGGAATTAAACCATGTGAGATACCGCCTGGAAATCGGAAAGGGAGTTTATTCCTCCAGAAGGCTGGATCATGAAATGGTTGACGCGATCTGTATGATCCTGAAGGACTTCAGCAGGATGATGCAGGAGTTTGGCGTGGAGGGATACCGGGCCTGCGCCACCAGCGCTTTCCGTGAAATGGTGAACCCGGTGATCATCATTGAGCAGATCTATCAGAGAACCGGTATCCGTGTGGAAATCCTAAGCAACGCGGAACAGCATTTTCTGGGCTACAAATCCATTGCGGCCATTGAGGCAGGATTCAAAAAAATGATCCAGAAGGGTACGGCGATCCTTGATATCGGAGGAGGAAGCCTCCAGGTGTCGCTGTTTGACAAAGACGCCCTGGTTTCCACACAGAGCCTTAAGATCGGAAGTATGCGTATCCGTGAGCGCCTCAGAAAACTGGAAAAGACAAATATTCATTATGACCAGCTTATTCTGGAATTTATCCGCAACGATCTGACAGCATTCCAGCGCCTGTATCTGAAGGACCGCGACATTAAAAATATCATCCTTATGGGCGACTTCCTGTCGGATACGATCTTCCGCGGAGAGAGAGAAGAGCATATCGTCACAATGGAAGAATTTATGAAGCGCTACGAAGATACGGTTTATAAGACAGAGCAGACGCTGGCGTCGGAGATGGACATTGACCCGGAATTTGCTTCTCTTATAGTCCCCACAATGGTTATCTGCAAAAGCTTCCTGGATATCTTTCAGGCGGAATCTGTATGGGTGCCCGGTGTGTCTCTTCTGGATGGGATCGCTTACGATTACGGAGAAAAGAAAAAATTCATTAAGAGTGCCCATAACTTTGAAAACGATATTCTGGTGGCTTCCAGAAATATCGGAAAGCGGTATTCCAGCGGAAAGAATCATATTCAGGGAACCACAAAGCTGGCGCTGGCTATCTTTGACAGCATGAAAAAGGTTCATGGCATGGGAGCCAGAGAAAGGCTGCTTCTTCAGATCGCCGTCCAGCTTCACGACTGCGGCAAGTATATCAGCATGGCGGATGTGGCGGAGTGTTCCTACCGGATCATTATGGCCACAGAGATCATCGGGCTTTCTACAGAGGAGCGGCAGGTGATCGCCAGCGCAGTACGCTACAATACCACGGAATTTGTTTATTATGAAAATTTTGACGACGGGGCCGGACTTGACAGGGAAAGATATCTTCTGGTTGCGAAGCTTACGGCGATCCTTCGTCTGGCTAATGCCATGGACCGGAGCCATTATCAGAAGGTACAGGGACTCCGGGCTGTGCTGAAGGACAGGGAACTGCATCTGATCATCGACTCTAACCGGGATATTTCTCTGGAACTGGGACTTTTGAAGGACAAAGTAGACTTCTTTGAAGAAGTGTTTGGAATCCATCTTGTACTCAGAAGAAAGAAAAGAGCTTAACAAGAATCTCTGAAAGGAAAAAGCAGAGGAAACGAAGAAACAAACAAAATCCGGGAGGAAATTATGGATATAAAGACATTTGAAAAATCAGAATATTTTGTGAACAGAGAACTGAGCTGGCTGAAATTCAATGAGAGAGTATTAAGCGAAGCCAGGGACAAAAATCTTCCGCTTTTTGAGCGGCTGAAATTCCTGAGTATTACCGCTTCGAATCTGGATGAATTTTTTATGGTGCGTGTGGCTTCTCTGAAGGATCAGGTACATGCGGGATACGAAAAACCGGATATCGCCGGAATGACGCCCAAGGAACAGCTTCGGGAGATCAGCGCCCAGACACATGAGCTGGTGCGCCAGCAGTACAGCACTTATAACCGCTCTCTTGTGCCTGCACTTGAGAAAGCCGGCCTGCATATGATCACGGAGCATGAAGATCTTTCGGAAAAGCAGAAGGAGTTTGTGGACCGGTATTTTGAGGACAACGTATATCCGGTTCTGACTCCTATGGCTATGGATTCTTCCAGACCGTTTCCGCTGATCCGGAATAAGACTTTGAATATTGGCGCACTGATCGCCAAAAAAGATAAAAAGAAAGGCAAAGAAGTTCTGGAGTTCGCTACCGTCCAGGTGCCTTCTGTGCTTCCGAGAGTCATTGAGATCCCTTCTGAAAAAGCAGGCGCAAAAGCAGTGATCCTTCTGGAGGAAGTGATCGAGAGGAATATCGGCAAGCTGTTTCTCAGCAACGACGTAGTGTGCGCCCATCCTTACCGTATTATGAGAAACGCGGATCTTACCATTGATGAGGACGAGGCGGAGGATCTTCTGGTAGAGATCCAGAAACAGTTGAAAAAGCGTCAGTGGGGCGAGGTTATCCGTCTGGAAGCGGAAGAAAAGATGGACAAGCGCCTTCTGAAAATACTGAAAACAGAATTTGATATCAAGAACGAGGATATTTTTAATATCCAGGGACCTCTGGATCTTACTATGCTGATGAAGGTATACGGTCTGGACGGATTTGACCAGTATAAGGCAAAGAAATATATTCCCGCCCCTGTGCCGGAATTCCAGAATGACAAAAATATTTTCGATGTGATCCGTGAGGGAGACGTATTCCTCCATCACCCGTATATGAGTTTTGACCCGGTTGTAAACTTTGTCCGCCAGGCGGCAAAGGATCCGGGGGTTCTGGCTATCAAGCAGACTCTTTACCGCGTCAGCGGAAATTCGCCTATTATTGCCGCTCTTGCCCAGGCGGCGGAAAACGGCAAACAGGTTTCCGTTCTGGTGGAACTGAAGGCGCGGTTTGATGAGGAAAATAATATCGTCTGGGCGAAAATGCTGGAAAAGGCCGGCTGTCATGTGATCTACGGTCTGGTTGGCTTAAAGACGCACAGCAAGATCACTTTGGTGGTAAGAAGAGAAGAGACAGGAATCCGCCGGTATGTACATCTGGCCACCGGAAACTACAATGATTCTACCGCAAAGCTTTATACAGACTGCGGTATCTTTACCTGCGACGAAAGATACGGCGAAGATGCTACGGCAGTATTCAATATGCTGTCCGGATATTCAGAGCCGAAGAGATGGAACCGTCTGATCGTAGCTCCGATCTGGATGAAAAACAGATTTCTGGAGCTGATCGACCGGGAGGCGGAAAACGCGAAAAAAGGCGTTCCGGCTCATATTATGGCAAAGATGAATTCGCTCTGCGATCCGGTGATCATGGCGGCTCTTTATTACGCATCTTCCTGCGGCGTAAAGATCGACCTTGTTGTCAGAGGAATCTGCTGTATCAAGGTGGGAATTCCAGGCGTCAGTGAAAATATCCATGTGAGATCTATTGTGGGAGATTTTCTGGAGCACAGCCGTATTTTCTACTTCTTTAACGGAGGAATGGAAGAAGTTTACATGGGAAGCGCCGACTGGATGCCGCGAAATCTTGACCGCCGTGTGGAAATCGTATTCCCGGTGGAGGATGAGAAGATCAAAAAGCAGGTGATCCATGTTCTGGACGTGGAACTGAGAGACACGCTGAAAGCGCATATTCTTCAGCCGGACGGAACTTACGAAAAACAGGATAAGAGAGGAAAAGTTCTTCTGAATTCTCAGATGGAATTCTGCAGAGAAGCTCAGGAGGCGGCGAAGAAGAACAAAAAGGATCAGAAGGAACATTCCAGAGTTTTCATTCCGGCGGAACCGGCAGAAGATCCGGAAGCAGAGGAATAATTTATCAGGTTGATATATTGACCGGGGCTCTAACAGTACGGGCTCCGGTCAATAAGATTTAGAAGAACGCTGCACTGATAACAGAAATAGCGCTTGACAAATAATGTTCGGGCCGGTATCATGATATTACCATTTCTTTCGTTATATCTATCTAAAAAAATCCCATATGTTTTAAGAGAGAAGAACCTTGATAATTGAATAGACTTTGCGCCTTGCAGATGATATAATAAAAAAAGTAAGGAGAGTGAAGCGGATGAGTCTAACCAGAGAAGATTTTGAAATTTTCGAGAAGCTTTTGGACAAAAGTCTGGAAAAGAAGCTGCAGCCCATACGATCTGATATATCTGAATTGAAGAAAGATGTGTCTGTCTTGAAAGAGGATGTGTCCGGCCTGAAAGAGGATAACATCAGCCTGAAGGAAAGGATGACCAGGCTTGAACTGCATATTGAAAACACAACAGATAAACATATCAGGATACTTGCGGAGAACCATCTGGAGCTTATCAATAAAATGAATGAAAACTTGCTGTTGGCAAGCAGAAGCCGAGTCAATGAGGTAAAGATGGATGTCCTTTTTGATCAGATGGAAAATCTTAAGGAACGAGTACAGGCGATAGAAAATAAGATAGCATAGGATAAAATTAAAAAGTGTAAAGTCTGTTCAAAAATCAAGGCGTGGCTGGTATCTGCTTTCCATCCTTTATGCTGTCCCTTTTGAGGCATCATAAAGGAAAATTAAAAAAATAAAAAAATTTGAAAAAAGTACTTGCATTTTGTTTTATCCTGTTGTATACTAACAAAGTCGGTTGAGACAAGGCCAGTTGGTCAAGGGGTTAAGACGCCGCCCTCTCACGGCGGAAACACGGGTTCGATTCCCGTACTGGCTGTTAAAAATACTGCTTTGTCAAGCGGTTATAGTTTGATATTAGGGAAAGAGGAAAGCCAATCAAGCGTAAAGCTATGGTTGGTTTTTTGTTTGCCTGAAAAATGCCGCAGCGGAAGGAAAACGGCAGCAGTTAAAATTCTTCTTGCAAAAAAGCGGAGGAATAGGTTATTATAGAGAACGAATGTTTGAATGAGGAAAAAGAAAGGCAGGAAAGCAGTCATGGCAAAAAAGGAAACCTATGATGCCGGAAGTATTTCCGTCCTGGAAGGGCTTGAGGCTGTACGGAAGCGTCCGGGTATGTACATTGGAAGTGTGTCCAGGAAGGGCCTGAATCATCTTATATATGAAATCGTGGATAATTCCGTGGATGAGCATCTGGCAGGATACTGTACAGAAATCCATGTGGTTCTGGAGCGTGACGGTTCCTGTACAGTGACGGACAATGGAAGAGGAATTCCGGTGGATATGCATGAAAAAGGAATGTCGGCCGAAAGGCTTGTGTTTACCACGCTTCATGCGGGAGGAAAGTTTGACAATTCTGTTTACAAGACCAGCGGAGGACTTCACGGGGTAGGCTCTTCAGTGGTAAACGCTTTGTCCACCTATCTTGATATTAAGATCAGCAGAGATGGCTACATCCACCACGACCATTACGAAAGAGGAATTCCTACCATAGAATTGGAGAACGGCCTTCTGCCGAAGATCGGCAGAACGAAAGCCACCGGAACCTGCGTGAATTTTCTGCCGGATCCGGAGATATTTGAAAAGACCCGTTTTTCGGCTGCGGAGGTAAAAAGCCGCCTTCATGAAACAGCGTACCTTAATCCGGAGCTGACTATTTTTTTTGAGGACAGAAGAGGGGATAAGGCGGAAAAAGAAGAATATCATGAGCCGGAAGGGATCGTAGGATATATCCGCGACCTGAACCGAAACTGCCAGGTGCTTCATGAACCGGTTTACCTGAAGGGAGAGTCCGAAGGGATCCAGGTGGAGCTCGCGTTTCAGTTCACCAGCGAATTTCGTGAAAACGTGCTGGGATTCTGCAACAATATTTATAACGCAGAGGGCGGCACCCACCTTACCGGATTTAAGACCACGTTTACTACGGTGATGAATAATTATGCCAGAGAAATCGGCGTTCTGAAGGAAAAGGACGCGAACTTCACAGGGGCGGATATCCGGAACGGAATGACGGCGGTGGTGTCCATCAAACATCCGGCTCCCAGATTTGAGGGACAGACAAAAACAAAGCTGGATAATCAGGACGCGGCCAAGGCCACGGGAAAAGTTCTGGGAGAACAGCTTGTACTTTACTTTGACAGAAATCTGGAGACTTTGAAAACAGTTCTTTCCTGTGCGGAAAAGGCGGCGAAGATCCGGAAAACAGAGGAGCGGGCAAAGACGAACCTTCTTACAAAACAGAAGTATTCCTTTGATTCCAACGGAAAACTGGCCAACTGTGAAAAGAAAGATCCTTCCCAGTGCGAGATCTTTATTGTAGAGGGAGATTCCGCCGGAGGCTCCGCCAAAACTGCCAGAAACAGAAATTACCAGGCCATCCTTCCTATCCGGGGCAAGATCCTGAATGTAGAGAAGGCCACCATTGACAAAGTTCTTGCTAATGCGGAGATCAAAACCATGATCAACGCCTTTGGCTGCGGTTTTTCCGAAGGCTACGGAAATGATTTTGACATCAGCAAGCTGCGGTACGACAAAATTGTGATCATGGCGGACGCGGATGTGGACGGGGCGCATATCTCCACGCTGCTTCTGACCTTGTTTTACCGTTTTATGCCGGATCTAATCACAGAGGGACATGTATATATTGCTATGCCGCCTCTTTACAAGGCCATGCCGAAAAAAGGACCGGAAGAATATCTCTATGACGACAAAGCTCTTGAGAGATACAGAAAGAAGCATAAACCGGGAAGCTTTACGCTGCAGAGATATAAAGGCTTAGGAGAAATGGACGCAGAGCAGCTCTGGGAAACGACTCTGAATCCAGAGACAAGACGGATGAAGCGTGTGGAGATCGAGGACGCCAGGATGGCATCCAGTATCACGGAAATTCTGATGGGAAGCGATGTTCCGCCCAGAAGAGCCTTTATCTACGAACATGCGGCGGACGCAGAACTGGATATTTAATACAGAGGGCGGCTGTTTCTGCGGAGAGCAGAAAACGGATCTGATACTGCGCAGGTTCGGCCGCCAAAATATGAGGGAAACAGATTATGGAAACAAAACAGGAAAATGTAATTCGTGCAGATTATTCAGAGATCATGCAGAAATCCTATATTGACTATGCGATGAGCGTAATTATTTCCAGAGCGCTTCCGGATGTGCGGGACGGGCTGAAACCTGTCCAGAGAAGAACTCTGTATGATATGTATGAACTGGGCATCCGGTATGACCGCCCGTATCGAAAATGCGCCCGTATAGTGGGAGATACCATGGGTAAATACCATCCCCATGGAGACAGCTCCATTTATGAAGCGCTGGTGGTAATGGCTCAGGATTTCAAAAAAGGAAAGACGCTGGTGGACGGCCACGGAAATTTCGGCTCCATAGAGGGAGACGGAGCGGCAGCCATGCGATATACGGAAGCCCGTCTGGAAAAACTGACCCAGGAGGTTTTTCTTGGCGATCTTGATAAAAATGTAGTGGACTTTGTGCCGAACTTTGATGAAACAGAAAAAGAGCCATCCGTACTTCCGGTAAAGATCCCGAATATCCTGGTGAACGGAGCGGACGGTATTGCCGTAGGAATGGCTACCAGTATTCCTCCCCATAATCTCGGGGAAGTCATAGACGCCGTGAAAGCTTACATGAAAGACAATACCATCAGCGTGCGGGGACTGATGCGGTACCTGAAGGGACCGGATTTTCCTACCGGCGGAATCGTGGTAAACAAAGACGAACTGAAAAAAATATATGAAACAGGAACCGGAAAGATCCGTATCCGCGGGCGGGTGGAAACAGAAAAGGCTCCGGGAGGCCGGATGAAGCTGGTGATCACAGAGATTCCTTATACCATGCTGGGCGCCAATATCGGAAAGTTCCTGAACGATGTTGCTTCTCTTGTGGAGACAAAGAAAACCACAGATATTACAGATATTTCCAACCAGTCCTCAAAAGAGGGGATCCGTATTGTCCTGGAGCTCAGAAAAGATACGGACGTGGAAAATCTGACGAATATGCTCTACAAAAAGACACGTCTGGAAGATACCTTCGGCGTCAATATGCTGGCGGTGGCGGACGGAAGGCCGGAGACTCTGAATCTGAAACAGATCATTGAACATCACGTGGACTTCCTTTTTGAGATCACTACCAGGAAATACAATACCCTTCTTGCAAGGGAAACGGAAAAGCGGGAAGTGCAGGAAGGCCTGATCAAGGCGTGCGACGTGATCGATCTGATCATCGAGATCTTAAGAGGCAGCAAAAACAGAGAGCAGGTAAAGAACTGCCTTGTAAACGGAGTGACGGAGGGGATCCGGTTTAAGAGCAAAGCCAGTGAAAAAGCGGCGGCAAAGCTGAAATTCACAGAAAAACAGGCGACGGCGATCCTGGATATGCGTCTTTATAAGCTGATCGGTCTTGAGATACAGGCGCTGGAGGCGGAATATCAGGAAACCATGAAAAATATCGCTGCCTACAAGGATATTCTGGATCACTATGAATCCATGGCGGCGGTGATCGTCCGTGAACTGGATTCTATCAAAAAAGAATACGGAACAAAACGCCGCACTTCCATAGAAAACGCGGAAGAAGCCGTATATGAGGAAAAGAAAATGGAAGAGACAGAAGTCTGCTTCCTGATGGACCGCTTCGGCTATATGAAGCTTATTGACAAGAACGCCTATGAGCGCAACAAAGAAGCGGCGCATAATGAGAACAGATATCTTTTTACCTGCATGAATACAGACAAGATCTGTCTGTTTACCGACAACGGGAAAATGCATACCATAAAAGCCGCGGACATTCCTCTGGTACGATTCAGGGACAAGGGCGTTCCGGCGGACAATCTCGGCAATTATGACAGCAGCTTGGAACAGATCCTGTATGTGGCTCCTGTGAGCAGACTGAAAGAGGATGTTCTTTTATTCGTCACAAAAGCGTCCATGTGCAAACTTGTGGACGGAGCGGAATTTGACGTGGCAAAAAGGACGATCGCTTCTACAAAACTTTCCGGTGAGGATTCCCTGGTCTTTGTGGGAAGCGCGTCGGAGATGGAGCAGGTGGTCCTTCAGAGCAAAAACGGATATTTCCTCAAATTCCTGAAAACAGAAATCTCATCCATGAAAAAAACAGCGGTAGGAGTACGGGGAATGAAGCTTTCCGGCGGAGACTGCCTGGAACATGCCTATCTTCTCGGAGGACATCAGGAATATACCGTCACCATCCATGAAAAGCCCTATTCCCTGAACAGGCTGCGTCTTGCGAAGCGCGACACAAAGGGCGTAAAGCCCAGGATCTGATCCCTGGAAAAGCCGTTTTTCCGGGACGGAAGCGCCATGGGATGGAAAAAAAGCCTTGCTTTTCCTATTAGATGGTGCTATTATGGAGATAACATGATAACGGATAACATAAGAGTGGACTTCGCAGTCCACTCTTTTCAATGTAGCCGGATGTATGAAAGGCAGGTGGAAATATGAGCAGACGGGAAGAATATGAAAAGAAGGCGGAAGCGCTGCTTGCTCCTATTGTAGAACAGGCGGGATTCGAGCTTGTGGATGTGGAGTATGTGAAGGAAGCAGGAAACTGGTACTTAAGAGGCTATATCGACAAGCCGGGAGGAATCACGGTAAACGACTGTGAAGCAGTAAGCAGGATCTTCAGCGACAAGCTTGACGAAGATGATTTTATCGAGGACAGCTATATTATGGAGATCAGCTCCCCGGGACTTGACAGACCGCTGAAAAAAGACAAGGATTTCGCCAGGAGCATGGGAAAGGAAGTGGAGATCCGCACATACCGTCCCATTGAAAAACAGAAAGAATTCAGCGGGATACTGACTGCATATGATGATAACAGTGTGACCATTGATGAAGACGGAAGCCTGCGTGCATTTGACAGGAAAGAGATTGCCCTTATCCGTTTAAAGATTGAGTTTTGATAAAAATTTTCGGTACAGCGCAGTAAGGAGGAAGATAGAAAAGATGAACAGAGAGTTAATGGAAGCCCTGGATATACTGGAAAAGGAAAAAAATATCAGTAAGGATACGCTTCTCGGAGCCATTGAGCAGTCGCTGATCCAGGCGTGCAAAAACCATTTCGGAAAGGCTGACAACGTACATGTTACCATTAATCCGGACACCTGTGATTTCAGCGTGTACGCGGAGCGGGTGGTGACGGAATTTGTAGAGGATCCTGCTCTGGAGATCTCTCTGACAGACGCCCAGAAGATCAACACCAACGCGGAGCTGGGCGATACTGTAAAAGTGGAGATCCAGTCAAAGGAATTCGGCAGGATCGCCACACAGAACGCCAAGAACGTGATCCTTCAGAAGATCCGCGAGGAAGAGCGCAAAGTCCTTTATGACGAATACTATGGAAAAGAAAAGGAAGTTGTCACCGGAATCGTTCAGCGCGTTATGGGCAGAAACGTCAGCATCAACCTTGGAAAAGCGGATGGAATCTTAAGCGAGAACGAGCAGGTGAAAGGCGAGGAATTCCGTCCTACCGAGAGGATCAAGGTATATATCCTTGAGGTAAAGGATACGCCAAAGGGTCCCCGCATCCTCTTATCCAGAACACATCCTGGCCTTGTAAAACGCCTTTTTGAATCCGAGGTGGCGGAAGTAAAGGACGGAACAGTAGAGATCAAGAGCATTGCCAGAGAGGCTGGTTCCAGAACGAAGATCGCTGTCTGGAGCAATGATCCCGACGTGGATCCGGTAGGCGCCTGCGTAGGTATGAACGGAGCGAGAGTCAACGCCATTGTTTCCGAGCTCCGGGGCGAAAAGATCGATATCATCAACTGGGATGAAAACCCGGCGATCCTGATCGAGAACGCCTTAAGCCCGGCGAAAGTCATCGCGGTTATGGCGGATCCCGATGAAAAAACAGCTCTTGTGGTGGTCCCGGACTATCAGCTTTCCCTTGCCATCGGCAAGGAAGGACAGAACGCCCGGCTGGCTGCCCGCCTGACAGGATTCAAGATTGATATCAAGAGCGAGACTCAGGCAAGAGAATCCGGCGAACTCTATGAGTACGAAGACGACGAGTATTATGAAGACGAATACGAGGACGGCGAGTACGAGGCGGACGAAGAAGCCGCGGCGGTAGAGGAAACTCCGGAAGCGGCGGAAGAGGAGCCGGAATACGCATCAGAGGAGGAAGATGCGCCAGATTATGAAGACGAAAACTAAAATTCCCATGCGTCAGTGCATTGGATGCAGGGAAATGAAAAATAAAAAAGAAATGATGCGGATTTTGAAGACACCGGAAAACGAGATCCTTCTGGACACTACCGGAAGGAAGAACGGAAGAGGTGCTTATCTGTGCGTCTCCATGGACTGCCTGGAAAAGGCGGTGAAAAACCATGGGCTTGAGAGATCGCTGAAAACGGCGATTCCCCAGGAGGTCTATGAAGATCTGAAAAAGGAGTTTGAAAAGATTGAGAAACACCAATCATAAGGTTTTATCTCTGATCGGACTTGCCACAAAGGCGGGCAAAACCGTCAGCGGAGAATTTTCAACAGAAAAGTCCGTGAAGACAGGAAAGGCTTTTTTGGTGGCCGTAGCCGGAGACGCTTCGGACAATACCAAAAAGAAGTTCCAGAATATGTGCGATTTTTACAGTGTTCCGGTATTCTTCCTTTCTGATAAGGAAGAGCTGGGGAAGTTCTGCGGAAAGCAGTTTCGCGCCAGCCTTGCCGTGCAGGATGAAAACTTTGCGAAAGCAATGATGAAAGAACTTGAGAAATCATTGACCTGAAGGAGGAGAACTGCATGGCAGACATGAGGGTATGTGAGCTTGCGAAAGAGCTTGGCAGGCAGAACAGAGAAGTAATAGAAGTTTTAAAAGCAAACGGGGTAGACGTCAAGAGCCATATGAGCCGTATTGAAGAACCCTGTGTCAGAATGGTAAAAGAAAAATTTTTACAGATGGGAAAGGAGCAGATCACGAAGGTGGAAAATTCCAGAACAGAAGAAAAAACGGTAACATCGAAGCCTGAAGCAGAAAAGACAGAGGCTCCCAAAAAGAAGAAAAATATTATCCGCGTGTATCACGCGCAGAACGCAAGCGACGGCGGAAAAAACAGACCGAAACGTCCGGCGTCAGATAAAAAACCAGGGGCAAGATCCCAGCAGAGATCTCAGACGGCAAAAAGACCTGCGGAGACTGCTGCAAAGAAACCGGCGGAAGCTGTAAAGAGACCTGTGGAAAGGACAGCGGAACAGCCGAAAGCCGCAGAGGTGAAAACCGCCGAGGCAGCGGCGCCTGTACAGAATACGGCAAAAGCGCCTCAGCGCCAGGAACAGTCCCAGACAAGAAACGCTCGTCCGGCAAGAGACGGAAGAGAAGGCAGGGACAGCCGTGAAAGAGGCCGTGATTTCCGGGGCGGGGAGAGAAAGTCCTCCGAAAGAGGCTCTCAGCAGGGCGGAAGACCTGGAAACCGTTCTCAGAGACCGGGAGAAGGCCGTCCGGCACGGAACGGAGAAGGCGGAACAAGACTTGCCCGGGGCCAGGGACGTCCTCAGGGAGGCCAGGGAAGACCTGATTCAAGAGGAGGAGAAGGCGGAAGATTCTCCGGAAGAGACAGCCGCGGAGGCCAGCGTCCGGGAGGAAGAAGAAATGAAAATGATTCCGTATTTACACCGGAACTGACAAAAACCTCCAAAGACAGCAAGAGAGAAAGAGACAGAGAGAACAAAAACAAAAAGAAAGATTTCGATAAAATGTCAGGTGCGGGACACAGACCGAACCAGGGTGGAAGAAAAACACTTTCCAGACTTCCGAAGGCTCTTCAGAAACCGGCTCCTCAGCCGAAACAGGAAGAGAAGAAACCGGAAGTAAAGGAAATCACCCTTCCGGAGAAGCTGACGATCCGCGAGCTGGCGGAAGCAATGAAGATGCAGCCTTCCGTGATCGTGAAGAAGCTGTTTATGCAGGGCGTCATGGTAACGGTAAACCATGAGATCGACTTTGAAAAGGCTCAGGAGATCGCTCTGGACTACGATATCATCGCAGAGCCGGAAGAAAAGGTGGATGTGATCGGTGAACTTCTGAAAGAAGATGAAGAGGACGAGGCGGATATGGTTCCAAGACCGCCGGTAGTCTGCGTTATGGGCCATGTTGACCATGGAAAGACTTCTCTTCTGGACGCCATCCGTCATACCAACGTGACACGGGGCGAGGCAGGCGGCATCACCCAGCACATCGGCGCATATGTGGTGGAGATCAACGGACAGAAGATCACTTTCCTGGATACTCCCGGCCACGAAGCGTTTACCGCTATGCGTATGCGCGGCGCCAACGCTACGGATATCGCGGTTCTTGTGGTGGCTGCCGACGACGGCGTAATGCCTCAGACAATAGAGGCGATCAGCCACGCGAAAGCGGCAGGCGTTGAGATCATTGTGGCTATCAATAAGATCGATAAGCCCAGCGCAAATATCGAACGTGTAAAACAGGAACTTTCCGAATACGGACTGATCCCGGAAGACTGGGGCGGAAGCACCATCTGCGTTCCGGTATCCGCTCATACAGGAGAGGGAATCGATACTCTTCTGGAGATGATCCTTCTTTCCGCTGAAGTATGCGAGCTGAAGGCAAATCCAAACAGAGCCGCAAGAGGTCTGGTGATCGAGGCTAAGCTGGATAAAGGAAAAGGACCTGTGGCGACAATCCTTGTACAGAAGGGAACCCTTCATGTAGGAGACTTTATCGCCGCGGGAGCATGCAGCGGCAAGGTCAGGGCGATGATGGACGACAAGGGACGCAGAGTAAAAGAAGCGGGCCCCTCTACTCCGGTAGAGATCCTCGGTCTTGGAGACGTCCCGAACGCAGGAGAGATCCTTATGTCCTTCGCAAGCGACAAAGAAGCCAAAAACTTCTCCGCAGCCTTTGTATCAGAAAACAAAAACCGTCTCCTGGAAGAGACAAAAGGCAAGCTGTCTCTTGACAATCTCTTTGACCAGATCCAGGCCAGCGATCTGAAGGAGCTGCCGATCATCGTCAAGGCTGACGTACAGGGATCTGTAGAGGCGGTAAAACAGAGCCTTACAAAACTTTCCAATGAAGAAGTTGTGGTCCGTGTGATCCATGGAGGCGTAGGAGCTGTCAATGAGTCCGACGTTTCTCTGGCGGCTACGTCCAACGCGATCATCATCGGATTCAACGTCCGCCCGGACTCTATGGCAAAACAGCTTGCGGAGCAGGAAGGCGTGGATCTCCGTCTTTACAAAGTCATTTACCAGGCAATCGAAGACGTGGAGTCCGCAATGAAGGGTATGCTGGATCCTGTTTACGAGGAAAAAGTGATCGGCCACGGCGAAGTGCGCCAGCTTTTCAAGGCATCCGGCGTAGGAACCATTGCCGGAAGCTATGTGACGGACGGCGTGTTCCAGAGAAACTGCAAGGTGCGTATCACCCGGGAAGGCGAACAGATCTACGAGGGCGCGCTGGCATCGCTTAAGCGTTTTAAAGACGATGTGAAAGAAGTCAAGGCAGGATATGAGTGCGGTCTTGTATTTGAAGGCTTTAACGACCTGAAAGAAGAAGACCAGGTAGAAGCATATATCATGGTGGAAGTACCAAGATAGGAGTGGATCATAAATGAGAAAAAACAGCATTAAGAATACCAGGATCAACGGAGAAGTCCAGAAGGAACTCAGCGCGATCATCCGCGGCGAGATCAAAGATCCCCGTATTCATCCCATGACATCCGTCATGGCTGTGGAAGTGGCTCCTGATTTAAAAACATGCAAGGCTTATATCAGTGTTCTGGGAAGCGGCGAGGCGAAAAAATCTACGATCCAGGGACTTTCCAGCGCAGAAGGCTATATCAGGCGGATGCTGGCGAAAAACCTGAATCTCAGAAATACTCCGGAGATCAGATTTATTCTGGATGAATCCATAGAATATGGTGTAAATATGTCAAAGCTTATTGACGAGGTAGCCAAGAAAGACGCTTCCCACGGGAAGACGGAAGAAGAGGAGTGACATGAAGAATATTTCAGAGATACTTACGGGAGTGAAGACCATGGGGATCGGCGGTCATATCCGTCCGGACGGCGACTGCGTAGGTTCCTGTATGGCACTGTATCTGTATGTAAAGACCTATTATCCGGAAATTGACGTAAGGGTCTATCTGGATCATCCGAGACCTGTGTTTTCACATATTGACAGGATCGGAGAGATCCGTACGGAGCCGGACGACGACGTGAGTTTTGATCTTTTCGTAACCTGCGATGTCAGCGCGCTGAACCGTCTGGCTCTTGTAAGAGAAGCTTTTGACAAAGCGGAAAAAACCGTCTGCATCGATCACCACGCCACCAATGGAGGATTTGCGGATATCAACCATGTGGAAGGCGAGATCAGCTCCTGCTGCGAGGTGATGTACGGGCTTTTTGACAGCGAAAAGATCGACAGATCCATCGCCGCCGCAATCTATACGGGCATGATCCACGACACCGGCGTGTTCCAGTATTCCTCCACAACTCCGGAGACAATGCGGATCGCGGGAGAGCTGATGAAAACAGGCTTTGAATTCAGCAAGATCATCGACCATTCCTTTTATGAAAAGACCTACATTCAGAATCAGGTGATGGGACGGGTGCTGGCGGAAAGCATCATGCTGCAGCACGGAAAGTTCATAGTAGGGTATCTTCGCAGAAAAGATATGGATTTCTACGGCGTGGACGGCAAAGATCTGGACGGGATCGTCAGCCAGCTCCGCCTGACAAAGGGCGTGGAGGTAGCCATGTTCCTTTATGAGATCGAGACGCAGACCTTTAAGGTATCTTTGCGGTCAAACGGAAAAGTGGACGTCAGCAAGATTGCCGTGTACTTCGGCGGCGGCGGCCATGTAAGAGCGGCGGGCTGCGATATGCAGGGATCCGTCTACGATGTGATCAACAACATTTCCACAGAAATAGACCGTCAGCTTTCCGCGGAGCAGGAAGCATGATGGACGGAGTGCTGGTTGTCCGGAAGGAAAAAGGGTATACCTCCCACGATGTTGTGGCGAAACTGAGAGGAATCCTTCATATGAAAAAAATTGGCCATACCGGAACACTGGATCCGGATGCCGAGGGGGTTCTTCCTGTGGTTCTGGGAAAAGCCACAAAACTGGCGGAGCTTTTGACGGACAAAGAAAAAACATATCAGACAGTGCTCCGGCTGGGAATCGAAACAGACACCGAGGATATGACAGGAACTGTGCTGAAGGAGCTGCCAGTAACCGTTTCGGAGGAAGAAGTCCGCGCCGCGGCGTCCAGGTTTCTGGGCCGGCAGCAGCAGATTCCTCCAATGTACTCGGCGGTAAAGGTAAACGGGAAGAAGCTTTACCAGCTCGCGCGGGAGGGCGTTACAGTGGAACGGAAGCCGAGAACCGTTTATTTCCGGGAGATACGGATCCTGGACATGGCTCTTCCGGAGGTGGAGCTGTCTGTATCCTGCAGCAAGGGAACCTACATCCGTACACTCTGCCATGACATAGGCAGGTATCTTGGATGCGGCGGATGCATGAAGGAGCTTCTGCGCACCAGGTCTGGGCAGTTTACGCTGGAAGAAAGCCTTACCCTGGAAGAGATCCGGGAGTATGCAGAAAAGGGATGCCTTGAGGAACATATCCGCAGTATCGAGGAAGTCCTGGGGGATTATCCCGCTGTTTTCTGCCGCGAAGAGGCTGACAGGCTTCTCCTGAACGGCAACGCGCTGAAAGAGGAGGACGTATCCGGATCGGAAAAAGAAGGATGGATGCGTATGCATACCAGCGCGGGAAGATTTATAGGAGTTTACCAGTGGGATCCGGAAAGCCGCAGCTGCCGCCCTGTAAAAATGTTCCTGTAGGCGGAATGTTCAGCGTCCTGCTGCGGGAAGCCGGAAAACTGCGGATCAAAGGAGAGCATAAGAAGTATTATGGAATATATGATCATTGACGGCCAGTTTCCCAGACTGAACAACTGTGCGGTGACAATGGGAAAGTTTGACGGAATACACCGGGGACACAGAAAACTGATCGAAAAGATACTGGAGCATAAAAGAGAGACAGGAGCGGCGGCGGTTGTGCTGGCTTTTGTCTCGGACAAAAAAATGATCCTTACAAAAGCGGAAAGACGGGATCTTCTGGAACATCTGGGAGTAGACGTTCTCCTGGAATGTCCCCTTGACGGCAGGCTCAGGCACATGAAGGCGGAAAATTTTATCCGCCAGATCCTGGTAGGAGCCCTTCACACTTCCTTTGTGGCTGTAGGAGAAGACTTCCGTTTTGGCTTTGAAAGAAAAGGAACACCGGAGATGCTGAGAAGATTCGGAGAGAAATACGGATTTTCCACAGAGATCCTTCCAAAAGAAATGGACGGACAGAGAAAAGTCAGCAGCACCTTTATCCGGGAGGAACTGAACCGGGGCAGCATGGAAAAGGTATCCTCTCTTCTGGGCTGCGATTTTTATGTGTCCGGCATCGTGGAGCACGGAAGAGGAATGGGGCACAGGACATTTTTTCCAACCACAAACCTGATCCCCATGCCGGAAAAGCTCCTTCCCCCAAACGGCGTGTACGTAACGGTGTCCAGCTTCGGACCGGAGGTATACCCCGGGATCACCAATGTAGGATACAAACCTACGGTGGGGGAAAACTTCATTGGAGTGGAAACATATCTTTTTGACTGTGAAAAGAACCTTTACGGCAAATGCTGCACCGTCCAGTTCAAAAAGTTTCTCAGGCCGGAGCATAAGTTTTCTTCCTTTGAAGCCCTGAAGAAACAGATTTCCAGGGATATCGAAAAGGGAAGAGAATTTTTTCAGAAGAGTTAAATAATTATTTACAGGCAATATCTTTTATGCTATACTATCTGAGGTGTGAATCAGCCCACATTCAGAGATTGGAAGCTCCAACCGTTTCTTAATGTGCGGCGGTTATCAATAATAAGAGAAATAAGGAGGAAATCACAATGATTTCAAAAGAAAAGAAACAGGCGATCATGAAGGAATATGCAAGAACAGAAGGTGACACAGGTTCACCGGAGGTACAGGTTGCAGTCCTTACAGCAAGAATCCAGGAACTTACCGAGCATTTACAGACACATCACAAAGATCATCATTCCAGAAGAGGTCTTCTGAAAATGGTTGGTCAGAGACGTGGACTTCTGGCTTACCTGAAAAAGACAGACATCGAAAGATACCGTGCACTGATTGAAAAATTAGGTTTAAGAAAATAATTAGTATGCGGAAGGGCGGATATCCATCCGCCCTATTTTTAAGCAAACATTGCAGGAGTAATTTCCGAGACTACTGAAAAGTCTATTTGCCGGGACAAGTAGTTTTTTCAGTTGTTTCGGACTCCTGCCTGATGTAATAAAAGAAAAGGAGAAAAGCTATGTACAAAAGTTATTCTATGGAACTGGCCGGCAGAACCCTGACCGTAGACGTAGGACGTGTGGCGAAGCAGGCAAACGGCGCTGTTCTCATGCATTACGGCGATACAACGGTGCTTTCCACGGCAACCGCTTCCAAAGAGCCAAGGGAAGGCATTGATTTCTTCCCCCTAAGCGTGGAATATGAGGAGAAAATGTACGCGGTGGGCAAGATCCCCGGCGGCTTCAACAAAAGAGAGGGAAAGGCAAGCGAGCACGCGATCCTTACCTCCCGTGTCATCGACCGTCCCATGCGTCCTCTGTTTCCAAAGGACTACAGAAACGACGTTACTCTGGTAGATATGGTAATGTCCGTGGATCCGGAATGCAATCCGGAGATTCCCGCTATGCTGGGTTCCTCCATTGCCACCTGCATTTCCGATATTCCTTTTGACGGTCCCTGCGCCACCACACAGGTGGGACTGATCGACGGCGAGTATGTGATCAACCCGTCCCTGGCCCAGAAGGAAATTTCCGATCTTCAGCTTACCGTTGCCTCTACAAGAGAAAAAGTCATCATGATCGAGGCCGGAGCCAACGAAGTTCCGGAGGACAAAATGATCGACGCCATTTACAAAGCCCATGAGGTAAACCAGGAGATCATCGCCTTCATCGACAAGATCGTAGCAGAGTGCGGAAAAGAGAAGCACACCTACGCTTCCTGCGCTGTTCCGGAAGAACTGTTTGCGGCGATCAAAGAGATCGTTCCTCCGGAAGAAATGGAGGTTGCCGTATTCAGCGACGACAAACAGACAAGAGAAGAAAATATCCGTCAGGTAACAGAAAAGCTTGCAGAAGCTCTGGCAGACCATGAGGACTGGCTTGAGGTTCTGGATGAAGCTGTTTACCAGTATCAGAAGAAGACTGTCCGCAAGATGATCCTCAAGGATCACAAACGTCCGGACGGACGTGAGATCAAACAGATCCGTCCTCTTGCGGCTGAGGTTGATATCATCCCCCGCGTTCACGGTTCCGCCATGTTCACCCGGGGACAGACCCAGATCTGTACAGTGACCACTCTGGCGCCTCTTTCCGACGCTCAGAGACTGGACGGACTTGATGAATTTGAAACCTCCAAGAGATATATGCACCATTACAACTTCCCGTCCTATTCTGTAGGCGAGACAAAGCCGTCCAGAGGACCGGGACGCCGTGAGATCGGTCATGGAGCCCTGGCGGAGAGAGCTCTTGTGCCGGTGCTTCCTTCTCCGGAGGAATTCCCCTATGCTATCCGTACAGTATCCGAGACTTTTGAATCCAACGGATCTACCTCCCAGGCAAGTATCTGCGCTTCCACCATGTCTCTGATGGCGGCGGGCGTGCCCATCCGCAAACCGGTGGCAGGTATTTCCTGCGGTCTGGTGACAGGCGACACAGACGACGACTATATCGTCCTGACCGATATCCAGGGACTGGAAGACTTCTTCGGAGATATGGACTTTAAGGTTGCGGGAACCCACGATGGAATCACCGCGATTCAGATGGATATTAAGATCCACGGCCTGACAAGAGAGATTGTAGAGGAAGCGATCCGCAGGACAAAAGAGGCAAGAGAGTACATTCTTACAGAAGTTATGGAAAAATGTATTCCGGCTCCCAGGGATCATGTGAACAAATATGCTCCCAAGATCATCCAGATCCAGATCGATCCTCAGAAGATCGGCGATGTGGTAGGACAGAGAGGAAAGACCATCAACACCATTATCGAGCGCACCGGAGTACAGATCGACATCAGCGACGACGGCGCGGTATCCATCTGCGGAGTTGACCAGAAGATGATGGATGAGGCGGCTCATATGATCCAGGTGATCACCACGGACTTTGAAGAAGGCCAGATCTTTACCGGAACAGTAGTCAGCATCAAGGAGTTCGGCGCCTTTATTGAGTTTGCGCCGGGCAAAGAAGGAATGGTACACATTTCCAAGATCGCGAAACACAGGATCAACCGTGTGGAGGATGTTCTGACTCTGGGCGACAAGGTAAAAGTGATCTGTCTTGGCAAAGATAAAATGGGACGTATCAGCTTCAGCATGAAAGACGTGCCGGAAGAAGAGTAAAGTTATGAGATATCACAATATAACAAAAGACGACATGCTGAACGGCGACGGACTGCGTGTCGTACTGTGGGTGGCCGGCTGCAGCCACTGCTGCAGAGAATGCCAGAATCCCATTACCTGGGATCCAAACGGCGGCCTGCCTTTTACGGAGGCGGAGGAAAACGAGATTTTCGCGGAGCTTGACAAGGATTATATCAGTGGGATCACTTTTTCAGGAGGAGATCCTCTCCATCCGTCGAATATTTCGGCAGTGACGGCTCTTGCCCGCAAAATCCGTCAGAAATATCCCCAGAAGACGATCTGGCTTTACACAGGCGCTCTTTGGGAGGAAATCCAGTGCGAAGAGATCGTGAATTATCTGGACGTCTGTGTGGACGGCGAGTTCGTGGCGGAGAAAAAAGACGTTACTCTGCAATGGAAGGGCTCTTCCAACCAGAGAGTGATCAATGTGCCTGCTACCCTCCGCGAGGGAAGGATCGTGCTTCATACGCAGTAAAGCGGGACTTAAGAAAATACAGCATAGAAAACGCGGCGGTATACAGAAAAATGTGCACCGCCGCGTTTTTAAGGAGGAACAGAATGAAAAGAATCGCGAAATTCCACAAAGTCAGCAGGGAGCGCTTTTTAAAAGACTGGAAGGATAAATTTCCGGAAGCTTCCGAAAAGGAGATCCTTGAAATTTACGATGGGATCTCTCTGCCGAAAAGAGCCACGGCGGGAAGCGCGGGATACGACTTTTTTGCTCCGGCGGACGTAAAGCTGGCTCCGGGAGAGATTACCACCATTCCTACGGGAATACGGGCGGAAATGAAAGAAGAGTGGGTGCTGAAATGTTATCCTAGAAGCGGGCTGGGCTTTAAATATCGTCTGCAGCTCAACAACACAGTAGGGATCATAGACAGCGACTACTTCTATTCAGACAACGAAGGCCATATTTTTGTGAAACTGACAAACGACAGCCGCGAGGGAAAAACAGTGGAAATTTCTGCGGGAACAGGTTTTATGCAGGGAATCTTCGTAGAATACGGAATCACAGTGGACGATGACGCCAGCGCCGTCCGAAACGGCGGACTGGGAAGCACCACAGAACAAAAAGCGCAGTAAAGCACAAAAGAGAGCGGAAGAAAAAAAGACCCCGGAATTATTCCGGAGCCTGTCCTTTTTCTTCCGCCCTTTTTGCGTTTTCCACAATGGCCTGGAAAGCCTCTGCCGCAGCGTCGTACTCCTGGTCGTCATCGATATTGGAAAGCATCGGGTCGCCTGATTCTGTGCGGGAGAAGGAATAAAGATATACCTCGCCGCTCAGGTTCTGGCCGTTTTCATCCAGAGGAAGAAGGGCGATGTAATCCTTCTTGTTTACCGGATAAATCGTGAGAATGGCACATTCCACCTCAGTATCGTCCTCCAGAGTCAGAGTAATGGTATTATGGCCTTCATCCATTCTGGAGCCGCACTCCATGCCGCAGGAAGCACAGTCGCTGGGACTGCAGGATGATGCGTTGCTGAATTCGTCGCTCATGGTCTGATCCTCTCTGATTTTGTATTTAAAGTACTGCGGAAGCCGGTAAAAATCCTGGATTCCGCATGAGTCTCATTTTATCAGATATTTTCGGGGAATGCAATGCGGTTTCTGCATCTTGGCGAAAAAGCCGCCGGATCGAAGCGAAAAAGTTGACGGGGCAAAGCGAAAAGTTATTTGCTATGCGGGTGGAAGATGCTATAATGAATTATAGAAAAATTTGAAGGAGGCAGAAAGTGAAATTTATTTCATGGAATGTAAACGGCATCAGGGCCTGCCTGACAAAAGGATTTGAAGAAAGTTTCCGGAAGCTGGACGCGGATATCTTCTGCATCCAGGAGACGAAATGCCAGGAGGGCCAGGTAAAGCTGGAGCTTCCGGGCTACCGCCAGTTCTGGAATTACGCCAATAGAAGAGGATATTCCGGTACGGCTGTCTTTACAAAAGAAGAACCGGAGTCCGTATCTTACGGAATAGGAATAGAGGAGCACGACAAGGAGGGACGGGTGATTACCCTGGAATTTGAGCGGTTTTATCTTGTCACCGTATATACGCCGAATTCCCAGACAGAGCTGAAGCGCCTTTCCTACCGTATGGAATGGGAAAGGGATTTTCTTTCCTATCTGCTGAAGCTTCAGGAAAAGAAACCGGTGATCTGCTGCGGTGATCTGAACGTGGCCCATCAGGAGATCGACCTGAAAAATCCCAAAACAAACCGTAAAAACGCCGGATTTACCGACGAGGAAAGAGCGTGCTTTACAAAAGTCCTGGAAAGCGGATTCATTGACACTTTCCGGTACTTTTATCCGGATCAGGAGGGCATTTACTCCTGGTGGTCCTACCGGTTCAGGGCGAGAGAGAAAAACGCAGGGTGGAGGATCGATTATTTCCTGGTTTCCCCTACTCTGAAGGAAAACCTGAAAGACGCCGGAATCCACACGGAGATTATGGGTTCCGACCATTGTCCGGTGGAATTGGATCTTGATTTCTGACGGGGAAGAGAGAACGGGGCAGTATAGAAAGAAACGACCGAAAAAGGAGAGCTGGTTATGAAAAGACAGAATGTATTAGATATCCGCAGCGGCTATCCGGCTTTGTTTGGCGCCAACAAAATCGCGGAAGGGCTGAATTTTGCCGCAGAAGTTCCGAAAGGAGCAAAAGCCTCCCTGATCCTTTACCGTAAAGGTTCCGGGGTTCCCTGGAAGGAAATCCCTTTTCCGGAGGAATCCAGAACAGGAAAGATCTGCGCTTTGATCGTATCCGGACTGGACAGAAACCAGTACGAGTACAATTTCTGTATTGACGGGGAGATCGTGCAGGATCCTTATGCATACGGGATCCGCGGGAGAGAGCGCTTCGGCGCGCCTTTAGAATCCGGAGACGGGCATCAGATACGCTGCGCTTTTCTCCCGGATGAGCCCTACGACTGGGAGGGGGACAGATCTCCGGACATTCCCTATAAAGATATGATCCTTTATAAGGTTCATGTGAGAGGATACACAAAACAGTACAGGCTTTCACCGAAATTAAAGGGAACTTTCAAAGGGCTGCAGGAGATGATCCCTTACTGGAAGGAACTGGGAGTCAACGCCATAGAGCTGATGCCTGCCTATGAATTCTGTGAAATTCCCTCCTCCGGCAAAACAAAGGGAATGATCTCCGAGAAGAGACAGGAGGGAAAGGTAAACTACTGGGGTTATGTTTCCGGCTTTTATTTTGCTCCCAAACGGTCTTACTGCGCCACAAAGGAACCGGAAAAGGAATTCCGGGACATGGTGAAGGCGATGCACCAGGCGGGGATCCAGTGCATCATGGAATTTTATTTCCCAAAAGAGGTGAATCCGCTTCTTGCGTTAAAGGCCGCCTGCTTCTGGAAATGTTATTATCATGTGGACGGTTTCCATTTTGTAGGGGACGGCGTGCCGGGAGAACTGATCGCGGGGGATCACCTTCTCTATGGAACGAAAAAGATGTTCCAGAACCTTCCCGCCTGTGCAGAGGACGACAAAATGATGGCGGAATACCAGCCCGGGTTCCTCCAGGATATGCGCCGCTATCTGAAAAGCGACGAGGGAATGATCCCCGGAGCGGAATATCATATCCGCCATGTGAACCCTTCCGGCGGAACGATCAACTATATGGCGTGCCAGGACGGGTTTACCCTTTCCGATATGGTGTCTTATAATTACCGCCACAACGAGGAAAACGGAGAAAACAACACTGACGGAAGCGAATACAATTATTCCTGGAACTGCGGGGTGGAAGGCCCCAGCCGGAAGATTGCCATACGGAAAATGAGAGAGCAGCAGATACGGAACGCTTTTCTGATGCTTCTTATAAGCCAGGGAACTCCCATGATCTACGGAGGCGATGAATTCTGCAACTCACAGAACGGCAACAACAACGCCTACTGCCAGGATAATCCGGTAGGCTGGACGGACTGGAAGGCGTGCAAAAAGAACGGGAAGATCCTGCGTTTTGTCCAGGAAGCCATCGCTTTCCGCAAGGCCCATCCCATCCTTCATTTGGAGGAGGAGCCAAAAGGAGTGGATTATCTGGTGAAAGGATTTCCGGATATTTCCTTCCATGGAGAAAGGGCATGGTATCTGAACGAAGAGAACACCTGCCGGCTTCTGGGCGTAATGTACTGCGGAGCCTATGCAAAGAAAACGGACGGAACCCCGGATGATTTCCTTTATGTGGCCTGCAATTTCCACTGGGAAAACAGGACCATAGCTCTTCCCAACCTGCCGGAGGGAATGGTATGGAAAAAAACGGCGGACACCTCCGACCCAGAAGAAAACAGTTTCCGGGAGCGGGAGGAAGATTATCAGAAAAATATTGAGATCAATCCCCGGACGGTGGTCATTCTGGTGGGGAGAAAAAAGGAGGAATAAAAAATGCATCCCTGGCTGCATTTTAAAACGATCACAAGACATAAGCTGCTTGTCATGCAGTACTGTTTCCGCATAGGGCTTTATAAACAGGGACTGCTGCACGACCTGTCAAAATATTCTCCTGCGGAATTTCTTGTGGGCTGTAAATATTATCAGGGGACAAGAAGCCCCAATAACGCGGAGAGGGAGGCGATCGGCGTCTCCACCTCCTGGCTTCACCACAAAGGCAGAAACAAACACCATTTTGAACACTGGGTAGATTATTCTCTGGATAAGGAACATGTGATCATGGGCGCGCGGATGCCCCGGAAATATGTGGCGGAGATGGTAATGGACCGTATAAGCGCCTCCCGGAATTATCTGGGAGACGCCTATACGGACAGCCAGCCTCTGGAATATTTCCTGAAAAGCAAAGAAAAACTCTGGTTCATCCATCCTCAGACTAAGAAGGAACTGGAGGGGCTGCTCCGCATCCTGAACGATCACGGCGAAAAAAAACTGCTGCGGTATATCAGGCGCGTTTATCTGAAAAACAGGCCAAAAGAGCCGCGGTATTAAAATAGCAGTACAGCGAGAAATAAAAGATGATTTATATTCCAGGCGGGAACTGTCTGTGAAAAGCGGAAGCTTTCTGAAGAGCGGCCGTTTTTTGCAGGCAGTTTTTCTTTTATAAAATAAACAGTATATAACACTTGACAACAGTTGCATACTGTTATATACTGTTTGTGACAGGAGGGATGGATATGCATATCATCATCAATCATTCTTCCATGGATCCCATATATGAGCAGATCGTAGCCCAGATTAAGGCGGAAGTCATCAACGGCAGTCTTCCCGCAGGAGAAGCGCTTCCTTCGGTGAGGACTCTTGCCAGGGAACTGAAGATCAGTGCCCTGACGGTAAAAAAGGCATACGATTATCTGGAGGAAGAGGGCCTGGTGGTCACAGTCCACGGCAAAGGCAGCTTTATCGCCCAGGCAAATCAGGGACTCCTGATGGAAGAGAGAAGAAAGGAACTGGAAAAAGATCTGGAACAGGCGGTGAGAAAGGCCCGCTCCGGCGGCCTGACAGACGAGGAGATCCGTGAACTGTTTCAGCTTATTATGGAGGAGTAGAAGATGCTGGCGGAATTAAATCATGTAAAGAAGACATATAAAGATTTTCAGCTTGACTGTTCTCTGGCTGTCCGGGAGGACTGCGTCACCGGACTGATCGGGGCCAACGGAGCGGGAAAGAGCACCACATTTAAGGCGATTCTGGGACTTGTCTATCCGGAGAGCGGCGAGATCCGTATATTCGGTAAGGAAAGCTCCGGGATTACCGCAAAGGATAAAGAGGACATCGGCACGGTGCTTGGGGGAAGCGGTTTTTCGGATTATCTTACCGCAAGACAGATACAGAAGATCATGAAAGATTTTTATCCGAAATTTCACAGCGAAGAATTTGAAAAGAACTGTGTCCGGTTCAAAATCCCTATGGACAAGAAGGTGAAGGACTTTTCCAGCGGCATGAAGGCAAAGCTGAGAGTGCTTCTTGCAGTAAGCCACGAAGCGAGGCTTCTGATTCTGGACGAACCTACGGCGGGACTGGATGTGACGGCCAGGGAGGACATTCTGGATCTTCTCCGGGAGTATGTGGAGACGCCGGGAAGAGGCATCCTGATCAGTTCCCATATATCCGCGGATCTGGAACAGTTTTGCGACGATATCTATATGATCCACCAGGGGAAGATCGTTCTTCACGAAGAAACGGACAGGATACTGGAGAATTACGGCGTGGTCAAAGTAAGTGACGCCGATTATGAGAAACTGGACAGAAGAGCCATTCTCCGGGTAAAGAAAGAGAGTTTCGGCTATAGCTGCCTGACCGACCAGAGACAGTTTTATCTGGAAAATTATCCTGATCTGGCGGTGGAAAAGGGCTCTGTGGACGAAGTGATTTCCATGATGGTGAGAGGAGAAGCGTTATGAAAGGACTTCTGAGAAAAGATCTGGCCCTTGTGGCCGTAAACGCGAAGACTTATCTGGTTGTACTGTTTTTCGTGGCAGTCTGGATGTTTACAACTGTAAAAGGCGGGGAAATATCTTATTTTGGCAGTATTTATATGATCGTCGTTTTCGGATTTGTGGGCCTTGGAACCATAACTTCCGATGAACAGAACGGAGCGCTGGGATTTCTGATGACGCTGCCTGTTAAGAGAAGCGATTATGTAAAAGAAAAATATCTGCTCTGTGTAATGTATATTGCCTGCGGGTGGGCGTTATCTGTCATTCTGTCTGCCGTCATATACAGGGGACGTATCTTTGCCGGTGACGAGCCATTCGTAATAATCAGTATTCTTTATATGCTGGCGGCTGTCATACTCGTTTTTCTGATGATTCCCATAAATTTCCGGTTCGGTCCGGAAGTTGCCAGAATCGTACTCTTTGGCGTTTTTGCCGCGATTGTTCTGGGCGTAGTCGCAGGCCTGTATCTGCTGGAAAAGATCATACCGGATCATTCTTATTTTGATAAGATCGCGGAGATGATTAATGCAGTAACAGCCGGACAGCTTCTTTTAGGATTCCTGGCTGTGTTGGCGGTAGAAGGGATTGTGTCCTATCTCTACAGCCTCAGAGTGATAAAACGGAAGGAGTTCTGAAAATAATCCTGGTTTCTTGATTTTCCTTTACGCCGCCGATATAATAATAATAATAATAATAATTATAGTCTGCGGCGGTGGGAGATTTCATGACAGAGAGGACCGCGCGGACATATTTCAGAAGAATATGGAGAAACGGATATGGAGAGAAATCAGATTTATATTATATGCGGAACCGAATACCAGAAGATGACAGAAGAGCTTTTGGAGGAAAGCAAGCTTGCGGCTCTTATCGGTGACAGGAAGAAACGTATCGCGATCAAGCCAAATCTTGTTTCCGCCTCCGACCCGTCCAACGGAGCCACCACTCACCGGGAGATCCTGGCGGGCATTATGGAATACCTCAGGCGGAACGGTTTTCAGAATCTTGTGCTGACAGAGGGCTCCTGGGTGGGAGAAAAGACAGAGGATGTTTTTCAGGCATGCGGCTATCAGGAGATCTGTGAGAAATATCAGGTTCCCTTCCATGATACCCAAAAAGACAGAGGCGTTTCTGCAGACTGCTGCGGAATGGAGCTGAATATCTGCAGCAGCGTCCGGGAGATCGACTTTCTGATCAATGTGCCTGTGCTGAAAGGGCACTGCCAGACAAAGATCACCTGCGCTCTGAAAAACATGAAGGGCCTGATCCCTAATTCCGAGAAGAGAAGATTCCATTCTCTTGGGCTCCACAAGCCCATAGCTCATCTGAATACGGCTATCCGGCAGGATTTCATCGTAGTGGACAATATCTGCGGAGATCTGGACTTTGAGGACGGAGGAAATCCGGTAGTGATGAACCGTATCCTTGCAGGAAGGGATCCGGTGCTTATAGACGCCTATGTCTGCCATATGATGCACTACAAAGTATCCGACGTGCCTTACGTGGAGCTGGCCGGGCAACTCGGCGTGGGATGTTCGGACATCGCTAAGGCGGATATCCGTATCTGCGGAAAGAACGCAGGAGAGCAGCTTCCCCGTTCCCGCAAAGTGGTGGAGCTTGCCGACGCGGTGGAGGAAGTGGAATCCTGCAGCGCCTGCTACGGCTGCCTGCTGCCTGCTCTTGACCGTCTGAAGGAGGAAGGGCTTCTTGAGAAACTTCACGAGAAGATCTGTATCGGACAGGGCTTCCGCAAAAAGGAAGGAGAGCTGGGAATCGGTCACTGCACAAAAAAATTCCGCTGTCATCTGGAAGGCTGTCCTCCCCTTGAAGGGGAAATCTATGATTTCCTGAAAAACTATATCTTGGAACACGATAGATAAAACATTTTTTGCAGACAGAAAAAGACTGCTCTCATTGTCCGGCGGACAGATACGGCCAGACGATGAGAGCAGTTTCATACAGAAGGAATGTTCTCAGAAGTCTCTCGCCGCCTCTGTGAGAATCTCCAGAATCTGATCTTCCGTAAAGCGGCTGCTGTCAATGCAGAGGTCGTACTGCGTCAGATCCGTCCACTTTTCGTCTGTGAAAAACTCATAGTAAGCGCGGCGCTCTTTGTCCATCTGCTTCACCATCTTGCGGGCGCTTTTTTCCTCCCGGCCTGTGCGGGCCCGGATATTCCGGACGCGGAGCTCATAGGGAGCGTAGATAAAGATACTGAGCGCCTTATCTTTCAGGATGTGGTTCGCGCAGCGGCCGACGATCACACAGTTGCCTTTGTCTCCAAGGGACAGAATAATATTCCGCTGTATCTCGTAAAGCACGTCGTTCATGGGGATCGCATAGTAATCAGGACTGATCTGTATTTCATGGTCTATAGAAAAACGCCACTGGCTGGGCTTTTTTTCATCTACCTTTGCAAATTCATCAAAAGGAACCTGTTTCTCTTTGCTGGCCATTTCGATCAGCTCTTTGTCATAGAACGCATATCCCAGTTTGTCTGCAAGAGCTTTTCCAATGACACGTCCCCCGCTGCCGTACATACGGTTGATGGTAATGATGTGTTTACTCATATGAAATCCTCCCTCCCGGCTCTTTCTTTTGTCTTAATCATATCATAATTATCATGCAATTTCCACAATAAATCAATATAAAATGAAATAAATTCAGAGAAAATATACATATAAACAGAAGGGTAAAAAATATTCGCTGGTGATTATGACGAAAAGCTTTCCGGCCTGTGACAGACGGCAGGGGGAGAAAAGGGACGGCTCCTGTCGGAAAAAACTGCTTGACATATCCGCGCTTATTAAATATAATTTTCTTATGCATTACAAAAATGTTACAAAAAAATAAAAACATGTGAAAAATGCAAGGAAGTAAATGTTATGAGGAACGCAAAATTATCGGACAACCATGAAAAAAGTGAAAGAAAAGGAAATCCATCCATCCATGGATTTGTATCGCTGAGTGTATGTGCTGTTACGGTAATCACTCTGTCGCTGGGGATGCGGATTGCCGGAAGCGAGAGGAAGAACCAGGTATACGCTGCTTCTGACTCTGAGGCCGTTTCCGCCAGTGTGAGCAGTGTGGATTACGATCTTCCAACAGGGATCGCGGGAGTGGCTTCCGGCGTAAGCTCAGCTCCGGAAGTGGGATCTGAGATCTACCGGATCGGAACGTCCTGCGAGCATGTAGTAGTAGGCCAGAGGGTGCAGAAGGTGCAGAGAGGCGTGCAGGAACTCAACGTAAGCGAGTCCATGGCCGCCGCCGTGGACGATTTTGATTCCCAGGCGATCACCCTGGCTTCTTCCGCTACAATGATGTCGGACACGGATTATGAGAATCTTTTGAAGATCGTGGAGGCAGAGGCAGGAACGGAAGATATCAAGGGACGTGTCCTTATCGCCAATGTGATTATGAACCGCGTGATGCATCCGGAATTTCCTGATAACATTACAGAGGTGATATGGGAATATGACAACGGAGTGCCTCAGTTTTCTCCTGTAGCGGACGGCCGGATCAATGAAGTGACGATCTCGGACGAGACGAAGGAAGCGGTCAGACTGGCTATGGAGGGTGTGGACTATTCGGAAGGAGCCCTGTTCTTTATCCAGAAATCCGCGGCGGAGAAACACAATATCGCGTGGTTTGAAAGAGACCTGAAGAGATTGTTTAAACACGGCGTCCATGAATTTTATACATATCCGGAAGAAACGTCAGAGAGCGGAGAAGCTTTAGAAGAAGACGCACAGGATTCTTCCGGTGAGGACACCCAGCTTGTACAGATGATAAAGACAGATACTTCCCAGGTATCATAAAATACAGGAGAGAAAAACGGGAAAGCCCTGCGTCAGCAGGGTTTTCCTATTTTTCTATGGCATTTTGGAAAAGAACATGATACAATGTTGCAGAAGAAAATGAAGCAGAGAACGATGTGAGAAAGATAAGAAAGGCAGGAACAGTATGCAGGTATTATATAAAAGCACCAGAGGAAACGGAGAAACAGTGACGGCTTCCCAGGCAATCTTAAAAGGACTTTCCCAGGACGGAGGACTGTTTGTCCCCACCGTGATCCCAAGTCTGGACGTGCCGGCGGAACGCCTTGCGCAGATGTCTTACCAGGAGACGGCTTATGAAGTGATGAGCCGCTTTCTGACGGATTTTACAGAAGAAGAACTGAAAAGCTGCATTTCACGGGCATATGATTCCAAATTTGACACAGAAGAGATCGCGCCCCTTCACAAGGCGGACGGAGTGTATTTCCTGGAGCTGTTCCACGGCGCTACGATTGCCTTTAAGGATATGGCGCTTTCCATTCTGCCCCATCTTATGACTACGGCGGCTAAGAAGAATCATGCGGACAAGGAGATCGTAATCCTCACCGCTACTTCGGGAGATACCGGCAAGGCAGCTATGGCAGGCTTTGCGGACGTTCCCGGGACGAAGATCATCGTATTTTATCCGAAGCATGGAGTAAGCCCCATCCAGGAGAAACAGATGGTGACGCAGAAGGGAAACAATACCTATGTGGTAGGGATCACCGGGAATTTCGATGACGCCCAGAGCGCGGTGAAGAATATGTTCAACGACCAGGGGCTGGCGGAAGAGCTGGCTGAGGCGGGATTTCAGTTCTCCTCCGCCAACTCCATCAATATCGGACGCCTGGTGCCTCAGATCGTATACTATGTATACGCTTATGGAAAGCTGGTAAAATCAAAAGCAATACAGCCTGGGCAGAAGATCAACGTGGTGGTTCCCACCGGAAACTTCGGAAACATCCTGGCGGCTTACTACGCGAAGCTTATGGGGCTTCCGGTAAATAAGCTGATCTGCGCCTCCAACGAAAATAAAGTGCTGTTTGATTTCTTCCGCACAGGAACTTACGACAGGAAGAGAGATTTCATCCTGACCTCGTCTCCTTCCATGGATATCCTGATCTCAAGCAATCTGGAACGTCTGATCTACCGCCTTACAGGCGAGGACGCCGGAAAGTGCAGAGAGCTTATGGAGGCTTTGAGCAAAGGCGGAGAATATACGATCACTGAGGAGATGAAAGCCGGACTTGCGGACTTCTACGGAAATTACTGCAGCGAGGGAGAGACAAGGGAGGCCATCAGCGCCACATACTACGGCTCCGGCTATGTGATCGATCCTCATACGGCTGTGGCGGCAGGAGTTTACCAGAAATATCTCCGGGATACGGAAGATTCTTCTGTTGCAGTCATAGCGTCTACCGCAAGCCCATATAAATTTACAAGAAGCGTAATGGACGCGGTTTCCGACAGATATCAGGGACTGGATGATTTTGCCCTTGCAGACGCTCTTTCCGCCCTTACGGGGATCAAGGTGCCGAAGGCTGTGGAGGAAATCCGTACGGCTCCTGTGCTTCACGACACAGTGGTGGCGGCTTCCGAAATGCCGGATACGGTGCGGAAGATTCTCGGAATCAGATAAAAACCGTATTTTTTGTAAAGAGATTGAAATATATTAGAATAAAATGTTGAAAAACAGCATATAATAGAGTACAATAAAAGAAACAAAATCCTGGGATGTGCGAGACCCCTTCCATTTTTGAACCTACATTGACAACAAGGGAATCCAACATCGCAAATGTGATGTCAGACCTCTCGTCGTGGTAGGCAGATCATTTGTTGAGGACACCCACCTAGCGGCGGCTAGGCGTCAAAAAGAAGGGAACGGCATCCTGGGACCTTTAAGAAAAAGCGAGCCATCTGATGGCTCTTTTTTTGAAGGCAGAAACCAGTAGCGGGAGGGAAAAACATGGTAACAGAAAAAATTTTTGACAGACTGCCGTCCGGCGGAGAGATCCGCTGTTTTCATCTGGAAAACGCTTCAGGGGCATATGCGGAGGTTCTGGAGTACGGGGCGCTTTTGACAAAGCTGTGCGTACCGGACAGGGACGGCGTACAGAAAGACGTGGTGCTGGGATATGATTCCATAGAAGGATATCTGACAAACGGCTGCTTCTTCGGGGCCACGATCGGAAGAAGCGGAAACCGTATTGAAGGCGGCCGTTTCATGCTGGAAGGCAAAGAAGTCGTTCTGGCGAAAAACGAGGGGGAAAATAACCTTCACAGCGGCCCGGAAGGGTTTGAGAAAAAGATGTGGAAGGCGGAGAAGATTTCCCAGGAAAAAAACAGCGTTACTTTTTCCAGGATCAGTCCTGACGGGGAAAACGGATTTCCGGGAGAGTTTCACGTTTCCGTTACATACGAGTTTACAGAGGACAACGCTCTCAGGATCGTCTATGAGGGAACCAGCGACAAGACCACAGTTGCCAATATGACGAATCATTCCTACTTTAATCTTAACGGAGAGGGCAGCGGCAAAGTTCTTGACCAGTATCTTACTATCTATGCTCAGTCCTACACTCCGGTAAGGGAGGACTCGATCCCTCTTGGAGAAAATGTGCCGGTGGAGGGAACTCCTATGGATTTCCGCAAAGAAAAGACGATCGGTCAGGATATCGAGGCGGATTTCCAGCAGTTGAAATATACAGGCGGCTTTGACCATAACTATGTGACGGAGGGCTATAAGCCGGGAGAGATCCGGAAGATTGCCTGCGCCAGATCAGAAAAAACAGGAATCGTGATGGAAGTTCTCACTGACTGTCCCTGCGTACAGTTTTACGCCGGAAATTTTGTAGAGAACGAAAAAGGAAAAAACGGCCATGTTTACGGCAAAAGGGACGGCTTCTGCCTGGAAACACAGGTGGAGCCCAACGCGGTGAACGTTCCCGCCTTTCATTCCCCTGTTCTGGAGAAAGGCGGCCGTTATCATTCGGAGACCGTCTACAAGTTTAGCGTGAAAAAATAAGCAGATGCCATTGGCAAGTCTGGCATGAAAAAGAAACAGATGCCATTTTTTCTGGTTTTCTTCATATACTCTTTATATGAGGAAAACCAGATTTTTTTATGCACATCATTTTTTACTGGCAGTTCTTTTGGGAAGTATGGTCCTGATCAATTCCGCAATGGAAACCCAAAGGGCGCAGAAAGAAGAATACCTGAAGCTGGCGGAGCGGGAAGCGGAGGAGACAGGGATACAGGAAGCGAAGAAGAGGGAGATACAGGAAGCAGATGCGGAAAAAACAGCAGGGCAGGAAGAAGGAGAACCGGCAGATTCCGGTAAGGAGGAAGAGGGAGCCGCGGGAAAGGAAGCAGATGGGGAAAAGAAGGAGGAGCCCATGATCCGGGTGCTTCTGATGGATACCGGCTATACGTCCTGCTTTCATCCTTTTGTTTCCCTGGTCTTTGACGGACAGGAAAGGTCATACAGCCCTGACAGCATGGAAACAGGGGAGGATCTGAAGATCACTCCCAGGGAGGGCGGCGTACAGATCACTTCCATACAGCGGCAGAGCGGAAGTCCGGTATATGAAGGAAGTATTGAGATCAGCAGACGGGAAGAGGGGTTTCTTCTGGTCAATGAGCTTCCTCTGGAAACTTATCTGGAAGCGGTGGTGCCCAGTGAGATGCCTTCCGGATATGAGATGGAGGCGCTGAAGGCCCAGGCAGTCTGCGCCAGGACCTATGCCTGGAAACAGATGCAGGAGAGAAAGCTGGAGGAGTACGGGGCGGATGTGGACGACAGTGTGAATTATCAGGTATATCAGAATATCAGCCCCCAGGAAACGACTACCCAGGCGGTAGAGGAGACAAGGGGGAAAATCCTCTGTCAGAACGGGGAGCCGGTGGAGGCCTATTATTTTTCTACTTCCGCAGGAGTCACAAGTACAAATGTGATCTGGGGAGCAGACGAGCCGGCGTCCTATCTGAAAAGCGTGCCCTGTTCCTTTGACGCCCAGGAGCCATGGAGCTGGTGGCAGGTGGAGATTCCCTGGGAGAATCTGGAAAAGAGAGCCGCGGACCGTCTGGGAAAGGAGGGAAGGCTTCTTGGCGTAGCCGTGACAAGGAAAGAGGAAAGCGGCGCGGTGACAGGACTGGAGGTGGTTTCGGAGGCTGGTTCTTTCCTTCTGGAAGAGGAATATGCCATCCGGGAATTTTTGTCGCCTCAGGGATGTGTGATCACTGAGAAAGACGGAACTTCCGCAGAGGGAGGAACTCTGCTTCCAAGCTCTTATTTTGAGATCGAGGCTGCGCCGGGAACCTCGGTTGTTCTTACCGGAGGCGGGTATGGACATGGAGTGGGGATGAGCCAGAACGGAGCCAACCAGATGGCGGCCCGGGGATATACCTGTGAAGAGATCCTGGATTATTTTTTTAAGGATGTAGAGATCCGGACGCTTTCTCTGACAGGATAAGGCACGCCGGAGGCGGGAAGTCTTGTCACGGCAGCGGATTCATGGTATGATGATTAAGCAGTAAATATATTTGCCGGAGAAGAGATATGGAAAAGATAAAAGAAAAAAGTTCTCTTCATTTAATCCTGGGATTCGCGGAAAGGATCAGGGTGGACCATGTAGGCGCCTACGCTGCGCAGACGGCCTATTTCCTGATGATGTCCTTCATTCCCTTTATATTGTTTCTGACAGCCATTGTGCAGTATACGCCTCTGACCTACCGGGTGGTGCGCCAGGTGATCATCGGGATCGTTCCGGAAAATCTCCAGGGATTTGTCCTCAGCATTGTGGCCGAAGTGTTTTCCAAAAGCATCGCTGTGCTGCCTGTATCCGCCGTTATGGCGCTGTGGTCATCCGGAAAAGGAATGCAGGCGCTGATCAACGGGCTGAATACGATCTACCATGTGCGGGAAACACGTAACTGGCTTGTCAACAGGATCTATTCCATGTTTTATATGTTCCTTTTTGTGATCGCCCTGATCGTCAGCCTTCTGCTTCTTGTTATGGGAAACAGGATCCATGAGGCGGCAATGGAATATGTTCCTTTCCTCGGGAGAGTGATCGGCAGGATACTGGGCGCAAAAACGTTTCTTGTTTTTGTGATGCTGTTTCTTGTCTTTCTGGTGCTGTACCGGTATCTCCCCAACAGAAAGGCAACCCTGAAAAGCCAGGTGCCGGGAGCTTTTCTCACGGCGGTGGCCTGGTCGCTGTTTTCTTATTTCTTTTCCCTGTATTTCGAGTTCTTTCCGAATGTCAGCAGTATGTACGGAAGTCTCTCCACTTTGATCATGGTGATGCTTTGGCTTTACTGCTGTATGAATCTTCTGCTTTACGGAGCGGAGATCAACGCATATTTTGAAAATCAGTTCCGGCAGGCCCAGATCAGCTTCTGGAAGCTGATCGCGAGAAAGAGAAAGCAGTTCCTGGCGGAGCGGAAGGAAGCCAGACAGGAAAAGAAGGGCCGCGGAGAAGAAAAAGAAGAGGAGAAAAAATCTTGACAGATTTTTCTTCCTGTGGCATAGTAGTATAAGATGAAAAGCTGTGAAGGCGTATCAGGGAGTTGTTTCCTTGCAGAGAGAAGAAGTCACCGGCTGTAAGCTTCTTTAAGTTCAGACAATTCCTCAATTTCCCGCCGGAGCCGCATTTCTGAACAGATCCGGATCTGCTTTTGGGTTTCAGTAGGAAATGACGTCGCTGCGCGTTAAGCAGACACTGAGAGCTTGTATTTTTTATACAGGAAACAGGGTGGTACCGCGGATATTCCGTCCCTCATCAGAGGGGCGGTTTTTTTGTGAAATTGCGGGAGCGCGAAGAGCGGGGAGAACCGCATGGCATCAAAGTGGATGCAGCCAGATGCATATGGTGTTTTGGCTGCCTGCGGCTGCATCCGGTGCACAAAAAGCAAAAACTGATTAAAATTTTAAACGCATATCAAAAGGAGACATGAACCATGAATATGAAGGAAAAGCTTCAGGAACTGGCGGAGACGGCCAGAAAACGGATTCAGGAAGCAGACGCTCCGGATAAGCTGAACGAAGTCAAAGTGGCTTATCTTGGAAAAAAAGGCGAGCTCACCGCCATTCTGAAGGGAATGAAGGATGTAGCTCCGGAAGAGCGCCCGAAGGTGGGACAGCTTGTCAATGAGACAAGGGCAAAGATCGAGGAGCTTCTTGAGGAGACGAAGAAGAACCTGGAGGAAGCTGTCCGGGAGGAAAAAATGAAGGCGGAAGTGATCGACGTAACCCTTCCTGCGAAGAAGGCCAGAATCGGACACCGCCATCCAAACACCATCGCTCTGGAAGAAGTGGAACGTATTTTTATCGGCATGGGCTATGAAGTTGTAGAAGGACCGGAGGTAGAATATGCGGACTATAACTTTACCAAGCTGAACATTCCGGAGGACCATCCGGCAAGAGACGAACAGGATACTTTTTTCATCAATAATTCCATCCTGCTTCGTTCCCAGACCTCCCCGGTACAGGCCCGTGTTATGGAAAAAGGAAAGCTGCCTATCCGTATGATCGCACCGGGAAGAGTATTCCGCTCCGACGAAGTGGACGCAACCCACTCTCCTTCTTTCCACCAGATCGAGGGAATGGTCATTGACAAACATATTACCTTCGCGGATCTGAAGGGAACCCTGGAGGAATTCGCGAAAGAGCTTTTCGGACCGGAGACGAAGACGAAATTCCGTCCCCATCACTTCCCGTTTACAGAGCCCAGCGCGGAGGTGGACGTATCCTGCTTCAAATGCGGCGGAAAGGGCTGCCGTTTCTGTAAGGGTTCCGGATGGATCGAAATTCTGGGCTGCGGTTCCATTCATCCCAATGTGCTGAAAATGTGCGGGATCGATCCTGACGAATACACAGGCTTCGCTTTCGGCGTAGGTCTGGAGAGAATCGCTCTTCTGAAATATGAAATCGACGATATGAGACTTTTATATGAAAACGACATCCGTTTCCTGAAACAGTTCTGATAAGAGCGGTTCTCCGGAAAAAAGCACCGGCACAGGTGCGGATAGAGATAGAAAGGTGGATAAAACATGAATACATCAATGTCCTGGATAAAAATGTATGTACCGGATCTGGATGTGACGGCGCAGGAATATACAGACGCTATGACGCTTTCCGGAACGAAGGTGGAAGGCTATGAGGAGCTGGACGCGGATCTGGACAAAATTGTCATCGGACAGATCAAAAAGATTGAAAAACATCCCGACGCAGATAAGCTGATCGTCTGCCAGGTGGATATCGGAACGGAAACGGTGCAGATCGTAACCGGAGCGCCGAATGTAAAGGAAGGCGACAAGGTTCCGGTTGTTCTGGACGGCGGCCGGGTGGCGGGAGGCCATGACGGCAAAAAGACTCCGGGAGGGATCCAGATCAAAAAAGGAAAACTCCGCGGCGTGGAATCCTGCGGTATGATGTGCTCCATCGAGGAGCTTGGAAGCACCAGAGAAATGTATCCGGAAGCTCCGGAATACGGCATTTATATTTTCCCGGAAGACGCGGAAGTAGGCGCAAGCGCCGTGAAAGCACTGGGACTGGACGACGCAGTATTTGAATATGAGATCACGTCCAACCGTGTGGACTGCTACAGCGTTATCGGTATCGCCAGAGAGGCTGCCGCTACCTTCGGCAAAAAATTCTGCCCTCCTGTTGTGACGAAAACAGGAAACGATGAGGATGCTTCCGACTATATTAAAGTAACGGTGCAGGATCCGGATCTTTGCCCCCGCTATACAGCGAGAGTGGTAAAGAATGTAAAGATAGGCCCTTCTCCAAAATGGATGCAGAGATGTCTTGCCTCCAATGGCATCCGTCCGATCAATAACCTGGTAGATATCACCAACTATGTGATGGAAGAATACGGACAGCCCATGCACGCTTATGATCTGGACACCATTGAAGGACGGGAGATCATTGTGCGCCGCGCTCAGGCAGGAGAAAAGTTTGTGACCCTGGACGGACAGGAAAGGATCATGGACGAAAACGTTCTGATGATCTGCGACGGAAAGAAGCCGGTAGGCATCGGCGGAATCATGGGCGGAGAGAACTCCATGATCACAGATCATGTGCATACGGTGCTGTTTGAGGCAGCCTGCTTCAACGGTCCGAATATCCGTCTGTCTTCCAAGAGGATCGGTCTTCGTACAGACGCTTCCGGAAAATTTGAAAAAGGTCTGGATCCCAATAATGCAGAGGCGGCTATCGACCGCGCCTGCCAGTTAATGGAGGAACTGGGTGCAGGGGAGGTTGTCGGCGGCATGGTAGATGTGTGCTGCGAGACAAGAGAGCCTTCCAGAGTTCCTTTTGAGCCGGAAAGGATCAATCATATCCTGGGAACAGATCTTACAAAAGAAGAAATGCTCTCCTATCTTGCGAGAGTGGAGCTTGCCTATGACGAAAAGACAAATGAGATCGTAGCGCCTACCTTCCGTCAGGATATCCACTGTACCGCGGATGTGGCTGAAGAAGTGGCAAGATTTTACGGATACGACAAGATCCCCACTACTCTTCCAAAGGGCGAGTCTACAACAGGAAAGCTTCCCTTTAAGCTGAGGATCGAGCAGGTGGCAAGAGACATTGCGGAATACTGCGGCTTCTCCGAAGGAATGACGTATTCCTTTGAAAGCCCGAAGGTATTTGACAAACTGAGAATCCCTGAAGACAGCGATCTGAGAAAGGTGATCACTATCAGCAATCCGCTGGGCGAGGACTACAGCATCATGCGTACCACTACACTGAACGGAATGCTCAGCTCACTGGCCACCAACTACAACAGAAGAAATAAAAACGTCCGTCTCTATGAGATCGGAAAGGTTTATCTTCCGAAATCGCTTCCCCTTACCGAGCTTCCGGATGAGAGAGTGCACTTCACTCTTGGAATGTACGGAGACGGAGATTTCTTTGATATGAAAGGCGTCTGCGAAGAATTCTTTGAAAAAGCGGGAATGAAAAAGAAGGTTCACTATACTCCGGACAGCGGCAAGCCTTACCTGCATCCGGGAAGACAGGCAAGGATCCTGTATGAAGGCAAAGCGGTAGGTTATCTGGGAGAGGTGCATCCTCTTGTTGCCGACGCCTATGGAATCGGTGAAAAAGCATATATCGCCGTGATCGATATTCTTGATATTCTGGAATTTGCAGGCTTTGACCACAAATATACAGGAATCGCGAAATATCCGGCGGTGACAAGGGACCTGAGTATGGTGGTTCCGAAAAATGTTCTTGCAGGCGATATTGAGAATATGCTGGAACAGAGAGGCGGAAAGATCCTGGAATCCTATCAGCTCTTTGACGTATACGAGGGAGCGCAGATCAAAGCGGGATATAAATCCATGGCGTACTCTATTGTATTCCGCGACCATGACAGAACATTGGAGGAAGCGGATATTACCGCGGTAATGAAGAAGATCCTGAACGGTCTTACTTCTCTTGGAATCGAGCTAAGAAGCTGATGAGACTTTATATTATCAGACATGGGGTGACAGAGTGGAACGCTCTGAAAAAGGTTCAGGGGGCGGCGGATATTCCTCTTGCCCCTGAAGGGATCCGCCTTGCGAAGATCACGGGGGAAGCCTTAAAGGATGTGCCTTTTGACATCTGTTTTACCAGCCCCCTTAAAAGAGCGGAGGAAACTGCCCGGCTTGTGCTTGGAGACAGAGCCTCCAGGATTCCGGTGATCCCTGACAAAAGAATCCAGGAAATTGATTTTGGAGTCCTGGAAGGTACAAGGTTTAAGGATGAAAACGGGAAGATCCTCAGCGAGGAAATGGAAATTTTCTTTTCGGAGCCGCAGAAGTTCAAGCGCCCGGAAAACGGAGAGAATATCCCGGACATCCTGGCCAGAACGAGAGATTTCTGGGAGGAAAAAATCCACGATCCTTCCCTGGAAGATAAGACTGTCCTTATCGCTTCCCACGGCTGTGCAGTCCGGGCGCTGCTTCAGAACGTATACCGTGATCCGGAGAATTTCTGGCATGGAAGCGTTCCCCCGAACTGCGGCGTGAATATTGTGGATGTCCAGAATGGAGAAGCAGTACTCCTGGAAGAAGATAAAGTATACTATTAAGAAGAAATTTAAATAAGTATTCTAAATAAGCTCGCCTGTTGGCGGGCTTGTTTTTTTCTCGGATGTAAACAAACCTTCTAAAGAGTTTATCTAATGGCGGGTTTGTTTTTTCTGTGGATGTAAACAAACTTTCTAAAGAGTTTATCTAATGATGAGCTTGTTTTTTCTAAGATGCACAGTTAAGGATGATCAATTCAGTTGGACAGTTACATTTCCCCCTGACATTTCTGATAGACGGATATTTCTGTTGTGCCAGACAGGATCTTACGGTTAAAAACAACAAATCGAGGGAAGTAACCGTAACCCCGGACGGAATCCTACGGACGAAAATACGGAATCGAGGAAAGTAACTGTAACTCCGGACGGAATCCTACGGACAAAAATACGGAATCCAGGAAAATAACCGTAACCTCAGGTGCCAGTTTACGGTTGAAAACATCGAATCGAGGAAAGTAACCGTAACCTCAGGTGCCAGTTTACGGTTGAAAACAACAAATCGAGGGAAGTA